>Ga0114945_10000024_pt1 | contig 75574 bp, 88 predicted proteins | sample OV2TP3_FD_87194 | JGI IMG/M metagenome (GOLD analysis project Ga0114945, IMG submission 87194) | Hot spring microbial communities from Beatty, Nevada to study Microbial Dark Matter (Phase II) - OV2 TP3 | ecosystem: Environmental > Aquatic > Thermal springs > Hot (42-90C) | place: USA: Beatty... | reverse complement strand
GGCGCAAGTCTATCGATGCTTTGTTACGGCCCGATGACGGTCCGCCAGGAAAGGGTCGGCGATCGCGTGCTACATTCGTGACGCGATGGAAAGCCCGCACAAGGGCAAGACGGGCCTGCAGCGACTCGTTGATGCGACGCGCTATTCACTGGCAGGACTGCTCGAGGCGGCGCGCCACGAGGATGCGTTCCGCCAGGAGCTGATCCTCGCGGCCGTGCCCGTGCCGCTCGGTCTCGTGCTTGGCGCGAGCGGCGTCGAGCGAGCGCTGCTGGTCGGCAGCGTGCTGGTCGTGCTCGTAGTCGAGCTCGTGAACTCCGCCGTCGAGTCAACCGTGGACCGGGTCTCGCTCGACGATCACCAGCTCGCCAAGCGCGCCAAGGATCTCGGCAGCGCAGCCGTGATGCTCGCCCTCGTCGTGATGGGTGCGGTCTGGCTGCTCGTCCTCGCGACCTGAGCGCTAGAAGGGGTACGGCGTCGCGCGGTCCTGGATCGTCACCCACTGCCACTGGGTGAACTCCTCCCAGTTCGCCACCCCGCCGTGGCGCCCGCCGTTGCCCGAGGCGCCGCGGCCGCCGAAGGGAACCCAGGGCTCGTCGCCGACGGTCTGGTCGTTGACGTGGATGATTCCGGTCCTGAGCTTCGCGGTGAAGTGCATCGCACGCTCGAGCGACTGCGTGATGACGCCCGCCGAGAGGCCGTACTCGGTCGCGTTGTTGAGCGCGATCGCCTGCTCGTCGCTGTCGAAGGGCAGGATGCCGACCACCGGGCCGAACACCTCCTCCTCGATGACGCGCATGCCGGGCTTCACGTCCTCGAGCACGGTGGGCTTGTAGCAGAGCCCCTCGTGCTCGCCGCCCGCGCGCAGCACGGCGCCCTTGGCAATCGCGTCCTTGACGATTCCGTCGACGCGCTCGAGCTGGCGCGCACTGATGAGCGGGCCCAGCGCCACCTTGCCGGTCGTCGGATCGCCCACCGGCAGGCGCTTGGCCTTTTCCACGAGGCGCTCGGTGAGATCGCGCGCGATCGCGCGGTGCACGAGCACGTTGCCGGTCGACATGCAGATCTGCCCCTGGTGCAGGTAGGCGCTCCACGCCACGCACGAGGCCGCCACGTCCAGGTCGGCATCCTCTAGAACGATGGTGGAATTCTTGCCGCCGAGTTCGAGCGTCACCTTCTTCAGGTGCTTGCTCGCAAGCTCGCCCACCTTGCGCCCGGCCGCGGTCGAGCCGGTGAACGAAATCATCGCGACGTCGGGATCGCGGACAAGCGCGCTACCGGTCTCGGCGCCACCGGGCAGCACGTGCAGGAGGCCCACTGGAAGTCCCGCGGCCTCGAACAGGCGCGCCAGGATGAATCCGCCGGTGACCGGCGTCTGCGGATCGGGTTTCAGGATCACCGCGTTGCCCAGCGCGAGCGCCGGCGCCACCGCGCGCGTGGAGAGGATCAACGGGAAATTGAACGGCGAGATCACGCCCACCACGCCGTGCGGCACGCGCCGGGCGAAGCTCATGCGCCTCGGGCCGCCGGGCAGCACCACGCCCGGGGGCTGGGTCGCGATCCCCGCCGCCTCGAGCAGGATGCTGGTCGCGAAATGCAGCTCCTTGTCCGCCTTGGGCGCGATCCCCCCGGTTTCACGCATGATCCACGGACGCAGCGCTTCGCTGTGCGCTTCGAGCAATTGCGCCGCCCGCCGCAGCACCGCGGCGCGTTCCTCGGCGGGCGTGTCCGCCCATTCGGCCTGCGCTTCCGCCGCGCTCCTCGCCGCTTCGCGCACATCGTCGGCGTCGGCAATGCCGACTTCCGTCAGCACCTTGCCGGTCGCCGGCTCGAGCACCTCGCGCGAGCCGCCCTTCGCCATCAGCCAGCGCCCGGAAAAGACCTTGCCCTTCCAGGCGTTTTCGGCGGCGATCGTCACCGCCGTCGTCTGTTGCGTGGACATGAACGTTCCTCCTTTCCAAGTCAGTGTACCCGGCTTCGCCTGCGAGCCCAGATAGGCTGCGCGCAGCCGTTCCGAGCGCAGGAGGTTGCGCGCCGAACCTTTCATCACCACGGCCCCGCGCTCGATCACGTAGCCGCCCTCGGCGATCGCGAGCGCCTTGGCGACGTTCTGCTCGACGAGCAGGATGGTGACCCCGTCGTCGCGGATGCGGCGCACGATCGCGAGCAGTTCGTCCACCATCCGCGGCGCAAGGCCGAGCGAAGGCTCGTCGAGCATCAGCAGCTTCGGCTTGCCCATGAGGGCGCGCCCGACCGCGAGCATCTGCTGCTCGCCCCCCGACATGGTGCCGGCGAGCTGCTGGCGCCGCTCGGCGAGCCGGGGAAAGAACTCGAACACCCGCGCGAGGCGCTCGGCGCGCTCGCCCCTCGGCAGCAGGTACCCGCCAAGTTCGAGGTTCTCGCGCACGCTCATGTGGGGAAAGAGCTGCCTGCCCTCCGGGACCTGGGCGAGCCCGCGCGAGACGATCGCCGAGGGCTTCGCGGGCAGCGGCTCGCCGGCGAACAGCACTTCCCCCTCGCGCGGGATGAGCCCCGAAAGCGCCTTGAGGAGCGTCGTCTTGCCGGCGCCGTTCGGCCCGACCACGACGGTGAGTTCGGCCGCCGGCGCCTCGAGGTCGATTTTCTCCAGCACTCGGATGCCGCCATAGCCCGCCGAGAGGTTGCGCACCAGCAGCCCTGCACTCATGCCGACACCCTTTGCTTTTCGGCTCCGCCTTCCTCGCCCAGGTAGGCTTCGACCACGGCGGGGTCCTTAGCCACCGCGCGCGGATCGCCCTCGGCGATCTTGCGCCCTTGGTGCAGGACCGCCACGCGCTCGACGAAGTTCATCAGCACGCGGACCGCATGCTCGATCCAGATGACCGCAACGCCCAGTTCGTCGCGAACGCGCCGGATGAGCTGCGCCGTTGCCTCCACCTCGCCGTGCGTAAGCCCTGCGGCCACTTCGTCGAGGAGCAGGATGCGCGGCCTTGCGCCGAGCGCAACCCCGATTTCGAGCAGCCGCTGCCGGGCGGGCGTGAGGCCGCCGGCCGGCGTGCGGGCCGCCGCCGCGAGCCCCAGAAAGCCGAGGATCGCATGCACGTCGTCGAAGGCGTCGTGGGCGTGCCTGCGCGTGCGGCCGGCAAATTCAAGTCCGAAGCGGACGTTGTCCGCGGCGCTCATGGCACCGAACACGCGCGGCGTCTGGAACGTGCGCGCCACGCCGTGCGCGGCGAATACGTGCGGCGGCCGCCCGCTGAGATCCTCGCCCGCGATCACCAGCCGGCCTGCGCTTGGCTCGAGAACCCCCGAAAGGGTGTGAAAGAAGGTCGTCTTCCCGGCGCCGTTCGGTCCGATCACCCCGACCAGCTCTCCCGCGCGCACGTCGAGGTCTACCGCGTCCACCGCGACCAGCCCGCCGAAGCGCACGCTCACGCCGCGCGCCGAGAGCAGCGCCTCACGCATGCGCCCTCCGCAACCGGCTGACCAGCGATGCAATCCCGCCCGGCAGGTAAAGCACCAGGATGATGAGCAGCGTGCCGAGCAGGATCAGGAATGCGTACGGGAAGCGCAGCCGCAGGAACTCGGTGAGCAGGCTGAAGACGACCGACGAAAGGATCGGTCCGACGAGCGTCTGCGCGCCGCCCACCATGGCGATCAGCACGGTCTGGAAGCCGATGAACGGGTTGAACACCGACAGCGGCTCGATGTAGGTCCAGCGCACCGCCATGGCCGCGCCCAAGGCGCCGGCAAAGAACGCCGAGAGCGTGAAGGCGGCGACCTTCATGGCGCGCGTGTCGACGCCGAGGGTTTGCGCCCGCACCTCGTCGGCGCCGATCCCCACCAGCGCAAATCCGAGACGGCTGGCGCGCACCGCAATCGCCGTCGCGACGGCGGCGAGCGTAACCGCGAGCACGGTGAGATAGATCGTCGCGGCCTCGGGTGGATCGCTGATCACGCGCCCGACGGTGTGGGCGTACGTTTTCTCGAAATGCGTGATCGCGTGCCGCACCAGCTCGCCGAGGCCAAAAGTGATGACCGCAAAGTACGCGCCGCGCAGATGAAGCACCGCGGCGCCCACCAGCGCCGCAAACGCGGCGGCGGCAATCCCGCCCACCAGCACCGCCCCGAGATACGGGAGCGTCCCGAAGCCCCACGCGGTGACGTAGGCGCCGATGCCGAAAAAAGCCGAGGTGGCAAGCGACAGGTAGTGGGTAGGGCCGCAGAACATCGCCCAGCTCACCGCGAGCCCCGCGTACATCAGGCAGCTCAGCGCGAGCGCCAGCGCGAAGTCCGACGCTAACCATGGCATTGCGGCAAGGAGCGCGCCGGCGGCGAGGGTCGCAGCGAGCGCTTCGCGCGTATTCATCGCGAAAACAGCCCGCGGGGCCGTGCGAGCAGCACGCCGATCAGCACCGCGTAGGAAAGGAGCATCTTGAGCGACGGACTGGTGAAGTGCATCCCGAACGCTTCCACGAGCCCGAGGATGAAGCCGCCAAGCAGGCTGCCGAGCGCGCTGCCCAGTCCTCCCAGCGTAATGACGATGAGCGCCGTCACGGTGTAGGGCTCGCCCATCGAGGGCGAGATCTCGTACACCATCGAGAGCAGCCCTCCCGCCACCCCCGCGAGCGCAAGCCCCGCGCCGAAAACCACCGGATGCAGCACGGTAGTGTCGATGCCGACCAGTTGCGCGCCCGCGGGCGACTGCATCATGGCGCGCACCGCCTTGCCGATCAGCGTCCAGCGCAGCACCGCCAGCATCACGAGGCTCAAGCCGACCGCAAACGCGAACACGACCAGGCGGTTCGACATGAAGCGCGCGCCCGCGATCTCCACCGGCTCGGCGAGAAAGGAGTAACCGCGCAGGTCGGCGCCCCAGGCGAGGTAGGCGGCGTTTTGCACCAGGAACATGAGGCCGAAACCGACCAGCAGGCTGCGCGCCTCGATCACCTCGACCGAGGGCGCGGTGCGCGCAATGCGCCGAAAGCAGAGCGCGTACACGATCAGCCCGAGCAGGAACAGCGCGACCGCCACCGGCAGAAGCGAGGCGAGCGGATTGATGCCCAGTACCGTGTAGGCAAGCCACGTCAGGTACGCCCCGAGCATCAGGAATTCGCCGTGCGAAATGTTCATGATCCGCATCAGCCCGTACTGCAGGTTGAGGCCGATCGCGACCACGGCGTAGATGCCGCCGGTGATCAGACCGGAGGCGGCGAGTTCGAGCCAGAAACCCATCGATGCAGGCGATTCGCCGCTCCCGGCTCCGACGCCCTCGCACCGCGCGCGGCGCGAAGCTCGGGGAACGGGGCTACTTCCAGGCGGGCTTGGGGTACAGCGACGGGCCGGTCGCGTTCTGCGGCGGCCAGACGACCTCGAATTCGCCGCCGCTCCACTGGCTCACGACGCCCGGCGTGGAGACGTTTTCGCCGTTCCGGAAGCGGATCTTGCCGATGATCGTGTTGAATTCGTTGCCGGCGATGTAATCGCGCACTGCCCTGCGGTCGAGCCCCGCCTTTTCGACCGCCTGCTGCAGGATCTGCAGCCCGGCCCAGGCATGCGCGCTCGCCCAGCGGTCCGGCTCTTTCTTCCAGCGCGCAACATGGGCGTCGAAGTAGGCTTTCGCCGCCGGGCTCATCTTGGGGTTCCACGTGCCAAGGCCCATCACGCCTTCGACGGTCGCCGCGCCCATCTTGTCGCGGTATACCGGGAATGCGGTCCCGACCGCGGCGTAGAACACCTTCGGATTGAACGCGATCGCCTTCGCCTGCCCGGTGACGAGGAACGTGTCCGGCGGATAGCTCAGCGCAACGAACGCATCCGGGTTCTTCGCCTGGATGTCCTTGAGCACCGGCGCGAGGTCCTTGACGCCGATCGGGTAGCTCTTCTTCTCGACGATCCTGATTCCCTTCTCCTTGAACGCTTCCTCGAGCGCGCCCGCCTGCTCCAGGCCGAACAGTTCGTCGACGTGGATCATCGCGGCGGTGCCGACGTTGCGCGCCTTGAGGAACTCCGCGAGCGCGCTCATCATCCGGTCCGGCTGCTGCAGCAGCGCAAAGAAGTACGGGTTCTTCATCCCGAGCAGGCGCCGCCCGGTGGCCGTCGGCGAAAGCATCGGATAGCCGTGCTTCTGCGCGAGCGGCATCACCGCGAAGTTCGCTCCCGTACCCCAAGGCGGCAGGATCAGATCGACCTTGTCGCTGGTCATGAGCTTTTCGTAGGTCCGCACCACCGTTTCGGCTTCGCTGCGGTCGTCGAACCCGACCAGCTCGACCTTGCGCTTCTTGCCCTTCACGTTGAGGCCGCCGGCGGCATTCACCTGCTCGGCCCACATGATGTAGTTGGGCTCCTGCGTCACCTGCGCGCCCGCCGCCCACGGGCCGGTGCGCGCGATCGCGTAGCCGATCCTGATCGGCGCATCCTGCGCGAAAGCGGACGCGAGCGCTGCGGCAAGAAGCGCCGCCGTAACGAACTTGATACCCGTCCTGCGTGCCATGGGTTTCTCCTTTGGTCCGATCCGCGCCGCCCGTACCCGCCGCGGCGAGACCGCCGGCCGGGCAGATTCTGATTTGGTTTCAAGGCACTCTACGCATCGAGGCGCAGGGATGTCAAGCCTATTGTTTGGACCCCAAACAAATCGCGCGGGGCGCGCCGGCGCGGCCCCGGCGGGACTAAAATGACGCTCTGCTTCGCCACCGGAGATCCGCATGAACGCCCCCGCGCAGGCCGGCCTGCCGGCCCTTCCCCTGAAGGACCCGAAACTGTTCCGCGAGCAGTGCTACGTCGACGGCACGTGGCTCGACGCGGCCGCGGGCCGCACCTTTGCGGTCACCAATCCGGCGACCGGCACGGTGCTCGCGAACGTCCCCGACCTCGGCATCGCCGAAGCGCGGCGCGCGATCGACGCCGCGCACGCGGCCTGGCCCGGCTGGCGCGCGAAGACCGCCAAGGAACGCGCCGTGGTCCTGCGCAAATGGTTCGAGCTCGTGATGCAGAACCAGGAGGATCTGGCGCAGCTGCTCACCGCCGAGCAGGGCAAGCCGCTCGCGGAAGCGCGCGGCGAGATCGCCTACGGCGCGGCGTTCATCGAATGGTTCGCCGAGGAAGGCAAGCGCGTATACGGCGACGTCATTCCGCAGCACCAGGCCGATAAGCGCCTGCTCGTCATCAAGCAGCCGGTGGGGGTGTGCGCGGCGATCACGCCATGGAACTTCCCGAACGCGATGATCACCCGCAAGGTCGCGCCGGCGCTCGCCGCCGGCTGCACGGTGGTCCTGAAACCTGCCGAACAGACACCGCTTTCGGCGCTTGCGCTCGCCGAGCTTGCCGAGCGGGCCGGGATGCCGAAAGGCGTGCTCAACATCATCACCTCCAACGATCCGCCCGCGATCGGCGCCGAGCTCACCTCCAATCCCCTGGTGCGCAAGATCACGTTCACCGGGTCGACCGAGGTCGGCCGCATCCTCATGCGCCAGTCGGCGGAGCAGGTGAAGAAGGTGTCGTTCGAGCTCGGCGGCAATGCGCCGCTGATCGTGTTCGACGACGCCGATCTCGACGCGGCGGTCGAGGGCGCGATCGCTTCCAAATACCGCAACGCGGGACAGACCTGCGTCTGCGCCAACCGCATCTTCGTCCAGGACGGAATCTACGATGCGTTCGCGCGGAAGTTCGCCGAAAAAGTGGGCGCGTTCAAGGTCGGACCGGGCACCGAGCCCGGAGTCGTGATCGGGCCGCTGATCGACGCGCAGGGAGTCGCGAAAGTCGAGGAACACGTGCGCGATGCGACCGCCAAGGGGGCCAAGACGCTCACCGGCGGGCGGCGGCATACCCTGGGAGGGCTTTTTTTCGAGCCGACCGTGCTCACCGGGGTGAACGAGACGATGCGGCTGGCGAACGAAGAAACCTTCGGGCCGGTGGCGCCGCTCTTCCGCTTCAAGAGCGACGAGGACGCGATCCGCATGGCGAACGCGACCGAGTTCGGCCTTGCCGCGTACTTTTTCTCGCGCGACGTCGGACGCGTGTTCCGCGTCGCCGAAGCGATCGAGGCCGGGATCGTCTCGGTGAACACGGGCATCTTCTCGCAGGAGGTGGCGCCGTTCGGCGGCGTCAAGCAGTCGGGCATCGGGCGCGAGGGCTCGAAGTACGGCATCGAGCCCTTCCTCGAGATCAAGTTCATCTGCCTCGGCGGAATATAAGAACCACGGTGCGTTGCGGTGCGACAAGGATTGCCGCACCGCAACGCAAACGTCGGAAAAACCGTAAGGTGAGCTGAACGGCGCGATGTCGACGCCCGATATTGCATGGACGCCGGAGGCCGCGACGCTCGCGGCGGCGAACGTGACCGCGTTCATGCGTACGCTCGGCGTTTCGCGCTACGAAGAGCTGCTCGAGTGCGCGGACCGCGATCCGGAACGTTTCTACGGGGCTCTCTTCGGCCATTCGGGGACCCGTTTTTTTCGCCCGTACGAGCGTGCGCTCGACGAGTCGCGCGGCATCGCCTGGCCGCGCTGGTGCCCGGGCGGCACGACCAACGTGGTGCTGAACGCGCTCGAGCGCTGGCGCGACACGCCGGTCTGGGACAAGACCGCGCTCGCCTGGGAGGGCGAGGATGGCGCCCGCGCGGCCCTCACCTACTGCGAACTCGAGCGCGCGGTGTGCCGCTTTGCGGCGGGCCTTCGCTCGCTCGGGCTGGGCCGTGGCGACGTGATCGCGCTGTACATGCCGAACGTGCCCGAAGCGGTGGTGGCGATGCTCGCGGCACCCAAGATCGGCGCCATCCTGATGCCGCTTTTCTCCGGGTTCGGCGCCGACGCGATGGCGGCGCGGCTGCAGCTCGGCGGGGCGCGCGCTCTCGTCACCGTGGACGGCAGCCTGCGCCGGGGAAAGCTCGTTGACGCCAAGGCAATCGTCGACGAGGCGGCGGTGGCGGCGCCCGCGCTCGAGCACGTGATCGTCCTCAAGCGCGCCGGCAACGCGATTGCCTGGAACGAGGACCGCGATCGCTGGTGGCACGAACTCATCGCGGATGGCGACGCGGACGTGCCGACCGCCGAGATGGACGCGGACGCTCCCTACCTTCTGGTGTTCACTTCCGGTACCACCGGCAAGCCGAAGGGCGTGGTCCATACGCACATCGGATTTCCGACCAAGCTCGTGGTCGACCTCTGGCTCACGATGGATCTCAAGCCGGAGGACCGCCTGCTGTGGATGAGCGACATGGGCTGGGTGGTCGGCCCTTCGATCGTGTACGGCGTGCCGATGGTCGGGGCGACGCTGGTGCTGGTCGAGGGCGCGCCGAACGCCCCCGAGCCTGATCGCATGTGGCGCATGGTCGCCGAACACCGCATCAGCTATCTCGGCGTGGCGCCCACCACGATCCGCACGTTCATGGCGCAAAAGAGCGAGCCGTGGCTCGACCACGACCTCTCGGCGCTGCGCATTTTCATTTCGAGTGGCGAGCCCTGGACCCCGGACGCGTGGCGCTGGCTCTTCGAGCGCATCGGCCAGAAAAAGGTGCCGCTCCTCAATTTCTCCGGCGGGACGGAGATGTTCGGAATCGTCGGCTGCACGCTCGCCAGGCCGCTCAAGCCGTGCAGCTTCAATACCCCGATACCCGGAACGGGCGCCGACGTGGTCGACGAGCAAGGCCGGTCGGTCCCGCCGGATACCGTGGGCGAACTCGTGATGCGCCGGCCGCCGATCGGGCTCACGCAGGGAATCTGGCGCGACAGCGAACGCTATCTCCGGACCTACTGGAACACCTGGCCGAACGTCTGGCATCACGGCGATTTCGCCAGCCGCGACGCGGATGGGCATTGGTACATCTGGGGACGCTCCGACGACACGCTCAAGATCGCAGGCAAGCGCACCGGTCCGGCCGAGATCGAGGCGCTGCTCATGGCGACCGGCGCGCTCGGCGAAGCGGCGGCGATCGGCGTACCCGATCCGGTAAAGGGCACGGCGCTCGTCCTCGTGTGCACGCCAAAGGCCGGTGTGCGCCCATCGCCCGAACTCGAAGCGCAGGTTGCGCACGCGGTGGTGCGCGGGATGGGAATTCCGTTCAAGCCGAAGGCGGTGCTCCTGGTGCCGGACCTGCCCAAGACGCGCAACCTCAAGGTCATGCGCCGGGTGATTCGTGCCGCCTACCTGGGCGAGGACCCGGGCGACCTGTCTTCGCTCGTCAATCCCGAATCGATCGAGCAGATCCGCGCCCGGCGCGAGCCCGCCCCGCGGTAGTTCGCAGGGTTGCCGCGCCTCACAGCGCGGCAGCGAACGTCAGCGCCCGAGCATGCCGCCGAACAGTTTCTCGCCGTTTCGCCATGCGATCCGCTCCGCGATCTCCGGCGGCAGATCGGCGAGCCACTGGCGCGACCAGTTGGCATGCTCGACGACGTAGTGCCAGCGCTCCGGCGTGAAGGTGTCGGTGCCGACCAGGAAGCGGTCGGGAAATTCGACGAACAGCGCCCGCCAGTCCGGATCGACCCTTCCGTGCGACGCATGGTCGCTGCGAAACGCAAGGTCGCACCAGAGGCTTGCGTGCTTTCGCAGCAGTTCGCGCACCCGCGCGGGCCGCTCGAACCCGGCGTGCGCCCAGAGCACACGCGCTCCCGGGTCCTGCCGGAAGATGCGCTCGAGCGCATCGGCATCCGAATGCGCGTGCAGGTAGAGCTTCTCCCTTTTCGCGAGCTGAACCACGCCGCGCGGCACGGCGAGATCGGCGTCGGCGCCGGAAAGATGAAATTCGCCGATCGCGACATAGCGATGCTGGCGCAGCCGCTGCTCGAGGTACGGCAGTACCGAATCGTCGCGCACCCAGCTCGAGGTCTCGCCGCGCCTGCGGTAGGGACGCAGCGACGGCAGGATCAGCTCCGGCGCTGCGGCGAACAGGCGCTGCTGGCCGTCATCGCCCGAGCTGGAGACGAGCGCGCGCTTCACGCCAGCCTTGCGCAGGAGCGCGATGGCATCCGCCGGCGGCAGCGCGTCCCACGCATCGTGCGAATAGTGGATGTGGGCGTCGAAGATCGGCAGGTCCGCGGCGGAAGCGGCGAAAGGGAAAAGCAGCGCTGCGACCAGGACACGCATCGCGACCAGTCTACTGCGGCTAGACATTGAACCGGAAGTAGATGACGTCGCCGTCGCGCACCACGTAGTCCCGCCCCTCGAGCCTCATCCGGCCGGCCTCCTTGGCGCGCTGCTCGCCCCCGCAGGCGACGTAGTCCTCGCAGGCGATCACCTCGGCGCGGATGAAGCCGCGCTCGAAATCGGTGTGAATCGTTCCGGCCGCCTCGGAGGCGGTCTGCCCGATGTGCAGCTGCCAGGCGCGCGCTTCGCGCGGTCCGGTAGTGAAGAACGTCTCCAGGCCGAGCAGCCGGTAGGCGGCGCGGATGACGCGATTCAGTCCCGGTTCCTGCATGCCCATGTCGGCGAGAAAAATCGCCTTGTCCTCGTCGGGCAGGTCGGCAATCTGCGCCTCCAGCGACGCGCAGATCGCGACGCTCTGCGCCCCCTCGCGCCGCGCGCGCGCCTCGACCGCGGCCAGCATCGGGTTGTCGGCGAATCCGTGTTCGGCGACGTTCGCCACGTAGAGCGTCGGCTTCATGGTGAGCAGAAAGAGCGGATCGAGCACGGCCCGCTCTTCCTTCGACCAGTCGAGCGAGCGCACCGGGTGCGCCTGGTCGAGCGCGGCGCGCGCCTTTTCCAGCACCGCGATGAGCCGCTGCGCCTCGCGGTCGCCGCCGGCGCGCGCCACTTTCTCGTACTTGGCGAACTGTTTTTCCACCGACTGCAGGTCGGCGAGCGCGAGTTCGGTCGCGACGGTTTCCATGTCGGCGACCGGGTCCACCTGTCCGGTGACGTGCGCGACGTCGGGGTCCGCGAAGCAGCGCACCACGTGCGCGATCGCGTCGACCTCGCGGATGTGGGCGAGGAACTGGTTGCCGAGCCCTTCGCCTTTCGACGCGCCGGCGACGAGCCCCGCGATGTCCACGAATTCCACGGTCGCCGGGACCACGCGCTGGGGCTTGGAGATCGCGGCGACTTGCAGCAGCCTCGGATCGGGGACCTCGACGATTCCGACGTTCGGCTCGATGGTGCAGAAGGGGTAGTTCTCCGCCGCGACGCCTGCCCTGGTGAGCGCGTTGAACAGCGTGGACTTGCCCACATTGGGCAGGCCCACGATGCCGCAGCGAAGGCTCAAGGCTTGCCCGCGGGCGATGCGAGGGGGACCGTACCGTTCTTCGCCCGCTCGGGCTTTTCCTGCGTGTGCAGCTTGAGCATCGCCCCCTGCACGTCGCCCGCGAGGCACAGCGGCAGCGCTTCCAGCGCGCGATCGATCGCGCCGTCGATCGCGGCACGCTCCTCGGCCGCGGGCCTTTGCAGCACGTAGTCCGCGCCCGCGTCCTTGTCGTCCGGGCGCCCGATGCCAATGCGCAGCCGCCAATACTCGTGCGATGCGAGCCGCTGCGAGATGTCGCGCAGCCCGTTATGCCCGGCGATGCCGCCGCCCTGCTTGAGCTTCGCCACGCCGGGGGCGAAATCAAGCTCATCATGCACGACCAGAATCTCCGGCGGCGTGATCCGGAAGAAGCCGGCCAGCATCTGCACGGCGCGGCCGCTCGCGTTCATGTAGGTCTGCGGCAGCAGCAGCCACGCGCCGCTCGGCGCATGGCGGCCGACCAGCGCCTGGTATTTCGCGTCCTTGCGCAGCGCAATGCCCGCCGAGGCCGCGAAGCGCTCGACGAGCCAGAACCCGGCGTTGTGCCGCGTACGTTCGTGTTCCCGGCCCGGATTGCCCAGGCCAACGAGGAGTCGGATTGCAGACATGGTTTGCCGGAGCCGTTCGGCCGGCCGCGCGGCCCGGCCGGCGGGACACCGGAAGGCGGATTATTTCTTCTCTTTCTTGTCGGCTTTCTCGGCGCCCTTGGCCGCGGCCTTCTCGCCGGCGGCAGGCTCTTCCTCGGCCTTTTCCTCCGGCGCGGCCTGCTCCGTGGTCGGCACTTCGGAGGCGGGCACGGCCTCGGCCGGGGCGGCTTCCTCTTCCTCGGTCACCAGCGCCGGCACGATGATCGTCGCCACCACCGGGTTCTCGTCCCGGTGCAGCACGGGCTGCACGCCGCGCGGAAAGTTGAGCTCGCGCGCGTGAATCGAATGCCCGACCGTCATCTGTCCCATGTCCACTTCGATGTACTCCGGCAGGTCGTCCGGCAGGCAGCTGACGTCGATTTCGTTCATCACGTGGTTGGCCATGCCGCCCTGCTCCTTGACGCCGGGGGACTTCTCCGCGTTCACGAAATGCAGCGGCACCCGCATGTGGATCTTGCGGTCCTTCGCCACCCGCTGGAAATCCACGTGCTGCACCCGCGGCTTGAACGGGTGCATGTTGAAGGCGCGCAGCAACACCGGCTCGGCGCCCGAATCGAGGTTGAGCGTGAGGATCGAGGCGTGGAACGCCTCGTTCCGCAGGTGCTGGTAAAGCTCCTTGTGGTCGAGCTCGATCTTGAGCGCTTCCTTGTCGCCGCCGTACACGATGCCCGGCACCCTGTCCAAGCGGCGCAGGCGGCGGCTCGCACCCGTTCCCTGCACTTCGCGCTTGCGCGCGCTGATTTCGATTTTCATCGCTTCGCTCCTTGGTTGTCCGCGGGCACCGCGACCAGTCGCCCGCGGGTCTGGCAAATCATTCGATGAAGAGGGAACTGACCGAGTCCTCGGTGAAGATCCGCAGGATCGTCTCGGCGAGCAGGCCGGCGACCGAAAGCTGTCGGATCTTGGCGCAGGCGCGCGCGTCCTCGCCCAGCGGAATGGTGTCGGTCACCACGAGCTCGTCGAGGTCCGAGGCGTCGATGCGCTCCACGGCGCCCCCCGAGAGCACCGGGTGCGTGCAATAGGCGACCACCTTGCTCGCGCCTTCCTCCTTCAGCACCTGTGCCGCCTTCACCAAGGTGCCGGCAGTGTCCACCATGTCGTCCATGATGACGCAGGTGCGGCCCTTGACCTCGCCGATCACGTTCATCACCTCCGCGACGTTCGCCTTCGGGCGCCGCTTGTCGATGATCGCGAGGTCCGATTCGAGCCGCTTCGCGAGCGCGCGCGCCCGCACGACGCCGCCGACGTCGGGCGAGACCACGATCAGGTCGGCGTAATTCTGCTTCCAGACGTCGCCGAGCAGCACCGGCGCGGCGTAGATGTTGTCCACCGGGATGTCGAAGAAGCCCTGGATCTGGTCGGCATGCAGGTCCATCGTCAGCACGCGCGCGACGCCCACCGAGGCAAGCATGTTGGCCACCACCTTGGCGCTGATCGCGACGCGCGCCGAACGCGGGCGCCGGTCCTGCCTTGCGTAGCCGAAATAGGGGACCGCCGCGGAGACGCGCGCCGCCGAGGAGCGCTTCAGGGCGTCGATCATCACCATCAGTTCCATCAGCGTGTCGTTGGTCGGCATGCACGTGGACTGCAGCACGAACACGTCCTTGCCGCGCACGTTCTCCATGATCTCGACCATGACCTCGCCGTCGGAAAATTTGCCGACGATGGCGCGCCCGAGCGAAATGTTGAGGTGCCGCACGACGTCCTGCGCCAGCCGGGGATTGGCGTTTCCGGTGAACACCATCAAGCGCTCGAGCGGTATGTTGGCCATCTTTGCCTGGTTCACGTTCGCGAGCTAGAGCTGCTGGCTGGGGAGGTAGGATTCGAACCCACGTATGCCGGAATCAAAATCCGGTGCCTTAACCAGCTTGGCGACTCCCCAACTGAAAAAGCGTCAACTTGCCCAGTCGTGAAGCGGGTGGCGTTCGAGACCGCGCGCCACGAAGCCGCGCATCGTCCCGGGCAACTCCGATTGCACCGCGCGCGCCTCGCCTTCGGCGGCAAATTCGGCGAATACGCACGCGCCTGAGCCCGTCATCCGGGCCTGCGGCTGGCGCTTCCGGAGCCAGTCCAGATGCGCCGCGACCTCCGGGTGGCGCCGCGCCACCACCGGTTCGAGATCGTTCCTTCCGAGCCCGAAGAAAAAGGGCGGTATTTTGAGTTCTTTGCTATTGCGTGTCAACGCGTTATCGGCGAAAACGGTGACCGTGCTCACCTCTGCCGCGGGCACCAGCACGAGATACCACCGGGGCGGCAGCGCGAGCGGGGTCAGGCGCTCGCCGGTGCCCTCGCCGATCGCGTTCACGCCATGGAGGAAGGCCGGCACGTCGGCCCCGAGTCCGCGGCCAAGCGCCATCAGTTTGGAGCGCGAATAGCCGGTTCGCCACTGCCGGTTCAGCACGAGCAGCACGGTGGCGGCGTCCGAGGAACCGCCGCCAAGACCACCGCCGACGGGAAGCTCCTTTTCGAGCGCGAGGTCGGCGCCCAGTTCGGTGCCGCTCGCCTGCTGCAGCAGCCGCGCGGCGCGCAGGCAGAGGTCGTTCTCCGGCGCAATCCCCGGCAGCGGGTCGACGCGGTGAATCGCTCGATCGGCGCGAACCCGGATCCCGACCCGGTCGGCGCGATCGATCAGCCGGAACACGGTCTGCAGTTCGTGATAGCCGTCGGGGCGCCGCCCCAGCACGTGCAGGAACAAGTTGAGCTTTCCGGGTGCAGGAAACCACTCGAAAGGCGGCGTCACTTCCATTCGGCGATCGCGAGCCGCAGCTCGATACCCGGGTACAGGAGCTTCATGCGTGCGGGCAGGCGACCGTCCGGACCCCACTCCAGGTATTCGATCTTCCACCCTGCCTGCTCGATCTCGGCAATCCGCCCCGCGGCGTCGCGGCGCTCCTGCGCAGGTCCGGGCCCGGCGCGGGCGCGCACCCAGTCGGCGAGCCCGGCGAGCGGCAGCCGAAAACCGAGCACCTGCTCGGTGAGCGCTTCGGCGTCGACGGCGCGGTATTCGCGCGCCTCCGCATCCCGGAGCGTGACCCATTCGCCGTCGCGGACGATGCGCGCGACGCCCTGCCCGAGCGGCGTGGTGATCAGCATCTCGTCGTGACGCGCGCCGTGCCGCCAGGCGATGTGGCCCGAGGAGGATTCGTCGCGGTAGCGCACCGCGATCCGACCCGCCAGCTCGAACTCGATCTGCCCCTCCGGACCGAGGCGCTCGAGCTCGGCGCAGCCCGCAGCGAGCACCGCCGCAAAAAGCCAGCCGAGAACAACGCGCAGTTTCCGCGCCACGCTCGCGCGGGCTGGCACGCTCGCGCGATGAGCGGGCGAAGATCCGTTCCATGGCGCGCGGATCGGGCGGCGCGCTTCCCGCGTCCGCTTGATCACTTCTTCAGGCGCTGGATCGTCTTTTGCAGCGTGTCGTTCTCGGGGCTCGCTTCGAGCGCCTCGCGCCAGACGAGCTCCGCCTCGGCGCGCTCGCCCAGCACCCAGAGCACTTCTCCGAGATGCGCGCCGATTTCGCCGTCCGGGCGGCCCCTCCAGGCGCGCCGCAGCTGCTCCGCGGCACCCTTCAGGTCGCCCAGCCGGTACAGCACCCAGCCCATCGAGTCGATGATGTAGTAGTCCTCGGGCGCGAGCTCCAGGGCGCGCTCGATCAGCTTGCGCGCCTCCGGGAGCCGCTCGTTGCGATCGGCGAGCGAATAGCCGAGCGCATTGTAGGCGTGCGCGTGGTCCGGCTTCACCTGGATCACCTTGCGCAGGTTCGATTCGAGCACGTCGAGGCGGTTCAGTTTCTCCGCCGTCAGCGCGTGATCGTAGAGAAGCTCGGGCTGTTCCGGGTTCTTTTCCAGCGCGCTGCCAAGCAGCTCGAACGCGTCGCCGTGACGGCCCGCTTCGCGCAGCAGCTGCGCTTCCGCGATCAGCAGCTGCACCCGCTCCGGCTCGCCCGCGCTCACCGCGCGCAGGTAGGCCCTCGCCTCGTCGAGCCTGCCCTGCTTGGCGATCGCATTCGCGGTGCGCAGGCGCGCCTGCAGCGCGTGCTCGCCGCGCCGGATCGTGTCGTACCAGCCGATCGCGCGCGGCCAGTTCTGCTGTTCCTCCGCGATCTGCGCCAGCGTGAGGCGCAGCGCGTTCTGGTCGCGATAGCCGAGCTCGAGCAGGCGCGTCAGATTGGCTTCCGCAGTCGCATAGTCCTTGGCCTGCATCGCGAGCAGTCCGACGCCGTAGATCGCCTCCGTGTCGTCCTTGTGGAACGCAAGCAGCTTCTCGAACTCGGCGCGGGCCTCGGGATAGCGCTTCTCGCCGACCAGCAGGCGGGCGTAGCTCATCCGCGCGTCGCGCGCGCCCGGATATTTCTCGAGGTACGCCGACAGCCGCTCGATCGCTTCGCCGGGCGAGCGGCGGCGCAGGACCTGCGCCTCGAAGATCGCCGCCAGCTCCCACCCGGGGCGCAGCGAAGCGGCGTGCGCGAGCGCCTCGCCCGCGAGCGCCTCGTCGTTCGCCGCCGCCGCCGCCTGCGCAATCGCGAAGTGCGCCTCGGGCACCAGCGCATAGGGCTCGGCGAGCTTGCGCACGGCGCGCAGATTGGCGGCCTTGTCCGGATTCTGCGCCAGCAGCTGCGCAAGCTGCATCAGGCCGCCGGCGGCCGCGCCTTCTCCGGCCAGGAGCCGCGCGATGTACGGTACCGCATCATCGACCCGGCGCGCGCTGACCAGCAGTGCGGTGATCGTACGCGGCGCCTGCAGCGATTCGGGCTCGATTTCGTACCAGATCTGCGCGGCTTCGAGCGCGAGCTGCGGTGCGCGCGCGAAATTGGCCATCTCGACCGCGCGCCGCGCAACGCGCGGGTCGCGCGTCTGGCGCGCAAGGTCGACGTAGGTCTGCGCCGCAATACCGGCGCCGCCGCGCTGCGCGGCAATCTCGCTCAGCAGGAACGAATACAGCAGCGGCTCGGTAAGCTCCTGCAGCGGCAGATTCGCCGGCGGCTTCGCGGGTGCGGCCGCCGGCGGCGGCTCGTCGTCGTCCTCATCGTCATCCGTCGCGGGCGCCGGTTGCGCTTGCGCAAGCGCGGCGAAGAGCGCCGCGAGCAGAAACGCGAGCAACCGGAAAGCCATGCGCATGGATCGTCCAGTGTAGGTATATTTGGTGCCCCGCACAAGCAACGAAGTTCCATGCCCGAACTGCCTGAAGTGGAAGTCACGCGCCGCGGCATTGCACCGCGCCTGATCGGCCGTTCGCTCGCCGGCGTGACGGTGCGCGAGCCGCGCCTGCGCTGGCCGGTGTCCAAGGCACTCGCGCGCCTCGTCGGCTGCACGGTGCGCGCGGTCAAACGGCGCGGCAAGTACCTGCTGCTCGACTGCGGCCGGGGTCATCTGATCGTTCACCTCGGAATGTCCGGAAGCCTGCGTCTGGTCGATCCGTCGCAGCCGCCCGACCGGCACGATCATGTCGACCTCGCGTTCGACGGCAGCCTGCTGCGTCTTCGGGATCCGCGTCGGTTCGGCGCGATCCTCTGGACCGAGGCGCCGCCGGATTCGCATCCGCTCCTTCGCCGCCTCGGCGTCGAGCCGCTCTCGGGCGCCTTCGATGCAGCGCGCCTGCACGCGCTCACGCGCGGCCGCAGCACGTCGATCAAGCAGTTCCTGATGGACGGGCAGCGCGTTGCCGGGATGGGCAACATCTACGCCTCCGAAAGCCTGTTCCTCGCCGGAATCCGGCCTCAGGCGCGCGCGCTGCGCCTGGGAATCGGGCGCTGCGCAAAGCTTGTCGCGGCGATCAAACGGACGCTGCGCGCGGCGATCCGCGCCGGGGGCGCGTCGTTGCGCGATTTCGTCGGCGGCGACGGAGCCCGGGGCTGCTTCCAGAACCGCACCTGGGTCTACGACCGGGCCGGACTGCCGTGCCGGCGCTGCGGCACGACGATTCGCCGCATCGTGCAGGGACAGCGCGCGACGTTCTATTGCCCCGCGTGCCAGAAGTGAATTCAGCCGCCCAGCGACTTCACCTTCTCGGCCAGCTTCGCGCCCACCGCGGGATGCACGAACTTGGAAACGTCGCCGCCCAGCATCGCGATTTCGCGCACCAGCGTCGCCGAGATGAACATGTGCTGCTCCGACGGGGTGAGGAAGACCGTCTCCATGTCCGGATTGAGATTGCGGTTCATGCCGGCGAGCTGGAACTCGTATTCGAAGTCCGACACCGCGCGCAGCCCGCGCAGCACGACGCGTGCATCGTGCTGGCGCACGAAGTCGATCAGCAGCCCGCTGAAACCGACCACCTGGACGTTCTTGCACCCCGCCAGCGCCTCGCGCGCCATCTCCAGCCGCTCGCGCAGCGTGAAGAACGGCTTCTTGACGCGGCTGTCGGCGATGCCGACGATCACCGCGTCGAACAGCGTGCTCGCGCGCCGCACGAGGTCCTCGTGGCCGCGCGTCAGCGGGTCAAACGTTCCCGGATATACCGCTCGGATCATGGGCGCTCCATTCGAACAATTGGTAGCTCACGGCGCCGGCGCGCGCCCGCTTCAGTTCGCGCCAGGGTTGCACCGCCTGCACCGGCGCAGCGGCCTCGGCATAGACGCGCGCGCCGTCCTGCAGGTGCGCCGGCAGCCGCTCGAGCAGCGCGGGCACCGCATTCTGCCTGAACGGCGGATCGAGGAAAACCACGTCGAAGCGCTCGCGCGAACGCGCAAGATAGTGAAGCGCGTCCGCCGCGACGATCTCCACCTGCGCCGCGCCGAGTGCAGCGCGGCAGGTCGCGAGCGCCCGCCGCGCGATGCGATCGGCTTCGACCATCACCACCCGCGCGGCGCCGCGCGAAGCGGCCTCGAAGCCGAGCGCGCCGCTGCCCGCGTACAGATCGAGGCACGCCCGTCCGTCGAGCGACTGGCCAAGCCAGTTGAACAGCGTCTCGCGCACCCGGTCCGGCGTCGGCCGCAGCCCCGCGCGCGCCGCGACCGCAATCCTGCGGCCGCGCCATGCGCCGCCGATGATTCGCACCCGCCCGGGCGCGTTCCCGCCCGCGCGGGAGACGCGGAGGCGTTTGCTAGAATTCATTCACCCATGTTAGCAGCGACTTCCTGGGCGGCGCGGCTCAAGGCTGGGTTGTCGCGCACGCGCGATGCCCTCGGAGGAGGTCTGGGCGCGCTGCTCCGGCGCCGCGCGATCGACGAGGCGCTGTTCGAGGAGCTCGAAGCCGCGCTGATCACGGCGGACTGCGGCGTGGAAGCGACCCAGGCGCTGCTTCTGCGGCTGCGCGAGCGCGCAAGAAAGGAGCGGATCGAAGACGGCGAACAGCTGAAGCGCGTTTTGCGCGAGGAACTGCACGCGCTCGTTGCGCCGCTGCAGCGCACGCTGCTGCCGCTGCGCGCCAAACCGTTTGTCATTGTCGTCGCGGGCGTCAACGGCTCCGGCAAGACGACCTCGATCGGCAAGCTTGCCAGGTGGCTGCAGGCAGAGGGTTGCAGCGTGCTGCTCGCTGCAGGCGACACCTTTCGCGCGGCGGCGCGCGAGCAGCTCGCCACCTGGGGCGAGCGCAACCGCATCGCAGTGATCGGACAGCAGGGCGGCGATCCGGGCGCGGTGGTGTTCGATGCCATCGGCGCCGCCGTGGCGCGCGGCGTGGACGTGGTCATTGCCGACACCGCGGGGAGGCTCCCGACGCAGCTGCACCTGATGGAGGAAATCAGCAAGGTGCGGCGTGTGGTCGCCAAGGCGCTCCCCGGCGCGCCGCACGAAGTCCTGCTCGTGCTCGACGCCAACACCGGGCAGAACGCACTCGCACAAGTCAAGGCGTTCGACGCGGCGCTGGGTCTCACCGGGCTGATCCTGACCAAGCTCGACGGTACCGCGAAGGGCGGCGTGGTGTGCGCGATTGCGCACGCGCGCGCGCGCGACGGTGCCCGCAGGGCGATCCCGCTGCTCTTCGTGGGTGTCGGCGAAGGCATCGACGACCTGCGCCCCTTCGTCGCAGCCGAGTTCGCCGAGGCGCTGGTTGATTAGCTTTTCCAGCGTCTGCAAGCGCTATCCCGGCGGGCAGGAGGCGCTCCGCGACATCTCGTTCAGCGTCGAGCAGGGCGAATTCGCCTTCGTCGCTGGGCATTCGGGAGCGGGCAAGTCGACGCTGCTCAAGCTGATTCCGGCGATCGAGCGTCCGACCTCGGGCACGGTGCTCGTCGGAGGACAGAATGTGGCGGCGCTGCGCCGCACCGCGCTGCCGTACCTGCGCCGCAACCTCGGCCTGGTGTTCCAGGACCAGAAGCTGCTCTACGACCGCACGGTGTACGACAACGTGATGCTGCCGCTCGCCTTCAGCGACCATGCGCCGAAGGAGGCGGCGCGGCGCGCCCGGGCCGCACTGGACAAGGTCGGACTGCTCGCGCGCGAGCGCGCCAACCCGATCCAGCTCTCGGGCGGCGAACAGCAGCGCCTCGCGATCGCGCGGGCCGTGGTCAATCGGCCTGCCGTGCTGATTGCCGACGAGCCGACCGCGAATCTGGATGCCGAATCCGCCTCCGGCATCCTCGCCATCTTCACCGCGTTTCACCAAGTGGGCGTCACCCTGCTCATCGCGACGCACGACGAGGCGATGATCGGCCGTTTCGCGAGGCGCGTCGTGCGCCTGGCCGGCGGAAAGCTCGCTGCCTCGTGAGAGCCTGGCTCCGGCAGCACCGCCAGGCGCTTGCGCTTGCGCTGCGCAAGATCGCCGCGCAGCGCTCCGCCGCGCTGCTCAACGCGCTCGTGATCGGCGTCGCGCTGGCGCTGCCGGCGGGCGGCTACGCGCTGCTCGCCAATCTCGTTGCGGTTGCCGAACGCATCGCCTACGAACCGCAACTCTCGCTTTACCTGCGGCCGCAGGCGCCGCGCGCCGAGGCGCTCGCCCTCGGCGCTCGCCTCAAGTCCGATCGCCGGGTGCGCGAGGCGCGCTTCGTGCCGCGTGAAGCGGCGCTGGCGAAACTGCGCGCCACCGAATCGCTCGCCGAGGTGCTCGCCGCGCTTGGCGAGAATCCGCTCCCCGATGCCTACGTGATCCACGCCGGCGGATCGGACCCCGGGGCGCTCAATGCGCTTGCGGCCGAGTTGCGCGCGCTCCCCGGTGTCGCGCATGTGCAGGTCGATTCGGGATGGGCGCGGCGCTTTGCTGCGCTCGCCGCAGTGGCGCGGATCGGGATTGGCCTGCTCGCCACGCTGCTCGCGGTCGGCCTGATTGCAGTGACCTTCAACACCATCCGCCTGCAGATCCTTACCCAGCGCGCCGAGATCGAGGTATCGCGCCTGATCGGCGCGACCGACGCGTTCATTCGGCGACCGCTGTACTACCTCGGCATCGTGCAAGGACTCGCCGGGGGCATCCTTGCGCTCGCGATTCTCTGGGGCTGCCTGGAGGCGCTCGACGTAGGTGTGCGGGCGCTTGCCGCGACCTATGGATCGGAGTTCGGCCTGAGCTACCTGCGGCCTGCAGACGCGCTCGCCGTGGTGAGCTTTTCTTCCCTGCTTGGGTGGCTGGGGGCTTATCTATCAGTGAGTAAATACTTACGCGAAATTGACCTTAAATAGCTGATGTAAAGATGATACCAGATGGAACCGTAGGCACGTTTAGCACTCTAACTGCCTGAGTGCTAGAATCGCCCAACGGAGACAAGGGATGCGACAAGAGTTGATGACATTACCGATGACGCCGCTCGCGGCAGGGAGCCTCGAGGCGTATATCCAGTCGGTCAGCCGTTTCCCGATCCTCAGCGCCGAAGAGGAGCAGCGGCTTGCCCGCCGGTTCCGCGACGAGGAGGATCTCGAGGCCGCGCGGCAGCTCGTGCTTTCGCACCTGCGCCTGGTGGTCGCGGTCGCGCGCGGCTACCTCGGCTACGGCCTGCCGCACGCGGACCTGATCCAGGAAGGCAACATCGGCCTGATGAAGGCCGTGAAGCGCTTCGACCCGCAGCGCGGCGTGCGGCTGGTGTCCTTCGCGATCCACTGGATCAAGGCCGAAATCCACGAATACATCCTGCGCAATTGGCGCCTCGTGAAGGTGGCCACCACCAAGGCGCAGAGGAAGCTCTTTTTCAACCTGCGCTCGATGAAGCGGGGGCTTGCGCCGCTCAGCAGCGAGGAGATCGGCCGCGTGGCGAATGCGCTCAAGGTGAAGCCCGAGGAAGTGGTCGAGATGGAGACCCGCCTCACCGGGCACGACGTCGCCTTCGAAGCCGATGACGAGGACGAGGGGTACGCTCCGGTGCACTACCTCGCCGACCACGAAAACGAGCCCTCGCGGCTGCTCGAGGCGAAGCAGTCGAGCCGTCTGAGCGCCGAAGGGCTGCAAAGCGCGCTTGCCGCGCTCGATCCGCGCAGCCGCCTGATCGTCGAGGCGCGCTGGCTGCGCGAAAAGGATGCGGCGACGCTGCACGACCTCGCCGCGGAGTTCAAAGTCTCGGCCGAGCGGATCCGCCAGATCGAGGCGAAGGCGCTCGAAAAGATGAAGCGGGCAATGCTCGCGCAGGCCGCACCGCGCCGCGCGCTCGCCGCGCCGGCCGCCGCCTGACAAGACGCCGCCGGCTTTACCCAGTACCGCGAGACTACTTGCTGCCCGGCTTGGCCGCGGCGGCCTCGAGCTCTTTCACCTTCCTTTCCAGCGCCGACAGGCTGGAATTCACCTTGGCGAAGTCGTACCACTGCTCGTCGGCGACCGGATACTCGAGCTTCGCGCCGTACACGCGCCAGGAGTCGTCCCAGTTCGCCGCGTCCTTGAACCCGAGCAGCCGGTGCTGCAGGTAGGTGAGCGTCGAGCGCGTCCCGGTCTGGCAATAGCCGACCGTGCGGACGCCTTTGTCGAGCTTTTCGAACGCCTTGGCGGAGAGATCCGGATCGAGGTAGGCGACTTCGACCATCTTGTCGGTCTTCGCATCCTTCACCTTGGGTAGCGTATCGAGGTGCGACACGTTGATGGTCGTATTCGGCACGTGGCCGCCGCGTACCGAGCGGATGTCATTGCCCTTGTGTTCGCGCGAGGTCCTCGAGTCGACCAACTGCACGCCTTTCAACTGCCCCCGCGCAATCTTGCCGATTTCGTCGGTCGTGGCGATACGGCTCGCGACCACCTTGCTGCGGAAGGTGGCCGGTTCCTTGCGCGTGGGCTTGTCGCCGAGCCGCAGGCCCGCCTTGCGCCAGGCATCCAACCCGCCATTGAGCAGATGCACCTTGTCGTGGCCCATGTATTCCAGGATCCAGAAGGCCACCGTGGCATCGGTGAAGTCCTTCATGTCGCCGTGATAGACGACCACATGGGTCGCATTGCTGATCCCGACCTTGCCGAGCAGTTCGTCGTATTTCTTCGCTTCCAGCACCCGTGCAGTCGAGTCGCGCAGGACCTTGCCGCACGGACCGCCGAGACTGATCGCACCGGGAATGTGGCCCTTGAGGTATTCGTCCAGATCGCGGCAATCCACGATCACCCAGTCGGGTTTGTCGGCGTTCTTCTGCACCTGCTCGGGCGTCAGCAGCAGGTCCGCGTTCACCCATTTCGCGGCCGCCTGCGGAATCCATCCGAACGCCGAAAGCGCGAGCAGTCCCGCGATTCCCTTCCAATAGTCCGGCTTGCGACTCATGGCTCCATCCTCCTTTAGCGCAGTTTCGGGCCCGGCCGGTGCCCGGCCACCGCAAAATTAGACCCCTGGGGACCGCCCGAGAGAATGATGCATTCGCATCATTTTGCACCCTTGCACGCCAGCCCAAGATTCGGGTCACCCTGGCCGATACCCCCCGAGGTGCCCGTGCTCATTTCGGTCATCATTCCGGTCCGCAACGGCGCGCATACGATTGCCCGCGGCCTGAAAGCCGCGTTCGCTTCGCGCGGCCCGGATTTCGAGGTGATCGTGGTGGACGACGCTTCGGACGACGATTCGGCTGCGATCGCCCGCCGCTTCCCCTGCCGGGTGCTGCGCCTGGAGGGCCACAGCGGCGCCGCCGCGGCGCGTAACGCCGGCGCCGCACTTGCCCGCGGCGAAGCGCTCTTCTTCACCGATGCCGACTGCCTGATGTGCGAGGACACGCTCGAGCGTGTGCAACAGGCCCTTTCGGCCGCCGGTCCGGGAACGCTCGTGGGTGGAACCTACACCCCGGCGCCCGGCGACGATACGTTCTTCAGCCGCTTCCAGTCGGCGTTCATCCACTATTCCGAGACCAAGTGCGCGGCGGATCCCGACTACCTCGCCACGCATGCGCTTGCAATCCGCGCCGGCGCGTTCCGCCGCCAGCGAGGGTTCGCCGAGGGATCGCTGCCGATCCTTGAGGACGTGGAGTTCAGCCATCGCCTGCGGCGCGCGGGCTTCAGGCTCGTGCTCGACCCCTCGATCCAGGTGCGGCATGTGTTCGGCTTCAACCTCGCGCGCTCGCTGCGTAACGCCTGCGTCAAGGCCATGTACTGGACCCAGTACTCGCTGCGTCGCGGCGACCTGCTTGCCGACTCGGGCGCCGCCTCGCATGAACTGAAGGCAAACGTCGCCGCATTTGCGTTCGGCGCGCCATGCCTCGCCGCCTTCCTCCTGACCGGCGTGGACGGTTGGCTCGCGGCGGCGCTTGCCGTGACGGCGGGCAACCTGTTCATCAGCCGCGGGCTGCTGCGCGGATTCCGCGCCGCCGGCGGCTGGCGCTTTTCGTTCGCCGCGGCGCTCTACTATCTTCTCCTCTACCCGCTCGCGGTGGGCGCAGGCGCCGCGGGTGGCGTGGTGCGCTTCCTCGCCGCTGCCGGCCGGCGCGGAGCGACGCGGTGAGCTACTCGCCCTGGCGCCACTGGCCCTCGATCGTGCGCAAGCGCCGCCCGATCCAGCTCACGTTTTTCGTCACCCGCCGCTGCAACGCGCGCTGTCCGTTCTGTTTTTACCTGAACGACGGGCAGGATGAGCGCGGCGAGGCCGGCGAGTTTTCGCTCGAGGAAGTCCGCCGCACCGCGCCCTCGCTCGGGCGGCTGCTGTGGCTCGCCTTTTCCGGCGGCGAGCCGTATCTGCGCGCTGACCTCGTAGCGCTGAGCCGCGCGTTCTACGACGCGAACCGCCCCGCGATCCTGCTCTATTCCACGAACGGGCTGCTCCCGGAGCGGATCGTGGACACGACCGAACAGATCCTCGCCCAGTGCCGCAACAGCACGGTCGCCGTCAAGGTGTCGCTCGACGGGATCGGCGCCGAGCACGATCGGCTCCGCGCGACGCCCGGAAGTTTCGAGCGCGCGGTGCAAACCTACCGTATGCTGGCGAAGCTTCGCGAGCGCCATCCGAACCTGGAACTGGGCGTGAACACCGTTTTCCTGCGCGACAACCAGGAGCGGATGGACGCGCTCATCGATTTCGTGCGCGGACTGCCTGGACCGGCGGTGCACACGATTTCGCTCGCGCGCGGCGAGCCGCGGGACGCCTGCTGCCGCGACGTCGACCCCGCTCGGTACCTGCGCGCCGCGGCCCGGCTCGAAGCCGACCTGAAGGCGCGCGCGAGCGCGACCTACCGCTTCAACGGCGCCCGGCTCAAGGCGGCGCAGGACATCGTGCAGCGGCGCCTGATCCATGCGACGCTGCTCGAGCGCAGGCGCCAGATCCCCTGTTATGCGGGGCGGCTCAACCTGGTGCTGACGCAAGGAGGCGAAGTGTTCGCCTGCGAAATGAGCGCTGCGAGCCTCGGCAACGTGCGCGATTACGGCTACGACGTGCGCCGGTTGCTGGCTGCCCCTGCGGCACGCGAAACGCGCCGCGCGATCGCGGAGGGCGCCTGCCACTGCACGCACGAGTGCTACTTCATCACCAATATCCTGTTCAATCCCCGGCTCTATCCTGCGCTTGCCCGCGAGTACTTGCGCCTTTGAAGGGCGGAGCGCGGCGCGCGGCGCCGATCATTTCTTCGGCACGCAGCCGTAGCCGGCGGCGGCGGCCTTCGCTACCGCCGCCGGCTTCACGCCGGTCTGCGCGGACATCGAGTAGCCCAGCAGAAAACCGATCCACGCTCCTGCCGCGACGATGACAACCCACAGACTGTTGCGGTTCATGACGCACTCCCCGAGCCTGTCTCCTGATCCAATCGCTGCATCGCTCGCCTTTCCGCTCGCGCCCCTCAAGGCCCCAGGCCGGCCATCTGCCGGGCCATCTGGCGTTCGGTCCACCAGTTGAAGAACTTCACCCCCAGGTAGGCACCGGCAAACATGCCGCCGCCGAACATCCAGCCGGAGACATCACCCTGCGAGACGCGGGAAAAGAACCCGCCGACGCTGCACCCGAGGCCAAGCCGCGAGCCGATTCCCATCAGCGTCCCGCCGACGATCGCCCACAGGGCAAGTTCGGGCGTAGTCCGCTTCCACTTGAATTCGCCGTGCAGCAGCGCCATCACGGCCGCGCCGCCGATCAGCGCAAGCGTCATCCAGATAGCGGGATTGAGGAGCGGACTGGGTATTCCGTTCTCGAGTCCGAAGAAGACGTTGTCGGTGATGTTCCAGCCCAGCCGATCGAAGGCCCAGCCGACGAGCTGCGCCTCCTGGGTCGTCAGGTACCAGTAGCCGGGATCGAATACGGTTCCCTTGATCGAAAGCCCGGAGGCTAAACCGAGTTCCTTCAGCAGCGCGCCGAAGTTGTTGACGCCGAACTTGAGCTGCAGGCCCTTCATGACGTACATCTGCAGGCCCGCCGCGATCCCCAGCACGAGGCCCGCGATCGCGGTGCGCCGGGAAGCCGCGATCATCCGCCAGTAGCCCGCCAGCTCCGCTGCAAACCCGGCATGCGCTGCGCCTTCCTTGCTGCGCTTGCGTAGGTACCCCTTGCGGTACCAGATGAAGTACACCGCGGCAAGCGCCGCCGCGGCGGGCAGCACGATCCCGACGAGCACGTTTCCTGCAAATGCCCGCACATACGGATTCTCCAGACCGAGCACGTCGGCGTAGGTCGCGATCGGCTGGTTCCAGATGTGGCCCGCCAGGTAGAGGTCCATCCAGCCGTCGCCGACGTTGATTTTGGCGGGCAGTCCCTTGTCCATCGCCGACTGCACCCACGATTGCGGTACGAGCGCGTTCAGCCAGCCGCCGACATCGACGAACACGGCCTGCGACACGCTGATCGCAAGGACCACGAGCATGGCGGTGGCGTTGCCTTCGCCTGTCTTGTAGAGCGAGCCCGACGCGCATCCGCCGGTGAGCACCATCCCGACGCCGAAGATGAGCCCGGCAATGATCGAATGCCAGCCGTAGGGCGCCGGATTGAACGTGCTGTTTCCCGTTGCCGTGACGAAAGCCGACACGAGCCCGAAGAGCACCATCGCGATCATGATTCCCACCGCCATGCGCGGCACACCGACCGCAAACAGGTCGCGAAACGCCGAGGAAAAGCAGAAGCGCCCGTACTGCAGGCAGGTGCCGTAGACGAATCCGAACCAGAGGTACGCGGCGATATAGATGGAGTACTCGCTCAGCGAGTAGCCCACCGCGGTGAGCAGGCTCAGGAGCGCGAGGATCGCGTACGCCGCGATGCGGTCGCGGCGCGCCGCGTCAGCCACGAATGTGTTCCCCGATCCGGTCGCCATTGGCTGCGTCCCGCAAGTGAGCATCCGTGCGGGCCTGAGGTGGCCAAGTATTGAGGCTGCCGCGCAAGGCGGAAATGATGCACCTGCATCATTTCCATCGCGTGGGAGCACGGCAATACTTTTTTGCAATCCGATCTTCGAAGGGAGGATGCCCATGAAACGCAAACGCAAGCTCATGTCGGCCGGTGCGATCGCAAAGGTCGCCGGGCTTGGCGCCGCGATCGGACTGGCCGTACCCGGAGTGCTCGCGCAGACCTACGAAGGCACTTTGTACATCGCCGGCATGGGAGGGCACGTCGCCAAAGCCGACGTGCGGATCGACCCGAGCCGGCCCGACCCGATCACCGTGGTGAGCCTGAGCCGCATCGTGCTCAACACCGACGCGGCGGCCGCCAAGAAGGCGTACCCGCTGCACGACGTGCGGATCGACCACGCGAAGAACGTAATGTTCTGGTCGGCCTATGTCGCCGACGGCGACGGCGTGCGCGCGGGAAAGGTCGACCTGCTCACGCGCAAGGTGCTTTCGGACGTGAAACTGCCCAAGGACGCGAAGCTCGCGATGCCGCCGATGTACTGCGGATCGGGACAGACCAAGGACAAGTACCTGCCGGTGGTGATGGGGCACCAGGGCTCGATCGACGTGGTCGACAAGGACTCGATGAAGCTGGAGCGGCGCGTGATGCTCGAGCACCCGAAGATCCCCAAGAACTACCTCTGGGCGCACGGGATCAATTCGCCCGACGGCAGGGAGTTCGCGCTGTGGGTGAGCCTCGGCGACAAGCCCGGCACGTTCCCGCGAGGCGAGGAAAAGCGGCAGATGGTGTTCATGCTGGACACGCCTGCGCTGCTCGCCGGCGAGATCAAGGTGCTGCGCGACATGACCGTGACGAGCGACCCGCGGAGTGCCGCGTTCTTCCGCGGGTACTTCACCTCCGACGGCAAGCAGCTGCTCATCTCGGGGCGCGACCGGCAGTGGGTGATCGACCCCAAGGCGATGAAGGTCGTCGCCGAGACCCCCAACCCTCCGGGCTGGGAGAACCATGACATCCAGCCGCTCCCGGGAGACCGCTACGCGATTCTCACCCAGCGCGTAGGCATCGACGTCGTGATGGCCGAGGGCACCAAAGTCACCGACGGCCAGATCGAGCTCTACGACCTCGGCAAGAAGGCAAGGGTCGGAAAGCCGGTTTCGGTCTGCTACGGCTGCCACAAGAACGTGAACATCTGGCCGTCGTCGATCCTGTGCGGCGTGGACAGCGTCTGGAAGTAGCGCGGCGCTGACCGGCGCATGAACAGGAGCCGGCGGCGCTGGGCCGCGGCGTGCGGGGCCGTTCTTGCACTTGCCGGCCCCGCGCTCGCGTCCGGCACCGAGCGCGTCACGGTCCGATTCGCGGGCGAGGTCGGCGCCCAGTGGGAGCTCACGCCGCGGACGCCCTCGATCTCCGTGCCGCGCGGCGAGGTCTTCGAAACTCAGGTGAGGGTGCGCAACCACTCGACGCGCGAAATGGTTGCGATGGTGATCAAGGAAATCCGGCCGCAGGAGGCGGCCGGAGCGCTCGTCCATCTCGGCTGCGGCCCGACATTCACGCTGATCCTGAAACCGGGCGAGACGGCGGCAGTTCCGGCATCGTATTTCGTGGCTGACGACGCGCCCTTGGACGTCGCGGCGTTTGACATCGCCTACTCCGTCTACTCCTTCGAACCCCTGAGCGCCGATCCGCTGCGCGTCGGCCGACGGATCTACGCCGAGCGCTGCGCGAGTTGCCACGGATCGGCGGCGCGGGGCGACGGGACCATTGGACGGCTGCTTGCCGGCGGGGTGAGCGATCTGAGGCGGGCGCTCCAGAGCAATGAGGACCGGCGGCTCCTGGAGGCCATCGCCTCTGGCGCCGGACCGATGCCGGCGTTCTCGCCCGCTCTGAGCTTTGACGAGCAGCAGGCGCTGGTTCTTTACTTGCGCGATCTCGTACGAAGCGAGCCGTGAGGCGACTCGCCCTGATCGGTGCAGCGATTGCGCTCGGCGCAGGTTCACCGGTCAGCCGCGGCTGGGCGCAGCAGCCCGAGCAGGTCGCAAGGAAGCAGGTGGGAAATGCTGCTCCGGATGTGGTGCTCGTCGATCAGGGCGGGCGTCGCTTCGCGCTCAAGGATCTCCGAGGCAGGGCGATTCTGGTGGCATTCATCTACACGTCCTGCCACCATGCGTGTCCCCTGATCTTCGATTCCGTCAGCGCGGTGAAAGGGCGCATCCGTGCCGAGGACCGGCAGCACGTCGCGGCTGTCTTCGTAACCGTTGACGCCGAGATCGATACGCCGGAGGTCCTGCGCGCATACGCGCAGCGTCGCGGCGCGGACCTCGCGAACACCGTCTTTCTCACCGGAAGCAGCGAAGAGCTTCGGCATGCGTGGGAAGCGTTCGGCGTGAAAGTGAGGCGGCTCGGCCGCGGACTGGTGGACCATTCGCCGCTGACGTTCCTTGTCGATGCGCGCGGCATCGTCCGTTACCGATACTACGGGGAACTGCTGGACACCGAAGCCGTCGTTGCCGACCTGCGCAACGTCTTGCAGAGTACCGCCCGGCAGCGCAACACCGACCGGTAATTTCGATTCCGCCACGGCATCTCGAACGGGCGCGCGATTTCCCGCAGCGCGAGCGGCATCACGAGGGTCGTACGACCGCCTCTTTCTTTGCGCGTTGGAAAAGACCTTTCGCGGCCCATAACCAGAACAGGCTTTTCAGGGCGCGCCCGGCGCCTCGCAGTTCGCGCAGGCTGCGAACCGAGCGCAGCCGTCGCAGCAGGAACGAGGGCCGCGAATAAAAGCGCCGGAACGCAAGCTGGCGAAGCTGCTGGATTTCCTCGCGGGTCAAGGTGTGCGGCGCGAACGCGGCGCCCTGGTAGGTGTAGTCCGCGAGATCCGCCGAGAGCCGTCCGTAGCGCGCGCACGCGTCGTATAGATCGGTCCCGGGAAACGGCGTCAGGCAGTGGAAGTTCGCCAGATCCGGGTCGAGTTCGAGGGCGAACTCGATCGTTTTCAGCCCGTCGCGGAAGGATTCACCCGGAATGCCGAAGACGAACGGGGTGCTTACCTGCAGCCCTGCCGCCTTCGCGGCAGCGACCGCTGCGCGGATCTGGGCGAGGGTGCACGCCTTGCGGAGCGTGTTCAGGTTCTTCTGCACTCCGCTTTCGGCGCCGATCAGCACCGCCCAGCAGCCTGCCTGCCGCATCGCCGTGAAAAGACGCCGATCGGCCTGGTTGGCGCAGACGGATGCGAACCAGGTGAAATCCAGGCCGCGCGCGCGGATCGCCTCGCAGATCTGCAGGGCACGCTCGTAATCGGCGGCGAAGGAGTCGTCGAGGAACTTGATCTCGCGGTAGCCCTGCGCAAGGCACGAGGCGATCTCGCGCAGCACGTTCTCGACGCTGCGCAGACGCACGCCCCTGCGTCCCGCCCTGCGCTCGCGGTCGATCTGGAAGCAGAACAGGCAGCGCCGATCGCAGCCGCGCGAGGTGATCATCGTCGCGACCGGCGCGCGCCGGTAGGTCGCCGGCGGCGGCAGGTAGCGCTCGGCGCCTTCGAGGAGCGCGCGTGCCGGAAAGGGCAGCGAATCCAGATCCTCGATGAGCGGCCGCGGCGCGTTCTTGACGATGCGCGCGCCGTCGCGAAAGACGACGCCTTCGACGCCTTGCAGGCCGCGCTTCTGTGCAAGGTGCGCCAGCACGTCGACGAGCGTGCGCTCGGCCTCCCCGGTGATCACCGCATCGAGCGCCGCCGCGCCGTCGGCCAGGCAGCGCTCCTGGACCGCGATCGGGTACGGACCGCCCGCGCACACGAAAAGCTCCGGGCGGGCGCGCTTCAGGTCGGTGGCGGTCTTCAGTGCGCCCGGCCAGCCGAACGCGGTGGAATAGATCCCCGCCACCTCCGGCGCGAACTCGGCGACCCGGCGCAGGATCTCCCGGTGCGAAAGAAACGCACCGTTGAAGAGGCTCACCGCGTGACCGGCTTCGAGCAGGCAGGCCGCCACGTACAGGGTACCGAGCGGCTGCCAGTAGTTGACCTGCGAAGGCGCGGTTCGGCTGGAGAAGATGTCCTCCGGTGACCACGCCGGAATGATGAGGGCGCACTTCATGCGTCGGTCCCGGTGCGGGCAGGCCGCATCGGCGTCGCAGCGAGGCGCGCCATGACCTCGGCCGCGGCATCCAGACCCGACTCGATCGCGTGATCCATGTTGAAGTAGCGGAACGCGCCGGTGCGGCCGACGACGTGCAGATTGTCGAAGCCGGCGAGGTACTCGCCGATCACGCCGCAGGCCTCCCCGTACCCCACTTCGAAGAGCGGATAGGCGCACGGCACCCGCACCACCGTCCCGTCAAGCACTTCGTCACGCCGCACCAACCCGAGTGCCGCCAGATCCTGCACCGTGCGCCCGACGAGCGCGGAGTCGGCGCCTTGCCACGCAGCGTCGCCTCTGCTGCAGAAATGTTCGGTGACGAGCAGCGTTTCGCCCGGCACGCCCATTCTCGCACTCCAGTTCTTCGGCTCGTGCACCCGCCCGAACGAGGTTTCGCGCCCGGGTGTATAGATCCAGGTCTGGTCGGTGACGCGCTCGCGTCCGATGCGCACGGCGACCAGCAGCAGATCGCGGTAGCGCAGGCGCGCCGCGGCTTCGAGCACCGCGGCCGGAGGCGCGGGCCAGAGCGCCTTCACGAGCGCCGGCAGCGGCAGGCTCGCGACGAATTCGCGCCCGCGGCAGGACGCGCTTGCGCCGCCTTCACGCACGAGCACGCGCTCGATCCGCCGGGCGCGATGCACCAGACGCGTCACGACGGCTCCGGTGCGCACGACGCCGCGCATTCCGATCTCCCTGCGCAAGCCCTCGGCGATGCCGCCGATTCCGCGCGCCGGATAGAGAAACCCGGCGCTGAGCGTACGCAAGGCGCAGGCCGACCGGCGAACCAGAGCCTGCCGCACTGCCTCGCCCAATGTCAGTCCCTGGATGCGCTGTGCCACCCAGTCGGCGCTGATGCGCGTGCAGTCGATCCCCCATACCTTTTCGCTGTAAGGCTTGAAGAAAAGCTCGAAAAGCGGCCTGCCGTGGTGGCGCACCACCCAGTCCTCGAGCGAGACGACGGCTCGGCGCCGCCGGCGCCCAAGTTGCGCTGCCAGCCAGCCCTGCAGGATGCGAAGCGTCGCGGCGAGCCCCAGGCCCGAGACTGCATTCAGAAGCCGCAGCGGGTAGTCGACGTAGCGCCCGCCGAGCAGGATCTTGCTTGCGCGCGGCACCTGGAGCAGCGGCTCGCGGACCACATCGCGCACCAGGCTGCTGACGCGTGCGCTGTCGGTGAGAAGCCGGTGGCCGCCGAGATCGAAACGCTGTCCGCGATGCTCGAGCGTGCGGGCGAGGCCGCCGACCCGCGTCTCGCGCTCGAGCACCACCACCTCGCTTCCCTCGCGCGCGAGCGCGTGCCCCGCCGCGAGGCCCGCGAGGCCCGCGCCGCAGATGACGACATCGCTTTTCATCGGATTGGGACGCGGCCCGCGCCTCGCGCCGCCGGATGGCCTCGCCGGCGTGCTAACGGGTCAGCAGCACCGGCACCCTGGCCTCGTTCACGACCGCCTTCACGACGTCGCCCATCATGAGCTTTGCGAGCGTGCCGCGCGTGTTGCCGAGGACGATCATCTCGACCCGCTCCTCCTGGGCGGTGCTCAGGATTTCCTCGGCGACGTGGCCGGTCTTCACGATGGTCCTGACGGCGCGGATTCCCTTGCGCTGCAGTTTTTTCCTGTGCGATTCGAGCATGGCGCGCGACTTTTCATTCATCCGGCGCAGCTCGCCGCTGCGACCCAGCTCTTCCCTGAGGGTCGCGATTTCCGAATCGCCCATCCGGTCGTGCATGAGGGTAGGGCCGCCGCCCAGCTGTTGCACGTGCAGCAGGATCACCGACTTGGGCGGCGCGGCGGAAAAAAGCCGGCCGCAGACCTTGATGCAGGCTTCCGAGCCCTTGGCGGCATCCAGCGCGAGAAGTATTTTTCGCATCCATCGACTCCTTGGGCAGCAACCTATTTCAGGAGATTCTCGTAGTACTTCTGCAGGTCTTCGCTCGCCTTGGGCTTGGCGCTCGCCGGTACGCCGTAGCCGCCCGCTTCGGCGGCTTCGAAATATCCCGGCTCGATGCCGGTGCGCGCCGATACGGCGTACCCGACGATGAACCCGAGCAGGGCGGCGCTCAGCGCGATCGCGGCCCACAGGCCGCTGCGAGCCGTGTCGACCTGCGCCTGCGCCTCGGCCTGGGAGGTCATTTCATTTCTCCTTCAGGAGGTCCTTGTAGTACTGCTCGATTTCCTTCTTCGTCTCGCCCTTGGGCGCGGGCGCGGCGCCACTGCCGCCGAGCATGCCGGTTTCGATCATGGGCGATGTGCTGTAGCCCATGAGAAATCCCATGATGGCGGCCACGACGACGATGATGGCCCACAGATGGCTGCGCACGGCCCGCTCCGGCGCCTCAGGCCTTGCGGATGTGCCAGACGAACAGTCCGGCGTCCTGCCTGCGGTCCGTGATCTCGTCGCCCGCGTTGTCGCACATGACCGCGATCGACTCGCCGGACGAGGGATTGTCGAACTGCACCTCGAGCACTTCGCCGGACTTGAGCCGGCCGAGCGCTTTCTTGGTGTAGAGCTGCGGGTGCGGACACACGTATCCCTTGACGTCGAGCAGGTACTCGCTGTCGCTCAGCTTTTCGAATTTCATTCCCGGATCTCCTCCGTGACGTTTAGCTCGTGGCGAACTCGCGCGCCATGCGGCGCTCGGTCCACCAGTTGAAAAACTTGACCCCGACGTAGGCGCCGCCGATCATGCCGAAGCCGAACAGCCAACCCGAGGGGTCGCCCTGCGAGACGCGAACGAAAAACGCGCCTACGTTGCACCCCAGGCCGAGACGCGAGCCGATCCCCATCAGCGCCCCGCCGATGAGGGCCCAGGTGGCGGTTTCCAGGGTCGGCTTCTTGAACTTGAATTCGTTGTGCAGCAGCGCCATGACCGCCGCGCCGCCGAAAAGCGAGATCGACATCCAGTCCGCCGGATTGATGAGCGGATTGGGGATGCCGTTGTTGAAGCCGAAGAAGATGTTGTCCATCTGGTTCCAGCCGAGCTTGTGCAGCACCCAGCCGACCCACTGCGCTTCCTGGGTGGTCACGTACCAGTAGCCGGGGTCGAACACGGTGTTGTTCACCGAGATCCCGAAATCGAACCCCATGCGTTCGAGCAACGGGCCGGCATTGCGCACCCCGAATTTCACCCGCAATCCCTGGATCGCATACATGTGCAATCCGGCGGCGATGCCGAGGGCGAGCCCCGCGATCGCGGTGCGCCTGGAGGCGACGATCATGGCCCAGTATCCGGCCAGCTCGTCGCGCACGGCAGGACGCGCGCTCGCGCCCGCAAGCCGCTTTCTCAGGAACGCCCGGCGCGACCAGAACATGTAGACGAAAACCAGCAGCACCGCGCCGGGGAGCACCACGCCGAGCAGAAAATTGCCGACGAACGCCCCCAGCACGGAGCTGTCTTTCCAGCCGAGCAGGGTGGCGAAACTGAGCACCGGCTTGTCCCACAGGTATCCCGCGAGGTACTGGTCGACCCAGCCGTCGGTCACGGTGATCGACGCGGGCAGGCCTTTCGCCAGCGCCGAAGCGGTCCAGGACTGCGGCACCAGATTGTTCGTCCAGCCGCCGATATCGACGAAGATCGCCTGCGTGACGCTGATCGACAGGATCACCAGCGCCGCGTTCATGTTCCCCTCCCCGGTCTTGTACATCGAGCCCGAGGCGCACCCCCCGGCAAAGCACATCCCGACCCCGAAGATGAAGCCGGCGATCACGGCGTGCACGCTGGTCGGCGCGGAGTGGAACGTGCTCAGCCCGGTTGCGCTCACGAACGCCCCCACCAGCGCGAAAAGCGCGATCGCGATCATGATGCCGACCGCCATGCGCGGGACGCCCACGGCGAACAGGTCGCGAAACGCCGAGGAGAAGCAGAAACGGCCGTACTGCAGGCACATGCCGTAGATGACCCCGAACCACAGGTACACCGACAGATACAGGTAGTACTCGTGGTAGGCGTAGGTTCCCGCGCTGATGAGCACCAGCACCGCGAGGATCGCGAACGCCCAGAATTTCCTCTTCGCCTCAGTCATGGCACGTTGCCTCGGGTCGAGTCGTTCATGCGGGCCGGTAGATCCGCACCAGGGTCTGGAAGCGGAAGACGCCGTCGCTGCGCAGCAGGCGGCCGGCTTCGACATAGCCGGCAAGCCGCGTCGCCGCCGCGCCCGGCAGCGCCTGATCGGCGGCGCCGGTCACGAGGACCACGGGTGCCCGCCCGGCGGGGGCGCCGAGGAAGAACGGCGCATCCGGCATCTCCCAGGTAAAGCGCAGCGGCGAAGTCTCCCTCGCCTCGCGCCCGGGCGGCGCCGACGGGCTCAGGTCGCGCCGGTACACCAGGCGCTTGTGCGTGGACAGATCGAGCAGCGGAACCGCAACGGCCGGATTGACGGCGGAGGCCGCGCTCGGGAGCACGATCACTTCCACCGTATCGCCCGCAAGCGCATCGAGGAGAGGACCGGCTTTCACGAGATTCGCGGCGCTCGAGCCGCGCAGGAACGGCAGGTAGCCGGAAAGTGCGACGGCGATCGCGGATGCCGCCGCGCACGAAGCGATGAACTGGCGCATCCTCGCGTCGCGCAGCGCGCGCAGCCCGTAGGCCGCCATCAGGGCAAGCAACGGCATCACGATGACGAGATAGCGGATGCGCCGGCCGCCGAGCAGGAGCGCCAGGAGCGCAATCGCCGCGATCGCGGCAAGCCGCGCATCGCGTTTTGCGATCGCAAGCGCCACCGAGCCGGCCGCCGCCAGCGTGACAAAGGGATGGATCTGAAAGAGGAACGTCGAGACCGCACTCTCCTGCCAGCGGCCGAGCGCGGGAACCTGGTAGCCGCCGAGCAACGCGATCTGCTCGGCGATCACATCCGCCTTCCAGAGCAGGAACCCGGCGGCGACAAGCGCCGCACCGAGCGTGATCGCACCTGCGCGCCGCGCCGCATCGCGCCGGCTGCCCGCGCCGCAGGAAAGCGCGAATGCCAGCGGAAACGCGAACGCGATCCACGCCGAATACTTGCTGAGCAGCGCCAGAACGAGCGCGGCGACCGCCGCCCCGAGGCGCCAGGCGCCGCCGCGTTGTACCGCTGCCAGCGTCGCAAAGGCCGCCAGCGTCACGAAGAACATCGAGGGCACGTCGGTGAGCAGGAGCGGCACCTGCGTGAAGAGGTACGGCATGCCCAGCAGGAGCACCGCGGCGACGCACCCGGTGCTACGGTCCCACAGCGCCTTGCCGATCCCGCAGGTGAGCGCGAGGGTCGCCGCAAACAGCAGCGTATTGAATACCTGCGCCGCGGCGCGCGTCTCGCCCGCCATGCGGAAAAGCAGTCCGTAGAAAAAAGGAACCAGCGGCAGGTCGGTCCATGCCGGAATCGCGCCTCCCCACTCGGAAAGAAAGTGCCCCACGCCATAGAGCGCGAGATGCTTCGCCTGCACGAAATAGCGTGCCGCGTCCACGATCACTTCGGGAACGCTCCAGAACGGCAGGGAGGCAAGCGCGCCGCACGCGGCGACGAGCGCGACCGCGAGCGGCCCGTTCCAGACGACCCGCGAAGCGCCGTACGCTGCCAGCAGCGCGAGCGCCACGATCGCCATGACCACCGGCAGGTCGGACGCACCGAACACCCATTGCCAGCTCACCAGGCGGTTGTCGTCCGCCGCGCGCAAGACGAAGAGAAGCGCAACGCTCAGCGAGGCGAGCAGGCCTACGACGACGCACTGCAGCGCCTCGATCTCGCGCGCCTGCGCGCCAGCCTCACCAGGAAACGACTTTGTCACTGGCAAAGATCTTGTCGACGAGTTCTTCGTAGGTAAGGTCCGTACTCGAGAGGTCGATCACCTCGACGTCGAACTCGGCGGCCTGCAGCTGGAGGATTTCCGCGGGTGCCGCCGCCGGTCCGTCATTGAGCAGGTGCAGGACCCGCATCGTCGTCGTTGCTCGCGTGCAGCTAGAAGACCACCACGCGCTCGGCCTGGTGGTTCATCATGGCGTTATTCAGCTGGCTGCCGCAGACCATCGCCCCAGGAAGCGCGTCCGTCTTTACGCCATGGCGCTCGGCGCTGTGGCTGCACAGGCTCAGGGTCACCCCTTCGAGCGCCGCCAGACCGGCAAGGCCCGCGTTCTGCAGAAGCCGCGTGCCTTCGTCCATTACGAAAATGATCACCGGATGCCCCCTGGCGAGGGCGGCACGCGTCAGGCCCTGCACGTGCTTCAGGTGCCGGTCGGTGTTTACCAGGATGCCCAGCGTGCCCAGCTGTCCGTCTCCCTCGCTGATCCGGGCCAATATAGAGAGGGCGGCTGGGGCTGAGAATGATGCATTTACATCATCCGCGCGGCGGCAGGAAGCGGGCGCTCCCGCGCGCCGCCGGGTCAATACGGCAGGACGTGGTCGTACGCGGTGAGGTCGCGTGCGATCTGTCCGGAACTGCGGAATTCCGCGTCCTGGTTGTCGCTGCGGTTGGAGTAGACGCTGACGCCGACTTCCTTCATCAGCTCGAGGTTCATGAGGTCCTCGTCGCTCGCGGCGAGCCGCCGATCGAGCACGTAGACGTGAACGAGGTCGTCGGCGAGCGTGAGCCCGAGCGCCATGCGCAGCGCTTCGCTTTCCCGGTCTCTGACTACAACGGCGATCCTTTTCGGCGCGGCCATGCTGACCTCGACCTGTGCGACGAGCGGCTGAGCGGCGGCGGCGGCGCCCCTGCGCGCCGAGCGTTTGCGCGGCCCCGCCTTGCGCGAAGTCCGCCTAGACGAGGTTGTGCCGGTAGGCATAGGCGACAGTCTCCGCCTGGCTATGGACCGCGAACTTGGCCTCGATGTGCTGGACGTGGTTGCGCACGGTGACGAGGCTGATCCGCATCAGCCTGGCGATCGAGCCGAGCGAGATCCCCTCGGCGAGGAGCTTCAGGATCTCGTGCTCGCGCGCAGTCAGCGGGCGCGCGGGCGCCGGTTCACTCGTCGCGCGCGCGCGCGGCGCGCGCTTGCCGCCCCCGTCGCCCTGCAGCGCGAGATCCGGCGCCATCATCTGGCCGCGGCGCAGCAAATGCACGCACAGGCGCCGCTCCCTGTGCTGCGAGGGAACGAGGAGCAGGCTCACCGAAAGGCGCAGTTCCTCGCCGCGGGCGTCGCGGGCGCGAAGCGGAAAGGCGGAGGGGACGTTGGTGCTGTCGGCAAAGCTCGCGAGACAGCAGCAGCCGCCACAGAAGGGCTGCTGCAACGCGTTCTTGCCCCGCACGACTTCGCTGCAGGGCTGGCCGATCGCCTGCGAGGCCGGAACACCGAAAAGCTGTTCGCAGCCACGGTCCCACAGTGCAATGCGCTGGCGCGCGTCCACTGCAAAGACCGCATCCACCGTCCGAAGGAGCAGTTCCGCAAGCGAAGGCATCTCCCCGTCCTGCCTCCCGACGTCAAGGGTCCGAGCCTGGTTTGAAACGGCCGGAATTCGTAACCAGATAGCATTGCGCGTGCCAGCACGGCAACTGTCGGAAATGATGTAAATCAATCACTGCCAACATTCCGTTGCCGGAAGGCAAAGAGCAGGCCGAGACCCGCTCTCGCGGCGCCGATTACAGCCGGTTCCCACTCAGCCTGCCGTCTTGAGCAGCGTGCGCAAGTCTTCTGCGAGGTCGGCCGCGATCCGGTCGTGTCGCACGAAAAGGCGCAGCCGGCCCGCCGGATCGATGACGTAGCTCTGCGCGCTGTGATCGACCGAATAGCTCTCGCCGGACTTGCGTTTTTCGTAGAACACCTTGAACTCCCTCGCTGTGCGCGCGGTCGCCTCGGCGTCGCCATACAGGCCGAGAAACCGCGGGTCGAACGCCGTGACGTACCTGGCCAGCACTTCGCGCGTGTCGCGTTCCGGATCGACGGTAACGAAGAGAACCTGCACCCGTTCGGCGTCGGCCCCGAGCCCGCGGATCGCGCCCGCCAGGTCCGCGAGGATCGTCGGGCAGACATCCGGGCAGTGGGTGAAGCCGAACGTGATCACCACCGCCTTGCCGGAAAAGTCGGCGAGCGTGCGCGGCCTGCCGTCGTGCCCCGTGAGCTCGAGCGACCGGCCGTACTCGGCGCCGGTGAGGTCGGTGCTCCTGAACTGCGGGCGGCCTTCGCCGCAGGCGGCGAGTACCAGGGCGAGGAACGCGGTGAGGCTAGAACGCCAGGTAATGATCAACGAGCAGCGCCGCGAACAGCGCGGCGAGGTAAAGGATCGAGAAGCGGAACGTCTTTTGCGCCATCGCGTCGCTGCGCGTGGTGCAGATGCGCACCGCGTGCACCAGGAAGGCGGCGCCGAGCGCGACCGCGGCAACGAGGTAGGGCCAGCCGCTCATGCCCGCCGCGAAAGGAAGCAGCGTCACGGCGAACAGGATGATCGTGTACAGGAGCACCTGGAGCCGCGTGTGCGCCTTGCCGTGCGTCACCGGCAGCATCGGCAGGCCGGCCTTGGCGTATTCCTCGGTCCGGTACAGCGCGAGCGACCAGAAATGCGGCGGCGTCCAGGCGAAGATGATCAGGAACAGCAGCGTCGCCTCAGTGGCGACTTCGCCGGTGACCGCCGCCCAGCCCAGCACCGGCGGCATCGCGCCCGAAGCGCCGCCGATCACGATGTTCTGCGGCGTCGCGGGTTTCAGGATCACCGTGTAGACGACCGCATACCCGACGAAGGTCGCAAGCGTCAGCCACATGGTGAGCGCGTTCACGTACTGCGCCAGAATCCACAGCCCGGCGCCGCCGATCGCGCCCGAGAACACCAGCGTCTGCAGCGGCGTCAATTCGCCGCGCGGCAGCGGCCGGGAGCGCGTGCGCTGCATCGCGGCGTCGATTCTGCGCTCGACCAGGCAGTTCACCGCGGCAGCCGCACCGGCGACGAGCGCGATGCCGAGCGTGCCGGCGAGAAGGATCTGCGCCGGCACCATGGCCGGCGTGGCGAGGAACATCCCGATCACGGCGGTGAACACGATGAGCGACACCACGCGCGGCTTGGTGAGCGCGTAGTAGGCGCGCGCGCGTCGCGCGAGCGTCGCGGCGCGCTGCGCGACGCTGCGCGCCGACGCGGAAATCAGGGAATGCGCGGTCACGGCCTCTCCAACGTACTACCGCGGGGAACAGGTCATCTTCTGCCGGCTATTTCGATTGTGACACGATGTAGTCGACGGCTGCCTTGACCTCGGTATTGCTCAGCGCCGCATTGCCGCCCTTGGCCGGCATCGCTCCGGTGCTCCCCTGAACCCCGTTCACGGCGCTGGCGTACAGAGTATCGAGCCCCTTGGCGATGCGCTTCGCCCACTGGCTCTTGTCACCCAGCTTCGGCGCCCCTGCGATACCGGCGCCGTGGCAGGCAACGCAGGCGGCCTGGTAGACCTGGTGCCCGTCGCGGGCGGCGGGCGGCGGCGCGGCCATCGCGGTCTTGGCGGGCTCCTGCGGGGTTTCTGCCCCGGCGACCACCACCTGCCCGACCGGCTTGATCCTCTCGGCCACGTTCGAGCCCGAGGCGAGAAGCGTGTCGCGGCGCTGCTGGACCTCGTGCGGGATGTCGCGGTGATGGGCCACCAGAACGTAAAAAAACAGCATCAGCACTGCGCTGGCGCCGATGATGATCGAAAGGCTGGTGGCGTGGCGTTTTTCGGTCATGGGTGGTTCTTCCGCTCAGGAATGGAGGCCGACAAGGAACAGGCGCGCTGCAATTCGAGCCGGTTACGCTACAACAAACGCTGCACGAAAAAGACGGCTCGCGTAAGGAACGTGTAGTCCGCTTCAAGCGCCCCGATGCCCAGCAGCACGAGCAACAGCACCGGCGGGACCACGATGACATAGAGCAAGGCCAGTCGCTCCCAGAGCATGTGCATGAAGACGGCAACGATCAGCCCTGCCTTCAACAGCATCAGCACGACGATGAGCGTCCACCGCAGGTAGCCCTGCAGGTGGAAGTAGTCGACCAGATACGACGCCGTGCTGAGAACGAACAGCAGTCCCCAGATCTTGAGATAGATGCCAATCGGATGTTGTTGCCCCTCGGCGTGCGCCACGGTTCCCCTCACCAGAGATAGAAAAACGCGAAGATGAATACCCACACCAGATCGACGAAGTGCCAGTACAGACCCATGATCTCGACGATCTCGTAGTTTCCTTTGCGCCCGGTCAGGAAACCGGGCGTCTGGCGGTCCAGGTCTCCCCGCAGCACCTTGATCGCGACGATGATCAGGAAGATCACGCCGATCGACACGTGGGTGCCGTGGAAGCCCGTGATCATGAAAAAGGTCGAGCCGAACTGGGCCGCGCCCAGGGGGTTGCTCCACGGGCGCACCCCTTCGTCCACGATCAGCTTGGTCCACTCGAAGGCCTGCATCCCGACGAAGGTGGCGCCCATCGCCGCGGTGAGCAGCAGCAAGACGAAGGTCTTGGTGCGATCCTTTCGATAGCCGTAGTTGACGGCCATGGCCATCGTCCCGCTGCTGCTGATCAGGACGAAGGTCATGATCGCGATCAGGATGAGGGGGATCTTCGCGCCCCACAGCGTCAACGAGAAAACCTCGCTGGGGTTGGGCCACGGTTCCGTGGTGGACATTCGCACCGTCATGTACGAGATCAGGAAACAGCTGAAGATGAAGGTGTCGCTGAGCAGAAAGATCCACATCATCGCCTTGCCCCAGGGGACTCTCTTGAACGCCCGCTGGTCCGAGGACCAGTCGGCGACGATCCCCGGCAGGCCTTCAGGCAGCGGAACCGCCTGTCCCGTACTCGTCAGCGTCGGTTGCGACATGTGTACTTCGATCCCTCTCAGGTGGACAGCAGCAAAGTGAACAAGACCAGCCAAACCAGCAGCAGATAGTGCCAGTAAACCGTGCACAGCTCCACGCTCAGGCGTATCTCCGCGACCGCAACGCCGCGCCGCATCCGGGCGCTGGTCCTCGCCCACGCCACCAGACCACCCAATACGTGCAGGCCGTGCAGCGCGGTAAGCAAATAGAAGAACGCGTAGGCGGGATTGGTAGTCAGAAAATAGCCCGCGTCATACAGCTGTCGCCAGGCCACCAGCTGCCCCAACAGGAAGGCGATCGTCAGAACGCCGCCGGCGAGCAGCCCGCTCCTCACGCCGTCCGCATCTTCGCGGGCTGCCGCAACTGCAGTCCATTGCATCGCGACGCTGGTCGCGACCAGTACGGCCGTGTTCCACCACAGCAGCCCCGGCTCCGGCAGGGGAACCCAGTCCCCGAGGCGCATCCGCATCGCGTAGGCACTGATAAAAAGCGCGAACAGCGACGTGACCACGGCAAGAAAAATCCACAGCGCCGTCTTCGCCGCAGGCCGGGCGAGCAGACCCGCATGCACGTCCTTGACCGAAACCTCGGCGACCCACGGCTGGACATTGATGCTTTGCCTGAACAGCCACCAGAGTATCCCGCCCATCAGTGCAGCCAGGAACAGCAGCGTCACGGTCACGCCGGACCCCTCGCGCGGCTAGGGCTTGACCCAGGCGCCGGCGGCTACTTCGCTCGGCGGCACGTTCTGCGGTACGAAGTCGTGCTTGACGCCCGGCACGCTGTAGTCGTACGCCCAGCGATGGACGACCGGCAGGTCCTTGCCGAAATTGCCGTGCCTGGGCGGCGTCTCCGGCGTCTGCCACTCCAACGTGGTGGCGTTCCACGGGTTGCTGCCCGATGGCTTGCCCCTGAAATAGCTCGCGATCACGTTGTAGAAGAACGCGAACTGGGCAAGACCGACGATCAGGGCCGCGATGGTGATGCCGGCGTTCACCGAATACGCCGATTCGGGAATGAACTCCGTACCGCCGATCGCGTAGTACCGGCGCGGAACGCCCAGGAATCCCAGGTAGTGCATCGGATAATAGATCGCGTAGCTGCCGACGAAGGTGATCCAGAAATGGAACTTGCCCAGCCCGTCGTGCAGCATGCGCCCGGTGATCTTCGGGTACCAGTGATAGATCGCGCCGAACACCACCAGGATGGGCGCGATCGCCATGACCATGTGGAAGTGGGCCACCACGAACATGGTGTCCGAAAGCGGAACGTCGACGGTGACGTTACCGAGGAACAGGCCCGTCAGCCCGCCGTTGATGAACGTGAAGACGAACCCGATCGCGAACAGCATGGGGACGCTGAGGTGGATGTTGCCCCGCCACAGCGTGAGCACCCAGTTGTAGACCTTGATCGCCGTGGGAACCGCGATGATCAGCGTGGTGGTGGCAAAGAAGAAACCGAAATACGGATTCATCCCGCTCACGTACATGTGGTGCGCCCACACGATGAAGCTCAGCCCGCCGATGATGAGGATCGCCCAGACCATCATGCGATAGCCGAAGATGTTCTTCCTCGCGTGCGTGCTGATCAGGTCGGAGACGATGCCGAAGGCGGGCAACGCGACGATGTAGACTTCGGGGTGTCCGAAGAACCAGAACAGGTGCTGGAACAGCACCGGGCTGCCGCCCCCGTAGTTCAACTGCTGGCCGTGCGACACGATCGCGGGCATGAAGAAACTCGTGCCCAGCGTCAGGTCGAGAATCATCATGATGGCGCTCACGAACAACGCCGGAAAGGCGAGCAGCGCCAGGATCGTGGCCATGAAGATTCCCCATACCGTCAGGGGCAGTCGCATCATCGTCATGCCCCGCGTGCGCGCCTGCAACACGGTCACCACGTAGTTCAGCCCGCCCATGGTGAATCCGATGATGAAGAAGGCGAGCGAAACGCACATCAGGATGATGCCCCAGTTCGCTCCCGGCGTGCCCGCGAGGATCGCCTGCGGCGGATACAGGGTCCAGCCGGCGCCCGTCGGCCCGCCCGGGACGAAGAAGCTCGCAACCAGCAGCAGCACGGCGAACAGATACACCCAGTAGCTCACCATGTTCACATAAGGAAACACCATGTCGCGGGCACCGACCATCAGCGGGATCAGGTAATTGCCGAACCCGCCCAGGAACAGCGCGGTGAGCAGGTAAATCACCATGATCATGCCGTGCATGGTGACGAACTGCAGGTAGTTGCTCGGGTCGATGAAGGAGAAGCTGTGCGGGAACCCCAGTTGCAGCCGCATCAGCCATGACAGCACCAGCGCCACCACACCGATCCCGATGGCGGTGATCGCGTACTGGATGGCGATGACTTTCGCGTCCTGGCTCCAGATGTACTTTCCGATGAACGTCTTGGGGTGGTAGAGCTCTACCTCCGCGACTTCCGCAGGCGGGGCGTATTCCGTTTCGTCATGGGCAACGTACGTAGACATTTACCTGTCCCTCTTCGCTGTTTCCGGGTGATGCTCGATTCGCTCGCGCGGCAAGCAACGCACTCCTCAGAAGGTGCCGATGTAGGCGATGAGATCGTCGATCGCCCGCTCGTCGGTGAAGGCAGCGGCCATCATTGCCATCTGCGGTCCGTACATGTCCCGGGGGTGACCGCCGCGGATCCCGTCGCGGAAATTCTTCAGCTGCGTCCTGAGATACCAGTCGCTCATGCCCTTCAGCCTGGGCGCATTGGTTGCCTCGATGCCGCGCCCCTCGGAGCCGTGACAGCTTCCGCAGTTCACGTAGCGCCGCTGGCCATTCCGCGGATTGCCCTGCACCGTGGCGGGGGCGGGCTTATCGGGCAGCGTCCTGATATACGCGATGACATCTTCGATGGCGGCGTCATCGGCCAGTGTCGCCGCCATCGGCGCCATCATTTTGCCGAACACATCCTTGTCGTGTGTCCCCCGGGCGCCCTGCTTGAAATTCTTCAGCTGCCGTCTGAGGTACCAGTCTCCCTGCCCGCTCAGTTTCGGCGCATGCAGCGCGGCATTGCCCTCGCCCTGCGCGCCGTGGCAGGCCGCACACGCGGCATAGAGCGGCCTGCCCGCATCCGCATCGCCGCCCGCGCGGGCCAGCGACTGCGCGAACGTGGGATAGCTGGCCAACCACGCCTGAAACGCGGGCTCCTCGTCCACGATGAGCTTGCCGCGCATCGTGAAATGCGCGATGCCGCAGAGCTCTTCGCAGAGGAGGTCGAATTTCCCGGTCCGGGTGGGGGTGAACCAGAAATAGGTGACCAGGCCCGGCACCAGATCCATCTTGACGCGGATCTGCGCCACCGAGAGATTATGCAGAACGTCCTTGGAGCGCAGCAGCACCTTGACCGGCTTGCCGATGGGCAGATGCACCTCCGGGCTCTTGACCAGGACATCGTCCTGCCCCTTGGGATCGTCCGGATTCATGCCGAACGGGTTTCGATCGCTGACGAACCGCGAATCGACGGTCCCCAGCACGCCGTCCTTGCCGGGAAAGCGATAGCTCCAGTGCCACTGCTGGCCCACCGCCTCGACGACCGATGCATCGTGCGGCACGTCGACGAACTTCGCCCACACAAACAGGCCTGGCGCCAGCATCGCGGCGACGCCCGCCGTGGTCAATACGGTAAGCCACACTTCCAGCTTCTTGTTCTCGGGCTGGTACGCTGCCTGCCTGCCTTTGCGGTACCTGTAGCGGATCACCGCCACTGCCATGAACAGATTGACGGCGACGAAGACAAAGCCTGTCACCCAGAAGGTGATATTGATCGTGTCGTCCATCGTGCCCCAGTTGGAGGCGAGCGGCGTGAGCCACCACGGGCTCAGGAAGTGAAACAGGACCGAGCCGACGATCAGCACTATCAGTACTACGGCAATAGCCATTGGCGGACCGAACTCCCACCTGAAGTTGTACCGGCCGATTCAGCGGCAAGCCGCCAAAAACGCATGGCGGGTTACCTCCATGCAGCTTACACTAATGATAACGATAATCACGCCAGCGCGAAAACCGCGCCGGCCCCAGTGGAGTTTTCCGCGCAGCAACATGCGCGGCTTGGGTGCGAGCTGCCGGCTCAGCCGAACCCGGAGTACTTCAGCAACCGTTCCAGGTCCTTCACCATCTTCGAGGGGTCCGCATCGCGCGGAAACCTGAGCATCAGGTTGCCGAGCGGATCGACCAGGTAGATGTGCTCGTGCACCGTGCGCTCGGCCGGAAACACCGCCACAAGCCGAGTATCGCCGCGCGCGATGCGCGTGTCTTCGATCGCGGCCACCAGCTCCGGGCGCACGGCCGCGGCATCGGTGACGATCCACAGGCGCTCGACGCGCTGCATCTCCCTGCCCTGCGCCCGGCGCACCTGGCGCATGTGGTAGAGCTTCTTCTCGCAGCGTGCATCGCAGGCGGCGCCGTCGAGTTGCACCAGCACCCATTTACCGCGCAGCGCTGCGAGCGGCTGCGCCTCGAGCGGACGCGGCGGGAGCAGGGTGCCGTAGTTCGAACTCGTGCCCGGCACCCAGCCGGTGAGATACGCGATCCAGCCGAGCACCACCGGGAGCGCGAAAAGCGCCCCCAGCGCAAGCAGCTTCCTGCGCCCGCGCTTCACCCGCGCCGCGCCCGTCGGCGCCTCGTCACCGTGCGGCCGGCTTTTCACGGCGAATGCTCAGGACGATGAACAATGCGACCGACAAGCCGGCGAGCGAGTACCACTGCAGGGCGTACATCTCGTTCTTGCGGTAGCCGGCCTCGGGACGCTCCCAGTCGCGCTCCAGCCCGTCGCGAAGCGCGCTGTGCTGCTCGATCAGGATCGGCTGCAGCGGCAACCCCGACCAGCTGCCGAACGCGGCGAGCTTCAGGTTCTGCCACACGCAGGGCACCGGTCCCGGACGGCAGCCATCCGGCATTTTCGCCGGCTCGAGCAACTGCGGCAGCTGCTCGAACGCGATACCCTCGAGGCGCTGCTCGCCCGAGGGCGCTGCGAGCGAGGGCAGCCGTTCGCGGCGCGGGTCGGCGGCGACCCAGCCGCGCAGCACGAGGACGTGCAGGCCACTTTGCGCGATGCGCATCGGCTGCACCACGTGGTAGCCGGGACGGCCACGGTGCACGCGGTAATCCAGCAGGACGGTGTATCCGGTCACAAATTCGCCGCGCACCGCCACACGCCGGAGTGCGAACCGGGCCGGATCGGCCGCCGCGCCGGGAAGCTCGAGCGCCGGCGCGCGCCGTGCCGCATCCAGCGCCGCCGCCACGGCCCGGCGTTCCTCGGCGCGCCCGCACTGCCAGTTGCCCAGCGCGACACCCGCCGCGCAACCCGCGCTCGCAAGCAGGAAACCCCACCACCCGGGACGGAACGCGAACTGCGCGAATTTCATCGCACGGCGCTACACTGCAGGCGATGCGCTACGTCGTGATCGGAGCGCTGGTGCTGATCGTCGCGAGCCTCGGCTCGGCGCTGTTTTTCGTGCTGCACGACCGCAGCGGCTCGAATCGCGCCGTGAGGGCGCTCGCGCTTCGCGTCGGCCTGTCGCTCGTGCTGTTCCTGTTCCTGATGGCCGGCTTCTACTTCGGCTTCCTCCCCGGCCGGATCTCGTAGTCCGGCTAGAACCAGTAGACGAAGATGAACAGGCCCAGCCATACCACGTCGACGAAGTGCCAGTACCAGGCCACCGCCTCGAACGCGAAGTGATGGTCGGGGCTGAAGTGGCCGGCGAGGCAGCGCGCAAGGATCACGGTCAGCATGACCGCGCCGACCGTGACGTGAAAGCCGTGGAAGCCCGTCAGCATGAAGAAGGTCGAGCCGTACACGCCGGTGGTGAGCTTCAGATTCAGGTCCGCGTAGGCCTCGCCGTACTCGTAGACCTGGAACGCGAGGAACAGCACGCCGAGCGCGACCGTCAGGGCGAGGAACAGGTTGAGCAGACCGCGGTGGTTCTCCTTCAGCGCGTAGTGCGCGATCGTCACCGTGACGCCGGAAGAAAGCAGCAGCAGCGTGTTCACCGCGGGGATGCCCCAGGCCGCCATGGGCGAGAACTTCTCCGCAAACGCCGGACCCGCCGAGGGCCAGTGGCTGCTGAAGCCGGGCCACAGGAGGGCGTTGCTCTCCAGCGTCGCCAGGTCGGGGACCGACAGCACGCGAACGTAAAACAGCGCGCCGAAGAACACCGCGAAGAACATGACCTCGGAGAATATGAACCAGCTCATCCCCCAGCGGAACGACAGGTCCTCCCGGCCGCCGTACTTGCCGCCCTCGGACTCGCGGATTACGTCGCCGAACCAGCGGAACATCATGTAGACGAGGACCAGGAAGCCGGCGACGATCCCGATCCAGCCGGCGCTCGCGCCGTTGAACAGGAAGACTGCGCCGAGCGCCATCAGGAACAGCGCCGCGGAGCCGATGATCGGCCAGGGCATCGGCTGCGGTACGAAGTAGTGTCCTCTGGTTCCGCCCTGTGTCATCCGGAGCTCCCTGGTCTCAACCCGTCACCACTCGCACGATCGCGACGAGCGCAAAGACGAGCAGCATCGCGAACGCGACCGCCACCACGAGGATCTGCAACGGGCCGACCGGCGCGCGCTCATGGCCGGACCTGCTGCGGATGCCGATGAAACCCGAGAGCACGGTCTTCAGCGCCTCGAGGAACGACGTCGGCTTCACGGCGTCCGCCACTAGCTCTTCCCTCCGAGGCCCGCGACCTCGAAAAAAGTGTACGACAACGTGACCGTGCTCACGTCTCTCGGCAGCGCCGGATCGACGGCGAAGGTCACCGGCATTCTGCGCGTCTCGCCCGCAGCGAGCGTCTGCTGCTGGAAGCAGAAGCACTCCAGCTTCCTGAAGTATTGCCCTGCGAGCGCCGGGCCGTAGCTCGGCACCGCCTGCCCGGTGACCGGTGCACCGCGCACGTTGGCGATCTCGTACTCGACGTGCACCAGCTCGCCGGGATGCACGGCGAGATGCCGCGTGAGCGGCCGGAAGCGCCACGGCAGGTCGTGCGCGTTGGCGTCGAACTCGATCGTCACCGTGCGCGTCGTGTCGACCTGCGTATTCGCCTCGAGTTCCTGCCGCGCCACGAGCGAGTTGATGCCGAGCGCGAGGCAGATCCGCTCGTAGAACGGCACCAGCGCAAAGCCGAAACCGAACATCAGCGCGGCCACGACCGAGAGCCGCGTCAGCAGACGACGGTTTTCGCGCGTGCGCTCTTCGCTCATCCGTGCAGGACCCAGTACTTCGCGATGATCCCGGCAAACGTCGTCAGCGCGATCGCGACAAGCACGAGGGCGGTTTTCGCATTGTTGCTCATGCGCGCCTAGTGCAGCACCGGTTGCGTTTCCCAGGTGTGGTGCGGCACCGGCGTCGGCAGGTGCGTCCACTCCAGCGAGTCCGCGCCTTCCCAGGGCTTCTCGGGCGCCTTCGCCCCGCTCGAGATCGCCTTCAGGACCACGTACAAGAACAGCAGCTGCGACAGGCCGAATCCCCAGGCACCGATCGAGCTGATCCTGTTCCACGTCTCGAACATCAGCGGGTAGTCCGGAATGCGGCGCGGCATGCCCGCGAGACCCGCGAAGTGCTGCACGAAGAAGGTGACGTTGAAGAAGATCATCGTCAGCCAGAAGTGGATCTTGCCGAGCGTCTCGTCGTACATCCGCCCGGTCCACTTGGGCAGCCAGAAGTACACGCCGGCAAAGGCCGAGAACAGCGCTCCCGCCACCATCACGTAGTGGAAATGCGCCACCACGTAGTAGGTGTCGTGCAGCTGGATGTCCACCGCAGCGATCGACAGCACCAGGCCGGTGAAGCCCCCGAGCGTGAACAGGAACAGGAACCCGATCGCGAACAGCATCGGCGTCTCGAACGTGAGCGAGCCCTTCCACATCGTCGCCGCCCAGTTGAACACCTTGACCCCGGTCGGCACCGCGATCAGCGTCGTCACGTACATGAAGAACAGCTGGCCCTGCACCGGCATGCCGACCGTATACATATGGTGCGCCCAGACGATGAACGAGAGGATCGCGATCGCCGAGGTCGCGTACACCATCGAGGCGTAGCCGAACAGGGGCTTGCGCGAAAACGCCGGAATCACCTGCGAGATCACGCCGAACGCGGGCAACGCGATGATGTACACCTCCGGGTGGCCGAAGAACCAGAAGATGTGCTGATACAGCACCGGGTCGCCGCCGCCCGCGGCGTTGAAGAAGGTGGTGCCGAAATGCCGGTCGGTGAGGGTCATGGTCACCGCACCCGCGAGCACCGGCATCGCCGCGACCAGCAGATAGGCGGTGATGAGCCAGGTCCATACGAACAGCGGCATGCGCAGCAGCGTCATCCCCGGCGCCCGCATGTTGAGAATGGTGGTGATGATGTTGATCGAGCCCATGATCGAGCTCATGCCGAGCAGGTGCACGGCGAAGATCGTCAGGTCCATGCCGATGCCCATCTGCACGGTGAGCGGCGCGTACATCGTCCAGCCCACGCCCGGTGCGCCCCCGGGGACGAAAAACGCGATGATGAGCAGCGCCCCAGCGAAGGGCAGGATCCAGAACGACCAGTTGTTCATGCGCGCGAACGCCATGTCGGGCGCGCCGATCATCAGCGGGATCTGCCAGTTGGCGAAGCCGACGAAGGCCGGCATGATCGCGCCGAACACCATGATCAGGCCGTGCATGGTGGTCATCTGGTTGAAAAAGTCCGGATCCACCCACTGCAGCCCGGGCGAGAAGAGCTCGGTGCGGATCACCAGCGCCATCACGCCGCCGACCATGAACATGATGAAGCTGAACCACAGGTACAGCGTTCCGATGTCCTTGTGGTTGGTGGTCGTGATCCAGCGCATGACCCCGCTGGGGTGCCCGCGGTGCTCGCCGTGCGGTGCGGCGTGGCCGTGCTGGTCCAGAACTGCGCTCATTCGGTATCTCCGGTTCTACCTGCGCGCCGCCTGGACTTCGGCTGGCTGCACCAGATCGCCCGTCTGGTTGCCCCAGTTGTTGCGCGCAAAGGTGACGACCGCGGCGACCTCGACGTCGTTCAACTGCCTGCCGAACGCGACCATCGCGGTGTTCGGGCGGCCTTTCAGGACCACCGCGAGCGGCGCTTCCTTCGGGCCCGTCACCACCTTTGAGCCGTCGAGCGGCGGGAACGCGGGCGGCGTACCCTTGCCGCTCGCCTGGTGGCAGGCGGCGCAGTGGGCGGCGTAGACCTTCTCGCCCCGGCTCTTCAGCTGCTCGAACGTGTACTGCCGGGTCGGGTCATCGGCCGCGGCCGCCATCGCTTTCTTGCGCTCGCCGACCCACTTCGAGTATTCGTCCTGCGTCACCACGCGCACCACGATCGGCATGAAGCCGTGCTCCTTGCCGCACAGCTCGGCGCACTGGCCGCGGTACACGCCGGTCTTTTCCGCCCTGAAGTGGAGGTCGCGGATGAAGCCGGGCATGGCATCCTGCTTGACGCCGAAGGCCGGGACCCACCAGGAGTGAATGACGTCCGCGGCCGTAGTGAGCACGCGCACTTTCCTGCCCTGCGGGACGACCATCTCGTTGTCGACTTCGAGCAGGTAGTGCTCGCCCTTGGGCGCGCGTCCCTCGATCTGCTCGCGCGGGGTGGTGAGCGTCGAGATGAAGCTGATGCCTTCGCCCTCGCCCTTGATGTAGTCGTAGCCCCAGCGCCACTGGTAGCCCGTGACCTTGATGGTGAGATCCGGCGTCGAGGCGTCCTTCTGCGCCACCACCACGCGCGTTGCCGGCCAGGCGATCACCACCAGGATGAGCGCCGGAATCACGGTCCAGATGACCTCGACGGTGGTGTTCTCGTGGAACTGCTCGGCCTTGTGGCCCTTCGACTTGCGGTGCGCATAGCACGACCAGAACATGAAGCCGAACACGACGACGAAGATCACGGTGACGACGATCATCACGTATTCGTGCAGGCCGTGGATGTCGGAGGCGATCTTGGTCACCGCCGGCTGCAGGTTCCACTCCAGGCCCAGCGCGAGGCCGCCGTACGCCGCGCCCAGGAGGGCAACTGCCCAGGTCGCCGCGCTACGTGCCGAACTTCTCTGCATCGCTGTTCCTTCCCGCCTCAATACCGCGATCTCATCGCCAGGTCCGCCGCGAGCGCGGCGACTCGAGCCCGGCAGACGGCAGCACAAGCCAGGCACCGAGGGCGGCGAAACCGGTTCCGATTCCGCGCGTTGCGACCGTGACGGCCGCGAAGACTGCGCCCGGGGGCCGAAGGGGAGATCGGGCAATCGCGTTTCAAGAGCACGCTGAAGCCAGGAGCTGACCTCATGGACGCCAATTCGCGCTGCGGATTCTCCATGCCCACCCGTACCGCACGCGGCGTGCTGCCGGAAAGCGCGCAAAGTTACCACAGTCAAAGGCTTGCCTCAACAAAAAAGGGGCGCCGTGCGACGCAGTTCGCGCGCGCCCGGGTCAGCGGCCGGCGCGTGCGAAGCGCACGATCGCTTGTCCGTCCGTGGTGCGCTGCCGCGCTGCCTTCCAGGCATGCCCGTAGAGCACTTCGAACGTCGCCTGCAGCCTGCCGCCGCGACGCTGCGCGGCAAGGCCCGCGCCCAGCGCGGCGCGAAAACCTTTTCCGGCGAGACCGCGCGGCCGCTCGGCAAGCGCGCAGGTCTGCCCGCTCGCCCGCAGGTCGGCGAGCAGCGCCCTTTCATCCGCGTAGGTAAGCGTGATGCGCTCGGCGTCCATGACCGGATCCGCGAAGCCGGCCGCGACCAGCATGTCGCCGAGATCATGCATGTCGGCGAACGCGTGCACCCGCGTCGCGCCGGCCACGGCGCGCAATTCCTTCAGCGTGTCCGGGCCGAGCGTGCTGAACATGAGCAGACCTTCGGGCGCAAGCACGCGGTGGAATTCGCGGATCGCCGCCAGCGGATCGGCGATCCAGTGCAGCGCCATGTTCGACCACGCCAGACCGATCGTGCCCGGGCCGAGCGGTACGCGCTCCAGGTCGGCGCACAGCGCCGCGCGCGCGGCCCCGCCCAGCCACCAGGCGCGCAGGCCACGCGCACGCCGCGCCAGGCGCAGCATCGGCAGCGCCGCGTCGAGCAGCACCAGTTCGGCATCCGCGTAGCGCCTGCCGAGCGCGCGCGCCTCGCGCCCCGGGCCGCAGCCCGCATCGAGCACCCGCCGCGGCGCGATCTTCACGTAATCGAGCCGCGCCAGCATGCGCTCGCCGACTTCCGCTTCCAGGCGTGCCGCGTCGGCGTAGCTCGCCGCGGCGCGCGCAAAGCGCAGGCGCACCGCTTTCCGGTCGATCATGCGCCGCAGTATAAGATGCCGCGATGCTCGGCGAGGCAGCGCAGAAGGTCGCGCAATGGGTATTCGGCGGCACCTGCTTTCTGTGCCGCGGCGCGGCGAAGAAACGACTTCTCTGCGAAGCGTGCGATGCCGACCTGCCGCGCCTGCGCCAGGCGCTTTGCCCGCGCTGCGCGCTCCCCTCGGCCGGCGCGGAAGTGTGCGGCCAGTGCCTCGCGCACCCGCCGCATTTCGACGCCGCGCGGGCGGCGCTGGCGTACCGGTTTCCTGCCGACGTGCTGCTGCAGGCGTTCAAATTTCGCGGCGAACTCACGCTCGCCGGATTTTTCGCCGCCCTGCTCGTCGAAAGGCTCGGGGCCGCTCCTCGCGCCGACTACCTCGTGCCGGTGCCAATCGCAGCCGCTCGCCTGCGCGAACGCGGCTACAACCAGGCGCTCGAAATCGCGCGCCAGGTGGCGCGCGCGACCGGGATCCGCCTTGCGCCCGGGCTGTGCGAACGCGTGCGCGACACGCCGCCGCAGACCGATCTGCCGTGGAGCGAACGCGCGAAAAACGTGCGCGGCGCATTCCGCGCCCCTTTGGCGCTCGACGGCGCCGCGGTGGCGGTGCTCGACGACGTGATGACTACCGGCGCAACGCTGGGCGAAATCGCGGCAACCCTGAAAAGCGCCGGCGCCGCGCACGTTTCGGCCTGGGTCGTGGCGCGCACCTTTCCTCCGGCGGAGGACGCTCGCTGACATTCGACATCGTGCTCCTGCAGCCGGAGATCCCGCCCAATGCCGGCAACGTGGTGCGGCTTGCGGCGAACACCGGCGCGCGCCTGCATCTGGTCGGGCCGCTCGGCTTTTCGCTCGAGCACCGGCAGGTGCGCCGCGCCGGACTCGATTACCACGAGCTTGCGAGCGTGCAGCTGCACCGGGACTGGGGTGCCTGCCGCGCGGCGCTCGCCGGACGGCGCATCTTTGTCCTCACCACGCGCGCGCGACGCAGCGTGTTCGAGGCGCAATTCCGCGCAGAGGACGTCTTTCTGTTCGGGCCCGAGACCGCCGGAGTGCCGGAGCGCGTGCTGCTCGAATTCCCCGAAGCGCACAGACTGCGGCTGCCGATGCGGCCCGCAAACCGCAGCCTCAATCTATCCAACGCAGTCGCGGTGGTGGTGTACGAGGCCTGGCGCCAGCTCGGATTTCCGGGAGCAGCCCGCGAACGCCGCGGCCCGGGCTGACTCAGCCCTCGCCCTTCGCCTCGCGCGCGAGCAGCCGCTCGACAGCCTCCGGCGCCGTGAGTCGCCCGGCGAGCACGGCGTTCACCGCTTCGCTCACCGGCATGTCGATCGCGTGCCGCGCGGCGAGCTTCGCCACCTCCTGCGCCGAGCGCACGCCCTCGGCAACGTGCCCGAGCCCGGCCACGATTTCGGCGAGCGTGCGGCCGCGCGCGAGCTCGAGGCCGACGCGGCGGTTGCGCGACAGGTCCCCGGTCGCGGTGAGGATCAGGTCGCCCGCACCGGCAAGGCCCATCAGCGTTTCCGTCGAGGCGCCGAGGGCGAGGCCCAGGCGCGCCATTTCCGCGAGCCCGCGGGTGATGAGCGCCGCGCGCGCATTCTGTCCCAGGCCCAGCCCGTCGGAGATGCCGACCGCGATCGCCATGACGTTCTTCACCGCGCCGCCGATCTCGACCCCGATCAGATCCGCGCTGTGATAGATGCGCAGCCGCCCTCCGTGCAACAACGTGGCGAGCGTGCGCGCGAGCGCCGCGTCGCGCGAGGCAAGCGTGAGCGCGCACGGCAATCCGCAGGCCACTTCCTGCGCGAACGAGGGGCCCGAGAGGGCGCCGCACGGATAGTCCTCGCCCAGCGCCGCGGCGACGATCTGGTGCGGCAGGAGGCCGGTTTTCTCCTCGAAGCCCTTGCACAGCCAGACCAGGGGCGTGCCGGGATGCGAGCTCGCCCCGCTCTTCGCCTCGGTGCGCAGGGCGGCGACGCGGCCGCACAGGTCGCGCAGCCCGGCCACCGGCGTCGCGGCGAGCAGCAGCCCGGCGCCGCGCGATGCGGCGCCGAAGTCGGCGGTCACCGCGACCGAGCCGGGCAGCGCGATCTCGGGCAGGTAGCGCGCGTTGCGGCGGGCGGCGGCGATTTCGCGCGCCTGGTCCGCGTCGCGCGCCCACAGGCCGACGCGATGCCGCGGCGCGAGCGCCACCGCGATCGCCGTGCCCCAGGCGCCCGCACCGAGCACCGCGATCGAGGTCATGCGGATCGGTTCAGCCGCCCCAGACCAGCGCCGCGCGCAGGTAGCCGTTCGCGCCGTCGGCGTGGCGCACGCGCAGCCAGCCGGCCGGCGCAACCTCGATCAGCTCGAGCACCACGTTCTGCGCGGCGACGAACGCGAGCGGCGCGCTGTCCTCGGGCCGCACGCGCGCTTCCGCCGACGGCGCGGTGACGAGCACCATGCGCCTTTCGGCGAGCGACTTCGTTTCGATCCAGGACAATGCGCCGGTGTGGTCGCGCACCTTGACCCACGCCTCGAGATTCACGATCACCTCGAGCGGGTAATGTTTCGAGACGATCAGGACCGGCTTCGCGGCGCGCGACGGCGCGTCGTAGAGCACCGCCGCGTCGTCGGCCACGCTGCGGTACTCGGCGGCCTGCGCAGCGCCCAGCGCGACGAGCGCGAGGATCGCCGCCGGGGCGCGCATCGCTAGCTCGCGACCTCGATGCGCGAAGTGCCCGATTCGGCCTGCTTGCGCTGCGCGTAGAGCGCCTCGAACGAGACCGGGGCGAGGAGTACCGGCGGAAAACCGCCCCGCGTCACCACGTCGGAGATGGTTTCGCGCACGTAGGGGTACAGGATGTTGGGGCAGGCGATGCCGAGGAGCGGCGCCAGATCGTCGGCCGGGATCGCGCGCAGCGAGAAGATGCCCGCCTGTGCCGCCTCGGCGAGGAACAGCGTCTTCTCGCCGACGCGCGCGGTCACCGTGACCGTCACCACCACTTCGTAGAGCCCGTCGGCGAACGGCTGCGCCTCGTTGCGCACCTGGATCTCGAGCTGCGGGTTCTCGCCCTGCATGAACACCTGCGGCGCGTTCGGCAGCTCGAGCGAGAGGTCCTTCACGTAGATCTTCTCGATCTGGAAGGTGGGTTGCTGTTCGGTAGCGTCCAATGCAATCTCTCCAGGTGATGAGCGGCGTACGCTCTACGGCGCGCGCAGCGGCGCGCCCTCGTCGCGGCTGGCGGCGAGAAGCGAATCGAGCTCACCCGCCTCCTCCAGCTCGTACAGCTCGTCGCAGCCGCCGATGTGGCGGGCGCCGATCCAGATCTGCGGCACCGTGTCGCGGCCGCTCCTTTGCCTCATCTCGGCGCGCCGGCCGGGTTCGAGGTCGACCCGCACCCGTTCGACGTCGAGAACGCCCTTCCGCAGCAGCAGCCGTTCCGCCGAGCGGCAGAACGGGCACGTCGCCGTGCAGTACAGGAGCACGCGCGCCATTCTCCCCCGCTGCCCTACTTCTGCACCGGCAGCCCGGCCTGCTGCCACGCGGCGAATCCGCCGGCCAGATTGTGCACCTTCTCGAAACCGCGCTGGCGCAGCGCGCTCACGGCGTTGCCGGAGCGGTTGCCGTTCTCGCAATGCACGATCACCGGGCGCGACTTGTGCTTCTGGAATTCCTCGGCCCGGCGCGCAATCTCCTCGAGCGGCACGTTCTTCGCCCCGAGGATGTGGCCGCGCGCGAATTCGGCGACCGGGCGCACGTCGAGCACCAGCGCGTCCTCGCGGTTGATCATCTGGGTTGCCTGCAGGGTCGTCACCCAGGGTCCGCCCGCGCTCCGGCGCACCAGCGGCCAGAGCAGCATCGCGCCCGAAACGAAGGCGAGCGCGATCAGCAGGATGTTGTTCTGGACGAAATCCACTTACCTGCGCGGCTCGCCGCAGAAGACTTCGCGCATCATGCCGATCAGCTGGAGGATGCGCGAGTCGCCCACCCGGTAATACACCCGGTTCGCCTCCTTGCGCGCGCGCAGCACGCCCTTGTCGCGCAGGATCGCGAGATGCTGCGAGATGTTCGACTGCGACGTGCCGACCGCATCGACGATGTCCTGCACGCTCGCCTCCCCGGCGGCGAGCACGCACAGGATCTTGAGCCGCAGGGGGTGCGCCATCGCCTTCAGCGCGCGCGTCGCCTGGTCGATGTGCTCCTGGCGCTCGATCAGCTCGAAGCCGTCCCGTTTCATCGCGCCATTATAATTCAGCGCATGCACCGCCTGGTCCTGCTGCGCCACGGCGAATCCGACTGGAATCGCGAGAACCGCTTCACCGGCTGGACCGACGTCGATCTCTCGGCGCGCGGGGTGGACGAGGCGCGTTCCGCCGGCCAGTTGCTGCGCGCGCAGGGCTACGCGTTCGACCTCGCGTTCACCTCGGTGCTGCGGCGCGCGATCCGCACGCTGTGGCTCGTGCTCGAGGAGATGGACCTGATGTGGCTTCCGGTGCAGAACAGCTGGCGCCTCAACGAACGCCACTACGGCGCGCTGCAGGGACTCGACAAGGCCGAGACGGCGGCGAAGTTCGGCGAGCAGCAGGTGCTCGCGTGGCGCCGCAGCTACGACACGCCGCCGCCCGCGCTCGAGCGCTCGGACCCGCGCAATGCGGCGAACGATCCGCGCTACGCGGGGCTCGCCGACTCCGAAGTGCCGCTCACCGAGTGCCTGAAGGACACGGTGGCGCGGGTCGTTCCGTACTGGGACAGCGCGATTGCGCCGGCGATCCGCGCCGGCCAGCGGGTGCTCGTGTGCGCGCACGGCAATTCGATGCGCGCACTGGTGAAGCACCTGGACGGCATCTCGGACGCGGACATTGTGGCGCTCAACATTCCCACCGGCATACCGCTCGTGTACGAGCTCGATGAGCGGCTGCGGCCGCTCGGGCACTTCTACCTGGGCGATGCCGAGGAAGTGTCGAAGCGCATCGCCGCGGTTTCCGCGCAGGGCAAGGTCAAGGCCTGATCCGGGCGCTCTTTCTCGCCGCCCTGTGCACCGCGTGCGCCGCATGGGCAGCGACGCGCGAGGAGGATCTGGCCGCGCTGCGCGCCCGCATCGAGGCGCTCAAGACCGAACTCGAAGGCAGGCAGACCGACCGGCGCGAGGCGCGCGACGCGCTGCGGGCGTCCGAGGCGGCCATTTCGGACGTTAACCGGACGCTGCGCGCGCTCGATGCGCAAGCCCACGAGGCGCGCGAAGCGATTGCGCGGAGCGCTGTGCGCCGCCGTGCCCTCGAAGCGAGGCTCGCTTCGCAGCGCGAAGCGCTCGGGCGCCTGCTCGGTGCGCGGGCGCTCGGGCAGCTCTCGGGCGATGCCCCCGAAATCGTGCGGCTCGTCCTTTCGGGTGAGAACCCGAACGAGGTGGCGCGCACGCTCTACTACGTTTCGCTTCTCGGCCAGGCGGCGGCCCGGCTGCTTGACTCGCACCGCGCCGGCATTGCCGAGCTCGAGCGGCTCGGTGGCGAAGCCGCGGCGCGGGCGCAGGGGCTGCGCGCGATCGAAGAGCGGCAGCGCGCCGAGCGCGAGCGGATCGTTGCCGAGCGCCACGAACGCCGGCGCGTGCTCGAGCGCGTCGCGGGCGAATTGCGCGCCGGGAAAAGGGAGATGCGGACGCTCCTTGCGGACGAGCAGCGCCTGGCGCGCATCATCGAGGAGATCGGCCGGATGCTTGCGCGGCGGCCCGGCGCGGGCCATGCCCGGGCCGCGCCCGCGGACTCCGCAGGCCAGGCGAAGGCGCCTACCGCGACCGAAGGGCCGTTTTCTGCGCTTCGCGGCCGGCTCGTCCTGCCGGTCGCAGGAGAACTCGCGGGCCGCTGGCGCACTCCAACGAGAACGGGGGCGAAGGGCGTATTCATTCGCGCCCGCGAAGGCCAACCGGTACGCGCGGTGGCCGCCGGACAGGTGGTGTACGCCGACTGGATGCGCGGGTTCGGCAACCTCCTCGTCGTCGATCACGGCGAGGCGTACCTGTCGGTCTACGGCAACAACGAGTCGCTGCTCAAGCAGCCCGGCGACGCGGTCGCGAGCGGCGAGCCGATCGCCACCGTCGGGGCGAGCGGTGGCAACGAGGAATCGGGTTTATACTTTGAACTCAGGCATCTCGGCCAGGTATTCGATCCCCGGCGCTGGCTGAAACGCAGGTAGGAGCAAGGAAGACTCGAATGGACAGCAACCTGAAAAAGCTGGGCCTCGTCCTCGTCGGCGTGGTGGCCGGGGTGCTCGTCAGCCTCAACTTCCAGGCGATCGCGGACCGCGCCGGACGCTCGCCGCTGCCGGTCGAGGAGCTGCGCGCGTTCACCGAGGTGTTCGGCGCGATCAAGACCAACTACGTCGAGCCGGTCGAGGACAAGAAGCTCATCACCGAGGCGATCAACGGCATGCTCTCGGGGCTCGATCCGCATTCGGCCTACCTCGATGCCGAGGCGTTCCGCGAGCTTCAGGTGGGCACGCAGGGCCAGTTCGGCGGCCTCGGGATCGAAGTCGGCATGGAAGACGGCTTCGTCAAGGTGATCTCCCCGATCGAGGATACGCCCGCGTTCCGCGCCGGGATCAAGCCGGGCGACCTGATCATCAAGCTCGACGAGACGCCGGTGAAGGGCATGGCGCTGAACGACGCGGTCAAGAAGATGCGCGGCAAGCCCAACACCCAGATCACGCTCACCTTGTCGCGCAAGGGCGAGACGCAGCCGCTCGTCATCACGCTCACCCGCGCCATCATCAAGGTGCAGAGCGTCAAGTCGAAACTGATCGAGCCCGGCTACGCCTGGGTGCGGGTGTCGCAGTTCCAGGAAAGCACGGCCGAGAGCATGGTCCGGCACCTCGACAACCTGTTCAAGCAGGGACTGATCAAGGGCCTGGTGCTCGATCTGCGCAACGACCCGGGCGGGCTGCTCTACGGCGCGGTCGCGATTTCGGCCGCGTTCCTGCCGCCCAAGGCGCTGGTCGTCTCGACCGACGGGCGCAACGAGGACGCCAAGAAAAAATACTTCGCTTCCGCCGACGACTACATGCGCAGCGGCCGCGAGGATGTGCTGCGCAATCTCCACGCCGGGGCGAAGTCGGTGCCGATGGTGGTTCTGATCAACGGCGGCTCCGCGTCGGCTTCGGAAATCGTCGCCGGCGCGCTGCAGGACCACAAGCGCGCGATCGTGATGGGGACGCAATCGTTCGGCAAGGGATCGGTGCAGACCATCATGCCGCTCGGGAACGCCACCGCGATCAAGCTCACGACGGCGCGCTACTACACCCCGAGCGGGAAATCGATCCAGGCCAAGGGCATCACGCCCGACATCACGGTGGAAGAACCGGGCTCAGGCCCGCTTGCGCGCGTGCGCGAGGCCGACCTGCAGCGCCACCTCACCAACGGCCAGGAGAAGGAACCGGACAAGGCGGTCGCCCCGCGCGCGGCGCCGGCCGCGACCACTGCGGCAAGCGAACCGCCCAAGCCGATCGAACTCGGCTCCAAGGACGATTTCCAACTGGCGCAGGCGCTTGCCTACCTGAAGGGCCAGCCGGTACTCGCCAAGCCGCCCGCCACGCTCGCCGAGAACAAGAAAGCGAACTGAAGCGTCGAGCACCGCGCGCCCGGCTCAATTCGCGGCGCGCGTTTCCCGTCAGCAGTCGAGCACGCCGTCCCGCCGCAGGCGCTCGAGGATCGCTTCCGCGGCTTCGCGCGGCGTGCAGTCCTGCGTGTCGATCGTCACCTCCGCGTCCTGCGGCGCCTCGTAGGGATCGCTCACCCCGGTGAACGCGGGCAGTAGTCCCGCGCGCGCCTTGGCGTACTGCCCCTTCGGGTCGCGCCGCTCGCACACTTCGAGCGGCGTTGCGACGTGCACCAGCACGAACCGACCTGCTTCCGCGCTGCGCTGGCGCGCTTCGGCCCGCGCCGCCGCATAGGGGGCGATCTGGGCACAGATCGCGATCCCGCCGTGGCGCGCGATTTCCGCCGCCACGTAGCCGATGCGCCGCACGTTGAGGTCGCGGTCCGCGCGCGAATAACCGAGCCCGCTCGATAAGAGCGCGCGCACCTGGTCGCCGTCGAGCAGCGTCACCGCGCGCCCGAGATCGGCGAGCCGCGCGGCGAGCGCCTGCGCGAGCGTGGACTTGCCCGCGCCCGGCAGGCCGGTGAAAAAGAGGATCAGGCCACGGGAATTCGGCGCCGGCATGAAGCCGCGCATTGTAGCGTTCCATGACTCCACCGCGCGCTTCGTTTACGATGCTTCCGCGACGATGAACGACGAACAGCTCCTGCGCTACAGCCGCCACATCCTGCTTCCCGAGATCGGCATCGAGGGGCAGGAGCGGCTGCGCGCGGCGCGCGCCCTTGTCGTCGGCGCGGGGGGGCTTGGCTGTCCCGCCGCGCTCTACCTCGCCGCCGCCGGCGTCGGGCGGCTCACGCTCGCCGACGCCGACCGCGTCGATCTCACCAACCTGCAGCGCCAGATCCTGTATCGCACCGAATCGGTCGGCGCGCCCAAGGTCGATGCCGCGCGCGCCGCGCTCGGCGCGATCAATCCCGAAGTCGAACTCGTCATGCTCGAGCGACGGCTGCAGGCCGACGACCTTCCGGCGCTCGTTTCCGGCGCCGACATCGTGCTCGACTGCTCGGACAATTTCGCGACGCGCCATGCGGTGAACCGCGCCTGCGTGCGGCACGCGAAGCCTCTCGTCTCGGGCGCTGCGATCCGCTTCGACGCCCAGTTGATGGTGTTCGACCGGAGAAAACCCGATGCGCCCTGCTACGCGTGCCTCTTTCCCGAGGACGCCGAGATCGAGGAAGTGCAGTGCGCCGTGATGGGAGTCTTTGCGCCGATGACGGGCGCGGTCGGCGCGCTGCAGGCGATGGAGGCGATCAAGCTCCTCGCCGGCGCTGGAGAGAGCCTGAACGGCCGGCTGCTTCTTTTCGATGCCAAGAACGCCGAGTGGCGCACCGTGCGCGTCGCGAGAGATCCGGCCTGCGCGGTGTGCTCGGCTACGCCGCCGTCTCGTAACTGATCCGGGAGATGCGTCGCCGACGAGCCGCGTCGCGGCCGGGATCGCTTACGAGATCGTTGTCTGCAGCCGGCGCCATCTCTGCCATCGTTCCTTGCCGGCAAAGACGGGGAGCGAATTGCGGGGCGGCTCGTCCGCTTCGAGCGCGAAGCGGCCCTGCAGAAGCTCGCGGAGCTCAGCGCGCGCCAGGCCGAACGGCGGGCCGCCTTCGTTCGAGTCGAAGAAGAAGTATCCGATCAGCACACCACCCGGGTTCAGCAGCGCGGCGACCCGCGCCGCGTAAGCCGCCCGCAGGCGCCTCGGCAGCGAACAAAGGAACGCCCGCTCGTAGATGACCTCGAATCCGGCGGCGCCAAAATCGTCGCCGAAGAAATCGCCCAGGCGGACGAGATCCTGCAATGGCCCGAGCGTCCGGATCGCCGCGCTTACCGCCTCGGCGCTGAAGTCGATCGCAACGACTTCGAAGCCGGCCTCGTGAAAGGCCGCCGCCTCGTACGCCGCGCCGCATCCCGGGATCAGCACCCGCCCCTTGCTCGATTCCGCCGCCAGGTAGTTCGCCAGCTCGGCGGGAACACCACCCGCGTCCCAGGGCGTCCGCCCCTCGCGGAAACGGATATCCCAGAACCCGGGAGTCGAGGGGTCACTGCTCACACCGCCTTGCGGGCGACTCACGGAGCGCTCTGTCGCAGCCGCGCCATCAGATGGGCATCGACATAGCGCCCATCACGAAAAGCGAAGCGGCTCAACGTCCCCTCGACGCCGAAGCCGAATTTCTGGTACAGCCGAATGGCGGGTTCATTATCGGTGTACACGTCAAGTTCGAGACGGCTCAGATTCAGCCACTTTTCCGCGAGGTCGACCGCCGCCTGCAAGAGCGCGCTGCCCGCGCCCTTCCCCTGCCAATCGTCCCGCACCGCCATCCCGATGTGCCCGACATGACGCCGGCGCGGATGGTTCGGAAAGGTGTGCAAGCCAAGATGACCCACCACTTCATCCTGCGCGCAGGCCACCAGCCCGAACATCCCCTCGGGCGGTTCGGTCAGCCGCTTGCGCCAGATCTCCTTCGATGGGAACGGCAGCTGCAACGTCCCCCAGATCGCCTTCGGCGCCGCGTACACGCGTTGCACCGCCTCGTAGTCATTGGGCTCCGCGCGACGGATGGTGAAGGTCGCAGGATCAGGCATGGTCTCTCTCAGCGTTTCGCAAAACGATCCCTACCACGGCCCGACGTCGTGCTGTGCGGCCGGCCCGCACTAGCTGGATTGCGTGGGCTGAATCCATGTCGCTCGCCCCACCCCGATCAATCGTCCCGACTCTGAAAACACCGCCGAACCCGCATACCGCTTTCTGCCTTCGTTCCCCAGTGCCCACCCGATAACGACACAGCGTTCACCCTGGTCCGCAGTTCCATCGATACGCGCGCACAACTCGCCGAGCAGAATCAGGTCCGCTTTGGGATTCCGTCGCTACGCCGGCAGGTAGCGGCGCTGGGAGTTGAAGCTCTCGCTCGGCTTGCGGGTGAAGCCGGACTTGGCGAACTGGTGCAGCGAGCCGATCACGTAGCGCAGCATCGCGCCCGCCTGCGCGCTCGCGTCCGAATCGCCCGCCTTGGCGCCGCCCGCCTCATCGCGCTCCGCCGCGAGCCGCAGGCTCTGCCTGAGCGTAGATTCAAAGCGGTCGAAGAACTGGTTCATGCGCGCCTGCAGCCGCTCGTGCTCGCCGACGAGCGCATCGCCCGTCATCACGCGCACCATGCCCGGGTTCTTCTCCGCGAACGCGAGCAGCATCTCCACCAGTTGCGCCGCCTGCCGTTCGCCGTCCGATTCGTCGGCGGTGATCTGGTTGGCAAGCGTGAAGACCGAATTCTCGATGAACTCGATCAGCCCCTCGAACATCTGCGCCTTGGAGGCGAAGTGGCGGTAGAGCGCCGCCTCCGACACGTCGAGCCGGCCGGCGAGCGCCGCGGTCGTGATTTTCTCCCACCGGGGCTGCTCGAGCATCTGCGCGAGCGCCTTCAGGATCTCGAGCTTGCGTTCGCCTTTGGCGCGCGGCATCCGGGATGCGTGACGGGGGGACGCGCCGGATTCTACGCCCCTCAGCGGGCGTGGCGAAAGACCGATCGCGGCAGTTCCGTGACCGAATTCACGCGCAGGTCCACATAAGGCACGCGCCGCTTGGCCGCGCTCACCCAGACGGTCGACATGCCGAGCCGTTTCGCGGCGCGCAAATTCTCCAGCGCATCGTCGACCAAAGCGCAGCGGTGCGGAGCGAGGTCGTGCGCCCGCAGCAGCACCTGGAATCCCTGGAACGCGGGCTTGGGGCGGTAGCGCGTGCTCTCGATCGTGTACACCGCGTCGAACAGGCTTGCCACCCCGAGCGCGCGCAGCACCTCCTCGACGTAATGGCGCGGCGCATTGGAGAAGATGAGCTTGCGGCCGCCGAGGCGCGCGAGCGCGTGGCGCACCGCGTTCTCGCGCACCACCATGTCGGCGAGCTCGGGAAACTGATGCGTCTCCCACAGGAACCGGCGCGGGTCGGTGCCGTAATGGCGCATCAGCCCGCGCAGCGTCGTGCCGTAGCGCTGCCAGAATCCTCGCCGCATCTCGTTCGCGCCGGCCTCGTCCACGCCGAAGGCGCGCTTGAGGTACTCGTTCATCTGCACGTGCATCGAGGGAAAGATCCGCGGCCGCGCGTCGTGCAGCGTGTTGTCGAGGTCGAAAATCCACACCCGCCGCGAGGGCGCAAGGCGCGCGATGCGCATCGGGCTACTTGCTGCGGATCAGGGTGCCGACGCCGGCGTCGGTGAGCACTTCGAGGAGCAGCGCGTGCGGCACGCGGCCGTCGATGATGTGGCAGGCGCGGACGCCCGCACGCGCCGCATCGAGCACCGAGCCGATCTTCGGCAGCATGCCGCCGGAGATCACACCCTTGGCGACGAGGTCGTCGATCTTGCGCGGCGTGAGCCCGCTCAGGAGCTTGCCGTTCTTGTCGAGCACGCCCGGCGTGTTGGTGAGCACGACCAGTTTTTCGGCGCGCAGGATCTCGGCGAGCTTGCCCGCGACCAGATCGGCGTTGATGTTGTAGGTCGTGCCGTCGGCGCCGGTGCCGATCGGCGCCACCACCGGAATGAAGCCGCCCTGCTCGAGCGTCGAGATCACGCCCGGATCGATCGACTCGATCTCGCCCACCTGGCCGAGGTCGATCGTGCCGTTGTCCTTCGCCGGCAGCAGCATCTTGCGCGCGCGGATGAAGGCGCCGTCCTGCCCGGTGAGGCCGACCGCCTTGCCGCCGGCCTGGTTGATGAGCTCGACCACCTCCTTGTTCACCTGTCCGCCGAGCACCATCTCCACGATATCCATGGTCTCGGCGTCGGTGACACGCATGCCCTGCACGAATTCGCCCTTCTTGCCCAAGCGCGCCAGCACCTGCTCGATCTGCGGGCCGCCGCCGTGCACCACCACCGGGTTCATGCCGACGAGCTTCAGCAGCACCACGTCGCGCGCGAACCCCGCCTTGAGATCGGCGTCGGTCATGGCGTTGCCGCCGAACTTGATGACGATCGTCTTGCCGTGAAAGCGCTGGATGTAGGGCAGCGCCTCGGTCAGCACGCGCGCCTTGTCGGCCGCCTGGTTGTCCTGTCCCATGGCGGTTGATTCTAAAAGAAAACGGGCAGACGCCTTACGCGCCTGCCCTTCGCGCGAGCGACGTTTACTGGATCGTGATCTGCCTGCGCTGCGCGGCCGCTTTCTTCGGCAACGTCAGCTCGAGCACGCCGTCGCGGAATTTCGCTTCGGCCCTGGTCTCGTCGAGTTCCTGCGGCAGCGTGAAGCGGCGGCTCACCTTGCCGAAGAGGCGCTCGCTGTGCAGCACGCGGTCGTCTTCGGCGATGTCCTTCGCGCGCTTCACTTCGGCGCTGAGCGTGAGCTCGGCGCCGTCGATCGCGACCTCGATGTCTTCCTTCTTCACCCCGGGCAGTTCCGCGGTAACGAGGTAGGCGCCGTTTTGCTCGGCGACTTCGACCTTCATGCGCGGCATCTCGGTGCGGCCTTCGAACGCGACCGGGCGCACGAAGAATCCCCGGAACAGGTCATCGACCAGCTCGTTGAACGGATCGTAGCGGGTAATGTTGGCCATGGTTGCCTCCAGTCAATTGCGATACGGCTAGAATGGGGTTCGCCCATAGGCGTTTCAAGCCCCGCCCCCGCGCGCGCCGCATGTCCCCGGATTTTCGCTCCCAGATCGAGAGCCTGCGCCCCTACCTGCTGCGCTACGCCAGCATGCAGCTGCGCAATGCGGACACGGCCGAGGACGTAGTGCAGGAGACGCTGCTCGCGGCGCTCGCCGGCGAGGAGGCCTTTGCCGGCCGCTCCAACCTGCGCACCTGGCTCACCGGCATCCTCAAGCACAAGATCGTGGATGCGATCCGGCGCGCGAGCCGCGAGCGGCCGGTCGAGGCGGCCGAATCGGCGCGCGAGGCGGGCGAGATCGAGGAACTCTTCGACGCGCGCGGCCACTGGGAGGAGAAGCCCGAGGTGTGGGAGAACCCGGACGGCGCGCTGGAGCAGAAGCAGTTCCTCGGCGCGCTCGAGCAATGCCTGCGGGCGCTTCCGGCGCGCACCGCCGAAGCGTTCCTGATGCGCGAGCACCTGGGCCTCGAGACGGCGGAGATCTGTAAGGAACTGGGTGTCACCGCGACGCACTGTTGGGTGCTCCTGTACCGCGCGAGGATGGCGCTGCGCCGCTGCCTCGAGGAAAACTGGTTCGGGGCGGCCCGGCGCAAACGAGGATGAGAATGCTTTCTTGCAGAGAAGTGACCCGGCTGGTGTCGGAGCGGCAGGACCGCACGCTGTCGTTCGGCGAGCGCATCGCCCTGCGCCTGCACCTTGTCATCTGCGAGGGATGCCGCAACGCCGCCGAGCAGATCGAATTCCTGCGCCGCGCGATGAGCCGGCTCGCCGCCCATGGCGACCAGGAACCCCGCTGAGGCCGCCGCGAACGCGCGCTGCAGCCGCTGCGGCGCGCCGTTTTACTGCGGCATGGAGACCGGTGTCGAGAACTGCTGGTGCGCGACGCTCCCCCCGGTCGAACCCGTGCCCGGACGGGGCTGCGCCTGCCGCGCCTGCCTCGAGGCCGAGCTCGCGCGCTCAAAGAACGTAGCGCGCTAGGTCCTCGTTCTTCGCCAGTTCCGCGAGGCGGGCGTTCACGTACGCGACATCGATCGCGACGCGCTGCGCGCCGCGGCGCCCGCCTTCGAAGGAGATCTCCTCGAGCAGCCGCTCGAGCACCGTGTAGAGGCGGCGGGCGCCGATGCTCTCGGTCTTCTGGTTCACTTCGAACGCGATCTCGGCGATCCGCCGCACCGCCTCGGGGGAAAACGCGAGCTCGGCGCCCTCGGTCGCAAGCAGCGCCTGGTACTGCTGGATCAGGTTCGCATCGGTCGCGGTGAGGATGCGCTCGAAGTCCTCGACGCCGAGCGCATCGAGCTCGACGCGGATCGGGAAGCGCCCCTGCAGCTCGGGAATGAGATCCGAAGGCTTGGCGAAGTGGAACGCGCCCGAGGCGATGAACAGGATGTGATCGGATTTCACCATGCCGTACTTGGTCGAGACGGTCGAGCCTTCCACCAGCGGCAGCAGGTCGCGCTGCACGCCCTGGCGCGAGACGTCCGCTCCCGCGACCTCGCCGCGGCTCGCGATCTTGTCGATCTCGTCGATGAACACGATGCCGTTCGATTCGACGTTGGCGAGCGCGCGCAGCTTCAGGTCCTCGTCGCTCACCAGGCGCGCCGCTTCCTCGTCGGTGAGCACCTTGAGCGCCTCGCGGATGCGCATCTTGCGCGTTCGGCGCCGCCCCCCGGCGAGGTTCTGGAACATGCCCTGGATCTGCGTGGTGAGTTCCTCCATCCCGGGCGGGGCGAGGATCTCCATCTGCGGCGACACCGCCGCCACCTCGACCTCGATCTCGCGCTCGTCCAGGTCGCCCTCGCGCAGCTTTTTCCTGAATTTCTGGCGCGTCGCGCTTTCCTCGGCCGCGGGCTCCGCGGCGCCCAGTGCCCGCGCGGTCGGCAGCAGCGCGTCCAGAATGCGCTCCTCGGCGCCGTCCTGCGCGCGCGGCCGCACGCGGCGCATCGCCTGCTCGCGCGCGTCCTTCACCGCGATCTCGACCAGGTCGCGGATGATCGAATCGACGTCGCGCCCGACGTAGCCGACCTCGGTGAACTTGGTCGCCTCGACCTTGACGAACGGCGCGTCCGCAAGCCGCGCGAGGCGCCGCGCGATCTCGGTCTTGCCGACGCCGGTCGGCCCGATCATGAGGATGTTCTTCGGCGTGATCTCCTGGCGCAGGGGCTCGGCCACCTGCTGGCGGCGCCAGCGGTTGCGGAGCGCGATCGCCACCGCGCGCTTGGCGCGGTCCTGGCCGACGATGTGCTTGTCGAGTTCGTGGACGATCTCCTGGGGCGTCATCCCGCTCATCGGCTCACTCCAGCACCTCGATCGTGCGCTGCTGGTTGGTGTAGATGCAGATCTCGGCGGCGATCGCGAGCGCGCGCTCGACGATGTCGCGCGCGGAAAGTTCACTCGCGCCGAGCAGCGCGAGCGCCGCCGCCTGCGCGTAGGGCCCGCCCGAGCCGATCGCGACCACGCCGTGCTCGGGCTCGAGCACGTCGCCCATGCCGGTGATCACCAGCGAGCGCTCGCGGTCGGCGACCGCGAGCATCGCCTCCAGGCGCCGCAGGATGCGGTCGGTGCGCCAGTCCTTGGCGAGTTCGACCGCCGAGCGCATCAGGTTGCCCTGGTGCTTGTCGAGCTTCGCCTCGAAGCGCTCGAACAGCGTGAACGCGTCGGCGGTGCCGCCAGCAAACCCGGCGAGGATGCGGTCCTGGTACAGGCGCCGCACCTTGCGCGCGCCGCCCTTGATCACCACCTGGCCGAGCGTGACCTGGCCGTCGCCGCCCAGCGCGACGCTCGCGCCGCGCCGGACCGACAGGATGGTGGTGCCGTGCCACTGCTCCATGAATGGGAGTTCCGGGGAAAAGCCCATTTTAGACCGCGGACCGGCGCGGCCCGAGCGCAAACAGCCCGAGGCCGAGCGCCGCCAGCGCGCAGACGATGAGCGGCCCCGGCGGCAGGTCGGAGAGCAGCGAGAGCGCAAGTCCCGCCGCATATCCAAGCGCCGCGAGTCCATAACCCGCAGCGAGGCGCGCGCGGCCGAAGCGGCGCGTGGCAAGCGCGGGAACGATGAGCGTGGTGAATACGAGGTAGAGGCCCACAAGCTGCAACGAAACCGTGACGGCGCAGGCGAACAGGAGGTAGAAGCCGGCACGGCCGATGCGGGCGCCGAACCCGAACCAGATCCCCACCAGGATCGCGGACACGATCGCCGCGAGCGCGAGGCGCGCCGGATTGACCCACAGGATCTGGCCGATCAGCAGGTCCTTGAGGTGCTCGGAGCCGTGCGGATTCGCGGCGAGCAGCAGGATCGCGCCGTTGGCGGCGAGGATGAAGACCACGCCGATCACCGCTTCCTGCACTTCGGGCCAGATGCGTTCGGTCCAGTTGAGCAGCAGGCCGCCGGCGAGTGCAGCCGCTAGCGCCGATGCCTGGACCGCCACACCCTGCGGCTCGAAGCCGAGCGAGTCGGCAAGGATCACGCCGAAGCCGGCGATTTGCGCCACTGCGAGATCGATGAAGACGATTCCCCGGTTGAGCACCTGCACGCCGAGCGGGACGTGGGTCGCCGCAACCACAACGCCGGCGATGAACGCCGGCAGGATCAGGCCAAACTCGAGCGCGGCGGCGCTCATCGGATTGCCGCAAGCATTCTCGCCAGCGTGTCGTCGTAGAGCGCAAACAGGTCCTTGGCCGCCGGCGTGCCGCCGACGGTATAGGGCAGCACCACGGCGGCGATTCCGGCGCGCTCGGCAAGCCACTCGGCGGCGCGTGGATCGTTGTAGGCCGTGCGCACGATCGCCTTCGCGGGGACCTGCCTGAGGTTCGCGAGCAGCGTGCTCAGATGCCCGGTCGTCGGCGGCAGTCCCGGATTGGGCTCGAGGTTCCCCACTTCGCGCATTCCCAGCCAGTGGATCATGTACGTGAAATTCCGGTGATAGACGACGAGCGGGACGCCCTTCAGCGGCCCGGCTTCCCTTTCCCAGCGCACCGTGGCCTCGCGCCAGCGCTCGCGGAACGACGTGGCGCGAGCGCTGTAGTGCGCGGCCTCCGCCGGATCGAGTTTCGCCATGCGCTGTGCCAGTGCGTCGGCGATCTTCGCGACGTTGCGCGGATCGAGGTGGATGTGCGGGTTGCCCGCCGGGTGCACGTCGCCCGCCGCGCGATCCACGCGCGCCGGCTTGTCCAGCAGCGCGACGTGCGCCGCAGCCTCGAAGTAACCCGGCTGCCCGGGGAGGATCTTCGGGTTGCCGGACTGGCTTTGCACCAGCGGCAGCCATCCGATTTCGAGCTGCGCCCCGGTACAGACGAGCAGATCGGCGCTGCGCGCGCGCGCGATCAGGCTGGGGCGCGCTTCGATGCGGTGGGGATCCTGCTGCGCCGTGGTCGCGGTATAGACAGTTGCCCTTTCGCCGCCGATTTCCCTGGCAAGGGCGCCCCACTCAGGGGTGCAGGCAAACACGTTGAGGGCCGCCGACGCGGGCAGCGCAGCGCCAAGGAGCAGTGCCCACAGAACGATTCTCATCGCGGTCTCCTTAGAAACGATGGGCGCCGTGCGCACCGAGGCTGAAGATGTATTGCAGCAGCACCTGGCGGTCGGTGGCCCCGAAGCGCGACTTGTCGGAGGCGAGTTGCAGCCGCAGGCGGCTGAATTCGGTCGGGCCCCAATCCAGCATGAGCGTGTGCCGGGTCGGCTCATGCGCCGTCATCAAAAGGGGAAAGTCGGCCGCTGCGGGCCCGGCCCCGCTCGCGACGATGCCGTTATTGACACGACCGGAATCCAACCGATCGTGGCGATAGCCGAAGCGCCAGCGCGGCATGAACTGGTATACCCCTTGGAGGTACCAGCCGGACTGCCGGCTTCTGTAGTCGCCACTGAAGCTCGCGCCGAACTGCGGTGCCGCCTGCGTCGAGTCGTCGTAGGTGAGCGAGCCGGACTCGTTGCGACGGAAGTACTCACCCTGCAGCTTGAAATTCGTCTGCGTGGCGTTGCCGCCGGGCGCCCACTTCAGCACGAAATCGGCGATCCACAGCCTGCTGGTGCCGCTGAAAGACTGGCTGACCGGGTTGCCGAGGGCATCGCGGTCCTCGAATGTGCGCCCGCGCGGGGAAGCGCGCACATGGGAAAGCCCCGCCCGCCAGGCGGTGCTCGCCGCGAGATCACCGCCCACATGGACAAAGACGGTCCACGCCCCGGCCGCATTGCGGCTGCGCTCGCTTGCCGGAAAGCTCCGCCCGCGCCCCAGCTCGGCGCCGAGTTCAAGAAAAAGGTCCGTCGGCGCGACCCACTTCAGCTGCGCGCCGTCGTCGTTCAGGCGCCCGCCGAAATACGCCTGGTAGGCGAGCGGCGCATCGGCGAAATCCCAGGCGTGCGGATGCAGTTCGTTCTGGTAACCGACTGCGGAGAGGAATCGCCCGCCTTTGAGCCTGAAGCCGCGGCCGAGCGCCAGCGTCTCGAAATAAGCCTCCTCGACTTCGACCTCGTTCTCCGGCGTGAGCGCCGCAATCAGCTGGCCGCGGAAGTACGGATCGATGTTCGCGCTGACGACCAGCTCCGATTCCCCGAGGCTGAAACTGCGACGGGCAGGCGCCACCTCGCCGCCGGAAGGCGCAAACCCGGTGAGCTGATAATCCGCCGGATCGCGCGAGCTGCGCGCCGCGGCTCCCTGCAGGATCAGCGAGATCGCCGGATTGAAGGCGTTCTCGCCGACCGACCGCTCGCGTTGTGGCGCCGCTGCCGCACCGGACGGTGCCGCCCGCTCCTCGGCTCTGCCGCGTTGCGCCTCTGCCGCGGCGAGCCGCATTTCGAGCGCCTCGATGCGCCGTTCGTAGGCTTCCCTGAGCTGCCGGATTTCGTCGCGGATCTTCGCCAGGTCCGCCTCCTGCGCGTACGCCGCTGGCGCCGCGCCCCACGCCACGGCAAGCGCCATGGCGCAGCACATATTGCGATACATGATTGCTCCTCCAATCGAGAGACCACGCGCGCCGGGGCAACCGGCGCGCACCCGCCGAACGTCCTAGACGTTCGAGGGAGGACCGCGCGAGGCTGGAGGAGGAGCGGGAGTACCCGCCGATCGAGAATCTGCGCTACGAAATGCGCTCGCGGGCGCGGTTGCAATCCCTTCCGCGGAACCACTGCAATCCAGCGCGCCGAGCACCGCGCCGAGCGAAGCGTGCAGATCGCACAGGCGCTCCTGCGGCGCCGGTGCGCCGCGATCGCCCGCCGCTGCCGGATCTGCGACCCCGTGCGCTGTGCCCATGTGCAGATGCCAGATCTGGTGGCCGAGCGCCGCCTGCTGCGCAGCGAGAAGCGCAACCGCAATCAGTACTCGCGCCGCGCGCGCCAGGATCACCATTGCGGCTGCCGGCAGGTGAGGGCGAGGCAATTCCTCAGGCAAGGCATTGTTCCAGCCCGGCGATGAAGAGGTCCCTGGGAAGCTTCCGGCCGATGAACACCATCACCGATTCCTTGCGCTCGCCCTTCGCCCAGGGCTTGCCGAGGTCGCCGCCCATCATCATGTGCACGCCCTGGAACACGACGCGCCGCGGCTTGCCCTTCATCCACAGCACGCCCTTGTAGCGCAGCAGGTCGGGGCCGTAGACCTGGATCATCCCCGAGAGGAACTGCTCGAGCTTGTCGCCGTCGAAGGCGCGCGCCGAGCGGAACACGAACGACTCGACCTCGTCAGGGTGCTCGTGCGGCGCGTCGCTGAGGAATTCCGGATCGAGTTCCAGGATCGCGTTCAGGTTGAAGCCGCGGATGTCGAGGATCTCCTCCATCGGCGTCGCGCCGAAATGCACCTTACGGACCGGCGCGCGCGGGTTCATGTGCCGCAGCCGCCCGATCAGGTCGTTCGCCTCCTCCTCGGCGATGAGGTCGGTCTTGGAGAGCAGGATCCGGTCGGCGAACCCGACCTGCTCCTGCGCTTCGCGGAATTCGTCAAGCTGCCGATGCGCATGCTTCGCGTCGACCACCGTGAGGATCGAGTCGAGCAGGTAGTAATTGCCGATGTCCTCGTCGGTGAAGAAGGTCTGCGCCACCGGCCCCGGGTCGGCCATGCCGGTGGTTTCGATGACGATGCGGTCGAAGCGCAGCGCCCCCTGGTCGCGCTTTTCCTTGAGGCTGCCGAGGATGCGGATCAAGTCGCCGCGCACGGTGCAGCAGATGCAGCCGTTGTTCATCTCGACGATCTGCTCGTCGGTCTGCTCGATGATGGCGTTGTCCACTCCGACTTCGCCGAACTCGTTCTCGATCACGGCGATGCGATGGCCGTGGTCCTCCTTGAGGATGCGGTTGAGCAGCGTCGTCTTTCCGGCGCCGAGAAATCCGGTGAGGATGGTCACGGGGACCATCTGTTCCTGTTGCATCGCGACTCCTTGCAAAGGCGGCGATTCTACCCCCGTAGGCCGCGTGCGCGACCGTACCGGGGCGAACGCTCACCGACCCTCACCGTCCGCCTCGACACAAGCGCCGCCTGAAGGACAAGCTGCGTGCACGGCGCGCTCGTTGACGCCGGACCGCTGATCGCCCTGGCGGACCGCGCCGACCGCCCGACCTCGTCCTCGTATTTCTGTATAATGGCTTCAGAAATGCAAGGAACGGACGCCCCGTGATCCGGCGTTCCCGCTACCTCGAGGCGGTGCGCGCCGCGCTCGCCGCCAACCCGGTGTGCGCGCTGCTCGGGCCGCGGCAGTGCGGCAAGACGACGCTCGCCCGGCAGATCGCCGCCGGCCGGCGGTCGCACTATTTCGATCTCGAGACCGAAACCGCGCGCGCGCGCCTGGCGCGGCCGGAGCTGACGCTCGCGCCGCTGACGGGCCTGGTGGTGATCGACGAGATCCAGC
>Ga0114945_10000022_pt1 | contig 76178 bp, 77 predicted proteins | sample OV2TP3_FD_87194 | JGI IMG/M metagenome (GOLD analysis project Ga0114945, IMG submission 87194) | Hot spring microbial communities from Beatty, Nevada to study Microbial Dark Matter (Phase II) - OV2 TP3 | ecosystem: Environmental > Aquatic > Thermal springs > Hot (42-90C) | place: USA: Beatty... | reverse complement strand
GAAGGCGTGGAAGGCTCCGCCGAGGCGCTTTCGATCGCCGCGCTCGCGCTCGAACTGGACGCGGCGGTCGCGCCCAACGCGCTGAAGGGCAGGATCGCTACGCCGGTCAAGGGCAACCTCAAGGCGGGGAGCTGGGAGCTGCCGAAGATCGCCGCCGACCTGACGATCACGAGCCCGAACATTCCGCAGCGGAGCGTCACGCTCCCGATCCGGGCGAGCGCCAGAGCGAACCTCGCCACGCAGTCCGCGGCGGCCGAGCTCGCGACCCGGTTCGATGAATCCTCGATCCAGGCCAAGCTCGCCGCAACAAGGCTTGAGCCCCTGGTCGCTACCTTCGACCTCAAGGTGGACCGGCTCAACATGGACAAGTATCTGCCACCGCCGAAGAAGGAATCCGATCCGAACGCGCCGATCGACCTCTCGGCGCTGAAGGGCCCGACGCTGAACGGCAAGGCGGAAATCGGTGCGCTGACGGCGCGCCGCGTCAAGCTCGCCAACCTCAAGGCGGAGATCCGGCTTGCGAACGGCAGGCTCGAGGTGTCGCCCCATTCGGCGAGCCTGTATGGCGGCACGCTCGCCGGGAGCCTCGCCGCCGAGGCAAACGGAAACCGCATTGCGGTGAAAGAGGCGATCCAGGGCGTGCAGGTCGGGCCGCTCTTGCGCGACGCGGCGGAGCAGGACCGGCTCGAAGGGCGCGGCAACGTGAATCTCGATCTGGCAATGGCTGGCCCGAGCGTCGCTGCCCTGAAGCGCTCGATGGGCGGGTCGGCGCGCGTGGAACTGCGCGACGGGGCGGTGAAGGGCATCAATCTCGGCGAGGCGATCCAGGATGTGCGTTCGGTCATCGGTTCGAAGTCGGCCAAGGCGAACGATCCGTCCAAGCGCACCGATTTTTCCGAGATCACCGCGAGCTTCGCGATCCGGAACGGTGTCGCGCACAACGAGGACCTGCAGGGCAAGGCGCCGCTGTTTCGGCTCGGCGGCGCGGGCGACATCGACATCGGCAATTCGACCATCAACTACGGCGCCAAGGCGTCGCTCGTCGCGACATCGAAGGGCCAGGGCGGACGCGATCTTTCCAACCTTGCCGGGGTGACGATTCCGGTGAAGGTGAGCGGCGCGCTGGAAAAGCCCGACATCACGGTCGATTTCGCCGAGCTGATCGCGAAATCCGGGGTCGGCATCGGCCGCGCGCTCGGCGCGGCGGGCAGCGCGGCGAGCGGTGCCGCGGGCGACATCGGGCAGAAGCTCAAAGGGCTGTTCGGCCGCTAAAGCCTAGATTCTCCCTTCCTGCACGGCGTGGCACGCGACGAGAGACGGTCCGTCGGCGAACGGCAGCGGCCGCTCGCTGCGGCAGCGCGCGCCGGCGTGCGGGCAGCGGGGATGAAACGCGCAGCCCGCCGGCGGATCCAGGGGATTGGGCACCTCGCCGGAAACGGGGGTCCTGCGCCTGCCGCTCATGGCGAGGTCGGGTATCGCATCGAGGAGCATCCGCGTGTACGGATGCCTGGGCCGCGCGAACAGCTCGCCCGCCTCCGCGAGTTCGACCAGCCTGCCGAGATACATCACGCCGACGCGGTCGGCGACATGCGATACGACCGCGAGATTGTGCGAGATGAAGAGATAGGTCAGGCCGAGCCCACCCTGCAGCGCGACCATCAGGTTGAGGATTTGCGCCTGCACGGAAACGTCGAGCGCCGAGGTCGGCTCGTCGCAGACCAGGAATTCGGGCTTTCCGGACAGCGCCCGCGCGATTGAAATGCGCTGGCGCTGGCCGCCCGAAAACTCATGCGGGTACTTCTCGCCGTCCTCGGGCGCGAGGCGCACCTGCCGCAGCTGTTCCGCGACCCGCTCGTCGATTTCGGATTTCGATCTCGCGACGCCAAGCACGCGGATCGGCTCGGCCACGATGTCGCGCACGCGCCAGCGCGGGTTGAGGCTCGCGTAGGGGTCCTGGAAAATCATCTGCATCCGCCGCCGCAGGCTCGAAGCCCCCGGCGAAGCGAGATCCACGCCGTCGAACTCGATGCGGCCGGCGGAGGGCGCGTGCAGCCCTACGATCAGCCGGGCGACCGTGGACTTGCCGCAGCCCGATTCCCCGACCAGGGCGAGCGTTTCGCCGCGCCGCAGCTCGAAGCTGACGCCGTCCACGGCGCGCAGCAGCTGGCGCGGTACGCCCTCGAGCACCCGATTCAGCCAGGGCCGCGAGACATCGAAATCGCGGCTGACCGCGTGCAGGCGGACCAGGGGCCGGAGCGCACCGCTCATCTTGGCTCGACCGCGCCGCGATCGTCGGCATACAGCCAGCACGCGACGCGGTTCGTTCCCGCGGCGATCGGCTCGGGATGCTCGCGCACGCAGCGTTCGAACCGTTTCGGGCAGCGCGGATGGAACGCGCAGCCGGGCGGAATCGCATTGAGCCGCGGCATCGAGCCCTCGATCTGCACGAGCGGCGGGCGGCGCATCGCCGCAGGACCGGGCGCCGGCGATCCCGATCCGGGGGCGGGGAGCGCGATCTTGGGGATCGAGCCCATCAGGCCCGCGGTGTAGGGATGGCGCGGCGCGTGAATCACGTCGCGCACCGGGCCGAGCTCGGCGATGCGCCCGGCGTACATCACCGCCACCCGGTCGGCGGTTTCGGCGATCACGCCCATGTCGTGCGTGATCAGCATCACCGCGGTCGCGTGGTCGCGCGCGAGGCGCTTGAGCAGCGAGATGATCTGCGCCTGCATCGAGACGTCGAGCGCCGTGGTCGGCTCGTCGGCGATGACGAGGCGCGGTTCGGCGCACAGTGCGAGCGCAATCACCACGCGCTGCCGCATCCCGCCGGAAAACTGGTGCGGATAATGCTCGAAGCGGCCTTCCGGCGCCGGGATCCCGACCTCGCGCAGCAGCGCGACGGCACGTTCGCGCGCCCGCGTCGTGCCGATGTCGAGATGCGTGACGATCGTCTCGACGAGCTGCTCGCCGATGCTGTAGAGCGGATTGAGCGACGTGAGCGGGTCCTGGAAGATCGCCCCGATCCGCCGCCCGCGGATGCGGCGCATCCGTTCCTGCGGCAGGCGGTCGATCCGCTCGCCCTCGAGCCGGATCTCGCCGCCGGCAATCCGCCCGGGGGGCTCGAGCAGGCCGATGATCGCCATCCCGGTGAGCGATTTGCCGGCGCCCGATTCGCCGACGATGCCGAGCACTTCGCCGGGCGCGATGGAAAAGGAGACGCCATCCACCGCCGTAAGGGTGCCGCGCCGGCCCGGAAACTCGACGCGAAGATCGCGCACCTCGAGCAGGGGCGGGCTCACCGCAGCTTGGGGTTGAGCGCGTCGCGCAGCCAGTCGCCGAGCAGGTTCACCGCGAGCACCAGCACCACCAGCGCGACGCCGGGGAAAACGGTAATCCACCACTCCCCGGAAAATAGGAAATCATTGCCGACCCGGATCAGCGTGCCGAGCGAAGGCCGCGTCGGCGGCACACCGACCCCGAGGAAGGACAGCGTCGCCTCGGTGATGATCGCGGTCGCGACGTGGATCGTGGCGATCACCAGCACCGGACCCATCACGTTCGGCAGCACGTGATGCAGCATGATGGCGAGCGGGTGGCGGCCGATCACGCGCGCGGCCTGCACGTACTCCTTGTTGCGTTCCACGAGCGTCGAGCCGCGCACGGTTCGCGCGTACTGCACCCAGCCGGCGATGCCGATCGACAGGATCAGCACCGGTATGGCGATGCTGTCATGCGTATCCCGGGGCAGGGCGACGCGCGCCACGCCGTCGATCAGGAGCGCGATCAGGATCGCCGGGAAGGAAAGCTGGATGTCGGCAAGGCGCATGATGAACGCGTCCAGGCGGCCCCCGACGTAGCCCGAAGCGAGGCCGAGCGAGACCCCGAGCAGCGCGGCAAACAGCACCGAGGCGAGCCCCACGCCGAGCGACACCCGCGCCCCGTACAGGATGGTGGACAGCACGTCCCGGCCCTGGTCGTCGGTGCCGAGGAGGTAGCGCGCCTCGCCCTGCGCCAGCCACGCGGGCGGCCGGAACGCGTCGTTCAGGTCGAGCGAGGCGGCGTCGAACGGGTTATGCGGCGCCACCCACGGCGCGAGCAGCGCCCCGCCCACGCAGAGGAGCGTGAGGAGCGCCGCCGCCACCGCGACCGGCGAGCGGCGGAAGCTCCAGGCGAGATCGTGATCCCAGGCGCGCCGGAGCCAGCCTGCTACCGCGCCCATCGGCGGCCCGCGCCCGCTTCAGTCGACGCGGGCGTAGCGCGACTCGGGACGGTCGTCGGCCTTGTGCACGGTCGAGACGTTCTTTTTCATCGCCCAGGGCCGCAGCTGGTGGTGCAGCGGCACGTAATAGTAGTTGTCGCGCGTGGCGGTGAGCGCCTCGCGCAGCATCGCGTCGCGTTTCGTCGTGTCGGTTTCGGTCTTGACCGCATCGATGAGCGCGTCGAGTTTCGCGTCGCTGATGCGGCCCAGGTTGAAGCTGCCGTCGGCGCCGGTGGTCTTGGTGCGCACGAGCGACTGCAGCGTGTAGAGCGCATCGAAGGTCGCCACGCCCCAGCCCAGCATGTAGGCGCTGTGGTCGAAATTCTGGATCTTGGCGATGAAGCTCGCCATCGGCTGGGCGTTGAGCTTGACCTTGAGCCCGATGCGTCCCCACATGCCGACCAGCGCCTGGCAGATCTCCTCGTCGTTCACGTAGCGGTTGTTGGGGCAGTCGAGGCCGAACTCGAAGCCGTTCGGGTAGCCGGCCTCGGCAAGGAGCTTTTTCGCACCGTCGGCGTCGAGCGGCGCCACCTTGTCGAGGTCGCTCGCGTGGCCATGCACGCCCGGAGCGACCATGATGGCGGCCGGAATCGACAGCCCGCGCATCGTGACCCGCCGGATCGCTTCGCGGTCCACCGCCAGGTTGAGCGCCTTGCGCACGCGGACGTCCTTGAAGGGGTTCCTGCCCTTGACGTCGGAATATTTCAGCTCCGGGCTGTACTGGTCCAGGCCGATGAAGATGGTGCGCACCTCGTGCCCGTCGAGCACCTTGAGCTTGGGGTCGTTGCGCAGCCGCGCGACGTCCTGCGTCGGCAAGTCCGTGACCAGGTCGACGTCGCCCGAGAGCAGCGCGGCGACGCGCGTCGCATCGGCCTTGATCGGCGTGTAGACGACGTCGGTGACGTTTCCCTCGAGCTTGTCCCACCATCCCGGGTTGGCGGCGAACACGAGCCGCTTGTCGGGCTCCCACAGCTTCACCACGTAGGGGCCGGTGCCGTTGGTGTTGCGCGAGGCGAACGTTTCCTCGCGCGCCTTGTAGTCCTGCACGTTCTGCGAGCGGGTCTTTTCCGCCCAGGCCTTGCTCATGATGCGGAAATCGACGATGTTGCGCAGCAGGATCGGATTGGGGCCGGCGAGGATCAGGTCGACGGTGAAATCGTCGATCTTCCTGATCTCCTTGATGCCCGACACGTAGATCTGCATCGTGCCCTGCGGCTGCCGGATCCGGTCGAAGGAAAAAAGCACATCGTCGGCGCTGAACGGGCTGCCGTCGCTGAACTTGACGCCCTTGCGCAGGTGGAAGCGCCATTGCGTCGGGCCGACCGCCTGCCAGCTCGTCGCCAGGCAGGGCTCGACGCCGAAATTCTTGGTGTAGCGCGTCAGTCCCTCGTACACGTGCTGCATGATCGCGTTCGTCGTGGCGTGGTTCTGCGAATGCGGGTCGAGCGTCAGGATGTCGTTTTGCGCCGCCCAGCGCAGGGCGGCGCCGTGCGCGGCGCCGCCGAGCGCGAGCACCGATGCGGCAGTGAGGAGCAGGCGTTTCAGAATCATGGAGGTTCCCTCGCGGTTTTACGGTCGGATCGCCAGCGACTCCTCCACCAGCGCGGCGAGATAGCCGGCGCCGAGCGGAATCACCTGGTCGTTGAAATCGTACGCGGAATTGTGCAGCAGGCAGCCGAGGTCCGCGCCTCCCTGGCCGAGAAACACGTAGGCGCCGGGGCGCGCGAGCAGCATGTAGGAGAAATCCTCGCCCCCCATGGTCGGCTCGGCATCGCGCACCACGTTGCCCGCGCCGAACACCCGCTCGCCCACGGCGGCGGCGAACTCCGCCTCGCGCGCATGGTTCACGGTCGCCGGGTAGCCGCGCCGGTACTCGAGCGCCGCACTGCCGCCCATTGCCTCGGCGACCGCGGTCGCGATCTCGCGCACCCTGCGTTCGGCGAGCGCGCGCGTCTCGGCGCGGAACGTGCGCACGGTGCCGACCAGCCGCACGAAGTCGGGAATGATGTTGAACGCGCCGACCTGGCTCGTCTGCATCGAGCAGATGCTCACGACCGCGGCATCGAGCGGGTTGACGTTGCGGCTGGCAATCGTCTGCAGCGCGCTCACGATCTGCGCGCTCGCCACGACCGGATCGGCGGCGAGGTGCGGAAGCGCTCCATGGCCACCTTTTCCATGCACCGTGATCTGGATTTCGTCGGTGGCGGCCATCACGGGACCGGCCCGTACCGCGATTTTCCCCGGCTCGAGCATCGGCCAGTTGTGCAGCGCATACACCGTGTCGGCCGGAAAGTTCTCGAACAGCCCCTCCTTCACCATGCGGTCGGCGCCCGCGCCCCCCTCCTCGGCCGGCTGGAAGATCAGGTACGCCGTGCCGTCGAAGTTGCGCGTCTCGGCGAGGTAGCGCGCGGTACCGAGCAGCATCGTGGTGTGGCCGTCGTGTCCGCAGGCGTGCATCCTGCCCGGATGCGTGGATTTGTAGGGCCGGTCGCCCGCCTCGAGGAGCGGCAGGCAGTCCATGTCGGCGCGCAGGCCGATGGCGCGCCCGCTCGCGCGCGTCTTTCCCTTGATCACGCCGACCACGCCGGTCTTGGCAAGGCCGCGGTGCACCTCGATTCCCCAGCGCTCGAGCGCGGAGGCGACGACTTCCGAGGTGCGCGTCTCCTCGAACGCGAGTTCCGGGTGCGCATGGATGTCGCGGCGGATCCGGGTCAGCTCGGCGTGGTAGCCGCGGATGTGATCGACGGGGCTCGGCATCGGCTTTCCTCTCTAGTGCGCGGCGACCGTGCGCTCGATTCTCAGGCGCGGGTCCACCGCGTAGTACAGCAGGTCCACGATCAGGTTGATCACGACGAAAAACAGCGCGATCAGGCACAGGTACGCCGCCATCACCGGGACATCGGCGAACGCGACCGCCTGGATGAACAGCAACCCCATCCCGGGCCACTGGAAGACCGTCTCGGTGATGATGGCGAACGCGATGATCGCGCCGAGCTGCAGTCCCGTGATCGTGATCACCGGCACCAGGGTGTTCTTGAGCGCGTGGCGGAAGTGCACGACGCGGTCGGTGAGCCCGCGCGCGCGCGCGAACTTGATGTAATCGGTGCGCAGGACTTCCAGCATCTCGGAGCGCACCAGGCGCTGGATCAGCGTCATCTGGAAAAGGCCGAGCGTGATCGAAGGCAGGATGAGCGCCTTCAGTCCGGACCAGGTGAGAAGGCCCGTCGTCCACCAGCCGAGCGCCACGGTCTCGCCGCGGCCGAACGAGGGCAGCCAGCCGAGGATCACGGCAAAGACGAGGATCAGCAGAATGCCGATCAGGAACGTCGGCAGCGAGACGCCGATGAGCGAAACGGCGAGCAGGAACTGCGACAGCCACGCATCGCGCCGCAGCGCGGTGTACACGCCCATCGCGATTCCCGCGACCAGGGCAAGAAGCGCGGCGAGCAGCGACAGCTCCAGCGTCGCCGGCAGGCGTTCGAGGAAAAGCGTCGAGACCGGACGCACCTGGCGCAGGCTCAGGCCGAAGTCTCCCTGGATCGCGCGGCCGAGGAAGCTCGCGTACTGGGCGTAGAACGGCTGGTCGAGGCCGAGCAGGCGCGTCACGCGCTCGCGGTCCTCCGGGGTCGCGTCCTGCCCAAGCATGAACAGGACCGGGTCGCCGACGAAACGGAACAGCGAGAACGCGATCAGGCCCACGGCCAGCATCACCAGAACGGCCTGCGCGAGGCGGCGCACGATGAAGGCAAGCATGAGGTGGCGGCCGGAGGAGCACGGATGTTGCCGAATTCGTTATCCGCCGTCAAACCTTCGTCGCTAGAATCGGTCGGTGCAGGAATTCGCGCGGAGCGTCGTGCGCTGGCAGCGCCGCCACGGGCGCCATGACCTTCCCTGGCAGCGCAGCCGGGACCCGTACCGCATCTGGGTTTCCGAAGTCATGCTGCAGCAGACGCGGGTCGACGCGGTGATCCCGTATTACGAGCGCTTCCTGGCGCGCTTTCCCGACGTGCAGGCGCTCGCGCGCGCCCGCGAGGGCGAAGTCCTCGGCTCCTGGAGCGGCCTTGGCTATTACGCGCGCGCCCGCAATCTGCGCGCGGCCGCGCGGCGCCTCGTCGCCGAGCGCGCCGGCCGCTTTCCGCGCGCCCCGGAGGCGCTTGCGGCGCTGCCCGGCGTGGGGCGATCGACCGCGGCGGCGATCGCGGTGTTTGCGTTCGGCCGACGTGCCGCGATCCTCGATGGGAACGTGCGGCGCGTGCTTGCGCGCTCGTTCGGTGTCGGCGGTTTTCCGGGGCATCCTGCCGTGGCGCGCCGGCTCTGGAGTCTCGCCGAAGCGCAGCTTCCGCGGCGCTCGATTCGTGCCTACACGCAAGGGTTGATGGACCTGGGGGCGATGGTCTGTCTGCGGACGCAGCCGCGCTGTGCGCAATGCCCGCTCGCGCCGCAATGCGTAGCGCTGAAGGAAGGCCGGATCGACCGCATTCCGGCGCCACGGCCGAAAAAGGCGCTGCCGGTCCGCGTGCGGCACTGGCTGCTGCGGGTGCACCGCGGGCGCGTGCTCCTGGAGCGCCAGCCCTCGGACGGGTTGTGGGGTGGACTGTGGGCCTTTCCGCAGGCGACGCAGGGCGAATTCCGATCGGTCCGCCGCGCGCTTGGCTGCGAGCGCGCATCCGTGCAGCGCCTGCCTTCGTTCGAGCACGGGTTTTCCCACTTCCGCCTGAGAGTGCACCCGCTGCTTTTCCGGGGACGAGCGGTGTGCGGTCGCAAGCGCCCCGAGCAGCGCTGGATTCGCCTTGCGGACGCGGTCCGGGGCGCCGTGCCCGCACCCGTAAGAAGACTGCTGCAGACGCTAGCCGGAGGGCAATAGTTCCTGCACGGCAAGGATCCGATGCAGGACCCGGAGCCGCTCGAGGCTGTCGTTCATTTCCAGCAGCTTTTGCTTGAGCGCGAGCGGAACCGGCAGGATTTCGGCGAGCCGCGCGCTGACCCAGGCGCTGGAGGAGAACGGCAGTCCCTCGGCCGCACCGCCTTGTTCCTTCAGCACCGCCCGGAGCAGCGCGGCGCAGGCGCCCAGACGCGCCGGCACCTCGGCGTCGTCTTCCTCGGGCAGCAGGTCGATCTCGGCGCGCGCCAGTCCATCGGCCTCGATGCGCCGCCGCAGGATGCGGAAGCGGCGCTCGCCGCGCGCCGTGATCTTGAGCAGCCCGAGCTGCTCCATGTCCCATTGCACGATGCGCGCGAGGCATCCGACCGGCTCGGGAACCGCGGGCGCGCCCACCTCGGATCCTTCGCCGATGAGGCACACGCCGAACGGTTCGTCGTCGCGCAGGCATCCGGTCGCCATGTGCATGTAGCGCGGCTCGAACACGCGCAGCGGCGGCGTCCCGCCCGGGAAGAGCACCGTGTGCAGCGGAAAAAGCGCCACCTCGCGAACCGCGGTGCCGGCATTCATGTCGAGTCCGCTGCAAGCGCGCGGTGGCGCACCAGCACGCGCCACTCGGCGGCGAAGTGCTGCGCCAGGCGCTCGGCGAGGTAAACCGAGCGGTGGCGGCCCCCGGTGCAGCCGATTGCGACCGTGAGGTAGCTGCGGTTGTCGCGCACCACCTCCGGCAGCCAGCGGCCGAGGAACCCGCAGACATCCTGGAACAGCGCCAGCACGGGCTCCTGCCGTTCGAGGAACTCGATCACCGCGCGGTCGCGGCCGGTGAACGGGCGCAGCGCCGGGTCGTAGTGCGGATTGGGAAGCATGCGCGCATCGATCACCCAGTCGGCATCGAGTGGAATGCCGTCCTTGTACGCGAACGATTCGAACAGCAGGGTGAGGCCACCGCCGCCGAGGCCGAGCAGATCGCGGATCCAGCCGCGCAGCGCCTTGGGCTGCAGGTCGCTCGTATCGATGCGGTGTCCGAGGTCCGCCACGCCCGCGAGCAGGCTCCGTTCCCGTTCGATCGCCTCGGCGAGCGTCAGACCTGCTCCGGCGAGCGGATGGCGTCGCCGGGTTTCGGAGTAGCGGCGCAACAGGGTCCCCGCGACGGCCTCGAGAAACAGCACGCGGCAATCGACGCCGCGCTCCTTGATCGCGGCGACGCGTTCCGGAAGCGACGAAAGCGCCGCGCTGCGCGCATCGATGCTGACCGCGATCCGGTCGCACCCCGCGCCGGAGACAAACGCGAGCACGTCGTCGAGCAGGGTCGCGGGCAGGTTATCGACGCAGTAATAGCCGGCGTCCTCGAGCACATCGAGCGCGATGCTCTTGCCCGAACCGGACAGGCCGCTCACCAGGATCAACTGCATGCGCGGCTACTGTAATGCAAAAACGGCCGGCCCCAGGGAGACGGCAGGTTCTACCGGCGCGGCCCTTTGGCCGTTGCGGCCTCCGCGCCTTTCTCCATTTCGCCTTTTTGCCGCTGCATGAACTCGGCCATCGAGTCGACCCCCCGCAGCTGCAGGATGTAATTGCGCACCGCGGCCTCGACCAGCACCGCGAGGTTTCGCCCCTCGGCCACCGGGATGACGACCTTGCGCACCGTGACGCCGAGGATGTCCTCGGACAGTTCCGCGAGCGGCAGGCGCTCGCGGGTGTCGCGCGCGGCGCCGCCGCCCGGCTTTTCGAGGTGCGCGATCAGCTTGAGCTTCATCTTGGGCCGCACCGCGGTCTCGCCGAAGATGGTGCGGATGTTGAGCAGACCGAGCCCGCGCACCTCGAGGAAATCCCTGAGCAGCGCCGGGCAGCGGCCCTCGAGCGCAGTGGCGGCGATGCGCGAGATCTCGACCACGTCGTCGGCAACGAGACCGTGGCCGCGGCTGATGAGTTCGAGGCCCAATTCGCTCTTGCCGACGCCGGACTCGCCCGTGATCAGGACCCCGAGGCCCAGCACGTCCATCAGCACGCCGTGCCGCTCGGTCGTGTCGGCGAGCGCCTTGCCGAGATAGCGCGAAAGCTTTTCGATGACGCGGGCCGCCGGAACCGGGGTGGCGAAAACCGGCGTTCCGGCGCGCTGCGCGATCTGAACGAGCTCCGGAAACGGCGGCACGTCGTCGGCGAAGATGACCACGGTCGGGCCGGCGGCGATCAGCTTCTCGGCAAGGTCGGCGCGCCGGGCGGCCTCGTAGCGCAAGGCGAGCTTCGCCTCGTAGGCGCCGATGACCTGGATGCTGTTGGGATGGGTGAGGTTGAGGTGGCCGATCAGCGCCGCGGAGGCCGCGGCCTCGCGGCGCACGGCGGCAGCGCTTTCGCGCGCCGCGACCCAGGCGAGCGCGAGCGCCTCGCGGTTGTCGTCATGCAACCGCTTGACGCTGACCTGCAGCATCGGGCTGCCACGCCGAAATGAGCTGGTGCAGCGCCCCGGCGTCGGGCGCGCTTGCCATGGCCTCGCGCAGCGCACGGTCGCTGAACAGCTGCGCGAGCTCGGAAAGGATCTGGAGGTGCTTCTCGGTGGCCTGCTCGGGCACCAGGAGAATGAACACCAGATTGACCGGCTTGCCGTCGGGCCCGTCAAACGGCACCGGCTGCGCGAGCCGCACCAGGGCGCCGAGCGCTTCCTTCAGCCCCTTGATGCGGCCGTGCGGAATCGCCACCCCCTGCCCGAGACCGGTGGAACCGAGCCGCTCGCGGTCGAACAGGCTGTCGAAGACGAGATTGCGCGCGATGCCGTGATTGTTCTCGAACAGGAGCCCCACCTGCTCGAACAGGCGCTTTTTGCTCGAAACCGACAGGTCGAGCAGCACGTTGCCCGGCGGCAGGAGCTTCGCGACAAGGTTCATGAAACCGGAAACGGGGCGGGCCTTGGAGGGCGCGGATTATAGCGGATGTGGACGTCCCAGGCCGGGCCGGGCTGTCTCAGGCCGCCTTGCGCCGCTTGATCGCGTCGTGGGGCTTCGCGTAGCGCTTGCCCTTATATTTTTGCACCTGCCGATCGAGCTTGTCGGCGAGCAGGTCGATTGCCGCGTACAGGTCCGCGTCCTCGCAGGCGCAGTGGATGTCCTTGCCGCGCACATGCAGCGTCACCTCGGCCTTCTGCCGGAGCTTGGCCACCGAAAGGATCACGTGGGCGTCGATCACATGGTCGAAATGGCGCGTCACGCGCCCCAGCTTCGAGCTGACGTACCTGCGGATCGCGGAAGTGATGTCGAGATGGTGGCCGCTCACGTTGAGATTCATTCGCCGTCTCCTCTGGTGTTGGGGACTTTGCCGGATTTGCCGCGCTGCGGGATCGCGCGACCCTTGCACGGGCAGCGCATCGTCATTTTTCAAAGGCTCTTTCTCTGTTTGACCGGTGGGATCAGCAGGGATTCCCGGTATTTCGCGATCGTGCGCCGCGCCACCACGATACCCTGTTCGCCCAGAAGCTGCGCGATGCGCGCGTCCGAGAGCGGCGCGCGCCGGTCTTCGGCGGCGACGAGCTGCCGGATGAGCGCCCGGATCGCGGTGGCCGACGCCGCGCCGCCCGTCTCGGTGGCGACGTGGCTGCCGAAGAAATACTTCAGCTCGAACGTCCCGCGCGGCGTCGCCATGAACTTCTGCGTGGTGACGCGCGAAATCGTGCTCTCGTGCAACCCGAGCATCTGCGCGATCTCGCGCAGCACCATGGGCCGCATCGCCACTTCGCCGTGCTCGAAGAAATGGCGCTGGCGCTCGACGATCGCCTGCGAAACGCGAAGAATGGTATCGAACCGCTGCCGCACGTTCTTGATCAGCCAGCGGGCCTCCTGGAGCTTGGCGGAAAACGCGCTGCCGCCGTTGGCGCGGCCCGCGGCGAGCTCCGCGTACACGCGGTTCACGCGCAGCCGCGGCATCGCCTCCGGATTGAGGCTCGCGCGCCAGCCTTCGCGGGTCCTGCGCACGATCACATCGGGCACGACGTAGCGCGCCTCGAGCTTCGCGTACGCGGCGCCCGGCCGCGGATTGAGGCTGCGGATGAACTGCTGCGCCGCGCGCAGCGCCTCGTCCGTCGCGCCGGTGAGCGCCCGCAGGCGCGCATAGTCGTGCGCCGCAAGCAGTTCGAGATGGTGCTCGACGATGCGCAGCGCCAGTACGCGGACCGGATCGCTTGCGCCCTGGGCGCGGATCTGCAGCGCGAGGCATTCGCCGGGGCTGCGCGCTCCGACGCCGGACGGCTCGAAGTTCTGCAGATGCCGGAGCGCAATCGCGAGCTCATCGAGTCCGGTTTCCGCTCCCGGGGAGAGCATCGACGCGGCCTCTTCCAGGCTCTGGGTCAGGTAGCCGTCCTCGTCCAGCAGATCGATCAGGAACGCGACCCGCGCGCGGTCGCGCCCGTCCAGGTTGGTGAGCGAAAGCTGCTCGTACAGGTGGTCGCGAAAGGTCGGCGTGTCCGGCGCCGAGAACGTGCGGTCGCCTTCGTCGTCGTCATCGCCGCCGCCGCGCCAGGGCACGGCGTAGTCCGGTGCAAGGTCCTCGCCGTGCTCGGGCGCCACCGGCGTCTCGACGCGCGACAGGGCGTCGGCCGAGCCGCGCGGCGGCGGCGCGGATTCGCCGCCCCCGTCCTCGCGCTCGAGGATCGGGTTTTCCATCAGCGCGCGCTCGATTTCCTGGTTCAGCTCCGCGGTCGACAGTTGCAGCAGGCGGATCGACTGCTGCAGCTGCGGGGTGAGCGTCAGTTGCTGCGAGAGCCGGAGCTGGAGGGTCGGCTTCATCTGGCCGCAGGGCGCGCGCGATGGATCGTGGCGCGATCCCCGCTACATGCGGAAATGCTCGCCGAGGTAGACCCGGCGAACGCTTTCATTATAGACAATTTCCTCCGGGCGGCCCGCCGCGAGCACCGATCCTTCGTTGATGATGTAGGCGTGGTCGCAGATGCCGAGCGTTTCGCGCACGTTGTGGTCGGTGATGAGCACGCCGATGCTGCGCTCCTTGAGAAAGCGGATGATGCGCTGGATGTCGAGTACCGCGATCGGATCGACGCCCGCGAAGGGCTCGTCGAGCAGGATGAAGACCGGCTTGGTGCCGAGGGCGCGCGCAATCTCCAGGCGCCGCCGCTCGCCGCCCGAAAGCGATAGCGCCGTGTGCTTGCGCAGATGCGCGATGTTGAGCTCGGCGAGCAGCTCGACGAGACGCGGCTCGATGTCCTGCGGCGCGAGCCCCTGCAGCTCGAGGACTGCCTGGACATTTTCCTCCACCGTGAGCTTGCGAAAGACCGAGTTTTCCTGCGGCAGATAGGATATGCCGAGGCGGGCGCGGCGGTGGATCGGAAGGTGCGTGAGTTCCTGGCCGTCGAGGTGGATGCGGCCGGCGTCCGCGGGCACGAGGCCGACGATCATGTAGAAGCACGTGGTTTTGCCGGCGCCGTTGGGCCCCAGCAGGCCGACGACCTCGCCGCTCGCGACATCGAGCGACACGCCCTGTACCACGGTGCGCGACTTGTAGCGCTTGCGCAGGTTCTCGACGCGCAGAACGCTCATCGCGCGGGCGGTTTCGCGGCCTCCGGCGCAGCCGGGGCGGGCCCCGGACTCGCGGCCGACGGCGCGGATCCGCCGGCGGGCGGAGCCTTGGGCTGGATCACCGCCCGCACGCGACCCTCCGCCGAGGCCGCCGATGCGCCCTTGGCCGTGCTCACCGAGAAGAATTCCGAGCGCTGGTCGAGGAAAATGTACTCGCCGCGCACCTCGTCCTGATCGCGCATGACGCGCGCGCGCTCGAACAGCTCGATGCGGTCGTTGCGGCCGTCCATCTCGACGCGCAGCGCCTCCGCTTCGGTCCACACGCCCTCGGCGTCGCGCCGCGCATCGCCCTTCTGGCGGAAGCGCACCGGGCTGCCCGTGGCGCTCACGTGCTGGAATCCGTCGGCGTCGATCCGGACCACGATCCGCTCGGCGCGCACCGTGATCGTGCCCTTGCTCAGCACGACGTTGCCCTCGAAGATGCTGATGCGGCGCGCATCGTCGGCGCTCATCCGGTTCGCCTCCAGCTGGGTCGGCTTGGCCTTGTCGGCCTTTTCGGCCGTAGCAGGGCTGGCCGAGAGCTGAAGCAGGGCCGCCGCGAGCGCCGCCACGATGGCGGCATCGAGTCCGGTTCTCACGGTGCGCGGGAGCTCCTGCGCTTCGGGTCGAAGCGGCCGCGCACCTGTCCGCGCAGGTACAGCTGCGCGGTATCGTTGCGATACTCCATGGCGCCCCCGGACAGGGCGCGGCCCGGCTCGAGCACAGTCACCTCGCGGTCGGTGCGCACCAGCGACTTGCCGCCGATCACGTGCAGGAAGTTCGTGTGCATGCGCGCTTCGGGCCGCCCCGCGCCGGCCTCGCGGACGAGCTGGACGTTGCCATAGAGGAACACCTCTTCGCCGTCTTGTGAAAGGGCGCCGCGGTCCGCGGTCAGCGTCATGCGCGGCTCGTTCGGCCTGGCTTGCACCACGCGTGGCGCGACCAGCTCGGTCGAGCCGTCGTCCGGGTAATGTATCATTTTCGCCGCCGAGAGCGTAGATTCCTGCGCCCCGGCGGCGTTGAACCGGGTGATCACGAAGTCCTCGACCCGATAATCCGGATCATGGCGCCGCAGCGAAGGGTGCACCTGCTCCTCGCGCACCGTGCGCTCCAGCCAGAACGTCAGCAGCGCGAGCGCGAGCATCAGGAGCAGCGGAAACAGGCGCGTCGAGGAGAACCTCACTTCAACGCGGCGGCGAGCACGCGGTCGAAGGTGCCCTGCGCGCGCATCACGAATTCGCACACTTCGCGCGCCGCGCCGGCGCCGGCGGCGGCGGCGGCGACGTAGTGGACGTGCTGCCGCACCGGCTCCGGCGCGCTCGCCGGCGCGCAGGCGAAACCGCACAGCCGCAGCACCGGCAGATCCACCAGTTCGTCTCCCATGTAGCCCGCGGCCTCGGCGCCGAGCGCGAGCCTTTCCAGCAGCGCCTCGAACGCCGCGCGCTTGTCGTCGATGCCCTGCAGGACGTGGACGACGCCGAGTTCGGCCGCGCGCCGCGCGACCGCGTCCGACTTCCGTCCCGAGAGGAGCGCCAGCACCACGCCCGAGCCGCCGAGCATCTTCATGCCGTGGCCGTCGTGCGCGCTGAACGATTTCAGCGCCTCGCCCTGCGGGCCGTACCACAGGCGACCGTCGGTCAGGACGCCGTCGACGTCGAACGCCATGAGGCGAACGCGCCTCGCGCGCTCGAGCGCGTCGGGTGCCGCGGCGTGCATCGGCCAAGCGCCCGCGCTAGAGCACCTTGGCGCGGAACAGGTCGTGCATGTTCAGCGCGCCGACCACGGCGCCGGCGTCGTCCACCGCCACGAGCTGGTTGATCTTGTGGCGTTCCATCAGCTCCACCGCCTCGACCGCGAGCGCCTGCGGCCCGATCGTGCGCGGTCCGGAGGTCATCACCTGGTCGATGCGCGTCGCCCGGCGCGTGGCGATGCGGTCGAGCTTGCGGCGCAGGTCGCCGTCGGTGAAGATTCCCTTCACGCGCCGGCGCGCGTCCACGATCACGATCATGCCCATGCCGCCGCGGGTCATGACCTGCAGCGCCTTGCGGATCGAGGTGCCGGCGCGCACCACGGGAATGCCGTCGCCGCGGCGCATGACGTCGGCCACGTGCTTGAGCGCCTCGCGGTGCAGCGAGCCGCGCGGGTGCGAGCGCGCAAAATCGGCCTTGGAGAAGCCCCGCGCGTCGAGCAGCGCGACGGCGAGCGCGTCGCCGAGCGCGAGCGCCGCCGTGGTGCTCGCGGTCGGCGACAGGTTGAGCGGGCAGGCCTCGCGTTCGACGCCCGCATCGAGAAGGATGTCCGCCGCGCGCGCGAGCGAGGAGCCCGCGCTGCCGGTGATTCCGATCAGCTTCGCCCCCTCGCGCTTGATCAGCGGAACGATGTGCATCAGCTCCTCGCTCTCGCCGGAGTTCGAGATGCCGATAAAGACGTCGTTCTTGCGGATCATGCCGAGATCGCCGTGGCTCGCCTCGGCCGGATGCACGAAGTACGCCGGCGTCCCGGTGCTTGCCAGGGTGGAGGCGATCTTGCGCGCAATGTGACCGGACTTGCCGATCCCGCTCACGATCACGCGCCCGCCGCCGCCCATCGATTGCTGGATCAGCGACAGCGCATCGAGAAACCGGTCGTCGAGGCGCGCGATGAGCGCGCGCACCGCCTCGGCCTCGATCTTGAGCACGTTGCGCGCGAGTTCGAGCGCATTGGGGGAGGCGCGCAGCGCACGCGGCGTGTTCAGCCCGGGAGCACGCACTGCGCTTATCATAGCCGCAAAGTATAGCCCAACCCCTCCGGCGTCCCTCGATGGAAACCGCGCGCGACGCGCTTCTGCCGGTCCTGGTGCTGCTCGCATTCGCGGTGCTTGCCGTGATCGCGTGCCGGCGCCTGCAGCTGCCGCCGATGATCGGCTACGTGCTGACCGGCCTCGCGCTCGGCCCGTTCGCGCTCGGCTTCGTTCCGGACACCGATGCGACGCGGCACCTCGCCGAGTTCGGCGTCGTGTTCCTGATGTTTTCGATCGGGCTGGAATTCAGCCTGCCCAAGCTCGTGGTGATGCGCCGCGTGGTCTTCGGCCTGGGGCTCGCGCAGGTCGCGCTCACGATCGCCCTGTGCGTCGCGGCCGCGCTCGCGCTCGGCGCGAGCTGGCAGGCCGGACTCGCGCTCGGCGGCGCCGCGGCGATGTCCTCGACCGCGATCGTGTCGCGTCTGCTTGCCGAGCGGCTGGAACTGGACACGCCGCACGGCCGCGAGATCATCGGCGTGCTGCTGTTCCAGGACCTCGCGGTCGTGCCGCTCCTGATCCTGGTGCCGGCGCTCGGCCGCCCGGCAGAGGAGATCGGCGTCGCGGTCGCGCTCGCGCTCGTCAAGGCGGCGCTCGCCCTGGCGGTGGTGATCCTCGTCGGCCCGCGCATGATGCGATCGTGGTTCGGTGTGGTGGCGCGCGGGCGCTCGAGCGAGCTTTTCATGCTCAACGTGTTCCTGGTCACGCTCGGGCTCGCCTACATCACCGGCGAGGCGGGGCTGTCGCTCGCCCTGGGCGCCTTCCTCGCCGGCATGCTGATCGCGGAAACCGAGTACCGCTACCAGGTCGAGGAGGACATCAAGCCGTTCCGCGACGTGCTGCTGGGGCTGTTCTTCGTCACCGTCGGCATGCTGCTCGATCTGCGCGCCATGGTGAGCCAGCCCCTCTTGGTGCTGTCGCTGCTCGTGCTGCTGGTCGGCGGCAAGCTCGCGCTGATCGGGCTGCTGTCGCGCGCGTTCGGCAGCGCGCCGGGAGCGGCACTGCGGGTCGCGCTCGCCCTGGCGCAGGGGGGCGAGTTCGGCTTCGTGCTGCTCGCGCAGGCGGGAAAACACCAGATCGGCTCGGCGCCGCTGCTGCAGGCGCTGCTCGCCGCGATGGTGCTCTCCATGATCGCCACGCCGTTCGTCATCGCGGCGAGCGACCGCATCGTGCTGCGCTTCACGCGCTCGGAATGGATGCTGCGCGCGGTCGAGCTGCACCGTGTCGCGGTGCAGTCGATCGGCACCGAGCGCCACGTCATCATTCTCGGCTACGGACGCAACGGCCAGCACCTCGCGCGCCTGCTCGACGCCGAGGGCCAGCGCTACGTCGCGCTCGATCTCGACCCGGAGCGCGTGCGGGAGGCGGCGCTTGCCGGGGACACGGTCGTATTCGCGGATTGCTCGCGCCGCGAGGCGCTCATCGCCGCCGGGATCTCGCGTGCCGCGGCGGTCGCGGTCACCTTCGCCGATTCGAACGCGGCGGTGCGCGTGCTTGCGCATATCCACGCGCTCAACCCGTCGGTGCCGGTGATCGCGCGCGCGCGCGACGAAACCGACGTCGCGCGGCTCACCGCGGCCGGCGCCTCCGAGGTCGTGCCCGAAGCGCTCGAATCGGGGCTCATGCTCGCCTCCCACACGCTGGTCTGGGTCGGCGTGCCGCTCTCGCGCGTGGTGCGGCGTATGCGCGCGGTGCGCGACGAGCAGTACGGCTTGCTCAAGGGCTTGTTCCACGGCGCGAGCGACGAGCCGGAAACGGTGGAGGCGGCGCAGCCGCGGCTGCACGCGGTGACGCTGACGGGCGGCGCCTTCGGTCTGGGCAGATCGCTTGCCGAACTCGAGCTGGACGAGCTCGGCGTGCAGGTGAAGGCGGTGCGCCGCCCCGGGGCCGCGCGCCGGCTCGCGCCGCAGGAAGTCACTACGCTCGAGCAGGGCGATGTCGTGGTGTTGCTCGGCGTGCCCGAGATGCTCGCGGCGGCGGAGATCCGGCTGCTGCAGGGATAGGCGCGCGGCGCGCCGGCCCCGTGCCCCGCGGCTTCTCGCTACGCGCCGCTCACTTCACAGCGCCCGGCAAAGAATGTAGACGTTGGTGCCCGTCTCCGCGTAAGCAGCCGTGGCCGCGGTCCCCGGGCCGAGCGTCGGGTTGGGCGCGGTCTGCAGCATGCCGCGCACCGTGCCGGTGGAGGGAACGCCGTCGTCCATCTGCGTGTCGACGGCGATGGCGATCTTGTCCGGGAGATTTGCCGAGCAGATGATCAGTCCGCTGAATCCGCCGAAGATGGCGCCGCCGGCGCCGTCCCCCGTCTGCACGCCGATCATTCCCGCTGCCGCGTTGAACGGTTGCTGCGTGCCGCTGCCGGCGACGAAGCCCGAACGCCGCAGGTGGTCCCACCACTGGCACGATTCGGGCGGTGTCGCGCCCGTGCAGTCGGCGTTGTACGCGCCGGTGACCACGCCGTTGCCGTTGCCGCTCGTCGCCGCAGGAGCCGAGGACCAGCGCGCGGCGGCTCCGGTGTCGTCGCCGGGAATGGCGCGATAGCGGTCCTGGTAGCCGTGGTAGGCCGCAGAAATGCCGGAAAAATCGGCGATCACGTTCTTGGTCTTCGCCTGGGTAATCATTTCCTGGCCCTTGAGGATGCCGCCCAGCAAGAGCCCGATGATCACCAGCACGATCGCGATTTCGACCAGCGTGAATCCTTTCTGCAGGCTTCTCATGAGTCTCTCCCGATATGTGGTGGACTTCACGCGCTAGCGCAGCAATTTCCGTGCCGTGCGCATCGATCGCGCGGCCGGCTCATTTGCGGGCCGCATCGCCCGTGCCTGTCCGACTCTCGACAGTCCCGACGAGCTTTCGACAGACCGATGCCGGTGACCCGTGGATGCGCTGCGCTAGACTAGGTGCGAGTTTTCTCCATGCCTTCGCCGAGCCCGGCCATTCCGCTCGCCGCCCGCGTCTCCGATGCAGTCCGGATCTGGACCCGGCGTCACTGGCGCTTCGTGGTGATCGCGATGCTCGCGCTGCTGCACGTCGCCGCGCTGCGGGGCATGGAAGACGATTGGGCGCGGCCGTTCCTGCTCGCGCATCTCGGCTTGCTCCTCCTGTGGCAGCCGTTCGTGCGCGGCGAGCAGGCCGTGACGGGGGCACAGGCCGTGTCGATCGCGATCGGGGCGGCGGCGGTGACGCTGTGGCTCCACTGGTGGTTGCTCGCGTTCTGGGTGGTGGTGCTCGCCGGCCTGGTGGGCGGCAAGGTCTTCCTTTACAGCGCGCGCTGGCAGCGCCGCTTTTATCTGGTGGTGCTGCTCTACCTCCTCGCGCTCCTTGCGGTCGTCATTCTCCCGGAGGTGGCGCCGCGCCGGGAAATCGCGCCGGAAATCCTCTCGGGGGTGGGGTACGGGCTGGCGCTGCTTTTCCTCGTGCTTGCCGCGATTCCGGCGGAGCCGGAGTCGCCCGAGACCCCGGCGGCCATCGATTTCTTCTACAGCATATTCTTGATGCTCGTGCTGGGCGTGGTGGTGCTCGGCGGCTTCGCGTTCATGACGCTGGGAAAGACCTCCTACCTCGAAGCCCTCATGGCCACCGTGTTCCTGATCGCGGGGACGATATTCGTGATCGGACTGGCATGGAATCCCGGTTCCGGCTTTGCCGGGCTGAACGTTTTCTTCTCGCGATACCTGTTCTCGATCGGCCTTCCGGTCGAGAAGTGGCTCCACTTCCTCGCCGAACTGTCGCGGTCCGAGGCGCGGCCCGAGGGTCTCGTCGCCGAAGGGGTGGCAGGGCTTGCGCGCCTGCCCTGGGTCGCCGGAACCCGGTGGCAGGCGGGCGAGGAGCGGGGAGAGACCGGCGAACGCACCGGGTACGCGGTGGAGTACGGGGACGGCGCGTTCGCGCTCACGATCTATTCACGCTACCGCGTCGGTCCGGCATTGCACTGGCACCTGCGGCTGCTCGGGCAGCTGCTCGGCGAGTTTCACGCCGCCAAGCGGCGCGAGCAGGCGCTGCGGCAGCAAAGTTACCTGCAGGCGGTTCACGAGACCGGCGCGCGCATCACCCACGACGTCAAGAACCTGCTGCAATCGCTCGGCGCGTTGTGTTCGATGGCGGCGCGCGAGGACGGCGATTCGCCCCAGGTCCAGGCGCTGATACGGCGTCAGCTGCCCGCGATCTCGCAGCGCCTGCGCGAGGCGCTGGATCGGCTGCAGCACCCGGAAGACGAGAGCGCACCGCAGATCTCCACCACCGATTGGTGGAGCGCGCTGGTGCATCGCTACCAGGGTCAGGACGTCGATTTCCAGGCCGACGGGCCGGCGGCCGGAGGGCGCGTGCCGCGCGCTGTTTTTGACAGCGTTGCCGACAATCTGCTGCAGAACGCGCTTGCGAAACGCGCCGCCGATCCTTCGGTGCAAATCCGCGTGCTGCTCAGGACGCGCGATGCGCCGGGCGCGCCCGAGCTGCGCGTCTGGGACAGCGGCCGCGCCGTGCCCGCGGAGGTCCGGCCGTCGCTGCTGCGTGCGCCGGTGCAATCGGCGAACGGCCTCGGCATCGGCTTGCTGCAGGCAGCGCGCCACGCGGAGTCGATCGGCCTGCGGCTCGAGCTGGCAAGCAACCGCGACGGCGACGTCTGCTTCGTTCTCTCCCGCGCCGGCGCCTACGGCAGAACGCCGGCCGAAATCATGCGCGCATAGAGTTCACCCACCGCGATCCAGGTCATCTGGTCGTCGAATTCACCGGTGAGCGCGCCCGCCGGCGCGGGCGGGTGACTGACAAATACCGGATCGCCATTGCCGTTTGCCGCCTCGTCGATTCCGCCGGCGCCGACCGCCGCGAAATTCCGCCCGGTCGAGAAGACCAATGCGACGACCACGTTCTGGTTAGTGAGCGCGTTCGCTGCCGGGCCGCAGGTCGCGGCGCCGATCCCGGTTGCCGACCTGCAGATCACCAGGTCGCCCGGCTGGCAGGTGATGCCGTTCGTCTTCAGGTTCGCTTCATGGGTGAAATGGGGAAGTACCGAGGCGCCGGCGCAATTGCTCACGCTTTTCGCCACCGCGTAGCGAAGGCGGCCGCCCCAGGCGTCGAGCGCGAATCCCTGCCCATCCAGCACCTGCAGTCCGATCGCCCGCGCCGGCAGCAGTCCGCCGGTGACTCCCCCCGGGAGGTTTCCGCCGTAGTAGTCCTCCGTTGCGCCGTCGGTGCACTGTCCGGCGGCGTTGCGCACCTCGTCGCCGAAGCTCGTGCTGCGCGCCGGGCAGGGCAGGCGCCCCTTGACGATCGCGTAGGCAAGCAACAGGCTCTTCGCCTGCTCGATCCGCTGCCGGGTGTCCTCGAAGTTCCGCTGCTCGATCTGCGCCGAGAGCGTGAACAGCATGCCTCCAAGCAACAGGGCGATGATCGCGAGAACGACCGCGAGCTCGGTCAACGTGAAGCCGCGGCCGGCGCAGGCGCGCTGCCGTTCGATCATGGATTGGCGTCCACCACGATGATGCGGTCGTTGAACGGCTTCTTGAGCGCCGACGCGATCGCCGTGCTCACCGGCAGCTTCTCGAACGCGGCGGGACTTGCGGCATTGCCGAATTCGAGGAAATCCGCGCGGTTTCCGCTCGGGCGGGTCTGCCCGAACAGCCGGCGGCCGGCAAGCACGAGGATCGCGCGCTGCTGGTTGGCCGGCGTCACGTTGGCGACCGAGAGGCAGGTCAGGGGCGAAGCCGTGCACGACCGGGGCGGAGTGCCGCTTGCCGCATGGTTCGCCGCGAGCGCGTAATACGCGAACCGGTACCATTGATTGCGCACGAACCATCCGGTCGTCGGGTCGCCGGGATCGAGCAGCGCGTGATCCGCGAGCACGCCGGCACTTGCGGCGATCCGATAGCGGCTCACCGGCGCGGCGAGATCCGGCAGCACGGCATCGATGCGGATCGTCGCCGATCCGTCGGAGGCGAACGCGCCGCTTGCGGCGCCCGGCAGGGGCGGTCCATAGGCGCCGACGCCGTACTCGACGGAGGTTTGCGTCGGGTCGAGCCGCCGCAGCGCCATTGCCACATTGCGCGCGACCGCGCTCATCCGCAACTGGATCGAACCCGAATAAAAGCCGATGCATTGCGCGCTCGCCGCCGAAACGGCGCAGCCCCCGCCGGGCAGGATCGTGCCGCCGCCGCCGGTCTGGACGATGGTCGGCGCAAGCGTCGTGTCCCAGCCGACAAAGATCCCGGAACAGCGTGCATCCGACGGTGGATTGCACCCCTGGTTGGCGCTGAAGGGCAGCAATCCCTCGTAGATGCCCGCTCCGCCCCGGTAATCTGCGCTTGCAGGATCGGAAAAAGGTGCGGCGTACGGAAACACCGGGTTGACGCTCGACAGGCTCCATTCCGCACCGGCATACACGCTTCGCAGGCGCGGCACGACTTCGCGTTCCACCCGCACCGCAACCGCCGCTTCGATGGCCGCCAGAAGCTCCTCCGCGGTGACGCGCAGCACCTGGTCGTTGAAGGAACCGCTCGGTCCCGCCGTCGCGAACACTCCCGCCGGGTCGGAATCGGCATTCGCGCATTCCAGGTAATTGCGCACATCGGGCGTTCCCGACACCGGCCGCACCTGGGTCCACGCAGCGCAGCCCGGTGCCGGGGGGACGCTGAACGCCGCGCCGGGTGCGATCAGGAGCGCGACCGCATCGTTCGCCGTGCCGTCCACCGTGAGCTGGCCGGGGGTGTCCGAGTTGATCGTCAGGTTGGCGCTGGTGTAGGCCCATCCTTTGGATACGGCGTACCAAAGCGGTTCGCCCGCCGCATCGACGGTCCTGTCGAGCCCGAGCGTGCGCCACGGCAGGCGGCCGACCTTGGGCAATGTGCAGCTGCCGGCCGCGATGCCTTCCTGCGCCGGGTCACCGTAGTAGCCGGGTGCCTCCGGGCAGGGAAGCCTCCCGGGGTTGCGCTCGCCCGCCTCGGCCGCCTTGAGCGCAACGTAGCCGATCAGCGCGTGCTTGGCACGCGCCAGCACTTCGCCGTTGTGCAGGCGCGCCGCGGCCTGCCAGTTCGTGCCGCTCGCGAGCCGCGTCAGCGCAAACCACGACGCGCCGAGAATGACCACCACGAGCATGACAAGCAGCGCTGCGCCGCGTTGTCTGTGACCGGCGTGCCGCGCGCCGCGTCGCCTCATCGCGAAATCCTGATCTCGCCTTCGCCGATCAGATCGCGGGCCGCGCCCGACCCATGGTCGAGCGTGGCGCCGATCTTCATTTGGACGGTCTGCGCATTCTCATCCACTGCAAGCGATACGCGCCCGGGAGCGTCGCGGCGCACGCGCACGCGAATGCCTTGAGGGTCGGCTCCCTCGATCGTCGCCTCGCCGTTCAGCCACACGGTGGAGCGGCCGCCGGAGCGCAGCACGTAGCCGTCGACACGCGTCGAACGCGCCGGCGCGGGCGCGATGGGCTTTTCGGGCAGCCGGGCGCTGCGCCGGGCATCCAGCGCTTCGCGCTGCTCCGGGGTGTGAAAGAGCCGCCCGAATTCCTGTGCGTGCGCGGGCGGCACCGGTACGGTGAATTGCGCTGCGGCAGCGAGCGCAAGGGCGAATCTCATGTTGCCGCGGCGTGATCCAGTATGGTGATCAGGTCGATCTGGCAGGCGGCCCGCAGCCGCGGCGCGACCGTTCCCCCTGCCGGCGCCTCCCCGGTTCGCCGGATCGAGCAGCGGCGGACCGAATAGTAGGCGTTTCCCGACGCACGCAGGTCGTGGAGAAAGCGGAACAGATCGCCTTCGTGCAGCAGCGCCAGCTCGACGTTCATCGTGCTGGAGTGGAATTCGATGTTGGCGGGCTTTCCCGGGACGGACTTGAGCAGCCTCTGCCGTTCGACCTGATAGCGCAGATCGGGCAGCTCGCGCTGCGCGCGAATGCGCGCCATCGCGTCGACCCATTCGAGCCGGCGCTCGGCGCCGATGATGCGCAGGTCTTCGAGCCGCCGATACAGCGCGAGCTTCTCCTTCACCTCGCGCTCTTCCTCCGCGATGCGCTGCAGTCGGCCGTGCACGCTGGCGCGTTCGAGACGCGCCGCCCCGAGCTGCTGCTGGTCGCGCTGGAGCGCGCGGTGCTGCGTCCACGCCAGCCCGGCGCCGGCGGCGAGCAGCAGGAAAAATGCGGCGAGCGGTGCCCCCAGCCCGCGGATCGCGTGGGAGTCGCGGCCGATCATTGCTTTCGCGCCACCACGATCGTGAAGCGCGGCGCGGGCTCCCGCTCGGCGGCCGCCCCGATGTCGCCGGACAGTGTTCCCTGGGGGGTGACATCGAACGGCAATCGCGTGTTCACGACCTGCCAGCCGGGATCTGCGTCGAGCGCGGAGGCAAAGCGCTGCACCTGCTGCGTGATCGAGCGGTAATCGGATTGGTCGCTGGCGTTCACGCGGCCCGAGATTTCCAGCGTCTGCAAGACCTCGGCAGCGGGCTTTGTTTCGGTGGCGGGGGCGGGTTTTCCTTCGCCGACCGCCTCCGCGGCGCCCGCCGTCCAGAGGATCGAATCCAGCTCGAGTTGCGGAAACTTCATGAGGGCGCCGGCGGCAAACGCGAGCGCGTCTTCGGGCGACGCGGTGCGCGCGGCAAGGCTGCGGAATTCGAGCACCATTGCCCTGAGGTTTTCGGTGCTGGTCTGCGTCACCGGGAAGCTCGCGGTGATGTGCTCGATCTGCTGCTGCGCGGCGCGCGTTTCCGCGCGCAGCGCCTGCAGGCGCTCGTGGACGCTGGAACGCTCCATCCACAACGTGCCTGCGTACGCGGCGCAGGCGGCGAAGGCGAGCGCGCCCGCGGCAACGATCGCGCGCCGCAGCCGCCACAGGACGAAGCCGTGCCGGTCCTCGCGGCGGGCGAACTGTTCGGCGGGGGGATCGCGCACCGCGAGATGGCAGTACAGTTCCTCGGCACTGCGGCCCGCGGCTTCGTTGCTGAGTCCGGCCATGCGCATCGCATCGGCCATGCCGATGATGCGAAACGCCAGGTGCGCATCCGATTTCAGCGTCTGCTCGAACTGCGCGCGCTGTCCGTCCGGCGCGATCACCAGGACGCGAACCGCAGGGCCGTCGCGCGGCAAGGCGCGCAGCGTGGCGAGATACTGCGCCATGCGCTCGGTTTCCGCGCGCACCAGGGCCGCGACCGGGCGGGGGGCCGTCTCGAGCGTGGGCTCCAGGCGCGCAAAGCGCAGGCGCCCCTCCTCGAGGAAGCATTGGCGCAGGCCCGCACGGTTCACGCTCACCAGGATCGAGCGCTCGCCGCCGGCACCGAGCCGGGCGGCGAGGGCGGGGGCGACGATCGGCGCGGAGTAGACGCCGGCAAGCCGGGCGCCGGCATCGGCGATCGCATCCAGCCAGGCGATGAACTGCTGCACGTTGGTAAACGAGGCAAGCAGCAGGCGCTCGTTGCGGCGCTCCTCGGCGACGTAGCCGAGTGAAAGCGCGACCGCGAGCCGTGTGTCGCGGTAGCGCTGTGCCAGCCGGCGCTGGATGACCGTCTGACGTTCGGCGCCGCGCAGATACGGGACCTGGTCCTCGTGGAAGTCCTCGCCCGTGACATCGGCCACCAGCGTGACCAGCGCTCCCCGGTGCTGCGCCAGGCGATCGCGGAATTCGCCCAGGCCGCGCTCGTCGGCGGAAAACGTGGCGAGCGGCGCGAGCGCGCCGCCCGACCAGCGGAACAGGCAGTGTTCGGCCGCAGCGAAATACAGAACGAGCCGCGCCGGCATGGCGTCAGAATTTCATCGTCGCGATGGTGTCGTACACCGGGCCGAGCACCGCGAGCATGACCCAGCCCAGGATCACGCCGAGCAGCAGCGTCAGCGCGGGCTCGACGATGGCCTGCAGCCTGCCGATCGCGTCGCGCACCTCGCGGTTGTAGAAATAGCTCACGTTGAGCAGGGCGGTGTCGAGCGCGCCGGTATTTTCTCCCACCTTGAGCATCCGGATCACCAGCGCGGGGAACAGCCCCATCTCGGCGAACGCCGCGGTGAGGTTCTTGCCTTCCGCAATCTGCTGGCCGGCGGTGCGCAGCGCGTTTTCGAGCGGCTTGTTGTTGACGATGTCCTCGGAGGAGCGGATCGCGTCGAGCACCGTGATGCCCGAGGCGTACATCATGGCGAAGCTCGAAGCAAAGCGCGAAAGGATGATCTTGCGCAGGATCGGGCCGACCAGCGGCAGCGAGATCTTGTAGCCGTCCAGCGTGTACTCGACGGCGGGATTGGCCCGGGCGGCCGCCTTGAGACCGAACCAGGCCGCGATCGGCGCCAGCAGCATCGCCCACCAGTAGCTCACGAAGAACGCGGACACCTGGATCAGAACCTGCGTCTGCAGCGGCACCTCCTTGCCGACGTTGCGGATGAACGTGGTCATCTGCGGCACGAGGTAGACCATGAGGAAGAACGTCACCAGCACCACCACGCCGCCGACGAAGGCCGGGTAGAGCATCAGTCTCCTGGTCTGCGACGCAAGCTCGTCTTCCCATTTGAGCTGCTCGGTGAGGCTCTTGAGAACCTCCGGCAGCCTGCCGGTCTGCTCGCCGGTCCGCACCAGGCTCACGAACACCTTGCTGAACACCTCCGGGTATTCGGCGAGCGCCTGCGAGAGGCTTTGCCCGCCTTCGATTCCCTCGGTGACCCCCGTCACGACCTCGCGCAGGCGCAGATTGTCGACGCTGTCGCGCAGGTCGGCGAGCGCGTCCATGATCTGCACGCCGGCGGCCGTAAGCTGCTCGAGGTGAAAACAGAAATTGATCAGGTCGCTGCGCTTGACCCGGCGACCCGCCAGCAGCCCGCCGCCGCGGCGCGCCGGAGCGCCGGCGACGAGATCGAGCCCCATGCGGGCAAGGCGCTGCTCGAGGTCGAAGAGATTGAGCGCATCGACGCGCCCGACCACGCTCTTGCCGACGGCATCGATCGCCTTGTACGAGTAGAGCGGCACGTTGAACCTGTTCCGGCGTTTCGCGCCCTGTTGTCGCCTAGGCCATGCGATCGGTGAGATCGACGACGCGCACCAGCTCCTCGCTGCTGGTCACCCCCCCGCGCACCAGGCGCATCCCGTCTTCGGCGAGCATCTTGAAGCCCTTGGCGCGCGCCGCGGTCAGGATTTCGCGCGCCGTGGCGCGCCGCCCGATCAGTTCGTCGATGCCGGCATCGACCTTGAGCAGTTCCATGATCGCGAGGCGCCCGCTGTAGCCCTGGTAGTCGCATTGCTCGCAGCCGACCGCGCGGTACAGCGTCGCCATCTCGGTCGGCGCAATGCCGAGCAGGCGCCGCTCCTTCGGCTCGGGCTCATAAGGCTGGCGGCAGGTGAGGCACAGCTTTCGCACCAGCCGCTGGGCGACGATGCCGATGATGTTGCCCGACATGATGTCGGGGACGATGCCGAAATCGAACAGGCGCGGAATCGCTCCCACGGCCGAGTTGGTGTGCAGGGTGGAATACACCTGGCGTCCGGTGAGCGCGGCGCGAAACGCCATCTCGGCGGTGTCCTCGTCGCGGATCTCGCCCACCAGGATCGCGTCGGGGTCCTGGCGCAGCAGCGCCCGGATGCCGTTGGCGAAATCGAGCTTCACCGCTTCCGCGACCGAGGTCTGGCGGATGAGCGTCATCGGGTACTCGACCGGGTCCTCCAGCGTCATGATGTTGACGCCGTCCGAATTGATGTGATTGAGGATCGAATACAGCGTCGTGGTCTTGCCCGCGCCGGTCGGTCCCGTGACCAGGATGATGCCCTCGGGGCGAGCGATCATGCGCTTGAGGAGTTCGAGCGTGCCCTCCTCCAGGCCGAGCCGGTCGAGCGGCACGATGCCCTTTTGCCGGTCGAGGATGCGCAGCACGATGTTTTCGCCGTGCGTGGTCGGCAGACTCGAGACGCGGAAGTCGACCACGCGCCCGGACATGGTCGCCGAGAGCCGCCCGTCCTGCGGCGCGCGCGTCTCGGCGATGTTCATCTTTGCCATCACCTTGAGCCGCACCGCCATGGCCGGCCAGTAGGTCTTGTGCAGGCTGCGGATCTGCCGCAGCACGCCGTCGATGCGGTAGCGGATGCGGAGGAAATTCTGCTCCGGCTCGAAATGGATGTCGGACGCGCTGCGCTCGACCGCGTCGGAAAGCAGCGCCGAGATCAGGCGCACGACCGGCTGCGAGTACTCGTCGCCCTCGGCGACCGAAGCGTAGTCGACCTCGCCGGTTTCGATCTCGCGCAGGATGCCGTCGATCGACAGCTCGTGGCCGTAATAGTGCTCGATCGCGCGCTCGATTTCCGAGTCGCCCGCGAGCCGCAGCTCGATCTCGAGATCGCTCTTGAGGAACGTGCGCAGCTGGTCGATCGCGACGATGTTGTTGGTGTCGGTCAGCGCGACGATGAACCGGCGCGCGACGCGGTTGAGCGCCACCGGAAACATGCGGTAGCGGCGCGCGAGGTCGCGCGGCAGCGCGCGCAGCGCCGCCGGATCGACGATGATGTTGGCGAGGTCCACCGATTGCAGGCCGAGCTTCTCGGACAGCGCGTCGCGCAGGGTCGCCTCGGACACGAAGCCCAACTGCACCAGCAGCCGGCCGACCGGCAGGTGCGACTTCATCTGCTCGAGCAGCGCGATCCGGAGCTGATCCTCGGTGAGGATCCCCTGGTCGATCAGGATCTGCCCGATGTGGCGCTTGGCCTGTTGCGTGGTCGGGGCGTTCATCGAGATTCCCGAGGCTCCATCATAGCCGCGGCGCCGCGGCACGCCAGCGCGCGGCGCTCAGCGCGCGAGCTGCGCTTCGCGCTGGCGCGCGGTTTCCGCTGCGAAGTTCGCCGCGCGCTTTTGCGCCAGCGCCAGGGCGCGGCGGTAGTACTCGAGGGCGAGCCCGGTCTGGCGCAGATGATCCAGGCTGACCGCCAGGTTGAAGGCGAAATCCGGATTCTCGGAATCGGCCGCATAGGCCTTGAAGTATGCCTGCTGCGCATCGGCCCAGCGCTCCTGCTGTGCATACTGGTTTCCGAGCGTGAAATACAGGACCTCGGCGCCGGGATCGGCGGCGAGCATGTTCTTCAGGCGGCTCTCGGCCCGCACCGGGTCGACGTACTGGCCGCGCAGCGCGAGCATCCCCGCATGCGCATGCGGGTCGCGCGGATCGACCTGCAGCAGCCTTTCATAGTACGCCGCGGACTGCTCGAAGCGCTGCGCCCGCATTTCCACCGCCGCCAGACCGAGCAGCGCGTCGCGATTCGCCGGCTCCTCGCGCAGCGCCTGCTCGTAGCCGGTCCGCGCCGCAGCAAGGTCGCCTGTCTGGTAAGCGCCGTAGGCCGCCAGAACCTGCGGATGGATGCGGGGGGCGGCAGAGGCTGCACTCAAGGCGCGCGGCGGCTCGGTTTGGCGCGCGGCGGCCGCCTCCTGGGGCGCCGCGCGCGCCGCGGCCGCCCGTGCGCTCGGTGCAGTCGGTTTTGGCGCGGCGGCCGGCGCGGCCGAAGCGGGCCGTTCCGTGGCGGAAGGGGACGACGGTGTCGGCGCGCCTGCGCCGCGAACGGGCTCGAGCGCCGCCGCCGGCTCCTTGGCCTTGAGCGGCGGCAATCCCGGGACCGCGAGCGCTCCGCTCGCGCTTGGCGCCTCGACCGGTGCCGCCGCCCTCCGCGCGTTGATGGAAGCCGCGTCGGCAGGCCGATCCGTCGCCGCGCGGGGTGGGGTTGCACTCACGAGCCCCGGAGCCGGGCGCAGCTGGTACCAGAAATAGCCGGCCGTAACCGCCGCGATCACGGCGAGCACGCCGAGCGCGGCGTGGAACGGCGCTCTCGGGTCCGGCTCCCGGTACGGCTCGGCCATGCGCGCTCCGGCGGGACGGCGTTCGCGTACCCGCGGGCCCGCGGCATCGTCGCGCAGATGTTCCCCGCGTTCCGCGCCCGCCGCAGCAGGGACGGACTCCGGCTCCGGGCCCAGCGGGCGCGCGCGCGAAGGCGGCTCGGCTTGCAGATCCTCGCTCAGGATTTCGAGCGGCTGCGAAATGTCGGGCAGCTCGGCGCGCGTCACCACGTGCCGCGGCGCGGCTGGCGCGGTTTCCGCGTCCGCTCCCTGCGGCGCGTCGATCTCGGCCCGTGCCTGGCGCTGCGCCTCTTCCTTCGCCTTTTCTGCCTTCTTGAGCGCTTCGAGCAGCAGGCTCATGTCACTGCTCCGAGGGCGCCGGGCGGCCCGGGTTGGGCTTGAGGAAGTAATCCTCGCCCGGGAGCAGGTCGCGGAAGCGCCGGTAATCGCCCTCCAGGCCCGGCTCGCGGATCACCGAGGCGCGCAGAAAAATCACCAGCTCGGTCTTCTGGCTGAGGTCCTTGCGCTGTCCGAAGAGCGGCCCGATCCCCGGAATATCGCGAACGCCCGGGATGGTGTCATCGATATTGGTCACCGAATCCTGCATCAAGCCGCCCAGCACCGCGATCTGCCCGCTCTGGATGCGCAGGATCGAATCGAGTTCGCGGGTCTCGAAGACCGGGATCAGGTTCGGCGTCGCCGCGCTGAGCGCCGGATTCGGATCGGTCGCAAAGGCGATGCGCCTGCGGATCGTCGGCCGGACGTTCAACACCACCGTGTCGGCGTCGTTGATCTGCGGCAGCACGCTCATCATGAAGCCTTCGGCGGCCACATTGGGCGTGGTCGTGAACGCCTGCTGAATGGCGAGGTTGCCCGATCCTCCGGCCACGGTGATCGGCGTGGTCGAAGGCGTGATCGTGAAGTAGACGATGTCGCGGGTGACCCGCAGCAGCGCGGTCTGGTTGTTGAGCACGCTCAGCTTCGGGCTCGACAGCACCCGGACGTCGCCGAACGACTCGAGCAGCCGGATCGTGGCCTGGAAGCCGACCGACGCGGTCGCCGCATCGATGATGAAAGCGTTCGTGTCGATGCCCGCTGGCGTCCCGGCCCGATTGCCGAACAGGCTCACGCCGCTCGCGCCACGGCGTACGCGCGACCAGTCGATCCCGCGCTGGTACTGGTTGCTGAGCTGGACCTCGGCGATGGTGGCCTCGATCAGGACCTGGCGCTTGACGTTGGCGAGCACCTGGTCGAGGAATTCCTGGACCTTTTCGTGCTGGCGCGAAGTCGCGCGCACGATCAGCACGCCCGCTTCGCGGTTGCCGATCACGGAAGCCTGCTCGATGAATTCGATCGCCTGTTGCGGCGCGGGGGCGGCGCCGGGCGGGGACGCGGGCGCCGGCGCAGCGGCACCCGCGGGCGCAGCGGCGGGCGCCATCGCGGGCGCGGTCCTTGGAATGACCTTGTCGGTTTCGCGCAGGATGTCCTTGACGTTCTGCACGATGGAATCCCACAGCTGATTGCTGGAGACCACGTCGACCACTGCGGTGGAGCCGGTTCCCTGGCCGGGGCCGGCGCCTCCAGCGGCGGCGGTGCCCGCGGGGGTGCCCGCGAATTGCGTCGACGACGTGGATTGCATCTTCACGTTTCGCGACGCGCTCACGTACTCGACCTTGTAGGTCCGCAGATAGGGCGTGTCGCGCGTCACGAACAGGTTCGGGCCGTCGATCTCGTAGCGCATGTCGACCTGTTTCGCGATCCGGTTCAGCAGTTGCGGCAGCGTCTGGCCGATCGCGTTGAGCGTCACGGTGCCGCTGACACCGGGATGGATGTCCACGTTCAGGCTCGCATCGCGCGCAAGCGCAAAGAGCAGGTCCTGAACCCGCACGTTGCTCACCACGACGCTGTAGGTTTCCGGGCGCGGCGCGGGCTTGGGCGGGGGGAGCACCGGCGCGATCTGGACCGGCGCGGGAATTACGCCCTCGGCGGGCGGGGAATCGGCGCGCAGATGCGCCTCGGCCGGGCGGATCGGTGCCTGGCTGCAGCCGGCGAGCGCGAGCAGCACAGCGCCGCACGCGGCGGCGGCCCTTCCTCTCGAGGCGGACACCACGGAATCCCCTGCGGGCTAGCATAGCACGAAGGGCACGGCGCAATTGCACCCGGCTGACGGGCGTAGGCGCGCCGCCGGGCAGAGCCGACGAGCACATCAGACCGCGCGGCGCAACTCGGCAAAGGTCCGCAATTCGGTTCGAAATTCGCGCTGGTATTTCGGTGGCAGGCGGCGCGCCGCGGCGGCCGCGGCCTCGCGATCGGGGAAGGTGCCGTACACCACGCGGATCCGGTAACGCGCGCCGGACGCGACCGGGATGACGTAGAGATCCTCCAGCGGCACCAGGTCGCGCGCGCGCCCGAGAAAGCGCTCCAGTCGCGCCGGATCGCTGTTCTCGGTGAAAAAAAGCTCGATGCCGTAACTCGAGTCGGGTTCCTCCCGCAGCCGTACGCGCCCCGCGTCGATGCGCTCGGCGAGCAGCGATTGATTCGCGGCTGCGTATCCGGCGATGCGCCGCTCCTGCTCCCGCGCGAGTAGCGCCAGCGCGGCCGGTTCGGCCCGCAACGGAGCGTGCGCGACTGCCGGCGTAGGTACGGCAGCGGAGGCAACCGCCGGAGCCTGATCGGCCAACGCCGCCCCGCGCCCGCGCGGTGGGTCCGGGGGCCGTTCGCCAAGCCACCAGTGCGCCAATCCGCCAATCAGGATCCCGGCCGCGCCGGCCGCGATGCCGCCCGCGATCCGGGCCACGGGGCGCGCCGCGCCCGCCAGCGCCGGAAAATCCGCATCGGAGACCGCCGCCTGCACCTCGGCTGGCGTGACGAAGTGGCGGTTCGCGGTGAAGGCGGCGAGCAGGGATTTGTCGGCAAGGACATTGATGCGGCGCGTCAGTCCGCTTGCGCCGCGCGCGAGCTTGGCGACCGCGGCCGGAGTGAAAACCTCCGGACCCCGATAGCCGGCAGCGCGCATGCGGAAGGCAAGATACCGGCCGACTTCGGCCGCCGTAAGCGCGCGCATGCGGAAGTTCTGCGTGATGCGATCCTTGAGCTGACGCAGACCCGGCCGCGCCAGCGCGACGTCAAGCTCCGGCTGGCCGAACAGCACGATCTGCAGCAGCTTGTGGCGGCTCGATTCGAGGTTGGACAGCAGGCGCACCTCCTCGAGCGTCTCGGCCGGCATGGCATGCGCTTCGTCGATCAGAACGACAACCCGCCGCCCTTCGCCGTAGAGCCGGACCAGGTACTCCTGCAGCTCGCGCAGCGCGCGGCTGGCGCGGGGCGAGACGAGCGCGAGCTTCAGTTCCTCGGCCATCGCATACAGGATGTCCTCGCGCGAATACGACGGGTTGGCGAGGAACACGGTTTCGACGTGCGCCGGGAGCCTCTCGAGCAGCATCCGGCACAGCATCGTCTTGCCGCTGCCGACTTCGCCGCTCACCTTGACGATGCCTTCCTCGTGCAGGATCGCGTGCGTCAGCGCTTCGAGCGTCGCGCCCCGCTCCGCGCCGTCGAAAAAGAAATCCGTCTGCGGGGTGATGCGAAACGGCGACTCCCGCAAGCCGAAATGTTCGAGATACATCGCGCAGCCCGCTATCCGCTCTTGCCCTCGGACGGGTGGGCGGGCGCACGGGCCGTGGCGGAAGCGTCGCCGCCCGCCGCGATGCCGTCCGGATCAGGCGCGCTCATCCGGCTGTACAGCGTGGTCCGGTTCACCCCGAGCAGTTTCGCCGCCTGGCTTACGTTGCCATGCGTGATCCGCAGGGCGGCGCTGATGTAGGCATGCTCGAGCGTCTGCAGGATCCGGTCGAGCCGGATCCCGCGCCCGCGCTCGAGATGGCGCAGCGCCTGCTCGATGGCAGCGTCGTCGCCGCCCGATGCGGCCGCGCCGAGCGGCGCCTCGAGATCGAATTCCGGCTCGAGGTCCCGCGCCGAGAGTTTGCGGCCCGCGTGCTGGGTGATGAGCCGGATCACGATATTGCGGAGTTCGCGCACGTTGCCGGGAAACGGGTATTCGAGCCACCGGCGCTCGGCGCTTTCGTCCAGCAAGAAAGGGCTCAGCCCCGTCTGCGCGGCGTAGAGCTTGCGGAAATGATCCAGCAGCAGCAAACGGTCCTCTTCCATGTCGCGCAACGGCGGCACATCGAGTGTGAAGACCGAAACCCGGTGGTACAGATCGGCGCGGAACGAGCCTCGGCGCACCTCGTGGCGCAGGTCGCGGTTGGTCGCGGCGATCACGCGCGCCCCGGAATGGCGACTCGCGGTCTCGCCGACGCGCTGGTACTCGCCGTTTTCGAGCACCCGCAGGAGCTTCGCCTGCATCTCGAGCGGCAGCTCGCCGATTTCATCGAGAAACAGGGTGCCGTCGCGCGCGTCCTCGAAGTAGCCGGGCCGGCTCGAGGTGGCGCCGGTAAAAGCCCCCTTTGCGTAACCGAACAGGGTCGGCTCAACGAGCGTGGGAGCGATCGCCGCGCAATTGAGCGCGAGGCAGGGCCTCGCCGCGCGGCGCGAAACAAGGTGCAGGCTCTGCGCCACCAGCTCCTTGCCGCAACCGGACTCGCCCTCGATCAGCACCGGGAACGGCGAATCGGCGAACTGGAGGATCTGCTGCTTGAGCTTGCGGAGCGCCGGGCTCTGGCCGATGAGCGCCTCGACGCCGGGCGCGCGGCGCAGGTCGGCCGCGCGGAATTCCAGCGCCCGCTCGAGCATTTCCTTGAGCGTCGCGGGATCGCACGGCTTGGCGATGAACTGCACCGCCCCGAGCGCGCGCGCATGCCGCGCATGCGCGGCGTCGCTCTGACCCGTCAGCACGAAGATGCGCATGCTCGGTGAGTGCGCAAGGAGCTCGCTGATCAGCCGGAACCCCTGATCGGGCGCGTGGATCGTGGGCGGCAGGCCGAGGTCCACCAGCGCGAGCTGCGGGGGCTGCGGCAGCCCGCGCAGCCGCTCGATCGCCTGCGGCCGCGACTCGCACACGTGCACCTCGAAGTCGCCGCCCAGCGCGAACGCCAGCGTTTCGCCGATCAGCGGGTCGTCGTCGACGACGAGCAGCGACGGACGCGTGCCGCGCACCGGCGGCAGATCCGCAGCCATCGTTCAGCCACCGGCCGCGCGTGCATTCATGCCCGAACTATATTTCAAACCGGCCGCGGGGCGGGGGTCGAGTAAAATCACCGCTTTTGCACAGATCCGCCTCCCTTGTCGGGCACCCCCATCGTCGAAATTGACCGGGTTTCGTTCGGCTACGACGCAGCCCGCCCGGTCCTGCACAGCGTCAGCATGCGGATTCCGCGCGGCAAGGTGATCGGGATCATGGGGCAATCCGGCTGCGGCAAGACGACCCTGCTGCGGATCATCGGCGGGGCGCGACGGCCGACTTCCGGGAGTGCGCGCGTGCTCGGGATGGACATGGGCGGGCTGGATGGGGACGAGCTGTACGCGCTGCGCCGCAGGATGGGGATGCTGTTCCAGTTCGGCGCGCTTTTCACCGACATGACGGTGTACGACAACGTCGCCTTCCCGATCCGCGAGCACACCGACCTGCCCGCCGATCTGGTGCACGACCTGGTGCTGCTCAAGCTCGAGGCGGTCGGCTTGCGCGGCGCGGCGCACCGGATGCCCTCGGCGCTCTCGGGCGGGATGGCGCGGCGCGTGGCGCTGGCGCGCGCGATCGCGCTCGATCCGCAACTGATCATGTACGACGAGCCGTTCACCGCCCTCGATCCGATCTCGCTCGGCGCGGTTGCGCGGCTGATCCGGCTGCTGAACGACTCGCTCGGCGCGACGTCGATCGTCGTCACGCACGATGTCGCCGAAACGCTGCCGTTCGTCGATCACGTCTACTTCATGGCCGACGGCCGGGTCGTCGCCGAAGGTCCTCCCCGGGAAGTGAGCCGTGCGCGCGAACCGTTCGTGACGCAATTCGTGGGCGGCCGGCAGGAGGGCCCGGTACCGTTCCACTTTCCGGCACCGGGCTACCGCGCCGACCTCGGCCTGGAAAGCGCATGCTCGGCAACCTGAAAGGCCCGTTCGGGCAGCTGGGCGGCGCGGTCACCGCGCGCATCTGGCGTCTCGGCTTCGCGGCCCGGTTTTTCGCCTACATGCTGCTGCACTCGGGTACCGCGTTCCGGCGTTTCGCGCTGACGATTCGCGAGATCTATTTCGCGGGCGTGCTTTCGCTCATCATCATCCTGGTCTCGGGACTGTTCGTCGGCATGGTCCTCGGGTTGCAGGGCTACGAGACGCTGCAACGCTACGGCTCCTCGGAGGCGCTCGGCATCCTGGTCGCGCTCTCGCTGGTGCGCGAGCTGGGACCGGTGGTCGCCGGGCTGCTGTTCGCAAGCCGCGCCGGCAGCGCGATCACCGCCGAGATCGGCCTCATGAAAGCGACCGAGCAGATCGCCGCGATGGAGATGATGGCGGTCGATCCCATCGCGCGGGTGGTGGCGCCGCGCTTCTGGGCCGGGGTGATCTCGATGCCGCTGCTCGCCGCGCTGTTCTCGGCGATGGGGATCTTCGGCGGCTACCTGGTCGGCGTGCAGCTGATCGGTGTCGACGAGGGCGCGTTCTGGTCGCAGATGCAGGCCTCCGTCGACGTGCGCGAGGACATCCTGAACGGCGTCATCAAGAGCATCGTGTTCGGCATCGCGGTGACCTGGATCGCGGTGTTCGAGGGCTACGATGCGCAGCCCACCGCCGAAGGGGTCTCGAGCGCAACCACGCGCACGGTGGTCACCTCGTCGCTCGCGATCCTGGCGCTCGATTTCGTACTGACCGCACTCATGTTTACCGGAGGAAATGCACGATGAACCGCGCCACCATCGACATCTGGGTCGGGATCTTTGTCGCCGCCGGGTTCGCCGGGCTGTTGTTTCTTGCCCTCAAGGTCGGGAATCTCGCCTCGTTCTCCACGGCGCAGACATATCAGGTGCAGGCCAAGTTTGCTAACATTGGCGGCTTGAAGGTCCGGGCGCCGATCAAGAGCGCTGGCGTGGTGGTGGGGCGGGTGGCGGACGTGCGCTTCGACAACGAGACCTACGAGGCGATTGTCACGTTCAATATCGACAGCCGGTACCAGTTTCCCCGCGACACCGCCGCCAAGATCCTGACCTCCGGCCTGCTCGGCGAACAGTACGTCGGGCTGGAGGCGGGCGGCGACGGCGTGATGCTCAAGAGCGGCGACCGGCTGCGGCTGACGCAGTCGGCGGTAGTGCTGGAAAACCTCATCAGCCAGTTCCTGTTCAACAAGGCTGCCGAGGAGAAAGAAGTCAAGGACAAGAAGTGACGGCAATGACTGCGACGGTCGGAAGTGCCTGGGCGATGCGCGCGCGCGCGCTCGCGGCGGCGCTGGTGTTGGCGCTCGCAGCGGGCTGCGCGACCACCAACGGCGACCCGCGCGATCCGCTCGAGGGCTTCAACCGGTCGATGTACGCGTTCAACGAGGCGTTCGACGACGCGATCGGCAAGCCGGTGGCGACCGCCTACCAGTCCGTGCTGCCCGATCCCGTGCGGACCTGGGTGCGCAATTTCTTCGCCAACATCGCCGACCTTTTCATCGGCCTGAACAACCTGTTGCAGGCCAAGTTCGAGGACGGGCTGACCGACTGGGCGCGATTCACGTTCAACACGACCATCGGGATCGTGGGCATCAACGACGTCGCGAGCGAAATCGGGCTGGAAAAGCACAACGAGGACTTCGGCCAGACCTTCGGCCGCTGGGGCGCGCCGGACGGGGCCTATCTGGTGTGGCCGTTCTTCGGACCCAGCACCGTGCGCGACACCGCCGGCGGGCTGCTCGACCTTTATTTCGATCCGGTACGGCGCCACGATCCGGTGGACGCGCGCAATTTTTCAATCGTGCTGCGGGCGACCGGCCAGCGCGCCGATCTGCTCGATGCGAGCCGGATTCTGGAAGAGGCGGCGCTCGACAAGTACGTGTTCCAGCGCGATGCCTACCTGCAGCGGCGCCGCGGCCTGATCTACGACGGCAATCCGCCGCGCGAGTCGTCCTCGCGCCGTCGGGACGCCCCACGCGCGGAGTCCGCGCCCGAGGCGCCTGCGGTGCCGCCAGAAGCGCCGCAGCCGCGCGCCGAGGCGCCGATCATCGAGACGGCCGCAGCGCCAGACTCCCCCGCGCGCGTCCGGGTGGTGTTCGAGCCGCGCATGCCGGCGAACTACCCGGCCGTACTCGCCGCGGAGCGGGCCCGCCCATAGATGTCCGACCGGCTGGCCGCAATCGTCGCCGCAATCGCGATGGCAGCCCTGTTCGCGCCGGGCGCGGCCTTGGGTGCCGAAGAAATCACCCCGCCGGACATCCTGGTGAAGAACGTCACGCTCGAGGTGGTCGAGATCATCGGCAGGGACAAGGACATTCAGACCGGCGACCGCCGGAAGGTCGTCGCGCTCATCGAAACCAAGGTCGTGCCGCATTTCAACTTCACCGCGATGACTGCGGGCGCCGTCGGAACGAACTGGGGCAAGGCGAACGCGGAACAGAAGGCCCGTCTCACCGACGAATTCCGCACGCTGATGGTGCGGACCTATGCCAGCTCGATTGCGGCCTACCGGAACCAGAAATTCGACTTCCGCCCGCTGCGGGCGAGACCGACCGACACCGACGTGACGGTTCACGTTCGCGTGCTCCAGTCCGGCGCCGAGCCGGTGAAAATCGACTACGACATGGAAAAGACCGCGCGCGGCTGGAAGGTGTGGGACGTGCGCGTGGCGGACATCAGCCTCACGGCCAATTACCGCACCGAGTTCGCCAACATCGTGCGCGAATCCGGGATCGACGGCCTGATCCGGACGCTGGAGGCGAAGAACCGCTCGGGCGAGCGCCCGGCGACGACGGCGGCAGCGGAGAAGAAGAAATGATCCGGCGCGACGGCGAGCGGATGGTCGTCTCCGGAGCGGTCACGCTTGCCAACGTCAAGGGCGTGCTCGAGGACGGCTACGCGCAGATTCGCGACGGCGTCGGTGCGGTGGACCTCGGCGAAGTGACCGAGCTCGATTCGTCGCTCCTCGCCATGCTGCTTGCCTGGCTGCGCGAGGCGCGGCGGCTCGGCCGCGGACTGGATTTCGTCAACCTGCCCGAAGGGCTCGCGACGATGGCGCGGCTGTACGGCGTCGTGGAATTTCTTCCCTCCGCGCAGTCCCGCCCGGCATAACCGCACGAAGCGCGGCCGGCGAGCGTCCTCGCTCGCGGCGCCGGGCCTCGCTCTTTTGGAAAAATCCTTCTCGTATGCCGGTCGCGATTGAAATTCGCAACGTCCGCAAGCGCTACGCGGACGTGCAGGCCCTTGCGGGCGTCGACCTCGACATTCTGCCGGGCGAGTTCTTCGGGCTGCTGGGCCCGAACGGCGCCGGCAAGACGACCCTGATCAGCGTCATCGCCGGCCTGGTGCGCGCCGACGCGGGCGCGGTCCGCGTGCTGGGAGCGGACGTTGTCGCCGACTACCGGCGGGCGCGCCGTCTCGTGGGGGTCGTGCCGCAGGAGCTCGTGTTCGACCCCTTTTTCACGGTGCGCGAGACGCTGCGCTTCCAGTCGGGCTATTTCGGCCTGCGCCGCAACGACGACTGGATCGACGAAATCCTGCGCCACCTCGATCTCACCTCCAAGGCCGACGCGAACATGCGCGCGCTCTCCGGCGGCATGAAGCGCAGGGTGCTGGTCGCGCAGGCGCTCGTGCACCGGCCGCCCGTGATCGTGCTGGACGAACCGACCGCAGGGGTGGACGTCGAGCTGCGCCAGGGCCTGTGGCAGTTCATCCGCGGCCTGAATCGCGCCGGCCACACGATCCTGCTCACCACCCACTACCTCGAGGAAGCCGAAAGGCTGTGCGGCCGGATCGCGATGCTGAAAGCCGGGCGCATCGTGGCGCTGGACTCGACGCGCCGGCTGCTCGAGACGTTTTCCGGCCTGCAGGTCAAGCTGACACTGGACCGCGAGGCGCTGCCGGAGGGCCTCGCCGGCACGGTGATCGCCGCCGATGCCGGCCAGTTCACCCTCAAACTGCGCGACCATGCCGAACTGGAGACGCTGCTGCAGCGCTTGCGCGAAGAGGGCGCCGCGATCCAGGAGCTGGAACTCGCGCCGCCCGATCTCGAGGAAGTGTTCCTGCGCGTGATGGAGCGGCACTGATGGGCGGGTTCGCAACGCTGCTGCACAAGGAGCTGCTGCGCTTCTGGAAAGTCGGCTTTCAGACCGTGGCGGCGCCGGTGCTCACGGCGCTCCTGTACCTGCTCGTGTTCGCGCACGCGCTCGAGGGCCGGGTGCGCGTGTTCGAGAACGCGACCTACGCCGCGTTCCTGCTTCCCGGGCTGGTGATGATGAGCGTGCTGCAGAACGCGTTCGCGAACAGCTCCTCGAGCCTGATCCAGTCGAAGCTCACGGGCAACCTCGTCTTCATTCTGCTGCCGCCGATCTCCTACGTCGAATTCTTCTGCGCGTACGTGCTCGCATCGATGGTCCGCGGCCTGCTGGTGGGCGCAGGAGTCCTCGCCGCGACGGTGTGGTTCGTCGAGCTGCCGCTCGTCGCGCCGCTCTGGACGCTGCTGTTCGCACTGTGCGGAAGCGCAATTCTCGGCGCGATGGGTCTCCTCGCCGGAATCTGGGCCGACAAGTTCGACCAGCTGGCGGCGTTCCAGAACTTCGTCATCCTGCCGCTCACGTTCCTCTCGGGCGTGTTCTATTCGATCCACTCGCTGCCGCCGTTCTGGCAGGCCCTCTCGCACCTGAATCCGTTCTTCTACCTGATTGACGGGTTCCGCTACGGGTTCTTCGGCGCGTCCGACTTTCCGCCGCTCGCGAGCCTGGCGGTGCTCGGGGTAAGCTTGCTGGGGCTCTGCGCGGCGACGCTCGCGCTGCTGCGATCCGGCTACAAGATGAGAGGTTGACATGCCCACACCCGAAAGCGTGAAGCGCGGCATCGAGGCAGGCCTTGCCTGCGAGCACGTCGAAGTGATCGGCGACGGCCAGCATTTCCAGGCGCTCATCGTCTCGGCCGAATTCGAGGGCAGGAACCGCGTGCAGCGCCACCAGCTCGTGTATGCGGCACTGGGCGAGCGCATGCGCGAGGAAATCCACGCGCTTTCCATGAAGACGCTCACCCCCGGGGAATGGAAGGCCGATGGATAAGCTGCGGATCCGGGGCGGGCAGCGGCTCGAAGGCGCGGTGCGCGTATCCGGGGCGAAGAACGCCGCGCTGCCGATCATGTGCGCGGCGCTGCTCACGAAGGAGCGCCTTGCGCTGAGCAACCTCCCGCGGCTCATGGACGTGCGCACCATGGCGAAGCTCCTGGTGCGGATGGGTGTCGAGGCCTCGCCGCCGGAGGAGGGCCAGGCAGGCGAATCGCGCCTCGAGCTGCACGCGGGAACGCTCAAGAACCCGGAGGCGCCCTACGATCTGGTCAAGACGATGCGCGCCTCGGTACTGGTGCTGGGGCCGCTGCTCGCACGCTGCGGCCGGGCAAGGGTTTCGCTTCCCGGGGGCTGCGCGATCGGTGCCCGGCCGGTGGATCAGCACGTCAAGGGACTGCAGGCGATGGGCGCGCGGATCGAAGTGGAGCACGGCTACATGATCGCGACGGCCGAACGGCTGCGCGGCGCACACGTGGTGCTTGACCTCGTTACGGTCACCGGCACGGAGAACCTGATGATGGCGGCGACGCTCGCCGAAGGCACGACGGTCCTCGAGAACGCCGCGCGTGAACCCGAAGTCGTGGACCTGGCGCGCTGCCTGCAGGCGATGGGCGCCCGCATCGAAGGGGCGGGCACCGACGCAATTCGCATCGACGGCGTGGCCTCGCTCGCCGGCACCGAGCACCGCGTGATGCCGGACCGGATCGAGACCGGAACGCTGCTCGTCGCGACCGCGGCCGCAGGCGGCCGCGTGCGCCTGACGGGGGTCGCCCCCGCGACGCTCGACGCGACGCTCGAGAAGTTGCGCGAGGCCGGTGCGCGCCTTGCCATCGCCGACGACTCGATCGAGATCGAGATGGCGGCGCGCCCGGAATCGGTCAGCGTACGCACCGCGCCGTATCCCGGCTTCGCGACCGACATGCAGGCGCAGATCATGGCCCTGGACTGCGCGGCGCGCGGCACCGCGACGATCACCGAAACGATCTTCGAGAACCGCTTCATGCACGCACTGGAACTGCAGCGGCTCGGCGCCGACATCGCGATCCAGGGTGCCACGGCGGTGGTGAGGGGCGTCGACCGGCTGCAGGGAGCCCGGGTGATGGCCACGGACCTGCGCGCCTCGGCAGGGCTCGTGATTGCGGGCCTGGCGGCGCAGGGCGAGACGATCGTCGACCGCATCTACCACCTCGATCGCGGCTACGAGGCGCTGGAGCGCAAGCTCGGCGCGCTGGGCGCCGCGATCGAGCGGGTAAACTAAAGCGCATGATCGGCATCGCCCTGTCGAAAGGCCGCATTCTCGAGGAAACGGCGCCGCTTCTTGCGCGCGCCGGCATCCGGCCAAGCGAGGATCCGGAGCGCTCGCGCAAGCTCGTGATCGCGACCGCGCGGCGCGACGTACGCCTGATCGTGGTGCGCGCCGCCGACACGCCGACCTATGTTCAGTATGGCGCCGCGGACCTCGGGATTGCCGGACAGGACGTCCTCGCCGAACATGGCGGTGCCGGGCTTTACCAGCCGGTCGATCTGGGTATCGCCGCCTGCCGCATGATGGTCGCGGTGCGCAGGGGTTTTGACTACGAAGCCGCCGTCCGCCAGGGTGCGCGGCTGCGCGTCGCCACCAAGTACGTCCAGACCACGCGCGAGCACTTCGCGCGCAAGGGCGTGCACGTCGACCTGATCCGGCTGTACGGCTCGATGGAACTTGCGCCGCTGGTGGGACTCGCCGATGCGATCGTGGACCTCGTTTCCAGCGGCCGCACGCTGAAGGCAAACAGCCTGCTGCCGGTGGAGGAAATCATGCCGGTTTCGGCGCGCCTGATCGTCAATCAGGCCGCGCTCAAGACGCGCCGCGCCGAGCTGCAGCCGCTGATCGAAGCCTTTTCCCGGGTGGCGAAACGGTGAAGCTGCGTCGCCTGACGACGCGCGCCGCCGGGTTCGACGCCGAGCTCGCCGCGCTCACGCACTACGAGGCGGTGCAGGACGAGGCGGTCGAATCCGCCGTGCGCGCGATCATCGGCGAGGTGCGCCGCCGGGGCGATGCGGCGCTCCTCGAGTACACGCTCCGTTTCGATCAGGTCGAGGCGCGCACCGTGGCCGAGCTCGAAATTCCGCGCCGCGCGCTCGAGGCCGCGTTCGACGCCCTTCCGGGGGTGCAGGCCGCCGCGCTGCGCGAGGCGGCAGCGCGAATCCGCCGCTTCCACGAGCGTCAGACCGCCGAGTCCTGGACCTACGTCGACGAGACCGGAACGGTGCTTGGCCAGCAGGTCAGCGCGCTCGAGCGCGCCGGGCTCTACGTCCCGGGCGGCAAGGCGGCGTATCCCTCCTCCGTGCTGATGAACGCGCTGCCGGCCAAGGTCGCCGGCGTGCGCGAGCTCGTGATGGTGAGCCCGGCGCCGCGCGGCGAGCGCAATCCGCTCGTGCTTGCCGCGGCGCATCTCGCAGGCGTGGACCGCATGTTCGCGATCGGCGGCGCGCAGGCGATCGCCGCGCTTGCCTACGGGACCGGAACGGTGCCGCGCGTGGACAAGATCGTCGGCCCCGGAAACGCCTACGTGGCGGCCGCCAAGCGCCAGGTGTTCGGCGCCGTGGGCATCGACATGATCGCCGGGCCGTCCGAGATCCTGGTGCTCTGCGACGCTCGCACCGAGCCCGATTGGATCGCGATGGACCTCTTTTCGCAGGCCGAGCACGACGAGCGCGCGCAGGCGATCCTCGTCTGTCCGGAGCGCGCCTTTCTCGACGCCGTCGAGAAGGCGATCGAGCGTCTGCTGCCGCAAATGCCGCGCCGCGCCGTGATCGAAGCCTCGCTCGCCGCGCGCGGTGCGCTGATCGAGGTGCGCGACCTGCACGAAGCGTGCGAAGTGGCCAACCGCGTGGCGCCCGAACACCTGGAGCTCTCGGTGGAGGATCCGCAGGCGCTGCTGCCGGGGCTGCGTCACGCGGGGGCGATCTTTCTCGGGCCGTGGAGTTCCGAAGCGCTGGGCGACTACTGCGCGGGCCCGAATCACGTGCTGCCGACCGCGGGCACCGCGCGCTTTTCCTCCCCGCTGGGGGTGTACGACTTCCAGAAACGGTCCAGCCTGATCGGCGTTTCGCGCACCGGCGCGGCGCGTCTGGGTCGAATTGCCGCGACGCTTGCCGAGGGCGAAGGCTTTGCCGCCCACGCGCGCTCTGCCGCGTACCGCATCCCGGGCGGATGACGATGCCGCTTCCGCCGCAGGAGCTCGTGCGTCCGGAAATCGTGGCGTTGAAGGCGTATCACGTCGCCGAGGCCGCCGGCATGGTGAAGCTCGATGCGATGGAAAATCCGTACCGGCTGCCCGAACCGCTGCGGCGGCAACTGGCCGCGCGACTGGCCGAGGCGGAGATCAACCGCTATCCGGAGCCCACGGGCCGCGCGGTGCGCGAGCTTCTCGCGCGGAAGATGGGCGTCCCGCCGGGAATGCAGCTTTTGCTCGGCAACGGTTCGGACGACCTGATCCAGATCGTCACCTTCGCGCTCGCCCGCCCCGGCGCGACGATGCTCATCCCGGAGCCGACCTTCGTCGTCTACCGGATGAACGCGACGCTCTCCGGGATGAGGCTTGCCGGGGTCGCGCTGCGGCCGGACTTCTCGCTCGACCGCGATGCCTTTCTCGAGCAAATACGTGCGGAGCGGCCGGCGCTCGTGTTCATCGCCTACCCGAACAACCCGACTGGCGTGCTCTACGGCGAAGACGATGTCGCCGCCATCATCCGCGCCGCCGAAGGCCTGGTGGTGGTGGACGAGGCCTATCACGCATTTGCGCAGAAGAGCTTCCTGCAGCGCCTGCCCGAATTTTCCAACCTGGCGGTGATGCGCACCGTGTCGAAGCTCGGACTGGCGGGGATCCGCCTCGGCTACCTGGCGGCGCTTCCCGCCTGGGTGGAGCAGTTCAACAAGGTGCGGCAGGTCTACAACGTGGGGGTACTTACGCAGACTGCGGCGAGCTTCGCGCTCGAACATCTCGAAGTGCTGGAGGAGCAGGCGGCGGCGATCCGCGCCGCGCGCGCCGCGCTGGGCACATCGCTTGCCGCCCTGCCCGGGGTTACGGTGTTTCCGTCGCAGGCGAACTTTGTCCTGGTGCGCGTTGCGGACGGCCCCCGCGTCTTCAACGGCCTGTGCCGGCAAGGCGTGCTCGTGCGCAGCTTCCATGGCTCGCACCCGATGCTCGCCCATTGCCTGCGGATCACGGTCGGCACCCCGGAGGAAAACCGTATACTGCTGACGGCATTCCGAGAGGCGCTGCGATGAGAACCGCGGAAGTGGTGCGCAACACCAAGGAAACGCAGATCCGCGTCCGGCTCGATCTGGACGGGAGCGGGGCGGCGCGCCTTTCTACAGGGATACCCTTTCTCGAGCACATGCTCGACCAGGTCGCGCGTCACGGCCTGCTCGACCTGGAGATCGACGCGAAGGGCGACCTGCACATCGACGCCCACCATACCGTCGAGGACATCGGCATCGCGCTCGGGCAATCGTTCGCGCGCGCGATCGGCGACAAGACGGGCGTGCGCCGCTTCGGCCATGCCTACGTGCCGCTCGACGAGGCGCTGGCGCGCGCCGTGATCGACCTTTCGGGACGCCCGGGCCTGGAATACCACGTCAAGTTCTCGCGCGCCCTGATCGGCGAGTTCGACGTCGATCTGGTGCACGAATTCTTCCAGGGGTTCGTGAACCACGCGCAGGTCACGCTGCACCTGGACAGCCTGCGCGGCGACAACGCGCATCACCAGTGCGAGACGGTGTTCAAGGCGTTTGCGCGCGCCCTGCGCATGGCAGCCGAGCGGGACCCGCGCAGCGCGGGCGCCGTACCGTCGACCAAGGGGACGCTGTAGCACCCGCCATGCGTGCGGCGCAGAAACAACCTGCGCAGCATCGATAGCGTTCGGCAAAGCCCTTCCATGAAGATCGCGGTCGTCGACTACGGCATGGGCAACCTGCGCTCGGTGTCGAAGGCGATCGAGCACGTGGCGCCGCAGGCGCAGGTGCTCGTCACCTCGGACGTCGGCGCGATCGCGGGCGCGGATCGGGTGGTGGTGCCGGGACAGGGCGCAATGCCCGATTGCATGCGCGAACTGGACGCACGCGGACTGCGCGATCCGGTGCTGCAGGCGGCGCGCGACCGGCCGTTCCTCGGCATCTGCATCGGCCTGCAGATGCTGTTCGAGTCGAGCGAGGAGGGCGCGGTGCAGGGGCTCGGGGTGCTGCAGGGCGCCGTGCGGCGCTTCCCGGACGGCCTTGCGGAACGCGCCACCGGCGCGCGGCTCAAGGTCCCGCACATGGGCTGGAACGAGGTGCACCAGACGCGGACGCACCCGCTGTGGCGGAAAATCCCGGACCACGGGAGGTTTTATTTCGTGCACAGCTATTACGCCGACGAGCGCGACCCGGCGCTGCGCAGCGCAACCGCGGACTACGGCCTGGCCTTTACCTGCGCAATTGCGCGCGATAACATCTTTGCCGTGCAGTTCCACCCGGAAAAAAGCCAGTCCGCCGGCCTGCAACTTCTGCTCAATTTCGTCCACTGGCGGCCCTGATTCGCGATTGCCGCGCCCTGAGGCGAACCGCCGTCTCGGGCGCTTCCCATGCTGATCATTCCCGCGATTGACCTGAAGGACGGGCGCTGCGTGCGCCTGCAGCAGGGGCGCATGGAAACGGCGAAGGTGTTTTCCGACGATCCGGTGGCGATGGCGCGCCACTGGTCCGCCGAGGGCGCGCGCCGGCTCCATATCGTCGACCTCAACGGCGCGATTGCCGGGCGCCCGAAGAACGAGAAGGTGATCCGGGAGGTGGTTCGCGCGGTGGGCGAGACGACGCCGATCGAGCTGGGGGGCGGCATTCGCGACCTCGACACGATCGAGAGTTACCTCGACGCGGGCGTGGGCTACGTGATCATCGGCACCGCGGCAGTCAAGAACCCGGGTTTCCTGCACGACGCGTGCTATGCCTTTCCCGGGCACATCTTCCTGGGCCTGGACGCGAAGGACGGCAAGGTGGCGGTCGAGGGCTGGTCGAAGATGACCGGGCACGACGTGATCGACCTGGCGAAGAAATTCGAGGACTACGGCGTCGAAGCGCTCGTCTACACCGACATCGGGCGCGACGGCATGATGAGCGGGGTGAACATCGAGGCGACGCTGCGGCTGGCGAAGGCGATCAAGATCCCGATCATCGCGAGCGGCGGACTGAACAGCGTGAAGGACGTCGAGGCGGTGCGCGCGACGCTGTCGCCCGAGGGCGTGATCGGGGCCATTGCCGGCCGTGCCCTGTACGAGGGCAGGCTCGACTTCAAGGCGGCGCAAGCCGCCGCCGCAAGCGCGGGCTGACGATCACGGCAGGCCTCGCGCGGCGGCGAATGCACGGGAATCGGAGCCTTCGGGCACTGCGGTCATGGGACTTGCCAAGCGCGTGATTCCCTGCCTCGACGTCACTGCGGGCAGGGTGGTGAAAGGCGTCAATTTCGTCGACCTGCGGGATGCCGGCGATCCCGTCGAGATCGCCGCGCGCTACGACCGCGAGGGGGCGGACGAGCTAGCCTTCCTCGACATCACCGCAAGCTCCGACGCGCGCGACATCCTCCTGCACGTGATCGAAGCGGTGGCGGCGTGCGTCTTCATTCCGCTCACCGTGGGCGGCGGCGTGCGCCGCGTCGAGGACGTGCGACGCCTGCTCAACGCCGGCGCGGACAAGGTGTCGATCAACACCGCAGCGGTGCAGAATCCGGACCTGGTGAGCGAGGCCTCCGCCAGAGTCGGCAACCAGTGCATCGTGGTGGCGATCGACGCCAAGAGAAAGGACGGGAGCTGGGAAGTGTTCACGCATGGCGGGCGCAACCCGACCGGACTGGACGCGGTCGAATGGGCGCGGCGCATGTGCGCGGCCGGCGCCGGGGAGATCCTTCTCACCAGCATGGACCGCGACGGCACGCGCGACGGGTTCGACCTTGCGCTGACGCGCGCGGTTGCGGATGCCGTGGGCGTGCCGGTCATCGCTTCGGGCGGCGTCGGCACGCGCGCGCACCTTGCCGAAGGGGTGCTCGAAGGCGGCGCCGATGCGGTGCTCGCGGCGAGCGTGTTTCACTTCGGCGACTTCACGGTGCGCGAGGCAAAAGAGTACATGCGCGCGCGCGGCATCGAGGTGAGGCTGTGAGCGCGGAAAAGCCCGATCTCGTCGAGTGGCTGAAGGAGGTGCGTTGGGACGACAAGGGTCTCGCGCCGGCCGTGGCGCAGGACGCGGTGACCGGGCGCGTGTTGACGGTGGCCTGGATGAACCGCGAGGCGTTGCTGGAAACGGCCCGGCGCGGCGAGGCAGTGTACTGGTCGCGTTCGCGCGCAAGACTCTGGCGCAAGGGCGAGGAGTCCGGCCACGTGCAGCGCGTGGTGGAGATGCGCCTGGATTGCGACGCCGATGCGATCCTGTTGCGCGTCGAGCAGGCGGGCGGCATCGCCTGCCACACCGGGCGCGAGAGCTGCTTTTTCCGCAGGCTGGAGGACGGAAGCTGGGTGACGACCGATCCGGTGCTCAAGGACCCGTCGCTCCTGTACGGCGGGAAATGAAACCGGGACTTTACGAGACGCTCGAACGCATCGCCGCGACGATCGAAGCGCGCAAGTCGGGCGACGCCCGCCGCTCCTATGTGGCGCGCCTTCTCGCCGCAGGCGACGATGCGGTGCTGCGCAAAGTGGGCGAGGAGGCGATCGAGGCGATCCTCGCCGCGAAGGCGGGCGACCGGCTGCAGCTGGTGCGCGAAACCGCGGACCTCTGGTTCCATTGCCTCATCCTGCTCGCGCGCCAGGGGCTGGGACCGGCGGACGTCCTCGCCGAGCTGCATCGCCGCGAGGGCATTTCGGGCATCGACGAAAAGGCCGCGCGCAGGCGCAAACGGAAGGAAAAGAGCACATGAGCGAATCGCGATCCATCGATCCCGCCTGCATTTTCTGCAGGATCGCAAGCGGCGAGATTCCCTCGCGCAAGGTGTACGAAGACGAGGATGTCTTTGCGTTCCACGACATCCGGCCGCAGGCGCCGGTGCATTTCCTGATCGTTCCGAAGGAGCACGTGCCCTCGCTCTACGAGGCCGGGATGGCGCAGCAGCGCGCATTCGGCAAGATGCTCGCGCTCTCCGGTGAGCTGGCGCGCAGGGAAGGCGCGAGCGACGGGTTCCGCGTGATTCTCAACACGGGCCGGGTCGGCCATCAGGAGGTGTATCATGTGCACATGCATGTCCTCGGCGGACCGGACCTGCTCGGTCCGATGCTGACGAGGAGGAAATAGAGGGAAACAGGAGGCTGGTATGGGCTCGTTCAGCATCTGGCACTGGCTGATCGTCCTGCTGATCGTGATGCTGATTTTCGGCACCAAGAAGCTGCGCAACATCGGCGCGGACCTGGGCGGCGCCGTGCGCGGGTTCAAGGACGGCATGCGCGAGGGCACCGACAAGCCGGCGGAGGCGGGCGCGACGCCGCAGGTGACCGGCAAGACGGTCGAAGGCGAAGTCAAGGGCAAGACCGAGAGCAAGGCCTGAAGCTTCCCGTCTTTGCAATGCACGGGCGCCCGCGGGCGCCTTTTTGTTCTCCGGGGCCGCATGTTCGACATTGGCTTTACTGAACTGCTCGTGATCGGCGTGGTCGCGTTGATCGTGATCGGTCCGGAGCGTCTGCCGCGCGTTGCGCGCACCCTCGGCCATCTCGTTGGGCGGCTGCAGCGCTACGTCGCCGACGTGAAGGCGGACATCAATCGCGAGATGGAATTCGAGGAACTGCGCAAGATGCGCGATTCCGTCCAGGAGGCGGCGACGAACATCGAATCCGCCGTGCAATCGGAACTGTCCAAGACCGAGGGAGAACTCAACGCAGCGGCGAACGCCGCCGCGGCGCCGCCCGCCGCCGCGGCCGAGAAGCCCGCGCTCACCGAGAAACCGGGATGAGCGGCTCGCAGGACACGTTCATTTCCCACCTGATCGAGCTGCGCCAGCGCCTGATGCGCGCGCTCGCCGCGGTGCTGGTAATTTTCGTCGCGCTGTTCGCCTGGCCGGGTTCGGGCACGATCTACGATTTCCTCGCCCTGCCGCTGATGCGGGCGCTGCCGGAGGGCGCCAAGATGATCGCGACCGGGGTGGTGACGCCGTTCCTGGTGCCGATGAAGGTGACGGCGCTGGTGGCCTTCCTGGCGGCGCTGCCCTACGTCCTGTACCAGGCGTGGGCGTTCGTCGCGCCGGGCCTGTACGAGCACGAAAAAAAACTCGCGCTGCCGATCGTGGTCGGGGGCACGCTGCTGTTCTTTCTCGGCGTCGCGTTCTGCTACTTCTTCGTCTTCGGCAAGGTGTTCGCCTTCATCAACGAGTTCGCCCCGAAATCGATCACCCCGGCGCCCGACATCGAGGCCTACTTCGGCTTCGTGATCACGATGTTTCTCGCCTTCGGCATCACGTTCGAAATTCCGATCGTGGTGATCATCCTGGTGCGCGCAGGGGTGGTGAGCGTGCAGAAGTTGAAGGATGCCCGGCCCTACTTCATCGTCGGCGCGTTCGTGGTCGCGGCGATCGTCACGCCGCCGGACGTGCTCTCGCAGTTGATGCTCGCGGTGCCGATGTGCCTGCTCTACGAGGCCGGGATCTTCTTCGCGCGCTTCGTGAGCCGGCGCGCCGAGGGCGGGTCCGACTACAAGCCGCTCAGCGAGCAGGAAATGGAGCGGGAGATGGATCGCGCGGACCGGTAGCCGCGGGTACCCCCGGTCGACAGCGGGGTAAAATGCGAGTCAGGCAGGGGGTGCATCCATTGAATGTCATTGAAGCCAGCATCGCCAGCCTCTAAGCCGATGTTGGCGTACTGCTTAGCTCCGTCCCCGTGATGAGCGGGGTAGCTCGCCCTACCTTCCGTTCAGGAACCGTTCCACGAGACCTAGTTGGTCCGGCACGTTGAGCGCCGGCGCGTGCCCGCATCCCGGAATCGTGACCACGACTGCGCGCGGGCCGCGCTTACGCATCTCCTCGGCAACCCCGGGCAACAAGAGGTCGGAACTCTCTCCCCGCAGGCACAGGGTCGGCACTTCGACCGCGTCATACGCTTCCCACTGGTCGTAGTCGTCCGGATGGTGCGTGAATTGCAGCACCATTTTCGGATCGTAGTGCGGCGTGACTTTGCCCTCCGTAGTGCGGCGGGTCGAGGTTTCAGTGAGTCGCCGCCACTGCTCGTCGGAGAGCCAGCCGTACGGCTTGTAGATGGTGCGGAAGTACTGCTCCAGCTCACTGATCCGCTCGAACTGCGCCGGATTTCCGGCGTAGGTGCGGATGCGCTCGACCGCCGCCTCCCCGAGCTTCGGCCCGATGTCGTTCAGCACCAGGCGCCGGATTCGCCCCTTGAGCGGCCCCGCGGCGAGTTGAATGCCGAGAGCGCCCCCCATCGAGGTGCCGAGCCAGTGCGCCTCGCCGACACCGAGCTGATCCATGAGCGAGACCGCGAGCCGGCCGTAGAAGGCGAGGCAGTATTCCTTTTCCGGTGCCGGGCTCCATTCGGACAGGCCGCGGCCGAGCGTATCCGGGCAGATGACGCGGTAGCGGTTGCTCAGGTGCGCGGCGACCTCGTCCATGTCGCGCCCGGTGCGCGCGAGGCCGTGCCAGGCGATCACGGCTTCGGCATTGCCCGCGCCCCATTCGGTGTAATGAAGCTCCCGGCCTTCGCAGACGAGGTAATTCGAGCTGTGGCTCATTTACGCACCGCGTTCAGTTGCGCGCCGCGCGCATGCGCAGCCGGCCGACGATGCCGTAGGGAAAGTAGTACACGCACAGGATGAAGAGCACGCCCAGCCACAGCAGCCAGCGGTCCGGGTGCAGCAGGTTCGGCAGGAGCGGCACGTCCTGCGTTGCCGCGCTCGCGAGCTTCATGAGGTCCTGCAGGTAATTCTGCGCGATGACGAAGATCGTGGCGCCGATCGCCGCCCCGTACATCGTGCCCATGCCGCCGATCACCACCATGAGCAGGATGTCGATCATGATGTTGAACGAAAGCGTGGTGTCGGGCCCGGTGTAGCGCAGCCAGATGGCGTACAGCACGCCCGCCAGGGTCGCGCCCAGGGCGCCGAGGCAGTTGGCGACCGTGCGGTAGGTCACCGTGCGATAGCCGAGCGCTTCCGAACGGAACTCGTTCTCGCGGATCGAGAGCAGCACCCTCCCGAAGGGCGAGTTGACCATTCGCAGCAGGACGAGGAAGAACGCGAGCGCGGCGAGGAACACCAGGTAGTAGCTCGCAAGCCGCCCGTTCACCTCGACCCCGAGGAGCGGCGCATCCATCAGCTTCGTGGCGGGCAGCAGCAGTTCCGGCAGCCGGTAGGTGAGCCCGTCTTCGCCGCCCGTGAGCCAGGAAAGCTGCGAGGCGAGGATCTGGAAGAAGGAAGCCACCGCGAGCGTGATCATGGCGAAGAAGATCGCGCGCACGCGCAGGCTGAGCAGGCCGATCGCGAAGGCGAGCAGTGCGGAGAGCGCCAGCGCGAGCGCGATGCCGAGGGCGAGGCTGCCCCAGCCCGCGCCGAGCTTCGCCATGGCAATGCCGACGCCGTAGCCGCCGATGCCGAAGAACATCGTGTGCGCGAAGGAGACGATGCCCGTGTAGCCGAGCAGCAGGTCGTAGCTCGCCACGAGCAGCACGAACACCGCGACCTTGGCCGCGACGTCGAGCGAGCGCGTGCCGGGGAAGACGAAGGGCGCCAGCGCAAGCCCCGCCAGGATCGCGATCAGCACCAGCGCCAGTGCGCGGCTGCGCGGAAAATCGCCGGAAAGCAGCGTCCTCAGCATGGCTCAGGCCTTGCCGACCGGGAACAGCCCGCGCGGGCGCCACAGCAGCACCAGCACCATCAGCAGGATGTTCGAGCCGAGCGCGAGCTTGGGAGCGAGATACCCGGTGTAATTGGCCACGAGCCCCACCAGCAGCGCGCCGACGAAGCAGCCGCCGACCGATCCCAGGCCACCGATGATGAGGACGATGAAGAGCACCACCATCATCTGCATGCCGATCTGCGCGTTGACCGATTCCTGGTAGAGCGCCCACATGACGCCGCCCAGGCCCGCGAGCGCGCTGCCGGCGACGAACACGCCGACGAAGAGCCGGCGGATCCGGTAGCCGAGCGACTCGACCATTTCGGAATTCTCGACTCCGGCCCGGATCAGCAGCCCCAGGCGCGTGCGGTTCAGGATCAGCCACATCGCGGCGAACACCGCCAGGCCGACGAGCACCGCGAGCACCCGGTAGCGCTCGATCGCGGCGTCGGCGACGATGAACGAACCGGTAATCGTCGCCGGGCGCGGCAGCGGAATGATGTCCGGGCCCCAGACGACGTGGATCAGTTGCTCGACGACGATCAGCCCCCCCATCGTGACCAGGATCTGCCTCAGGTGATCGCCGTAGACGGGGCGGATCACGACGCGCTCGAAGAACCAGCCGAGGAGCCCGGCGAGCGCCATCGCGGCGAGCACCGCCGGAACGATCGCCGAGAGGTTCGCGCCGAGGCTCGCGGCCTGCATCGAAGCCTTCATCGCGAGCAGCACCGAAGTCGCGGCGTAGGCGCCCACCGAGATGAATACGCCGTGGGCGAAATTCATCACGTCCATCAGGCCGAAGACCAGCGTCAGGCCGGCGGCCATCATGAAGATCATCATGCCCATCGCGAGGCCCGCCACGGTGAGCGTGACCCAGGTCGGCAGGCTCGGGATGAAAGGCAGCGCGGCGAGCGCGATCGCCGGAACCAGCGCGAGCGGAATCCAGTCGCGGCGCTCCCCGGGCAGCGCTTCGGCCGGCGCCAGCGCAACGGGCTGTTCGGAGGTGCTCATGCGTGCGATTCGAGCGACAGCCCAAGGAGCTTGGTCTGCAACTGCTCGTCGGCGGCGAGCTCGGCCATGCCCCCGGTGTGGACGATCCTGCCCGAATCCATCACGGCCACCGTATCGCCGAGCGCGCGCGCGAAGTGGAAGTTCTGTTCGACCACGAGAAGCGTCGTCTCGGTGCGCTTCAGCTCCCGGAACGCCTCGACCATGTTGGCGATGATCGACGGCGCGAGCCCTTTCGTGGGCTCGTCCACGAGCAGCAGCGTGCGCGGCTCGACGATCGCGCGCGCGATCGCGAGCATCTGCTTCTGGCCGCCCGAGAGGTTGCCGGCAAGGGTGTTCCAGAACTTCTGCAGCGCGGGAAAAAGCCCGAAGATCCACGCGAGGCGCTTGGGCTCCGGGGGGCCGCGGCGCGCCGCGAGCAGCAGATTCTCGCGCACCGTGAGCCCGGCGAAGATGCCCATGTTCTCGGGCACGTAGGCGATGCCGAGCTGCGCCAGATCGGGGGTCGGCGTGCGCGTTATTTCCCTGCCGTCGTAGCGGATCGAGCCGGCGGACGCTTTCCACAATCCCATGATCGTGCGCAGCGTCGTGGTCTTTCCGGCGCCGTTGCGGCCCAGCAGCATCGTCAGCCCCGCGCGCGGCACCTCGAAGTTCACGCCCTGCAGGATGTGGTACTGGCCGATATGCGTATTGACGCCCGCGAGCGAAAGCAGCGCTTCAGGCATGCGCGGGCTCCTTCACGATGCCGAGGTAGGCCTCCTGCACGATCGGCGAGGCGATCACCGCCTCGGGTTCGCCGTCGGCAACCAGCTCCCCCTGGTGCAGCACGATGATGCGGTCGGCGAGCGAGCGCACCACGTCCATCTTGTGCTCGACGAGCAGGATCGTCTTGTCGCCCTGCGCCTTGATGTGGTGGATCAGGTCGAGCACCACCGGCACCTCGTCCACGCCCATGCCCGCCGTCGGCTCGTCGAACATGAACACGTCCGGCTCGAGCGCGAGCAGGATCGCGACCTCGAGCTTTCTCTGGTCGCCGTGCGCCAGCGTCGCGGCGACGGTGTCGCGCTTTTCGGCGAGCGCGACGCGGTGCAGGAAATGCTCCGCTTTCTCGATGAGCTCCGCGTGGCTGCGCCACATGGAAAACAGGTCCTTGCCGACCCCGGCGCGCGCCTGGACCGCAAGCCGCACGTTCTCCAGCACCGTGAGGCGCGGGAACAGGTTGGTGAGCTGGAACGCGCGGCCGATCCCGCGCCGGGTACGCTGCGATGCCGCGAGGCCGCCGATGTCCTGGCCGAACAGCGATACGCGCCCGCTGGCCGCCCGGAGCTGGCCCGAAATCAGGTTGAAGTAGGTGGTCTTGCCGGCGCCGTTCGGCCCGACAATGGCGGTGAGCGTGCCGGGACGGAAGGCGCAGGAGACGTCGTTCACAGCGACGTGGCCCCCAAAGCGGATTGTCAGGCCGTGCGTCTCCAGGACCGGGTGTTCGCCCGACGCAGTCATCGTTCCCTCCCCCTCACCCCCGCCCCTCTCCCGCGAGGCGAGAGGGGCGATTCGCAAGCTATCGCTTGACTCGGATGGGAACGTTCATCTCCTCCGGCTTGATCTCGCGCACCAGTTCCGGGATCGCCCAGGCGACGTTCGGGTCCACCTTGATCTTGAAGTGGAACATCGATTGCATTGCCTGGTGGTCTTCCCTGCGGAAGGTCATGCGGCCCTTCGGCGTCTCGAACGACATTCCCTCCATCGCCGCGATCAGCTTCTCGGTATCGGTGGAGCCTGCCTTCTTGATCGCCTCGACGATGGCGATCCCGGCCGACATGCCGCCGGCGGTGAAGAAATCAGGCGGCGACTTGAACCGCGCCTGATGCTCCTTGACCAGCCACTGGTTCACCGCGTTCCTGGGGTGCTCGTAGTAGTAGTAGGTCGCGCCTTCCATGCCGGGCAGCGCCTTGTAGCTGGCAAGGGCGGGAAGGATGTTGCCGCCGGTGGCGATCTCGATTCCGAAGCGGCCCGGATTCAGCTCGGCAAGCTTGAACGGATTGCCGCCGCCGCCCGCCCAGATGATGAAGATGACTTTGCGCCCTTTGCGGTCCTTGAGCGCGTTGAACAGCCGCTCGCCCGGCGCGGTGAAGTCGCTGGTCGCGACGGGCGCATACTCCTCGTGCACGATTTCCGCGCCGCTGCCGGCGAGCGCTTCCTTGAACGCCTTCACGCCGTCGCGGCCGAAGGCGTAGTCCTGCGCCAGCGTCGCGATCACCGTGTCCTTCTTGCCGAGCGCGACCGCGTTGGAGATCGCGTCCTGCGAGGAGCTGCGGCCGGTGCGGAAGACGTAGCGATTCCACTTGTCGCCGGTGATCGCATCGGCCACCGCCGGCTCGACGAGCAGGATCTTCTTGTACTCCTCGGCGACCGGCAGCATCGCAAGCGCGACGCCGGAGCCGGTCGGACCGACCGCGAGGTCCACCTTGTCGTCGCCGTACGCGGCGGCGAGCTGCGCCTTGCCGACGTCCGGCTTGAACTGGCTGTCCTTTTCGATGACCACGATCCTGCGGCCGAGCACTTCCATCTTGCCGCCGGTGGCGTACTCGAGGCCCATCATGAGTCCGGCCTGAGTCTGTTTGGCGTAGGCCTCCAGCACTCCGGTCTTGTCGTACACGTGGGCGATCTTGATTTCCTTCGCCTGGCCCAAGGCGAGCCCGCTCACACCGCCAAGCAAAGCCGCCGCGATCCACTTCGACATGCGTTTCATGCGTCCTCCTGACAAGGTAATCGAAAGCTTCCTCGCAATGATCGTGCCGTGCGCGTTAACGCGTTGAAAATAATGGACTAGAAACGTGTGTGAGCAGGCACTTCCGAAGCCATATGGATTAAAAGCAGACACTCAGCTACGAAGCCGTGTCTGAAAATAAGGCATTTTGTCTACGACACGGACGGCCTTTTCAGTGCGGCGAGCCTTTCATACAGGGTGGCGCGAGATATCCCGAGCATTTTGGCCGCGGAAACCTTGTTGCCGCCGGTCGCGTTGAGCGCGGACTCGATCGAGCTGCGTTCCAGCTCGGCGATCAACTGCGGCAGCGGACGAAGCAGGGGCGCCTCGCTGGCCGATTCCGCAGATTTGCCCGGCACCGGGAGGATGGTCGCGAAATCCTCGCCGTTGAGGCGCGGATTGTCGGTAAGCATCGCGGCCTGCTCCAGGACGTTGCGCAGTTCGCGCACGTTGCCGGGCCAGCGATAAAGGCTCAGCGCGGCGAGCCCGGAGGGCGAAAGCTCGCGTTGCGGCATTCCGGTACGTACGGCGATGCTCTCGAGCAGGCTCTCGGCAAGCGCCTCGAGATCGGTGAGGCGCTCGCGCAACGCCGGCAGCCGGATCGGCAACACGTTCAGCCGGTAGTAAAGGTCCTCCCGGAAGCGACCCTCGGCAACGAGCGCGCGCAGGTCGCGGCTCGTGGCCGCGATCACCCGCACGTCGACCCGGATCACCTTGTTCGAGCCGAGCGGCTCGATCTCCTGCTCCTGCAGCGCGCGCAGCAGCTTTGCTTGCAGCGCGAGCGGCATGTCGCCGATCTCGTCCAGAAAGAGCGTGCCGCCGTCGGCGAGCGCGAATTTGCCCTCGCGGCCCTTGCGCTCGGCGCCGGTGTAGGCGCCCGGCGCGACGCCGAAGAACTCCGCTTCGAGCAGCGTCTCGGGTACCGCCGCGAGATTTACGCTGATGAAAGGCCGGTCGGCGCGCACCGAGCCGGCGTGGATCGCGTGGGCGAGAAGCTCCTTGCCGGTGCCGGTCTCGCCCAGCAGAAGCACGGTCGAGGCGGTTTGCGCGGCGCGGCGTGCCTGGCGCTTGACTTCGAGTACCGCCGGGCTCGACCCGATCAGGCTCGCAAACGTGTACTTGGCGCGCCGCTGCGCGGCAAGCTCCCTGCGCGCATCGTCGAGATCGCGCTGCAGCTTGGCGAACTTGGCGATCAGCGGCTGCAGCGTCGTCTCGGGATGGTCGAAAAGCACCATGCCGAGCGCGCCGATCACCGCGCCCGAGTCGTCCCGCAGCGGAATGCGCGACACGACGAACGTGCCTGCCTTGTTGGTGAGCAGGTCGACCAGGATCGGCTTTCCGGTTTCGACGACGTGGCGCATCAGCGTATTGGGCACCACTTCCTCGACCGGGCGGCCGACAAAATCCTCGGCTCGCTCGAAGCCGAGCGCCGGAAGGAACTTCTTGTAGGCTTCGTTGATCCAGACCACGCGCCCGGCGCGGTCCACGAGCAGCATGCCCTGCGCCATGCTCGAGAACAGATCGAACATCGAGCGCGCGGCGAGCCGCAGAATGCTCCCGGCGTCGATCGGCAGCGAGAAGCTCGCGTCAGCGTGGGATTTCGAAACCATCGGGCCAGCCGCTTGAATCGGGAACAGATCTTACTCTGACCCCGCGCGTCCCTGCGGCTTGGGTCGCCTGCCGACCGTGATCGCAAGTTCCATGTCCTCGCCCTGGCGTTTGATCCGGAGCTTCGCGGTCGATCCGGGAGCCAGTCCCGCGACCACGTTGAGGACGTTCTGCGGGTCGGTCACCGTCCTGCCGTCGATCGACAGCAGAATATCGCCCGGCCGGATCCCGGCCTTGTCGGCGGGGCCGTTGCGCAGCACGCCGTTGATGATCGCCCCTTGGGAGCTGCTGAACTTGAACGACTCGGCGATCGCCGGGGTGATGTCCTGCATCTCGACCCCGATCCAGCCGCGCGTCACGGTTCCCGTGCGAATGAGCTGTTCGAGCACCATCCTGGCGGTCGACACCGGCGTGGCGAAACCGATGCCGAGCGACGCGCCACCCGGCGTTCGCGAGTAGATCGCGGTGTTGATGCCGACAAGATTGCCGCGCGAGTCGATCAGCGCGCCGCCGGAATTCCCGGGATTGATCGCGGCATCGGTCTGGATGAAATTCTCGAACACGTTGATGCCGAGGCCCGAGCGGCCGAGCGCCGACACGATGCCCGAAGTCACGGTCTGGCCGACCCCGAACGGGTTGCCGATCGCGAGCACCACGTCGCCCACGCGCAGCGCTTCGGAAGAACCGAACGTGATCGCGGGCAGGTCGGCGCTGTTGACGCGCAGCACGGCGAGATCGGTCTCGGGGTCGCTGCCGACGATCTTGGCCTGCAGTTTCTTGCCGTCGCTCAGTGCGACCTCGATTTCCTCGGCGCTCTCGACCACGTGGTGGTTGGTGAGCACGTAGCCCGCAGCGCTAGCGATCACCCCGGAGCCGAGGCTGGTCACGCGCTGCGCGTCGTCGCCGAACTGGTCGCCGAAGAAGCGCCGGAACAGTGGATCGCTGAGAAACGGGTGGCGCGGCGCGCGCACTTCCTTCGCGGTGAAGATGTTGACCACGGACGGCGCGGCACGGACCACTGCGTCGTGGTAGGACTCCGCACGCCCGCCCGGCGCCGCCGGCGCCGGCGCGGCCTGCTGCATCACGGCTACGTTCTGCGGCACACTCGGTGCCGCGCCGCGGGACGGCAGCCACTCGGGGCGGAACGTCGAGACGACGAACAGCGCCGCCACGCAAATCGTGACCGCCTGGGAAAACAGAAGCCATAGGCGCTGCATACGGAAACCGACTATACCGGGGCCGCAGGCAAATTTTCCGGAAGTCGATTTTATGCAGGAAAGTCAATCGCTTAGGCGTGCAAACGTGGACATTCCGCGAGCGTCTCGGTAGAATCGCCGCCTTTTGCAGCGTTTCGTTCTTCCGGGAACCTTTCCATGAGCGAGAGCCAGAAGATCGACCGCGCACGGCGCAACCTGATCGTCGCAACCTCGGTCGTTGGCGGTGCGGCGAGCGTCGGCGCGGCCGTGCCGTTCGTCGTCAGCATGTGGCCTTCGGAGCGTGCCAAGGCGGCCGGCGCGCCGGTCGAGGTCGAGATCGCGCGCATGGAGCCGGGCGAACTCAAGATCGTCGAGTGGCGCGGCAAGCCGGTCTGGGTGGTCCGGCGCACCAAGGAAATGCTCGATTCGCTCAAGGTCGTCGCCAGCCGGCTAACCGACCCGGAGTCGAGCTCCTCCGAGCAGCCCGACTATGCGAAGAATGAGCACCGCGCGCGCAAGAGCGAGTTCATGGTGATGGAGGGCGTGTGCACGCACCTGGGCTGCTCGCCGCAGATGAAATCCGCCGAGGCCAAGGCGGAGATGGGCGCCGACTGGACCGGCGGCTTCTACTGTCCCTGCCACGGCTCCAAGTTCGACTACGCGGGGCGCGTGTTCAAGGGCGCGCCGGCGCCGCTCAACCTGCCGGTTCCGCCGTACGTCTTTCTCTCCGAAACGACGATCCGCATCGGCGACGACAAGAAGGGAGCGTAGGCGATGGCCGGCCGGCTGATGGCGCTGTGGGACTGGGTCGACGCGCGGATGCCCTCGCTCGCGGAGGAATACCGCAAGCACCTCGCCGAGTACTACGCGCCCAAGAACTTCAACTTCTGGTACTACTTCGGATCGCTCGCGCTGCTGGTGCTGGTGATCCAGATCGTCACCGGCATCTTCCTCACCATGCATTACAAGCCCGACGCCAGCCTCGCGTTCGGCTCGGTCGAATACATCATGCGCGACGTGAGCGGGGGCTGGATCATCCGCTACATCCATTCGACCGGCGCGTCGGCGTTCTTCATCGTCGTGTACCTGCACATGTTCCGGGGCATGCTCTACGGCTCGTACCGCGAGCCGCGCGAACTGGTCTGGATCTTCGGCGTGCTGATTTACCTGAGCCTGATGGGCGAGGCGTTCTTCGGCTATCTCCTGCCGTGGGGCCAGATGTCGTACTGGGGCGCGCAGGTGATCGTGAACCTGTTCGGCACGGTGCCGTTCATCGGTCCGGACCTCGCGCTGTGGATTCGCGGCGACTACGTGGTGTCGGACGCGACCCTGAACCGCTTTTTCGCCATGCACGTGATCGCGATCCCGCTGGTGCTGCTCGGCCTGGTGGTGGTGCATCTGCTCGCGCTGCACGACGTCGGGTCGAACAACCCGGACGGCATCGAGATCAAGAAGCGCAAGGACCCGCGCAGCGGGCACCCGTTGGACGGCATTCCGTTCCATCCCTACTACACGGTCAAGGACATCGTAGGCGCGGTGGTGTTTCTCGCGGTGTTCTGCGCCGTGCTCTTTTTCGCCCCGGAAATGGGAGGCTACTTCCTCGAGTACAACAATTTCATTCCGGCCGATCCGCTCAAGACGCCGTCGCATATCGCGCCGGTGTGGTACTTCACGCCGTACTACACCATCCTGCGGGCGGTGCCGCCGCTGTTCAATTCGCAGTTTCCGGGCGTGCTCGCCATGGGGGTCGCGGTCCTGATCCTGTTCTTCCTGCCCTGGCTCGACCGCAGCCCGGTGAAGTCGATCCGCTACCGCGGCCGGCTGTACAAGGGCGCGCTGGCGATCTTCGTGGTGGCGTTCCTCGTGCTCGGCTACCTCGGCACCGAGCCGACGACGGTGTGGGGCCAGTTCGATTTCGACGCCTTCTTCCTCGACACCAAGGACATCGCGACCTGGGCCGGGCGCCTGGGCACGGTGATCTACTTCCTGTTCTTCGTCCTCATGCCCTGGTACACGGCGCGGGACAGGTGCACGCCGGTGCCCGACCGGGTGACGATGTGAGCGCCGCGATGCGCGGAATCCTGCTCGCATTGCTGCTCGCGCCGCTGGCAGCGCTTGCGCCGGCGCGGGCAGCGATCGCGGCCGAAGCCGGCTACCGGCTCGACCGTTCGCCGCACGATCCGCGCGACCTGGTGAGCCTGCAGGCGGGCGCCCGCACCTTCGTCAACTATTGCCTCAACTGCCACGGCGCCCAGTTCATGCGCTACAACCGCCTCGCCGAGATCGGCCTGAGCGAAGCGCAGATCCGCGACAACCTGATGTTCCCGGTCGACAAGGTCGGGGAGACGATGCGCGTCGCGCTCGGCGCGAAGGACGGCAAGGAATGGTTCGGCGTGCCGCCGCCGGACCTCTCGGTGATCGCGCGCTCGCGCAGCCCCGACTGGCTCTACACGTACCTGCGCACCTTCTACCGCGACGCGAAGACGGTCACGGGCTGGAACAACGCCGTGTTCGCGAACGTCGCGATGCCGCACGCGCTCTGGCGCCTGCAGGGCGAGCGCGGGCTCGAGATCATCCCCCACACCGACAAGGCGGGGCACGTCGCGCTCGAGTACAAGTGGACGCAGCTCGCGCCGGGCGCGCAGGGCACCGTGCAGTACGACGCCACCGTGCGCGACCTCGTGAACTTCCTCGTCTACATCGGCGAGCCGGCGGCGCAGTCGCGCAAGCGCATCGGCATCGTGGTGCTGCTCGTGCTCGGCGTGCTGTTCGTCTTCGCCTACGCGCTGAAGAAAGAGTACTGGAAAGACGTTCACTGAGCACCGAACCGGGATCCCGCGAAAGCCGGGCGGACGCCGCGCCCGGCTTTTCACTCTGATCAGGAAGACCGCGCCATGATGCAACTGTATTCGGGCACCACCTGCCCCTTCAGCCACCGCTGCCGCTTCGTGCTGTACGAAAAGGGCATGGACTTCCAGGTGATCGACGTCGACATGTACAACAAGCCGGAGGACATCGCGGTGATGAACCCGTACAACCGGCTTCCGGTGCTGGTCGAGCGCGATTTGATTCTCTACGAGTCGAACATCATCAACGAGTACATCGACGAGCGCTTCCCGCATCCGCAGCTCATGCCCGCGGACCCGGTGATGCGCGCCCGCGCGCGGCTCATGCTGTTCAACATGGAAGTGGAGCTGTTCTCGCAGATCGATGCGATGGAATCGGGCAAGGAAAAGCAGGTCGAGCGGGCGCGCGCGCACGTCACCGACCAGCTCATCCAGATCGTGCCGATCTTCGCCAAGAACAGGCACATGCTCGGCGACGACTTCACGATGCTCGACGTGGCGATTGCGCCGCTCCTGTGGCGGCTCGACCATTACGGCATCCGCCTCGGCAAGCCCGCGGCGCCGCTGATGAAATACGCCGAGCGCATCTTCTCGCGCCCCGCCTTCATCGAGGCGCTCACGCCCTCGGAAAAGGTGATGCGCAAATAGCGAATGGACGAGGTTCCGACCAAGCCGTACATCCTGCGCGCGCTCTACGAGTGGTGCGTAGATAACGGCTACACCCCGCACCTCGCGGTGAAGGCCGATTCGCGCGCCCAGCTACCTTCGGAGTACGTGCGCAACGGCGAGATCACGCTCAATATCTCTCCGACGGCGGTGCACAAGCTGCAGATGGGCAACGACCTGATCGAGTTTTCGGCCCGATTCGCCGGCGTCGCGCGCCAGATCTCGGTGCCGGTCGCCTGCGTCTATGCGCTCTACGCGCGCGAAACCGGCCACGGCATGACCTTCGACGTGGAGCCCGCGATGCCGGGAGGGCAGGCGCGCGCCGAGGCCGAGCCTTCTGCGCCCGCGACATTGGCGCCCGCTCCGACCGCGCTTCCGGTGCCCACCGCACCCGCGGATCCGCGCAAGCCCTCGGGCGGCCGGCCGAAGCTGAAGCGCGTCAAGTAAGCGGCCCTGTAGAATTCCCCGCGGGCCGGCTTAGCTCAGTTGGCAGAGCAGCTGATTTGTAATCAGTTGGTCGGCGGTTCGATTCCGTCAGCCGGCACCGTAAAATCAGTAGCTTATATGTAAGTTGTTGCTCGCATTGCGCTTTACTGGCACATTTCCGGCACACAAACCGAGAAAAAACGCCCGTTATCCACAGTAAAGGGGCGCAATCAAATGGCGAGCATTCAAACCCGCGTCTGGATCGACAAAGAGGGCAAGCAACGGACGAGCTACCGCGTTCAGATTCGCCGTCGGGGCTTTCCGCCAGTAACCGAGACCTTCCCGCGAAAGACAGACGCTGACAAGTGGGCGCGGAAGACTGAGGCCGACATGGATCAGGGGCGGTACTTCCCGCAGCATGAGGCGAAGCGCCGCACCCTGGGCAACCTGGTAGACCGTCAGCTAGAGCGAGCGAAGCTTGAGAAGCTGCAGCGCTATAACTTCTACCGGCCGATGCTCGAATGGTGGAAGGACAAGCTCGGCGAATACAAACTCTCGTCAGTCACGCCGGCACTCATTTCCGAGCAGCGCGACAAGCTGCAGACCGAGGAGGGCTTTAGCAACGCGACCGTCAACCGCTACCTGGCGGTACTCAGCAAGGCTTTCACCAATGCCGTGCGCGAATGGCATTGGGTGCATGAAAACCCGGTCGCGAAGGTAACGAAGAAACAGGAGCCGAGGGGCAGGGTGCGGTATCTCTCGGACGAGGAACGCGAACGGCTGCTGGAAGCCTGCCGCAAGTCGGAATACAAACCCCTTTACCTGATCGTCCTATTTGCCCTCACAACGGGCATGAGGCGCGGCGAGCTATTCGGGCTAAGGTGGCAGGACGTAGACCAGGAACGTCGCGTGGCCGTGCTCCAGAACACGAAGAACGGCGACCGCAGGAGCGTTCCCATCGTGCCGGAAGTGGCCGAGCTGCTGAAGGCCCATGGCAAGGTCCGCAAGCTCGATAACGATCAAATCTTTGTCAGCGACGGCGCGCCGGAGATTCATCTATTCGATACCGCATGGTATGCCGCGCTAGATGCGGCCGAGATCAAAGACTTTCGCTTCCACGATCTACGGCATACGGCAGCGTCCTATCTCGCCATGAGCGGGGCGACCACCGCAGAGATTGCCGCAGTGCTCGGGCATCGCACGCTCGCAATGGTCAAGCGCTACGCCCACCTTTCCGACCAGCACACCGGCACCGTGGTCGAGCGCATGACGCGCAAATACTTCACCTGAAAAAACTGCGCTGTCGGCCTTGACCGCTATATCTGTTTCAATATAATGGCCATGAAGCCCGTAACGTGGCTCGGTGACAGCCGGCAGGCGGTGAAAGAGTTTCCGCGAATCGCCCGTCAGCGAACGGGCCGGCAGCTTGCCCGCGTCCAGGATGGTCTGGAACCTGAGAGCTGGAAGCCGATGCCGTCGATTGGTATCGGGGTAAGCGAGATCCGGGTCCGCGAAGGCCGGGCTTTCCGGCTCATTTACGTTGCCAAGTTCTCCGAGGCGATCTATGTGCTTCACGCCTTCGAGAAAAAGGCGCGCAAGACACCGAAGCCCGATATTGACCTCGCCCGCGCGCGATTCAGGGCACTGGTGAACGAAAGGAAGAAAAAATGACGGAACGCTTGAAGATGGAACGCGGCAGCGGGAACGTTTTTCGGGACATCGGATTTTCCCCGGACGAGGCGCAGAACCTGGTGCTGCGCTCGGAACTGATGACGCGAGTAGAACGATTCGTGAAGCGCGGCGGCATGACGCAAACCGAAGCGGCGCGCGTACTCGGCGTCACGCAACCGCGACTCAACGATTTGCTGCGAGGGAAGATCGACAAGTTCAGCCTCGACGCGCTGGTCAACATGCTCGGCCATGCCGGCATGCGGGTCGAGTTGACGGTGAAACGCGCAGCGTAACCGCTGTGGCGGCGCATGACGCGCCAGGCGCGCTCCGCGGCACAATTGCGGCAAACTCGCCGGCAAATGGTGCCAGTAAACCGCAGCACACCACGGCAAGGCGATTCCCGATCTCCCCTCTGAAAGCCTGCTGCTGAGTGCTGCCGTTTGTCGCCGATATTTTCCGAACGGCGATTTGTAATCAGTTGGTCGGCGGTTCGATTCCGTCAGCCGGCACCAATGGCGAACTGCCGCAGACCGAGAAGGAATCCATGGTTCGCCGGCGCTATCGGCGAACGCCTCGCGCGCACGAGTACGCCTGTTTTCAGGCAGTTCGAAGCTCAGTCGCTCGTCATGATGAACAGCGGCGCGCGGTCGAAGTCGTAGATCGGCCTCAGGCGGTCGGTGTTGTAATACTTGGACACGTCCACGTTCTTTCTGTTCGACGTCACCTGAGAAATCGGCACGCTGTCGTAGAAGCCGTGGTGAATGCTCACCAGGCGCCCGTAGTCCTTGCGCATGACGAGGTCGAGCGCCAGATTGCCGAAGGCCATCGGCACGATCGAGTCGAGTGCGTCGGGATCGCCCGAACGCACCAGGTAGCCGAGGCGCTGGTTCACGACGTCGATGCGCCGGCCGTTGTTGTACTTCGGGGACGTTTCCTTCAGCGCGGCGCTGATCCGATCGCCGATGCCGCCCAGCTTGCGGTGACCAAACATGTCCGCCTCCTCGCCCTCGAAGCTCATTCCCTCGTGCGTGGTCAGGCGGGCACCCTCTGACACCAGCACGACCGCATAGCGGCTGGGGTTCCGATTGCGATCGTAGGTGAGCAATTCGGCAAGGTGTTCGACCTCCACCGGGTGCTCGGGAATGATGCACCGGTCTGCCGCGCCGGCCATGGTGGGCAGGAGCGCGGTGAAGCCGGCGTACCGCCCGAACACCTCGATCACCAGGAAGCGCTCGTGCGAGCCCGCCGAAGTGCGCAGGCGGTGCGTCAGTTCGATGGTGCGCGTCACGCAGGTGCTGAATCCGATGCAGTAGTCGGTACCGTGAACATCGTTGTCCATCGTCTTCGGGATCGCGACGACCGGTACGCCCTCGTCGTGCAGCCGCTTGGCGTAGCTGAGCGTGTCGTCCCCGCCGATCGGAATCAGGACGTCCACGCCGACGTGCTCGAGGTTGCGCAGCACGTCCTTCGTCAGGTCGTTGATGGGCTCGTCGTAGCCGCTCAGGTGCGCAGGCACGCGCTCCCTGGGAACGTGGCTCGGCCGAGAGCGCGAGGTGTGAAGGAAGGTGCCTCCGGTACGGCCGGCGCGGTTGACGATCGCTTCGGAGAGGGGCTGGACGTGGTCGGAGTTGTCGGCCTTGGCCTCGGGCACATAGTCCATGAGACCTGCCCAGCCGTGCCGGATGCCGACCACGCGGTATCCGTCACGCAAGGCGCGAATCGTGATCGCGCGGATGGCTGGATTCAGCCCCGGCACGTCGCCGCCGCCAGTGAGAATCCCTATCGTACGCAGCGTTCCCGCCATCCGTCCTCTCCGTGCTTCAGTCCGGTCGTGTCGTTGCGCGCGGCTTCCCCTCAGCGCCTCAAGAACCAGATGATGAGCGTCAGCACGAGCGAAACGTCTGCCTCACTTCCCTTCGGCCGCAAGCGCGCGGCACAGTTCCCGCAGGCGGGCGCGTTCGGCATCGCCGATCCCGCCGGGATCGAAACGGTAGCGCTGATGCAGCCGGAGCGCCTCGCCGACCTTGTCGCGCGTCGCGGGATCGAGCAGGTGCGCGGCCTGCTGTAACCAGGACGAAAGCGGCGTGCCTTCGGCGCGCGCTGCAAGGCGTTGGGAGAGCGCGCGCTCGAGCGCGTAGAACTCGGAGTCAGCCCCGGGCCAGGCGCGCGCGGGCCGCACTGGCGCAATCAGATCGCGCACCACGCGCCGGCCGCGCAGGACTCGCCAGGCAAGGACCGCGATCAGCAGCGCGAGCACGACGTACCACGCGTCGCTCGCGCGCAGCTCACCGCGCTGCGACCAGCGGAACGCCGCCCAGCGCGCGAGGTCGGCGAGCTTTTCCCAGGCGGGCGCGAATTGCTCCTCTTCCTCGAACCAGGCGGGCGGCGTGGTGTCGAGATCGACCCAGCGGGTGCCGGTCCACGCCCGCGCCCAGGCGTGGGCGTGGCGCGCGCGGACTACGTAGGCTTCCTCGAGCGGGCTGTATTCCATCACCGCAAACCCGGTCGAGTAGCGCGACGGGACGCCGGCAGCGCGCAGCAGCAGCGCGGTGGCCGCGGCGAAGTATTCGCAATGGCCCGAGCGCGTGTTGCGCAGGAAGTCGGCAAGCGCACTCGTGCCTTCTTTCGGCGGCTGTTCGCGCCAGATCGAATAGGAAAAGCCCGCGAAATAGGCTCGCACCCGGCGCAGCGCCTCGTCGGCGGAAAGGCCGGCGAGCCCGAGTTCGGCTGCGATGGCATCGAGCACCTCGCGCTCGGGCACCGGCACATGCAGGTCCTCCCGGCCGGGCGGCGCCATGGTGTCGGCCGAGCCCGCCGCGTCGGCCTCGTATTCGATCCATTCGCCCGTGAGTTCGGCGAGCACGGCGCCGAGCGCATTGCGTTTGACGCTGGAGGCGCCGAGCCCGGTGATGCGTGCAGTCGCTGACGGCAACGCGAGCAGAATTCGGCCGCGCTCTGCGCGCACGGCGATGCGCGCGCTCCACTCGGGCTCGGCCGCGGCGAGTCGCCAGGTGAGGCCGCCGGGCTCGGGTGCGATGGCCTCCATGGGCGCGGCGCGCGCGAGCCAGGTCGTGCCGACGTAGGTGTTGTAACTCGAGCGGTGCAGCAGCCGGACGCGCCCGGCGCTCGCCTGCGGCACGTATACGCGCATCAGGATCGCGTCGCGCAGCTTGAGCTTGCCGATCGATCCGATGTCGGTCGTGGTGCGGTACGGATCGCCCGCAAAGCCGCGCAGGTACCATTCCGCGACCCATGCTTCGAAGCGCGTCTGAAGATCCGCAAGCCCGGCATGGCCCGCGTAGCCGCCCGCCGCGCCGGCTGCGAGCATGAGTACCCAGGCCGCCACGGGAGCGTGCGCGGGACGCGAGGCGAACAACCCCCAGGCGACGGCGACGACGACGCCGATGAAATACCCCGGCCCGCTCGCGTTGGCCGCACCGGCGGCGAGCAGCACCACCGCGACGTAGGGTGCGCTCGTATCGATGAGCGGGTCCCGGATCGCCGGGTTTTCGCGCTTGAGCTTGCGCAAGTAGCGAAACAGCGCCGAAAGCGGCACGCGGCCGCTTTCGGACACCATCTGCGCAAGCAGGATCGGCGCGAGCGCCGCCGGCAGCCACTGGAACGCGGCGAGAATGCCGTGCGCGACGCCGCGGTTGATGGCGAGCAGCACCGTGAGCCCGACGAACAGGGTCGCGCACAGGTCGGCGATTCGCGCGTGCTCGGTTGCGCCGAGATCGAAGCGCAGGCTCGCGCGGCGCGCCGCTTCCAGCGCCACAGCGAGCGCGAGCGCCGGAATCCAGTTGCCGGATTGCCAGCCCCAGAAAAGGACGCTCGCCCCGACAAGGTACGGCGGCGCGGCGATCATCGCAGCCCCGCCAACCCGCGCTCGATTTCGCCCGGATGCAGCACGCGCAGGCCGGCTTCACGCCTGGGCGGAGCGTCACCGGGCGCGCATACGAGCAGCGCGCGCACTTCGAGACCGCTCGCGCGCGCCGCGGCGACGAACCGGCGCCGCGGTTCGTCCCAGGCGAGCAGCACCGCGATGATGCTGGAAAGCGCTCCTCGCTTTGCGAGCACGGCGGCGCCGAGCGCCTCGAACCGCGCCGGCGGCGAAGCGGCCACCGCGGCAAGCACTTCGAGCATGTGCTCGGCGTGCAACTGCCCGCGCCCGGCGGTGTAGGTGCTGACCTCGCCGCTGACGAACAGCAGGTCGAGCAGGCATTCGCGCGTATCGATCGTGTAGACGAAGGACGCGGCGAGCGCGACCGCGTCTTCGAACGCCGCATCTTCGCCGCGGGCCGATCCGGTATCGAGCACCAGCGCGTGGCGCTCGAAGAACTCGTCCTGGAACTCCTTGACGATCGGCTTTCCGGTGCGCGCGAAGCTCTTCCAGTGCAGGCGCTGCAACGGGTCGCCGGGCCGGTAATCGCGCAGCGAAAGGAATTCCTCCGAATCCCCGACCGAGGCCGCGAGCGAGACTCCGCCCTGCTGGAACCGGCGCGCGCCGGGGAGCGCGAGCGCGGGGATCCGGTAGCGCTTCGGCAGCGCGATGACGCGCGCCGCGAGCGGCACCCGCACCAGCCCCTTCATCAGTCCCAGCGGATCGGTGCGGGCGACGCTCAGGCCGACAAGCTCGATCCTGCCGCGCCGGCGCGGCAGGAATCCAAGGCGCACCGAGTGCGACTGCCCGCTCGCGAGCGCGGGCAGAGGCGCTTCCTCGGCCGCGTCCGGCACGCGGCGCTCGATCAGCCAGCGCCAGCGGAAATAGCCGACCGAGCGATCGAACCAGTTGCGGCGCTCCTCGCCCGGCTCGCGCGCGGCGCGCCATTCCTCGAAGCCGGGTCGCGGGTCGCCGAAACGCTCGGCAAGCGTCGCTCCCGAAAGCGTCGCCGATCCGCGGTTGGACACCGTGACGCGGTAGACAAAGCGCTCGCCCGCGGTCGCGTAGCGCGGGATGTCGCGACTCACCTCGAGCCGCGCCCGGAAAAAGAGGCTTGCGGCGTAGGCGAGGACGAGCAGCGCGGCAAGGAACGTGAACGCCTGCGCGGTCAGCGTCTGGTTGAGGTCGATCCCTGCCGCGCCCGCGGCGCCCGCGGTGCCGAACAGCAGCCAGCCTGCGCGCGTGAGCCGCTCGCGCAGCCAGTGGTCCAGGGCGCTGAACGCCCGCAGCGAGCGGTAGATCGCCCGTCTCACGACGGGACCTTCACCTCGCGCAGGACGTCGGCGACGAGCGCCTGGCCGGTGGCGCCCGCGAATTTCGCCTGCGGGTCGAACACGATGCGGTGCGCGAGCACCGTGACCGCGAGCTCATGCACGTGCTCGGGGCGCACGAACTCCTCGCCGTCGAACAGCGCCAGCGCCTTCGCGGCGTGCGCGAGCGCGATCGAGGCGCGCGGTCCGCAGCCGAGCTGCACCTGCGGCGCAAGGCGGGTGCGGCGCACCAGCTCGACGATGTAATGCCGCAGCTCGCCGGCCATGCGCACCCGGCGCACGCGCTCCTTGAGCGCGATCGCCTCCTCGCGCGTCGCCACCGGCGCGAGGCGCGCCAGCGGATGGCCGAGTTCCTGCGCGGCGAGCACTTCGGCCTCGGTGTCGCCATCGACGTAGCCGAGCGCGAGGCAGAGCGCAAAGCGGTCCATCTGCGCCTCGGGCAAGGGGTAGGTGCCGCGGAATTCGACCGGGTTCTGCGTCGCGACGACGAAGAAGAGTTCATCCATCGGATGCGTGCGCCCCTCGACCGAAACCTGGCCCTCGGCCATGACCTCGAGCAGCGCCGACTGCGTTCGCGGGGAAGCGCGGTTGATCTCATCCGCAAGCAGGATCGAGGTGAACACCGGTCCCTCGCGGAACTCGAACTCCTGGTTTTTCTGGTTGAAGACGGACACGCCGAGGATGTCGGAGGGCAGGAGGTCCGGGGTGAACTGCACGCGCGCGAACTTCGCGCCGATCGAGGCGGCGAGGCTTTTCGCGAGCGTGGTCTTGCCGGTGCCGGGGTAGTCGTCGATGAGGACGTGGCCGCCGGAGGCGAACGCGGAGAGGAGCTTGCGCACCGCCTGGTGCTGCCCGCGCATCACCGTTTCGATATTGGCCGCGATCCGCTCGAAAAGCGCCTGCGCATCGCGCGCGGAGAGCGCAGCTTGCGGGGCGGCGGCGTCCATTGGAGCATAGTGTACGATGCCGCGCGTTGCCGGGCTTTGCCTTACGAACCGGCCGAGATCGATCGGCTGGTCGCGATGCCCGCGCTACAGGCGCGCGGCGAGTTCGGCGCCTTCGAGCATCGCGCGCTTGGCGTCGAGCTCGCCCGCCTCCTTCGCGCCGCCGATGAGGTGCGCCGTCCTGCCGCGGCGCTCGAGCGCAGGCGCGAGCGCGCGCTGCGATTCCTGGCCGGCGCACACGATCACCGTATGGGCGGGCACGACGACCTCGGCTCCGTCCAGGGCGACGCGCACCCCGGTGGCGTCGATGCGCCGGTATTCGATCCCTTTCAGCATGCGGACTCCATTGCGCACCAGCTCGGCACGGTGCACCCAACCGGTCGTTCGGCCGAGCGTGTGGCCAAAGGGCGTGTGCGAGCGCTTGAGCATGGTGATGTGGTGGGCCGGGCGCGGCGCTTCGCGCTCGGCCGGATCGAGGCCGCCGGGAACGGTGCGGTCCGCAGTGATGCCCCAGTGGCGCGAGAACTCCGCGGGCTCGAGGCTCGAGCGGCTGGAGCGCTCGAGCAGGTACAGCGCGACATCGAAGCCGATCCCGCCCGCGCCGAGGATCGCGACGTTCTCGCCGATCTGCGCCTGTCCCGAGAGCGCATCCACGTAGCCGATCACGTTTGCGCCGTCGATGCCGGGAATCCGCGGCTTGCGCGGCTCGATCCCGGTGGCAAGCACGATTTCGTCGAACTGCGCAAGTTCTGCTTCTTCCGCGGCATGCCCGAGACTGAGTTTCGCGCCCGCGCGGCGCAGCCGCTCGGCATAGTAGGCGATCGATTCGGCGAACTCCTGCTTTCCCGGGATTCTCTTTGCCAGGTTGAACTGGCCGCCGAGGTGCGCCGATTTCTCGAACAGCACCACTTCGTGGCCGCGCTCGGCGGCGACCGAGGCGCAGGAAAGGCCCGCCGGGCCGCCTCCCACGACGGCGACGCGCCTGCGGCGCGCGCTCGGCGCGTACACGAGCTTCGTCTCGCGGCCGGCGCGCGGATTGACCACGCAGCTCGCCGGCTGGCCGATGAAATAATGATCGAGGCAGGCCTGGTTGCACGCAATGCAGATGTTGATCGCGGCGCGGTCGCCGGCCCGCGCCTTGTTGGCGAATTCGGGATCGGCGAGCAGCGCGCGCGCGAGCGACACCATGTCGGCGTCGCCCCGGGCGATGATCGCCTCGGCGATCTCGGGCGCGTTGATCCGGTTCGAGGCCACGACCGGAATGCGCACCGCCTCCTTGAGCCTGCGCGTCGCCCAGGCGAAGCCGCCGCGCGGCACCGCCTGCGCGATAGTCGGAATTCTCGCCTCGTGCCAGCCGATCCCGGTGTTGAGCAGTGTCGCGCCGGCGGCCTCGATTGCCCGCGCCACCGTGGCGATGTCGTCGCCGGAAAGCCCGCCTTCGACGAGGTCGAGCGCCGAAATGCGGTACACCAGAATGAAATCGGGCCCGGCGGCGGCGCGGATGCCGCGCACGATCTCGCAGGCAAAGCGCATGCGGTTTTCGAGCGTGCCGCCCCACTGGTCGGCGCGCTGGTTGGTGCACGGCGCGAGGAACTGGGTGATCAGGTATCCCTCGGAGCCCATCACTTCGACCCCGTCGTAGCCCGCTTCCTGCGCGAGGCGCGCCGCGTTCACGAAGTCCGCGATCGTCTGCGCGATCTCCGCCGGGCTCATCGCGCGCGGCGGGTTCGGATTGATCGGCGCCTTGGTCGCCGAGGGGGCGGCGATCCGTCCGTGATAGCCGTAGCGCCCCGCGTGCAGGAGCTGCAGCGCGATGCGTCCGCCCGCGGCGTGCACCGCCCGCGGGATCACGCGATGGCGGTCGCGATCCGCAGGCGTCGAGACTTGCGCGCGGTGCGGACCGAGCTCTCCGGCATCGTTCGGCGAAAACCCCCCCGTGACAAGCAGCGCGGCGCCGCCGCGCGCGCGCTCGGCATAGAACGCGGCGAGCCGCTCCATGCCGTCGGGCCGCGCCTCGAGCCCGGTGTGCATCGAGCCCATGAGAATGCGGTTCGGCAGCCGCACCGAACCCAGATCCAGCGGCCGAAACAGATGTGGATAAGCGGGCATTTGATTGCCGATTCTAGCTGCGCGTGACGAAGACGGTGCCGAGCAGGATGAGGACGCCGCCCGCGAGCGCCGCGGGCGGGAGCGCTTCGCCGAGAAATAGCGCGCCCCAGAGAAGCCCGAATAGCGGAATGAGATAGGTCACGGTGAGCGCGCGCGTCCCGCCCACATCGGCGATGAGGCGAAAGTACAGCAGGAATGCCACCGCGCTCGCGAGGAGCGCGAGGCCGAGCACGTTTGCGACGACGAGCGGCGAGGGCGCGGCGAGCGGCGGCAGCACGGGCAGCAGCGGCAGCAGGAACACGGCCGCCGCGAGCTGGTTGCCGACCGCGATGCCTTGCGGGGGCGCGCCGGCGCCCCAGCGCTTGATCAGCACGCCGGTGAGGCCGTATCCGCAGCAGGCACCGAGCGACGCGCCGACCGCCCAGCCGAACATCGGCCCGGCGTCGATTCCCGCGGGCCGCGTCACGAGGGCCACCCCGCTCGCCCCGATCACGAGCCCGGCAAGCTTGCGCGCGCTTACCCGCTCGCCCGCCAAGAGCGCGCCGAAGGCAAGGCCGAACATGGGCGCCGTGGCGTTCAGAATCGCAAGCAGCGACGCGGGCAGGTGCATCGCGGCAAAGGCGTACAGCGCGAACGGTACCGCCGAGTTGACGAGCCCCACCAAGGCATACAGCCGCCAGTGCTCGCGCAGGCGCGGATCGAACCCGGTCGCCCGGAACCACGCGGCGAGCGCCAGGCCGCCGAGAAGCACGCGCGACTCCGCAGTGGCGATCGGCCCGAGCACCGGGGCCGCGACGCGCATGAAAATGAAGGAGCCGCCCCAGATTGCGGCGAGGAGAACGAGGCGGCCGTAATCGGCCGGCCTCATTCAGCGGGGCGCTTCTCGATTTCGAGGAGTTTCTTCTTGCGCCCCACGCCCCAGGCGTAGCCGCCGAGGCCACCGTCGGAGCGCAGCGCGCGGTGACACGGAATGATGATCGCGGCAGGATTGGCGCCGCAGGCGCTGCCCACCGCGCGCTGCGCGCCGGGGCTGCCGATCGCGCGCGCGATCTCGGAGTAGCTGCGCGTCTCGCCGCGCGGAATGCGCCGCAGCTCCTCCCACACCTTGCGCTGAAATGCGGTGCCGCGCACGTCCACCGGAACCCGGGCGAGCGAAGTCTCGCCGCGCAGGAAATCGGCAATCGACTTTCTCACACCGGCAAGGGCGCGCGCATCTTCGACCAGCTCGGCTTCGCTGAATTCCTCAGCCAGGAGCCTGCGAAGCTTCCGCGGGCTCTCGCCCAGCTTGATCGAGCACACGCCCCGATCGGTCGCGGCGACCAGCACCACGCCGAGCGCGGTGCCGAACGCCGTGTACAGAATCCTCATCCCCTTGCCCCTGGCGCGGTAGTCGCGCGCGGCCATCCCCAGGCGCGCCGCCGCGCTCTCGTAGAAGCGCGACAGCGAGCCGTACCCGGCCTCGAACAGCGCGTCGGTGACGCG
>Ga0114945_10000020_pt1 | contig 78568 bp, 76 predicted proteins | sample OV2TP3_FD_87194 | JGI IMG/M metagenome (GOLD analysis project Ga0114945, IMG submission 87194) | Hot spring microbial communities from Beatty, Nevada to study Microbial Dark Matter (Phase II) - OV2 TP3 | ecosystem: Environmental > Aquatic > Thermal springs > Hot (42-90C) | place: USA: Beatty... | reverse complement strand
GCATCCGCGTCGCCGCCGCCGTGCAGGAGCGAAAGCTGGTCAACCGGGTGGCGCCCGTCTATCCCGTCTACGCCCGCGAGGCCGGCATCGCGGGCGCCGTCAACCTGGAAGCCGTTCTCAAGACCGACGGCCGCATCGGCGAGCTGCGCGTGCTCTCCGGCGACCCCAACCTGGTGGCCGCCACCGTCGCCGCCGTCCAGCAGTGGCGCTACCAGCCTACGCTGCTTGACGGCGAGCCCGCCGAGGTCATCACCCTCATTACCGTTGTTTTCAGATTGAACGACGGACCAAGGAACTAACCAAAGATCTTCTTGAGAAAGCCTTTCTTTTTCGGGCCTTCGCTGTAGGGGCGGAAGTACTCCTGCGGCACCGGGCGCTTGCCGTCCGGGCCCAGCTTCTGGCCGGCGCGCTGCGCGCGGACGTTGTCCTGCATCTCGAAGGCGATCTTCTTGGCCGCGTCCACGTCCTTGGGCCCGATGTGGATGATTTCGTTCTGGCGGTTGCGCACGTGGCGCCAGCGGTCGTCGGCGATGGGGTCGATGCGCTCGGGGAAAAGCTCGAGGGCCCGGTTGAGGAACTCCTCATCGAACGCGGGGCAGCGGTGGAAGCCGCTGTAGAGCTTCTCACGCACGTAGGCGGCGATGCGCTCTTTGTCGAGCACCCAGGCGCCGTCGCCGTCCAGCTTGCCCATCATCAGCCATTCGATGTTGATGCGGTCCGACAGGTTCGACACCGCGTACTTGCAGCCCCACGCGCTCCAAAAATTGCCGTCGAAGAAGCAGTGCTCCCGCCGCGGCCGCCGCAGGTACTCGCGGAAGCAGTGGGTCATCTGCGCCATTTCGTGCCACGCTATCTCCGCCCCGTCGAGCCAGCAGCGCTTCTGCCGCAGCTCCCAGGTCGCCTCCTTCAGCTCCTGCAGTGCGTCCAGCTCGGAGAACTGGTAGGTCGCCCGCACGCGCAGGCCTTTGCCCTCGCCGAACTCCCGGAAGGTCGGGTGCTTGCGCGCCACCGCCACCGCCTCGTCGAACGCCGCCACCGTGGCGTAGGCCAGCTCGACCGTGATGCCCTTGGCCGGGATGGCGGGCTCCGTCGCCGCCGCGGCCGCTGCTCCTGTCGTCGTCTCGCTCATCGTCGAAGCGCTCGATTCTATTCGCAACTCCGGCGTCGCGCAACCGACCGGCCTGCGCTAGACTGGACGCGGCCGCAGCACAATCCGATTCCATGTCCGTCCGCCGACAAGTCGCCGCCCTGTTTCTACTGGCCGCCGCCTCCGCCTCGCTCACCTGCTCGCCGCCGCAGGCTCCCAAGCCCGGCGCGCCCGTCACGCTGGTCTTCAAGCACGCCAAGCATCCGCGCTACGCCGTGCTCGCCGACCTGGTGCGCGCGTTCGAGGCCGAGCATCCCGGCATCCGCGTCCGCGAAGAAATCCTCCCCGCCACCACCGACGAGCAGCACCAGTTCTACGTCATCAACCTCGCCGGCGGCGCCGCCGACTTCGACGTCATCGACATGGACGTCATCTGGGTGCCGGAGTTCGCCCGCGCCGGCTGGCTGCGGGAGCTCACGCCCCACATCCCCGCCAGCGAGCTCGCCCCCCTCCACCCCTCCGCGCTCCAGGCCGATTGGCTCGACCGCAAGCTCTTCGCCGTTCCCTGGTTCGTTGACACCGGCGTCCTCTACTACCGCAAAGATCTGCTTGACAAGCACGGCTTCGCCCCGCCGCAAACCTATCCCGAGCTGGTCGAGCAGGCGCAGCGCATCCTGGCCGCCGAGCGCGACCCGCGCCTGATGGGCTTCGTCTGGCAGGGGATGCAGTACGAAGGCCTAGTGTGTGCCGCGCTGGAGTTCATCCGCGGCAACGGCGGCGACGTGCTCGACCCCGACGGCCGCGTCGCCCTCACCGATCCGGCCACCCTCGAGGCCCTTACCTTCATGAACGACCTCGTCCATCGCCACCGCGTGACGCCGCCGCTCGTCACCACGCTCAATGAAGAGTCCGCGCGCCATATCTTCCAGTCCGGCCGCGCCGTCTTCATGCGCAACTGGCCCTACGCCTGGCCCTTGCTCAATCGCGACGACTCGCCCGTCCGCGGCCGCGTCGGCCTCACCGTCGTGCCCCACTTCCCCGGGCAGGAGAGCGCGCCCACGCTCGGCGGCTTCCACCTCGGCGTCAACGCCAACTCCCGCCACCCCGACGAAGCCGTCCAGTTCATCCGCTTCATGATTGGCTACCGCGCGCAAAAGGAAATCCTGCTGCGCGTCGGCGTGCTCGCCGCTCATCGCGAAATCTACGCCGACCCCGAAGTCCGCGCCGCCATGCCGCAGCTTGAGTTCCTGCTTCCCTCCCTCGAGCGCGTCCAGCCGCGCCCGGTCACGCCCTACTACCTGATGATTTCTCAAATCCTTCAGCCAGAGCTCAGCGCCGCCCTCACCGGCATCCGCGCCCCGCCGCGCGCCATGGCCCTGGCCCGGCAACAGATCGAGCACCTGCTGGAGGCAGAATGAGCGACGCGCGAGGCGACCGGCTCGGCGGAGCCGCCCTGCTTGCTCCCGCCGTGCTCTACACCGCCGCCATCGCCCTGCTGCCTGTGCTGGCCACCGTCTGGCTCAGCTTCCGCCGCCAGCTTCCCATCTTCGGCATCTCGGAATTCAACGGCCTGGACAACTACCGCTTCCTTCTTGAAGACGCCCGCTTCTGGAACGCGCTCGGCAACACCGCCTACTTCGTCGCCGTCTCGGTCACGCTGGAGCTGCTGCTCGGCCTCGGCTTCGCCCTGCTGCTCAACCAGCAGTTCCGCGGCCGCGCCGTGGCCAGAGCCCTGGTGCTAATTCCCTGGGCGGTGCCTGGGGTCGTGGTAGCGCGGTTCTGGGAGTGGATTTTCAACGCCGACTTCGGCGTGCTCAACTACCTGCTCGGCGCCCGCATCAACTGGCTCGGCGACCCCGTCTGGGCTCTCCACGCCGCCATCCTCGCCGACGTCTGGAAGACCACGCCCTTCGTCGTCTTGCTTTTGCTCGCCGGCCTCCAGGTCATCCCCGACGAGCTCTACCGCGCCGCCCGCATCGATGGCGCCTCCGCCTGGCAGCTCTTCCGCCACATCACCCTGCCTCTGCTCAAGCCGGTCATCCTCCTCGTCCTGCTCTTCCGCACCATGGACGCCGCTCGCATCTTCGACCTCATCTTCGTTCTCACCGGCGGCGGCCCCGCCAACGAAACCGAAACCCTGGTCATCTATTCCTACAAGCTCCTCTACCGCACACTGCAGTTCGGCTATGGCTCCGCGGTCGCCGTCGCCACCTTCGTCTTCATCTTCGCCGTGAGCCTCGTCTACATTCACCATCTGCGCCGCGCTTGGGCGCTGCGAGGCTGAACCATGGACGCGAAGCGAATCGTCCCCAGGCTCGCCGGCCTCCTGCTTCTCGGCTTGATGCTCAGCTTCGTCCTCGGGCCGTTTGTCTGGCAGGTCGTCACCGCGCTCAAGCCGGAAACGCAACTGGCTCAGTTGCCGCCGCTGTTGCCTTCGCCGCCCACGGGTCAGCACTTCACTGCCGTGCTCGACGCTCCCGGCTTCCTCCGCGTGGCGGTGAACAGCGTCCTGGTCGCCGCCGCCACTGTCCTGCTCGCCCTCGTTCTCGGCATCCCCGCCGCCTACGCTCTGGCCAAGCTTCAACTGCGCGCCCGCAATCCCATCCTCGGCACCCTGCTCTGCCTCTCCATGTTCCCCGCCATCGCCAATGTCGCCCCGCTCTACCTCCTCTTCATCCGTCTCGGCCTGCGCGACAGCCCGCTCGGCATCGTCCTCGCCCATTCCGTCTTCGCTCTCCCCTTCGCCGTCTGGATGCTGACCAGCTTCTTCCAGGAGATTCCCGACGACCTCTACCGCGCCGCCCGCGTCGACGGCTGCTCCCACCTGGGCATTCTCCGCCACGTGGTGCTGCCGCTGGCCGCGCCCAGCCTGCTCAGCGTCGGCCTGCTGGTCTTCATCTTCTCGTGGAATGAGTTCCTCTACGCTTTCACGCTGACCGCCACCGAGCGCTCCCGCACCCTCCCGGTCGCCATCGCGCTCTTCCCCGGGCTGCACGAGCTGCCCTGGGGGGAAATCGCCGCTGCCTCGGTGCTGGCCACCCTTCCGGTGGTCGCGCTGGTTCTGCTCTTCGAGCGCCGCATCGTCAGCGGGCTCACCGCAGGCGCGGTGAAGGGCTGAGCATGGACTTGCGCCTCGACAACCTGACCAAGCGCTTCGGCGACCGGCTTGCGGTGGAAATCCCTTCCCTCACCATCCATGGCGGCGAGTTCTTCACCTTTGTCGGCCCGAGCGGCTGCGGCAAGTCCACCACGCTCAACCTCATCGCCGGCCTGGAAGCGCCCTCCGCCGGCTCGCTCCGCCTCGGCGACCGCGACCTCACCGCGCTGCCGCCGCATCGGCGCGACGTCGCCTTCGTTTTTCAGTCCTACGCCCTTTATCCGCACCGCACCGTCTTCGGCAACCTCGCCTTCCCGCTCGAACTCGCCCGCACCCCGCGCTCGGCGATCCAGCGCCGCGTCGAAGAAGCCGCCGCCCGTCTGAACCTGACCCCGCTGCTCGACAAGCACCCGCGCCAGCTCTCCGGCGGCGAGCGCCAGCGCGTCGCCCTCGGCCGCGCCATGGTCCGCCAGCCCCAGCTCTTTCTCTTCGACGAGCCGCTCTCCAACCTCGACGCTCCGTTGCGCGCCCAGATGCGCAAGGAGCTCAAGCGCCTGCAGCAGGAGCTCGCCGCCACCTTCATCTACGTCACCCACGACCAGGAAGAGGCGCTCTCGCTCTCCGACCGCGTCGCCGTCATGCGCAGCGGGCGCGTCCAGCAATGCGGGGGCCCGCGCGAAATCTACGACCAGCCCACCAACGCCTTTGTCGCTTCTTTCTTCGGCAGCCCAGCCATCAATCTCCTCGACGCCACCGCTGATTCCGGCGGCGTGCGCCTCGGCGATGTGCGGCTTGCGCTCCCGCCGCCGCCCGGCGCCACTCCCGGCACCAAGCTCACAGTGGGCATCCGGCCCGAGCACATCCGCCTGCACACCCAACCCGCTGCGGGAGCTTGGCCGGCCCGGGTGGCGCTCGTCGAGCTGCACGGTGGCCAGAGCTATCTCGAGCTCGAAGCCGGCGGCCTGCGCCTCACCGCCGTTGCCGAGGCCGCAGCCGGTCACCAGCCCGGCCAGGCGCTCCACGTCCAACTCCTGCCGGACCGTCTGCTCTTCTTCGACCCGACCACCGGAGTCCGTTTCAACAAGTGAAAACTCGCAGAATGGTGGGAAAACCTTTGACCCCTTGACGCCATCTTCAGGTACAATAGCGGGCGGGCTTAGGGTGCCCGCCGGGAGGGTTTGGACTCCACAATGTCGACCTGCAAGCGTCTCGGACGCCGCGCTGCGGCCCTGGCCTCCGCGCTGGCCCTGCTGGCTGGCTCCACCGCCATCGCGCGCGACTTCTTCATGGAGGAAGGCACGGAAATCGCCGTGCGCCTCCGCACCAGCATCGAGGCCAAATCCAACCAGAAGGGCGACCGGGTTATCTGCACCGTGGAAGAGGGCGTGGTCATCGACAACGTCGAGGTCATCCCCATCGGCGCGCGTGTCCACGGCCGCATCGGCGACATCCAGAAGGCGGGGCGCTTCGGCCGCGGCGGCCAGCTCGTCCTGGCTTTCGAATCCATCGAAGTCCCCGGCGCCGGCCAGGTCCCCATCAACGGCAGCGTGGTCGACCTCTACGACCCCGAGGACGAAGAGGACCGCAAGCAGACCAAAGACCTCGACCTCGGCAAGGAAGGCGAGATCAAAGCCGGAGGCGCCTCCAAGGTCAAGCGCATCGGCACCATCGCCGGGGGCGCCGGCGCGGGCGCCGCGGTGGGTGGCGGGACGGGCGCGGCCATTGGCGTGGCGGCGGGCACGGCCGCCGCGTTCATCTTTTGGAAGGGCAAAGAGGTCAACCTGCCCGCCGGCACCGGCCTGGTCATCCGCATCGACCGCGGCGTGGCTCTCTCGGTCCCCGACATGCCCAAGGCCGTCGGCGACGGCACCCGCCCCCGCTCCCAGTAGGTACTTGGTACCAGGTACTAGGTACCGCCCTTAGTACATATCATAGCGCGCACGCAGGTTGGCCATCTCGGAGTTGAACTGCGCTCCGATAAGCACCACCACCGCAGTCAGGTACATCCACACCAGCAGGCCGATGGTGGCCCCGAAGCCGCCGTAGAGAACGTCGTAAATGGCCACGCGGGTGACGTAGAACCCGAAGGCGGTGGTCACGATCCACCACAACCCCATCGCCAGCGCCGCGCCCGGCAGCACGTCGTTCCACCGCTGCCGCGGGTCGGGAGTGAGGAAGTAGTAGAGCGCCCCGAGAATCAGCGTGGCGGTGACAATGGCCAGCGAGAAGTAGCCGGCCGTCCACAGCACCTTCATCGGCAGGTCAATCTGCACGCCCAGTTGCTTGCTCAGCCAGTCCCGCAGGAACCGCCCGAACACCACCAGCAGACTCACCGCCACCCACGGCACCACCGTCACCAGCACCATGGCGAACGACTGCAGCTGCTGCTTCCAGAAGGGCCCGCGCTCTTCGCGGTCGTAGATAACGGCGAAGATCTGCCGCAGCGAGAACATGAGCTGCGACCCCATCAGCAGCGTCCCGACCGCCCCCAGCCACATCAGCCGCCCGGGGTTCTGCGAGATGCGCAGCAGCGACTCCACCACCGCGCGCCGGCTCCCCGGCGGCACCACGCTGCGCACATAGGTAAGGATATCGTCGATGTCCGGCGTGGCCACCGACACCACTCCGGCGATGAACAGCAGCGCCGGGAAGAAGGCCACGAACATGTTGAAGGCCACCGCCTGCGCGTGCAGAAGCGAGCCTCCGCGCACGCTGTTCCAGATGGCGTGCCCGATGGCCCGCAACACCAGCCGCACCTGCGCCCTGCTCTGCGTCGCCTGCCCTCCCGAGGCCATGGCCATCGACGGTTTGAAGCCCGCGCCGCTTTCGAGTAATATGGGCGGAGTGTACTCGTAGAGCCCGTTTCCGGCAAAGCGTTTTCTCCTCCGCGGCCGGGTTCCACGACGAAGCGAGGACGCCATGGCCCGAACCGTCCGCTGTGCCCTGATTCAAGCCCGGTGCGAGTGGTCGCCCGCGAAGACGCCCCTGCCCAGGATCAAGCAGGCGATGATCCGCAAGCACGAGCAGCTCATCGCCCAGGCCGCGCGCAAAGGCGCCAAGATTCTCTGCCTGCAGGAGCTCTTCTATGGTCCCTACTTCTGCGCCGAGCAGAACATCCGCTGGTACCCGCTGGCCGAGCCTGTCCCCAATGGGCCGGTGGTCAAGTGGGGCCAGCGCCTGGCGAAGAGACACAAGCTGGTCATTGTGCTGCCGGTGTACGAGGTCGAGCAGGCCGGCGTGTTCTACAACACTGCCGCGGTGATTGACGCCGACGGCCGCTACCTCGGCAAGTACCGCAAGCACCACATCCCGCACTGCCACCCCGGCTTCTGGGAGAAGTTCTACTTCACGCCCGGCAACACCGGCTACCCGGTCTTCCAGACCCGCTACGCCAAGGTCGGCGTCTACATCTGCTACGACCGCCACTTCCCTGAAGGCGCCCGCATCCTGGGCCTGAACGGCGCGGAGATTGTCTTCAATCCCTCCGCCACCGTTGCCGGCCTCTCCGAGTATCTCTGGGAGCTCGAGCAGCCTGCGCACGCCGTGGCCAACGGCTACTTCGTCGGCGCCATCAATCGCGTCGGCCGCGAAGGCCCGTGGGACATCGGCGAGTTCTACGGCAAGAGCTACTTCTGCAACCCGCGCGGCCAGATCGTCGCCCAGGCCGGCCGCCGCAAAGACGAGGTCGTGGTCGCCGACCTCGACTTCGAGCTCATCGACCAGGTCCGCGCCACCTGGCAGTTCTTCCGCGACCGCCGCCCCGATTCCTACGGCCCCATCGCCCAGACCACCGCCTCCCACTCCGCCGAGGCCGCCAACTAGAGATGAGCTCCGACAGCATCCGGGAAAAGCACAAGAAGTACCTCTGGCCGGCGGTGGCCAACTACTACCAGCAGCCGCTGGTCGCCGACCGCGGCCAGATGCAATACCTCTGGGACCTCGACGGCCGCCGCTACCTCGACTTCTTCGGCGGCATCCTCACCATCAGCGTCGGCCACTGCAACCCCAAGGTCACCGGGAAGATCAAAGCTCAGGTCGACAAGCTCCAGCACACCTCCACGCTCTACCCCAACGAGGCCATCGTCGCGCTGGCCGAAAAGCTGGCGCAGATCACTCCGGGCAAGCTGCAAAAGAGCTTCTTCACCAACAGCGGCACCGAAGCCAACGAGGCCGCCGTGATGCTCGCCCGCATGGCCACCGGCAGCTTCGAGGTGGTTGCCCTGCGCCACGGCTACAGCGGCGGCTCGCTCATCGCCAAGTCGCTCACCGGCCAGGCGCCCTGGCGGCGCGGCGGCGTGGTCAGCTTCGGCGTCACCCACGCCATGAACCCCTACTGCTACCGCTGCCCGCTGGGCATGACCTACCCCGACTGCGGCGTCGCCTGCGCCAAAGATGTTGAAGCCGTCATCCAGACCTGCACCTCCGGCCGCATCGCCGCCTTCCTCGCGGAACCCATCCAGGGGGTGGGCGGGTTCATCACCCCGCCGCCCGAGTACTTCAAGATGGTCTTCAAGATCGTCAAGCAGTACGGCGGCCAGTTCATCTCCGACGAAGTGCAGACCGGCTTCGGGCGCACCGGGAAGAAGTGGTTCGGCATCGAGCAGTGGGAGGTCGAGCCCGACATCCTCACCACCGCCAAAGGGATGGCCAACGGCGCGCCTGTTGGGGCCACCGTCGCCACCGCCGAGTTGGCCGAGACCTTCCAGGGCCTCACCATTTCGACGTTCGGCGGCAACCCGGTCACCGCCGTCGCCGCCCGTGCCACGATTGAGGTCATCGAAGAGGAGAACCTGCTCGAGAACGCTCACACCGTCGGCGGCTACTTCCGCCAGAAGCTCGAGGAGTTGCAGCAGAAGCATCCGCTCATCGGCGATGTTCGCGGCATGGGCCTGATGCAGGGGCTCGAGCTGGTCAAAGACCGCAAGACCAAGGAGCCGGCCGCGGCTGAGTTGACTCAACTGCTCGAGCGCTCACGCGACAACGGCCTGCTGATCGGCAAGGGCGGCCTCTTCGGCAACGTCGTGAGGCTTTCGCCCCCGCTCAACATCTCCAAAGCCGACGTGGACGAAGCCATCCGCCTGCTCGACAAATCCTTCAGCGAAGTGAGAACATAAGGCGAGTCTGGGAGGAAAGCATGGCAACAGCGACGCAAGTCAAAACCGCGGAGGTTTGCCCCAACTACGTCAACGGGGAATGGGTGAAGTCACGCTCCGAGGGCAAGCTGCCGCGGCTCAACCCGGCCGACTTCGACGACATCGTGGGCATCGCCCCGCTGAGCACGCGCGAGGAGATGCGCGAAGCGATCGCCGCCGCGAAGAAGGCCTTCCCCGCCTGGCGCGACACGCCCCCGCCCGTCCGCGGCCGCACCGTCATGCAGGCCGCGCGCCTCATGGCCGAGGAGAAAGACCAGCTCGCCCGCTTGATGAGCCGCGAAGAAGGAAAAACCGTCGGCGAGGCCGCCGGCGAAATCCTCCGCACCATCAACATCCTCGAGTACTCCGCCGGCGAGGCCCGCCGCCTCACCGGCGAGACCTTGCCCTCCGAGCTCCCGAAGAACATCGTCTACACCATCCGCCAGCCGCTCGGCGTCGTCGGCCTCATCACGCCGTGGAACTTCCCCATGGCTGTCCCGGTGTGGAAGATTGCTCCGGCCCTTGTCTGCGGCAACACCATCGTCTGGAAGCCGTCGGAGCTCACGCCGTTCACCTCCCGCGCCGTCGTGGACATCTTCGCCCGCGCCGGGCTGCCTGCGGGTGTGCTCAACATGGTCAACGGCGCCGGGGAAGAAGTCGGCGACGAGCTGGTCGAGCACCCTGACGTCCGCGGCCTCAGCTTCACCGGCTCCTGCGACGTCGGCGCGCTCATCTACGCCAAGGGCGCGCGCCACATGAAGAAAGTCCAGTGCGAGATGGGCGGCAAGAACCCGGTGGTGGTGCTGGAAGACGCCGACCTCGAGCTGGCCGCCGAGTGCACCCTCATGGGCGCCTTCGGCTCCACTGGCCAGCGCTGCACCGCCACCAGCCGCGTCATTGTGCAGGAATCCATCGCCGACAGGTTCGTCGGCATGCTGGTCGAGCGCGCCAAGAAATTGAAAGTCGGCAACGGCGCCGACCCCGCCACCAAGGTCGGCCCCTCGGTGGACGAGAACCAGTTCAACAAAGTCCAGGAGTACCTCGAAATCGGCAAGCGCGAAGGGAAGCTGATGCTCGGCGGCCAACGCCTCAGCGGCGGCGCCTACGACCGTGGCTGGTTCACCGCGCCCACCATCTTCGACCACGTCCAGCCCGAGGCCCGCATCGCCCAGGAGGAAATATTCGGCCCCGTGCTGTCCGTAATCCGCGTGAAGGATTTCGATGAAGCCTGCGCGGTGGCCAGCGGCGTGCGCTACGGGCTGGCGGCGTCCATCTTTTCCATCGACGCCAACAAGCTCTTCCAGTTCTCCGACCGCATCGAGGCCGGCATCGTCCACTTCAACTCGCCCACTGTCGGCGGCGAAGCCCACGTTCCCTTCGGCGGACTCAAGGCCACCGGCGTCGGCGAGCGCGAGACCGGCTCCACCGCCATTGATTTCTACAGCGAGCTCAAGATCGTCTACGTCGACTACACCGGGCGCAAGCGCGAGACCAACATCTATTAACGGACTGCCGACACCGACCAGGTGAGCGAAGCCGAAGCCACAGCCGGACTCATTCCCAACCCAGCCCCGCCCGACAGCCAGCCCAGTTGGCTGTGGAACAAAGACCTCGCCGCCGTCCCCGCCGAGCGCCGCACCTGGGGCACCTACAACTACGCCGCGCTGTGGGTGGCGATGTGCGTCAACATCCCCACCTACATGCTGGCCAGCGGCATGATCGCCGGCGGCATGAACTGGAAGCAGGCCATCTTCACCATCTTCCTCGGCAACCTCATCGTGCTCGTGCCCATGATTCTCAACGGCCACGCCGGCGCGCGCTACGGCATTCCCTTCCCCGTCTTCGCCCGCGCGCCCTTCGGCGTGCTGGGCGCGAACGTTCCCGCCCTGCTGCGCGCGCTGGTGGCCTGCGGCTGGTTCGGCATCCAGACCTGGATCGGCGGCCAGGCCATCAACGCGCTGCTCGCCGCCGTCGTGCCCGGCTGGGGCGAGTGGGCGCTGGGCGTCCCGCTCTGCTTCGGGCTTTTCTGGCTCATCAACCTCTACGTCATCGTCCGCGGCATCGAGACCATCCGCTTCCTGCAAGGCATCACCGCGCCGTTTCTTCTTATCATCAGCCTGGCGCTGCTCTACTGGGCCTACAGCAAGGCCGGCGGATTCGGACCCATGCTCTCCGCGCCCTCGAAGTTCCAGAGCTTCGGCGCGTTCTTCCGCTTCTTCATCCCCTCGCTCACCGGCGTGGTGGCTTTCTGGTCGACGGTGGCGCTGAACATCCCCGACTTCACGCGCTACGCCAAGGGCCAGCGCGCTCAGATGCTCGGCCAGGCGCTCGGCCTGCCGACCACGATGACGCTTTTCTCCTTCATCGGCGTCGCGGTGACTTCGGCGACGCTCATCATCTACGGCGAGGCCATCTGGGACCCGGTGCAGGTGTTGAGCCGGCTCGGCCACCCGCTGGCGGTGGTGGTGGCCATGGTGGCGCTGCTGCTGGCCACGCTCAACGTCAACGTCGCCGCCAACGTCGTTTCGCCCGCCAACGACTTCGCCAACGTCTACCCGCGCCGCATCAGCTTCAAGATGGGCGGCGTCCTCACCTGCCTGGTCGGCCTGCTGATGCAGCCCTGGTACTGGCTGGAAAACTACGGCAACTACATCTTCGGCTGGCTGGTGGGCTACTCCGGCCTGCTCGGCCCCATCGCCGGCATCCTCATCGCCGACTACTTCATCGTGCGCAAGAAGATCATCCTGGTCGATGACCTTTACCAGCGCCGCGGCTTCTATGAGTTCACGCACGGCTTCAGCTTGCGCGCGCTCGCCGCGCTGGCCGCCGGCATCGCCGTGGCACTTATCGGCCTCTTTGTCCAGCCGCTGCGGCCGCTCTACGACTACGCCTGGTTCGCCGGCTTCGGCATCTCCTTCGCTCTCTATCTCCTCCTGATGCGTCGGCCACCTCCGAGATGAAACGGCCTCGCATCACCACCGTCGTCTTCGACCTCGACGACACGCTCTACGACTGCTACCACCAGCGGGTCCTGGCCGCTCACCGCTACGCCTGCCGAAAACTCCTGGCCGCGGGGCTCAGCCGCCACGTGGGCCGCCCGCTGACCATCGCCAGCCTCCTGCGCTTGCGCATCAAGCTCTTCCGCCAGGAGCGCTTCTTGAACACGCTCGACACGCGGCTGTGCGCGGCGCTGGGCGTGCGCGGGCGCACAGCCCGTCGCCTGGCCAAGGTCGGCCGCGACGCCTACTTCAGCTATCCGGTGCGCAATCTCCACCTCTTTCCCGACACGCTGCCGACGCTCCGGCGCCTGCACCGCAGCGGCGCCCGCGTTCATATCGTGACTGCCGGCTACCTGCACATCCAGCGCGCCAAGATCCGACTTCTCGGCCTTGACCGCTCGCCCTACGTCGACCGCGTCTTCTACACCGGGCTGACCCGCGGCCGCGGCAAGAAGGGCAAACTCCGCCGCGTGCTGCGCTCCGAGCCCGAGCGCAACCCTCGCCGCATCGTGGTGGTGGGCGACCGCCCCGACAGCGAAATCCGCGTTGCCCGCGAGCTGGGCATGTGGGCCGTGCGCCGCCGCGGCGGCGAGTTCGCCCGCTTCAACTCCCGCACGCGCCGCGAGCACCCCCACTTCTCCATCCGCCACCTCCGCCAACTCTTCTCCCTGCCGTTCGACTTCGGCGCCCCAAGCTCCCCCGCATGAGGCACGCGCTTCGAGTAGACTGAATCGCCGGGATCCCCGGTGGCAGGGGCCACCGGGCTGGACCTGAGAACCTTAATCTCCTCGTGTTCAGCCCAGCGGCCCCAGTCGCTGGGCCATCGCGCACACATGGAACGAGCCAACGTCGTCATCGTCGGAGGCGGGGTTGTCGGCTGCGCCATTGCCGCCGAGCTGGCGGCGCGCACGACCGACGTCTTCGTCCTCGAGCAGATGCCCCGCGTTGGCATGGCCACCAGCACGCGCAACAGCGGCGTCATCCACTCCGGCCTCTACTACCCGCCGGATTCGCTCAAGGCCCGCCACTGCGTCGAAGGCAACCGTTTGACCTACGCGTTTTGCGCCGCCCATGACGTCCCGCACAAGCGCACCGGCAAAGTTGTCGTGGGTATTACAGAGGAAGAAGAAAATCAGCTCACACAATTGTTAGAGCGTGGGCGCCAGAACGGCGTCGAAGGGTTGGAGCTGGTTTCGGCCAAGCAGCTCAAGCAACGCGAGCCGCACGTCGCCGGCCGTGCGGCGCTCTGGGTGCCGTCGGCCGGCCTCGTCGAAAGCGAGCCGCTGGTGAAGGCGTTCGCCGCGCTCGCCGCTCAGCGCGGTGCCTACATCGCTACGGATGCGCGCCTCGAAAGCGTAACGCCGCGCGCCGATTCGATTCGCGCCACGGCAGCCAACGTCGGCGAAATCGAGACGCGCGTCTTCATCAACGCCGCCGGGCTCTTCGCCGACGAGGTGGCGGCGCTCTTCGGCAACCGCGCTTACACAATCTACCCGTGCCGCGGCGAATACTGGGAAGTCGCCAGGGAAAAGGCTAGCTGGGTGAACGGGCTCGTCTACCCCGCGCCGGACCCGACCGGCCTCAGCCTCGGTGTCCACCTGACCAAAACGCTCTGGGGCAGCCTGCTCCTCGGCCCCAACGCGCGATACGTAAACGACAAGAACGACTACGAGCGCGACCTCGAGCCCCGCGAATCCTTTTGCGCCCGCGCGCAGAAGCTGCTGCCGCAGCTTGAGCCGGAAGACTTGCGGCCGGGCTACTCCGGCCTGCGCGCCAAGCTGGCGCCGCCGGGCCACCGCGGCCTGCTCGACTTCGTGGTCGAGCGCGACCCGCAGTTCCCCAACGTCATCCACCTGGTCGGCATCGAGTCGCCCGGCCTCACCGCCGCGCCCTCCTTGGCCTCCATGTCGCACAGCTTGCTACTGAATCGCTCTCCTGAGACAAGCCCCCGTGTCCCGGCGGCAGAAGCCGCTGGGCTGAACAGACTTGGGCTGGAGATTCTCACGAGGACACGCGCCGCAGGCTGCCCAGGTTGTCGTCGCGGTTCTCGTGGCGATAGTGGTTGTCAATCCAGGTCGGAATCGCCCGCGCCATCAGGTAGGCCAACAGGCCAAGCTGAAACACAATCACCAGCGACATCGAAATCCATTGATGCGTGAAGAAAAGCTCCTGAAACGCAAACGATCGGAAGAAGAAAAAGTCCAGCACCGTGGCCACCAGCAGCGCCACGCCGTAGGCCAGCAGCAGGAAGGCGATAAAGCTGTAGCGCCCTACCCAAACCCCCAGGGCGCCCAGGGCGCGGTGGCAGTAGCGCCGCGCCCAGTCGAGCGCGGTCAGCCTCCGGGCGAACACCAGCTCCTGCTCGCCGTCGGTCACGACGAGCCGGTCGACGCGCACGCGCCGGCAGCCTTTGCCGCGGTCGCGGCAGAGCTCGACCACCTCCTTCCGCAGCCGCGTCTCCACCCCCCAGCCCACCGCCTCCCCCACGTGCACCCGCGCTTCCTTCTTCGCTTCGTCTACCTCGGCATTCGCTCGGTAAATGGCGTTCAGGTTGCGCCGGTTGGGCTCGAGCGCATCCTTGAACGCCAGCCAGTATTCGGCTTTGTCTCCGTCCCTCCGCGCAATCTCGTAGAGCCGGGCGTAGTGGAACTCATCCAGGCGTCGCGGCTCGCGCAGCCGCGCGCCGCCTTCGAGGATGTGGAAGGTGTAGTCGAGGATGAGCAGCGCCTCGCGCAGCGGCTCGTCGTAGACGCGCTCGGGCACGTCAGCCTTGGTGTGGATCTTGCCGCCGAAGACTACCGGCGAGGCTTTGCCCGGCCGCATCGCCACCAGCGCTGTGGCGGGAATGCGCCGTGGGGCGCGGAACTCGCGCCCGCTCAGCCACGCCCACGCGCGCCCGAAGGCGTCGCGCGCCCGGCACCAAAGCCCATTGTTCACCTCGAGGAACGACAGGTGGTCGGTCGTCCCCCCGGCGAGATAGTTGTTGTACTTGATGCCGTGCAGGTGCGCGCCCTCCTCCAGCACGTCGGTGAAGGCATCATAGTGGCCGTACGGAATCAGGGCGCGGATGAAGTCGGCGCCCAGCGTGCTGCGCGGGATGAACATCCGCCCCTCGCCCACCGAATCCACCGACACCACGGCGCGGATGGAGTCGAGCTCCTCGGCCGAGAGGGCGCGCACATACTCGCGCGACCCGCTCACCCCAAAGCGGTAGCTCGCCAGCGGGGCCAGCGCCAACGCCAGCGGTATCAGATGCCACAACTCGCCCTGCACGCAGTGGATGACACCGATGAGCACCGCGGAGAGCAGCAACTGCGACGCCAGCCCCACCAGCCCGCACTCCTCCGAGCCGGCGAAGAAGTAGACGTGCGTCAGCCGCGGCCGCGACGCCGCCCGCAGGTCGGCCAGCAGGTACTGCTTGAGGATTTCTTCGCCCGTGGTGTTGTCGTCCGCGCCCGGCCCGCGCCAGGTGTCGTAGTGCGCCACCAGCAGCAGCGCCTCGGAGCTTTCGCCCGGGACGGTGAAGACGTAGTTCCAGCGCGTGGTGCGCAGCGCCCAGCGCGACAGCCGCTGCTTCTCCGCCAGCACGCAGGGAACGTCGCGCCGCTGCCGCGTCTGCTCCAGCCGCTCGGCGACTTCGTTGTTTTCGCCGCCTCGCTCGGCCTCATACACCCGGCCGGGGAATTCTTCGCGCAGCTGCGTGATGAACCGCTCGAGCTGCCGCTCGTTGGCCCGGTTCCAGCCCTCGCCCGCCAGGCGGTCGGCGCAACTCGCCTGGATGTTCTCCTGAATCTCCCGCACGCGCTCCTCCACCGGCGCCCAGCGGGCGTGCATCGCCGCCAGTTCTTTTTGCAACACTTGCAACAAGACTACCCCCCTCCCCCCTTAGTCCCATTTCGGAACAAAAAACCGACTAACCATATGTTTTTCCTTTGACTTGCGGGCTTGACATATGTCAACTCCGCCGCCGCTATCTCCTTGCGCACCGTTGACTTACCCAAACAACCTCGGCGCAACTTCCGCATCTTGCACCTCTCTCTCGCGCCATCCAGTGCTCGCAGATGGCGCCGCCACCACCTACCATATCTGATTGAAAATGTCTAAGCATTCTGCGGATTTTGCGGATCTTGCGGACGTTTATTTGCGCCGCATTTTCAACAGGTTAGAACTAAACGCTCCGATTCCGAGTCCCCAGTTTCACTCGAAGACTGCCACAAGCCGCCGCCACCCTGCCACCAACTCGGGCCGAAACCAAAGCAGCAATCCAAGCAAGACCATGACGAACCACGGCCCCAGCACCAGGCTGTGTGGCCAGAACTCGACGCGCCCGAACATGCGGTACAGCGGGTAGCAAAACAGCCAGGTCGCCACCGTGAACATCGCCGAAACACAGGTAACCAGATCGTAGCGCAGGAAGACCCAGGCGAACAACAGCCCCTGCAACCCGGCGAATAGATAGAGCGGAAGAACGGGGAATGCCGATGCTCCCGGAACCGCGAATGCCGTCGCCAGCCACAGGGCGTCAATTCCCGCGACGAGCGTGGCTGCGCGCGTAACCGGCCGCAACAGCGCCGCAGGGAGGGCTACCAACACCCATGCCCCTACAAGCGTTCCCAAAACCGACAGCGAGACCGGTCCCAGAAACCACAGGTCAACGCGAATCTCGGCACCCATTGCAAGGGGCGTCGTCGCCAGGAGCGTACCGGTGGCCGCCAGCCTGAACCTCCCCAGCACCAGCAACAAAGCCGTGTGCCCCGCCAGACAACAAACGCCCAGCAGGACGCCGCGCAACAGGCTCAGCCCCGCCGTTGTAGCCCGTATCGGCTCTCGGACCAGCTTCAGGAAGGTTGTGAGCTGCGCGGCGACTCTCCGGGACGCGTAATAATGAACTACTCCTATCACAGCGTAGAATAGTAACCATCCCAGCACGGACAGCAGCGCTGCATACAACCAGCCATGATCGCGCGGCAGCGCGTTCATTCCCGAAGCCACCCCCACCGAAGCCAGGGCGCCCGCCAGGCTCACCACACGCAGTCCCGGGAACGAGTGCCGGTGCAACCCCCGCCAGATGAACAGAATGACACAGAACAATCCAATCAATCCGACCACGGTAACACCTGCAAACGTCCCCCGCAGCCAACCCCGCTCATGGCGGCTGAAAGGCCGAGGTCGGATTGGCTCCTCGGATATTGTGTAATTCTCCCCGCCTCGCACTCCATCCACGGTCGCCCAGATGCGAACCAGACGCAGCCTTTTGGGCTTCTCCGTGGGCAGTCGCCACTCCACCGGCCGCGTCGCCGGGCTCCACGCGTAAAGCTTGTGCTCTGGCTCTCCTGCAGTTCTCCAACCCCGGCCCGCCGCGGGAGAACTCTCGTAGTCATACGATGTCGGCTGTGCTCCTGCTACCTTCACTCCGAAAGTCTCTTCAGCAAACCGGACAGCGTGAGGAAGAACCTGTTCTTGCGACGGAGGACTTGCTTCAGCGCCTTTGACATACCGGCCGAGATCGACTTGCTTGGGAATACCCTGGAAGTCAAACACAACCTGAAAAAACCGATCAGCCCCCTGGGTTACATGCACTTCCCACGATCCTGGCCCCGGCCACTGATGCCGACCCCAGGTGAACTCGGGCAACCGCTCGACGGCGTCGTTCAGAGCTTCCTCCAGTACCAATTCAGGAAAGCCCATCCCAAGGGAGGCTCCTTGGTAGGTTGCCGTGTATTCGTAGTCCTTCGCCCCGGGTATGTGTTTTTCCAGCAGAAGCCGGGCCTTCTGAATGGCCTCGGAACGTGAAAAGGGAGCCGCCAGGGCGCCGTAAGGATAAACCTTGTCATACATCCAGAAGAACGCAATCCCGCTCACAACTGCCAGACCGAGGAGGAACCAATCGAACCGCTGCCAGCGCGCCAGGTGCAAGGGGAGGGGTGCTTCCGGCGTCTCGGCCGCGGCCGCCGCCGGCTTGACCTCCACCTGGGTCAACGCCGCTTCCAGCTCTTCCACCGACTGGAAGCGCTTCTCGGGCTTCTTCTCCAGGGCCTTCAGGATCGCCTTGTCAATGTGCGCCGGGAGCGTCGGTTCCAGTTCACTCGGCGCCGCGGGCGCCTCCTGCATCTGCTTCACCGCCATCGCCACGGGCGTATCGGCCTCGAAGGCCCGCTGGCCCGTGAACATTTCGTACAGGATCAGTCCCAGGGCGTAGATGTCGCTGCGCGCGTCGGCCGGCTTGCCCTCCGCTTGTTCCGGGCTCATGTAGGCTGGTGTGCCCATCACAGCCCCGCTGGCGGTCAACGTAGCGCCGGCTTCCACCGAGCGCGCAATGCCGAAGTCCATCACCTTAACCGTCCCGTCGCGGGCCACCACGATGTTCTCCGGCTTCAAGTCCCGGTGCACCACTCCCTGGGCGTGGGCCTCCCGCAACCCTGCAATAACTTGTCGGATAATTCTTAGCCCGTGACGGACTGAGAGGGTTTCGCTGCGTTGCAACACGTTCCGTAAACTTTCCCCCTCGACATACTCCATCGCAATCGCGGCGACCGGTCCGAAGCGATGCAGGTCGTGGGTGCGGCAGACATTCTTGTGGGTCACTTTGCGGGCCAAGCGCAACTCAGCCTTGAAGCGCTCGATCAAATCGGGCCGGGCGCTTATCTCCGGCTTGAGGACTTTCAGCGCCACCATCTCGCCCGCCTCGCGGTCGCGGGCCTTGTAAACGATCCCCATGCCGCCGCGGCCGAGCTCGCCTAGCAGTTCGAACCGCTCCGCCAGGGCCTTCAAAGACGGGCTCTGTGCGTCGATCTCGGTGGTTGCATTATCTGAAGGGGAGCCCTTGTAGGGCGTCGTGTCCTGCGGCTTGTCTCTGTTGTCGGCGTCCATGGGGGCTGGGCTTCCTTACCGCCGCTTCGGCCGCTCTTATTTGTGTGCGCGACTCTGGGTCACATGGGGCAGGACGTCGCGGCCATAGATCTCTAGCGTCTGCTCCTCCTCGCCGCACATCAGGTAGATGTTGAACTGGGTCACGCCAACCTGCCTCAACCGCTCGAGTTTCTTCCGGTGCGCCTCCAGCGGCCCCACCAGGCAGAAGCGGTCGACCACCTCGTCGGAAACGAACCCGGCGTTGTCGCTTCCCACCTCGCAGTGGTGCTGGTAGTCGTAGCCGCCGCGGTCTTTCACGTAGAAGGTCAGCGCCTCGGGCAGCTCGGACGGCGGGTAGCGCATCACCAAGTCCACAACGTGGTTCGACACCAGCGCCGGGAACCACCGCACCCGCTCCCGCGCCAGCTTCAAGTCCTCGGATGCCCACACCGGCGCCGCCGCCATGATTTCGATCTTGCCCGGGTCGCGCCCCGCTTCCTGTGCCCCTTGCCTCACGAACCCCACAAACCACTCAATCAGGTCGGGGTCAGCCAGTTGCAGGATTACGCCGTCGGCCACCCGGCCGGCCAGCTTCAGCGCCTTCGGCCCATAGGCCGCGACCCACACCGGCGGCGACCCGTTCGCCCAGCTCAACCGCACCGGCTGCCCGTCGAGGCTCGCCTCGCGACCCGCCGTCAACTCGCGGAAGACTCGAACAGTTTCTTCCAGCGTCTCCAGCGTGGTGGGCTTCTGCCCCAGCACACGGCGCGAGCTGTCGCCGCGGCCGATGCCGAGAACCATGCGTCCGCTGGAGATCAGGTTCAGGGTGGCGAACAGGCTGGCGGTGACGGTAACGTCGCGCACCGCCGGGTTGGTGACGCACGTCCCCAGCCGCAGCTTCTTCGTATTGGCGGCCATCAAGGTGAGCAGCGGGTAGGGCTCCTTCCACAGGACGTGGGAGTCGAACATCCAGCCATACTCGAACCCAACCGCTTCCGCTTGCTGGGCGAGGCTGACGATGCGCTCCACCGGCATGTCTGGCTTCAACGTGAACCCGAAGCGCACGGCTCTGCCTCCCGGCACGTCCTTCTGATTGCGCGGATTATAGCACGGTGGCAAACTACCGCCGCCGAGCACACGGCACTCGATGGACTCGCCCCGCGCGCCACGCCTCGAAATCCACGGCCGGCTCCTCGCCCGCAACACCCTGTTCAATCTCGCCGGCCAGGCCGCGCCGCTGCTGGTCGGCGTGCTCTGCATCCCGGCCACCATCTCCGGCCTCGGCGCCGACCGCTTCGGCATCCTGGCGCTGGCCTGGGCCGTGCTCGGCTACTTCACCATCTTCGACCTCGGACTCAGCCGCGCCACCACCAAGTTCGTCGCCGAAACCCTGGGCCGCGGCGAGCACGAGCGCGTCCCCCGGCTGGTCTGGACCGCCGCTCTCACCCAGGCATTGTTCGGGCTGCTGGGGGCCACGGTGCTGACGCTGCTCACCCCGCTTCTGGTCGAGCGCGTGCTCAACATCCCGCCCGCGCTCCTCGGCGAGGCCCGCCTCAGCTTCTACCTGCTCAGCTTCTCCATCCCCGTCGTGCTGGTCACGACTTCGCTGCGCGGCACGCTGGAGGCGGCGCAGCGGTTCGACCTCGTCAACGCCCTGCGCGCCCCCGCCAACGCTGCGGTCTTCTTTCTTCCCCTCATCGGCATCTGGCTGGGCTGGGCGCTGCCGGGCGTGGTGGGGCTGCTGGTGGGCGCGCGTGTCGTCATGCTCGTTCTCCACTACGCGCTTTGCGGCCATGTTTTCGCCGCCCTGCGCGGCCTTCCCCGGCTCGACCCCGCCTCGTTGCGCGGCTTGCTGGGCTACGGCGGCTGGGTCACCGTCTCCGGCGCCGTCGGCCCCATCCTGGTTTATCTCGACCGCTTTATGCTGGGCGTGCTCGTCACCATGGGCGCGGTGGCTTTCTATTCGGCGCCCTATGAGATGGTCACGCGCCTGTGGGTTTTTCCCGCCAGCCTGATGGCTACCGTCTTCCCCGCCTTCAGCGCGCTCGACCCCGAGCCGCAGCGGCGCGAAACTCTGGCCGCCCGCTCGGTGAAGTTCATCCTCGTCCTGCTGGGGCCGGTCGTAGTGGCCGTGCTCGCGGCCGCGCCGGACATGCTTCGCCTCTGGCTCGGGCCCGAGTTCGCCTCGCAGAGCACGCGCGCGCTGCAGATTCTCGCCGTCGGCGTTCTCATCAACTCGCTGGCGTTTGTCCCCTTTGCGTTGCTGCAGGCGGTCGGGCGTCCCGACCTGCCCGCCAAGCTCCACATCCTGGAGCTTCCGCTTCAGATGCTGCTGGTTTGGTGGCTCGTCGGCTCGTTCGAAATCACCGGTGCGGCCCTGGCCTGGACCGTGCGCGTCACCGTGGACGCGGCTCTCCTTTTCGTCGTCTGCGGCCGGTTGTCTCTGCTCTCCTACCGTTCACTCCTCGCTCACCGTTTGCCCCAGGCCGTCCTGTTGATGGTTGTCGCCGCCGCGCTGACTCTGGCCCTCGACGTTTCCGGCGCGTCTTTCTGGCTCCGCATCAGTTCCGTGGCAGTGGTGATGGCCGGAATGGCGGCGGCGGCGTGGCTCTACCTTCTCAGCGAAACAGAACGGGGACAAATCCTCAACCTGCTCCGCCCCGAGGGCGCCAAGTGAGCACTAACCTCCACAATGAAGGGCTGCGGGTGCAGGCCGCTCCATCTTGCCCGCTTTGCGCGCAGCCAGGGCCTGTGCTCTACGACAACCTGCGCGACCGCCTCTTCGATGCGCCCGGCCTCTGGAGCCTGCGCCGCTGCGCCCCTTGCGACGTCCTCTGGCTCGACCCCCGCCCGGTTGCGACTGATGTCGGCAAGCTCTACGAGCGCTACCTCACACACGATGCGCCGGAGAAGGGCGGCGGGTTCGCCGAAAACTTTCGCCGCGGCGTGCTCGCCGGCGCGCTGGGCTACTCGGGAGGCTCGTGGCTGGGGCGCGCGCTCGCCTGGGTGCCGCCTCTCTGCGACCGCGTCGCCGGGACCATGATGTGGCTGCGGCACCCGTGGCGCGGCCGCCTGCTGGACATCGGCTGCGGCAACGGCGAATTCCTGGCGCGCGCTCGCGCCCTCGGTTGGGAGGTGGCCGGCATCGAGCCGGACCCTACGGCCGCGCGGATTGCGCGTGAACGGTTCGGGATCGATATTCTTGCCTCCTCGCTTCAGGAGGCGCGGCTCGAGCCCGAAAGCTTCGACGCCGTCACCCTCAGCCACGTCATCGAGCACCTGATCGATCCGCCCGCGACTCTCCGCGAATGCGGCCGCGTGCTCAAGCCCGGTGGACGCCTGGTCCTCGCTACTCCGAACATCGAAAGCCGCGGGCACAGCTACTGGGAGAAAAGCTGGGTGGGCCTCGACCCGCCCCGGCACATCCTCCTTTTTTCGCCCCGAGCGCTGCGGCGTTGCGTGGAAGAGGCCGGCTTTAACGTGCTCGAGCTGCGCACGGTAGCCCGCTTCGCTTCCTGGATGTGGGTGGCCAGCCGCGGCATCCATCGCAACGGCCGCTTTCCGCTGGAGAAGTTGCAGAGCCGCGGCGCGCCGGCCTGGCTCGCCGGACTGACCGCCCAGGGCCTCGAAAGCCTGGGCGCCATGTTCTCCAACACCGGCGAGGAGATTCTGCTCATCGCGACGCGCCCGCGTTGACACTGCCGCTCCGCGCCACTACCATACGCCCGCGCTGTTTCAGGGGAGACCACAATGCAATTCGACACCCTCGTCCAGGGCGGCACCGTCGTCACCGCCTCCGACACCTTCGTTTCCGACGTCGGCCTCGCCGGCGGCCGCATCGCCACCATCGCCGCCGCGCTGCCGCGCGAGTCAGCCAAGCAGGTGCTCGACGCCCGCGGGCTCTACGTGCTGCCCGGCGGCATCGACGTCCACACCCACCTCGACATGCCTTTCGGCGGCACCACCAGCGCCGACGACTTCGAGTCCGGCACCATCGCCGCCGCCCACGGCGGCACCACCACCCTCATCGACTTCGCCATTCAGTACAAGGGCCAGACCTTGCGCGAGGCCTTCGACACCTGGATGAAAAAGGCCGACGGGAAGGCGGTGACCGACTACGCCTTCCATTGCATCATGACCGACCTGCCCGACGCGCGCTTGGAAGAGATGGACACGCTGGTGCGCGAGGGTGTCTCGAGCTTCAAGCTCTTTATGGCCTACCCGGGCGTGTTCATGGTCGAGGACGCGCTCATCTTCAAGGCGATGTCGCAGGCAGCGAACAGCGGCGGGCTCATCTGCATGCACGCCGAGAACGGCGGGGCCATTGACGTCATCGTCAAGCGCGCGCTGGCCGAGGGCAAGACCGCGCCCAAATACCACGCGCTTACCCGCCCCACCACCGCCGAGGCTGAAGCCACTTCCCGCGCCATCGCGCTCGCCGAGATGGCCGGCGCGCCGGTCTACATCGTCCATCTTTCCTGCAACGAGGCGCTCGAAAAAGTCCGCGAGGCCCGCGACCGCGGCCTGCCCGCCTACGCCGAGACCTGCCCGCAGTACCTCTTCCTCTCCCTCGACAACTTCGACGCCCCCGGCTTCGAAGGCGCCAAGTACGTTTTCACGCCGCCGCTGCGCGAGAAGTGGCACCAGGACAAGCTCTGGGCCGGGCTGGCCAAGGACGACCTGCAAGTGGTCTCCACCGACCATTGCCCCTTCTGCTTCAAGGAGCAGAAGGAGATGGGCAAGGACGACTTCACCAAGATTCCCAACGGCGGCCCCGGCATCGAGCACCGCCTGAGCCTGGTCTACACCGGCGGCGTCCACGGCGGGCGCTTCAACATCAACCGCTTCGTGCAACTCGTCTCGACCGCGCCCGCCAAACTCTTTGGGCTCTACCCGCGCAAGGGCACGGTCGCCGTCGGCGCCGACGCCGACCTCATCCTCTGGGACCCCAACAAAGAAGAAACCATCAGCGCCACCACCCACCACATGCGGGTGGACTATTCAATGTTTGAAGGAATCAAGGTGAAGGGCGCGCCGCGCCAAGTGCTGGTGGGCGGCCGCGTCGTCATCGACAACGGCAAGTTCGTCGGCAAAGCCGGCGCGGGGCGCTTCCTCAAGCGCCAGACCTACTCCGGCCTTTAGTGCGGGAGGCCTTCGACCAGGCGGCGCAAGCGGATGTGGTCCGACGGCTTCACGTCGGCGTACTCCACCCCCATGCCCACGCCGGGCACGTGGCGCTTGACCACGCACACCATTTCCATCGGCGCCCCTTCGGGCAGGTGCAGCCGCACCATGAACTGCGCCCGCATGGGCAGCGGCTCGCGCGTCTCCAGCAGCAGCCCGCCCAGGCTGAGGTTCAGCACGCGCGCCCGCAGTTGATTCCCGCTCCACTCGTACTCGGCTTCGGCGAAGAAATGAGCGCGGTAGTCCTCGCGCCGGTCAAGCCCGGTGGCACCCGTGTTTCCTGTGGTCATGGTCCGACCCCCCGCGCGAATCCTAGGAGCCTCGGCCCCGCTTGTCAAGGCTAACGGTAGAGAAGCCGGGCGAAGAGGTGCTCGTACTCGTCCGCAATCTTGTCCCAGGTGTAGCGCTCCCGCGCGCGAGCCAGCGCCCGGCGTCCCAGCTCGGCTCGCAGCTCTGTGTCCGCCAGCACACGGTTCAGCTTTTCCGCCAAGTCACCGGCGGAGTGCGAGAACAGCAGCCCCGCCTCGCCCACAACCTCGACGTTCTCCGGCGTATTCAGGTAGAGCACGGCGTTCCCGCACGCCATCGCTTCAATCAGCGCGGGGTGCGTCCCGCCCACTTCGGTGGCGTGAACGTAGACGCCGGCATGGCGCTGCAGCTGCCAGTAGCCATCGCCGTAGATGGGGCCAGGAAAAACGATGCGCGGGTCGGGCCCCCGACGCAGGCGCTCGACGTAGTCCGGCCGGTAAGGGTTACCGCCGACCATCGCCAGTTTCCAGTCGGTTTGCACCCGCTTGAAGCCGCGCAGAACGAGCTCGGGGTTGTTCTCCGGCTCCAGCCGGCTGACGTAGAGAACGTAGCGCTTCGGCTCCAGCCCCAGTTGCGCGAACAGCGGCCCCGCGTCGCCCGCCGCCCGCGGCTCGGCGCCGTAGGCGATGAGCCACGACCACTTGCCGTAGCGCTTCCAGTAGTAGTCCTGCATCACGCGCGCGTCGGTCACCATGGCGGTGGGCGTCATCAGCGCCAGCCACTCGCATAGCCACAGGTAGGCGCGCCCCAGCGCGTTCCACTTCCGCCGCCTGCGGTCGAGCCCGTCGACGTTCAGCGCCACCGGCTTCCCCATCAGGCGCGGGATCGAGGCAAAGGGGCTGTTGGCCACGTTGCAGAGGAACACTACATCGGCATCGCTGGCCGCCACGTGGAAAGCCGCCAGGAACGTGTTCACCACTGTGTCGAAGTATTTCCACGCCAGCGTTGGCAGCAGCACAATGCGCATCCCGCGGTAGGTCGGCTGGTCATAGTCAATGTGCTGGCGGCGGCCGTAGACGGTGACTGCGTGGCCGCGCGCCGCCAGCCGCGTGCCCAGCTCTTCCGCCAAGGTTTCAAACCCGCCGTAATTGGCCGGCACGCCGCGCGTGCCCACAATGGCAATCTTCATCGGCGGCGGCTCGGCGGGCAAGCTCACCGGGGCGAAGCGGAACCAGCGCGCCAGCTCAACGTCACTTACGCGCCGCATGGCTTGAACCTTGCGCCGCTTCTCCCAAATCCGGGCGCGGTTTCTCCACAGCCAGCCGAACGCCGGCAGCGAAGTGCGCTCGCGCAGCACACAGTAGACGGCGATGGCGAGGTCGCGCGCCTTCATCGCCGGGAAAGCTCGCCAGTAGAGCGGCCAGCCGATGTTCTTGGCGCGCATGAGGAAGCGGTTCTTGGTCGAGTGGTAGTTGATGAGCGCGGGCAGCTCGCGGCGATTCTCGGGCAACACGCGGCGCACGTGCCAGCCCACCGCCTGCGGAACGTAAAGGCAGCGCCAGCCGGCCAGTTGCGCCCGCCAGGCGAGATCGGCGTCCTCGCGGTAGGCGAAGAAGTCGTCGTCGAAGAACTCGTCGTCAATGGAAATGTCCTCAATCATCGCGCGGCGGTAAAGCGCGGCGGCGGCGGTGGCGCCGAAGACGTACTCCATCCGCTCGTATTGGCCTTTGTCGGGTTGGTTGGAGCCGCGGTCGAAGTGGCGCAGCGTGGGCGTGAAGTAGATGCCCGTCGAGTCGAGGAGCTGCGGAATCCGCCGCCTGCCGTCGGGCGCCAGGCGCAGCAGCTTCCCGCAGGCCATCCCGACCTTCGGTCGCGGCTCAGCGGCTTCGATCAACCTTCGGAGGAAATCCGGCTCCAGAAAAGCGTCGGGGTTCAAGGTCAGCACCCAGTCGGCGCAGGTCTCGCGGATGGCCTGGTTCTGCGCCGACGCGAAGCCGCGGTTCTCCGTGTTGCGGATGAGCTGCAAGCGCCCTTCGAACGGTTTCAGGCGCTCGACGCTGTCATCCGCAGAAGCATTGTCGACGACGACAACGTCGAGAGTCACCCCGCGCTGGGCGAACACCGACTCGAGACAGCGCTCGAGGTAATCGGCGCTGTTGTAGGTGACGAGGGTGACGGCGACGCTGGGCACGCCGCGGATTCTATCAGGACTGAAAGACGCCGAAGCTGTACAATACCCGCCCGCGATGCGAATCGTGCTGCTCGGCGCCGGAGGTCAACTGGCCACCGATATTGTGGCTACGCTCAAGCAGGACAAGACCTTTGCGTTCACCCACGCCGAACTCGACATCACCGATGCCGCGACAGTCCACAGCCGCATCGTGGGGCTGCGGCCCGACTGCGTCATCAACACCGCCGCGTTCCACCGCGTGGACGAGTGCGAGGACCAGCCCGGCAAGAGCCTTGAGGTCAACGCGGTCGGGGTTTACAACCTGGCGCGGGCAGCGAATGAGGCAGGCTCCATCCTGGTGCACTTCAGCACCGACTACGTCTTCGACGGCGCCAAGCGCGCGCCTTACGTCGAAACCGACGCGCCCAACCCGCAGTCCATCTACGCGCTCTCCAAGCGCGCCGGGGAGCGCATCGTGCAGCAGTATTGCCCGCGGCACTTCCTCATCCGCACCTGCGGGCTCTACGGGCGCGCCCACCGGCGCGGCAAGGGGACGAACTTCGTCGAGACCATGCTGGAGCAGGCGCAGGCCGCCTTGCCCATCCGCGTGGTGACCGACCAGGTGCTGACGCCCACCGCCAGCGCCGACCTGGCGCGCGCGCTCAACCCGCTCATCCACACCGACCGCTTCGGGCTGTACCACCTGACCAACACGGGTGAGTGCTCGTGGCACGAGTTCGCGCAGGAGATTTTCCGCCTGGCGGGGCTCGCGCCGGATGTGCAACCCATCACCAGCGAGGCGCTGGGGCGCAAGGCGCGCCGGCCGGCCTACTCCGTGCTCGACAACGCCAACTATCGCGCCGTCGGCTTCCCCGATATGCGCCCCTGGCAGGAGGCGCTGGCGGAGTACATGCGAACGCGACCGGTGTGATGCTCCCACGGGCAGAAGCCGGTGGGCTGGAGGCAAAGAGGGCGTCGTTTCCAAGAGTTCAACCCAGTGGCTCCTGCCACTGGGCTCCCCGCGGCGGGAGCCGCGGGGCTGAACTTCCGGTACAACGCGGACTCGACTGGCAAGGTCGCGACGGTGGGCTATAATCGCCGGGATGGAACTCAGCCGGGAGCAGATTGCGGCGGTGGCGGAGCAGCACCGCGACGCCTACGAGCCGGTCATCGGGCTCGAAGTACACGTGCAGCTCAAGACGGCGTCGAAAATCTTCTGCGGCTGCTCGACCCGCTTCGGCGACCCGCCGAACACCAACGTCTGCCCGGTCTGCCTCGGGCTGCCGGGCTCGCTGCCGGTGCTGAACCGCGAGGCGGTGGAGCTGGCGGTGCGCACGGCGCTGGCGCTCAACTGCACGGTGCGCGAACGGTCGCGCTTCGCGCGCAAGAACTACTTCTATCCCGACCTGCCCAAGGGCTACCAGATTTCGCAGTACGAACTGCCGCTCAGCGAGCACGGCTGGTTGGAGATTCTCCACGACGGGGCCACAAAGCGGATTGGGATCACCCGCATTCACCTGGAAGAGGACGCCGGGAAGTCCCTGCACGAAGGCTTCACCGACTCGGACCGCAACACCTACCTCGACTTCAACCGCTGCGGCGTGCCGCTCATCGAGATTGTCAGCGAGCCCGACCTCCGCAGTGCGGAGGAGGCCCACAACTACCTGACCACGCTCAAGCAGATTCTGGAGTATCTCGACGTCAGTGACTGCGACATGGAAAAAGGCTCGCTGCGCTGCGACGCCAACCTGAGCGTGCGGCGGCGGGGCGCCGAGAAATTCGGCGTCAAGACGGAGGTCAAGAACCTCAATTCGTTCCGCTATCTGGTGCGGGCGCTCGAGTATGAAATCGACCGGCAGGTGGCCCTGCTGGAAAACGGCGGCGCGGTCGAGCAGGAGACGCGCCTCTTCAATGTGCAGGCGGGGCGCACCGAGCCCATGCGCTCGAAGGAGTTTGCCCACGACTACCGCTACTTCCCCGAGCCCGACCTGCTGCCGCTGGCGGTGGACGCCGCCTGGCAGGAGAAGATTCGCCGTGAGATGCCGGAGCTGCCCGCGGCCAAGCGCGCGCGCTTCGTCCGCGACTACGGCCTCACCGACTACGACGCCGGCGTGCTCACGGCCACGCGAGCACTGGCCGACTACTTCGAAGCCGCGGCGGCCAAGGCGCCCAACGCCAAGGCCGCCGCCAACTGGATTCAATCCGAACTGCTGGCGCTCCTGAAAGACTCAGGCAAAGAAATCACCGATTCGCCGGTGAAGCCCGAAGCCGTGGGCGACCTGCTGAAGCTGGTCGAAGCCGGCACGCTCTCCGGCAAGATGGCGAAAACCGTGTTCGAGAAGATGTATGCCACCGGCAAGACCTCCGCGGAAATCGTCGCCGCCGAAAAGATGGAGCAAGTCACCGACGCCGGCGCCATCGAGACGCTCTGCCGGCAAGTCATCGCGTCCAACCCCAAAGAGGTGGAGAATTACAAGAAGGGCAAGACGGCGCTGTTCGCTTTCTTTGTCGGCCAGGTCATGAAGGCCTCGCGCGGCCAGGCCAACCCGCAGTTGGTGAACGAAACGCTCAAGAAGCTACTCGGCTGAGAAAAGACCAATTCACCGCAGAGGCGTAGAGGACGCAGAGAGAGCGCGGAGAAAAGGCCGAATGGACGCCGACTGGGCCAAGACCTACGCGGCGATGGACGACGGCGAGCTGGTGGCGCTCGCCGCCGAATCCGACGAGCTGGTCGAGGAAGCGCGCGCCGCGCTGTGGACTGAGTTGCGGCGGCGAGGGTTGGAGGGAGAGGCAGCCGAGGCCTACCGGAACCGTCCCAGGCGCGAAGGGGCGCCGACGCCGACCGACAATCTGGTCACGGTGATGCTCTTCAATGACCTCGCCCGAGCAGGCCTGGCCAGGACCGTATTGGAGTCAGAAGGCATCCGGTGCTTTCTGGCCGACGAGCATCTGGTTCGCATGGACTGGTTTTATACCTTCATGCTGGGGCGGCTGAAGCTCCAGGTCAACGAGCAGGATGCGGGGCGTGCGCGTGAACTTTTGGAAGCACTGGGGACAGAGTTGGCCGACCTGCCCGGCTCAGGGCCCGCTCCGAGCGAGCGCCGCTTCCGGTGGCTGACCATGAAGAACTTCGTGTGGTTCACATTGATCTATTCAGCCTTCGTGATGTTGGTCATCCTGTATGGGTATCTTTCTCAAGGCCACTGAGGGTCAACTGATTCGACATGCGAAAACGGAAACAGTCCCGCAATCTCTCCGCGTCGACCGAGATTGTCAGCGAGCAGGCCTACGAGGTCATTGACCAGGCGCTGGTGGACCTGTGGAAAGTCGTCGACGACCTGTGGCAGATTCGCGCGCCCCAGCCCGAGTTCTACCGCGTCACCATCTTCGGCTCCTCGCGCGTCCGCCGCGGCACCCCGCTCTACAAGAAAGTCCGGCGGTTGGCGGCGCGGCTGTCGGAGATGGGCTGCGACATCGTCACCGGCGCCGGGCCGGGCCTGATGCAGGCGGCCAACGAAGGCGTGCGGCTGGGCGACCCGCAGAAGCGCGTGCGCTCCTACGGCCTGGCCATCCAGCTTCCGCACGAGCAGGAGCCCAACCCCTTCGTCGAAACCGCGTTCATGCACCGGACATTCTTTACGCGGCTGCACCACTTCGTGCTGCTCTCCAGCGCCTTCGTGGTGGTTCCGGGCGGCATCGGGACCACGCTGGAGACGATGCTCATCTGGCAGCTCCTCCAGGTGCGCCACGCCTACGACACGCCGCTGGTGCTGGTGGGCGACATGTGGCAGGAGCTGGTGCGCTGGGCGCGGCGGCACATGGCCTCGCACGAGCCGCACCTGGCCAGCGCCCGCGAGCTGGCCATCCCTACCTGCGTGCGCACCGTGGATGAGGCGGTGGAGGTCATCCGCCGCCACCACCGCAAGTTCGTGCATCAGCACTCGAGCCCCCACGCCCGCCGCCCACAATCGGGCTAGGTCCATCCATGCGGGCCTTCTTGCGCTTCGTCTGGTTTCCCGCCGCGGTTCTGGGCTCGGTGTTTTTCTGGCTGTGGCTTGACCGGAGAATGGGCTGGCGCGGCCCGCACGCGCCCTGGCTGGGGGCGGCGCTCTTCGGGGCGGGACTGCTGCTGGCCAGCTGGTGCAACATCCTCTTCGCGGACATCGGCGGAGGGAGCGCGCATCCCTTCACCGCCAAGACCAAGCACCTGGTGATTGCCGGCCCCTATCGCTACGTGCGCAACCCGATGATGTGGGGCGTGGGCGCCCTTCTGGTGGGTCTGACGCTGTGGATGGCGTCGATCGGTCTGTGGTTCGGGTTCCTGCTCTTTCTGCTGTTCGTGAGCTGGTTCGTGCCGCACTACGAAGAGCGCGACATGGAGCGGCGCTTCGGCGAGGCCTACCGCGACTACTGCCGCCGCGTGCCGCGCTGGCTCCCGCGCTTGCGGCCGAGGGCTTGACGCCCGCGCGCCCGCATCTCAGGATGGAAGGAGCGCCGCTGGGGCGGAGTGCGTCTGGCAGCACGCTGGACTGTTAATCCAGAGGTGGAGGTTCGAATCCTCCCGCCCCAGCCAGTGCCAACCAAACGAAACTCGTCCTGGCAAAGCCACATCTAAACTAGTGGAGGTGCAACGCGGCCTCCCAAGGAGGGACTGACCATGCGGACGACAAAGCTGGTTGTCCCGCTCATCGGCCTGCTGCTGGCGGGCTTGGTGGCGCCGGCGATTTCGCAGGCGTCGCCGCCGCACCGGCGCCGGACGGTTATCATCCGCCGCTACTACGTTCATCCCTACTGGCACCGGCCGTACTGGTATGACCCGTTCTACGACCCGTTCTGGTATCGGCGCCCCGCCTACGGTGACCGCGAAGAGACCACGGGCATCGTCCAGGTCAAGGTGAAGCCCAGCGACGGCCCCAAGGCGCAGCTTTACATCAACGGCGCGCTGGCGGACGAGTTCAAGTCCAAGGAGAAGGTCAAGCTGAAGCCGGGCGAGTACCGGGTGCAGGTCCGTAAGCCGGGCTACGAAAGCCAGAGCCGCACCGTCTACGTCACCGCCGGCAAGACGCTGAAGCTTGAATTCCATCTGGAGCGAGCCGGCTAGCCGCCGCTCACCGCCGCGGGGGCAGCGCGCTCCCCTTCCGAGTCATACGCCCAGGGCGCCTGACCAGGTTTCGAACGGCCGGCCACCGCGCTCGTCGTCCTTGAAGAAGGCCGCATAAGTCATCACGTGGTAGCCCATGAACTCCTGCTCCTCCGGGTGCAGGCGCGCCATCTCATGGACGCGCCGCCAGGTGCCCGAGTTGATGTAGAACTGGTTGAGGATGCCGCTCTGCAGCGGGGCCGAGTCCAGCGGAACGACCTCGTGGTGATGCGTGTGCCCGTAGACGATGAAGCGGGCGGAGCGATTCTTGAAGCTCGCTTCGCTGAAGGCGTGGGGATAGAAAGGAGTTTCGCTCGACACAACTTTCTCCCTGACCCACGTCAGCAGGCGGCTCAGGTTGGCGAGCGAAACGCCGCGCGAGAACTTCAGCGCCCACTCCAGCTTGTCCACGTTGTCGAAGAGATTGAAGAGGGTGTCGCGCTTCCGCACAAACTCCAGCTGCAGAAAATCATCGGCCAGCTCGTCCCAAACCGCCTTAACCTCTTTGGCCTGGCGCGCATCCGGACAGGTACGACGCAGCAAACCGTTGATCCACACAGGGACCAGGAGCAGCGGGCGGACGTTGTCGATTTCTTTCAAGCCGCCGGTACACTCTTTCGGCAGCACCGCGCCCAACCGGGCCTCCACCGCCTGAGGAAAGCGGTTCAGCAGCTCAATCACGATGGCGTCACCCAGTGAGGAGGCATCGCGATCCTCCTCGTAGTTGAAGGGGTCGAAGATGTCCCCGTGGCGCGCGAACACATTGTGCTCGGCGTAGAGCTGGCCGATGACGCCCGACTCGGCCGGGTCGTGCGGGAAGGGCTCGTTGGCTGAATTGGCCAGACCCAGGGCGTCCACCACCGACCGGCGGAGCGCGTTGTAGGGGGTTCCCGGCAGATGGTAAAACCAGTCGTGGTTCCCCACCAGGTAGTGGATGTTCACCTTGACCGGAAGCCGTCCTTTCGCCTGCGGGTGATAGCCGACTTTGGCCGGCTTCCCCGCGGAGGTCGCCGGCGGGAGCGTAATAGTCTTCCCGTCGTTCAGACTTTTCAGAACAGCAAGGGAGGCGGCGTTCTGCTTCAGGATCGCGTCATTGATGTTTGTGACCATGTCGACGAACGGTTGACTCCGGGGATCATCCCAGGGCCGCACCCCCGGACCCTCCAACCACTTGACCGAGCGAATGACGTCCAGGATGTCCCCCAGCAGAACGAGGTGCAGCTCGCGGATGGGCCGGTACTTGCCCGTCGCCCGCCACGAGGCCTCGTAGGCCGCGTCGCGTAAGCACTCGCGAAAGATCTTGAAGGCATGCGGACTGATGGTCTCGCCCGAGCTGCCATCCGTCAGGTGCAAATCGCTGATGATTACCAGCATGGCCTTCTCCTTCGTCCGGTTGCTGCTACCGATGATACGGGTAGAAGATGAAAAACAGAAGCGAAAGCGCGGCCAGGATCCAGAGGCCGGGCTTAATCTCGCCCGCGCGGCCGGCGGCGAACTTGCAGAACGGGTAAAGCACGAAGCCGGCGGTCATGCCCACGCCGATGTTGAAGGTGAAGCTCATCAGCGCCACGGTGGCGAAGGCGGGCACCACTTCGGTGAAGTCACTGAAGTGGATGCGGGTGATGGGCTCGACCATCAGCAACCCCACCACAATCAGCGCCGGGCCGTAGGCCTGCGGCGGAATCGCCGCCACCAGCGGCGCGAAAAACAACGCGCCCGCGAACAGCAAGGCCACAAAGACGGCGGTCAGCCCCGTGCGCCCGCCGGCCTCGACTCCGGTGGCCGACTCGATGTAGGCGCCCGCCGTCGTCGTCCCCACCGCCCCGGCGAACGTCGTCGCCAACGCGTCGGCCAGCATCGGCCGCTCGATTTGCGGCAGGTTGCCCTCGGCGTCGAGGAAGCCCGCGCGCGCGGCCACGCCGATGAGCGTCCCCATGGTATCGACGAAGGCCATTACGAACACGGTCAGCACCACGGCCAGAAAGCCCACGCTCCACACCGCCGAGAAGTCGAGCTGCCAGAGGACGGGCGCGAGGCTGGGCGGCGCGCTCACGTAGGCCGCGGGCGGCTGCGCCGCGCCGCTGAGGAACGCCACCGCCGCCGCAGCCAAGATGCCGAGCAGGATGGCGCCGCGGACTTTCAGTATCATCAGCGTGATGATGGTCAGGAAGCCGAAGAGCGAAATCAGCACCGGCAGCGAGCTGACGTCACCCAGCCGCACCGGAGCGTCTTTGACCCCCAGCGCCACGATTCCAGTTTCATTCAGCCCGATGAAGGTCATGAAGAGGCCGATGCCGACAGCGAAGCTGTAGCGCAGCCCCAGCGGCACGCCCTCCACCAGCCACTTGCGCACCCGCCCGATGGTCAGCAGGATGAACAGCACCCCGGCGATGAACACCGCCGCCAGCGCCTGCTGCCAGGGGTAGCCCAGCGCCACCACCACCGTGAAAGCGATGAAGGCGTTCTCGCCCATGTAGGGCGCGATGGCGAACGGCCGCCGCGCGTACAGGCCCATCAGCAGCGTGCCGAAGATGGCGGTGGCGATGGTGGCTACCATCGCCGGGCCCGAAGGGATTTGCGCCGCGCCCAGGATCGCCGGGTTCACCACGATGATGTACGCCATGGTGACAAAGGTGGTGAGGCCGGCGAGGGCCTCGCGGCGCACGGTGGTGCCGTGCGCCTCCAGCTCGAAGTATCGGTTCAGGATTCCCATGGCGCGGTCCGGCAGAGACTGCCGCCTCCGCGCTCCTTTGGCAAGGAAAAACTTCTTTGGAAACCACGGATGAACACGGATGGACACAGATAGAGAAGTGGAGGAACGGAGAGGGTGAATGAACTAAGGCCGAATCAACGAATCAACGATTCAACTGTTCAACGGTTCCCTACCCGCTGACTTTGTCGACGGCCTTAACCTTGTCGCTGCAATCGAACCAGATGTTGACAATCTTGTAGCGGCCCACGGAGCGGTAGACAAACAGCCGGCAGAGCTCTCCGTCCTCCACCTTCTGGTCCTTGTCCGGTTTGCCCATGATCTGGACCACTTCGGCGCGGCTCATCCCCTCTTTGACCTTGGCCAGGTCGGCCTCGGTGGCTTTGGCCAGCGCCATTGGGGCGGCCACCAGCACGGCCATCAACGCCGCCGCCAGGGCGGCGGCAACCACCTTGTTATGTGCCACTTCCAGAGTCTTCATGGTTTGCTCCCACTCCTTAGATGGGCGCGGAGACGGGAAAGATGTACCCCGCCGCCGGGCCCTACTCGAACCTGAAATTCTCGATCCGCTTTGTCCCGCTGACCTCACCCACGACGTCGAACTCAAACGGCTTCCCCTTGCGGCCGCGCGCCAGTCGGAAGAGCCGCGCCAAGCCGTCCACCAGGGCCTTCAGGCTGATGTTGAACCGGTAGGGCGGATGGAAGTTGCCGTCGCCGTGCAGGCGCAGCTTGCCGCCCTGCATGTCGAGCTCGCCCTGGAGGTTGACGTCGTAGGCCCTGGAGACCAGGTTGCTCTCCACCAGCGTCGCCTTGCCCTCGTCCAGCTCCAGCGTCCCCGTCCAGCCGGAGAACTTGCGCAGGTTGGGCGGGTTGGCCAGCCAGCCGATGCTGAAAGGCCCGAAGCCGAAGACGCCCTCGTCCAGCAGGACGGCCAGGGCGAACAGCCGCTCCGGCAGGGTGCCCTTCTGGATGCGCCCTTCGCCGAGGGTAAACCGCGCCAAGCCCTGCGCGCCGGTGAGGAACTCCTGCCGCGTGCCCACGGGGCCGGTGAGCTCGACGTGGAGGTCGAGCGGGCCGGTGACGGTGGGCTGCAGCTTGAGCATGTCGACGAGAAGAGTCTGCAAGGGCACCTGGTTGAGCGACAGCATGGCGCGGACTTCGCCGGCGGCCGGGTCAATCCGCCCCTGCAAGCTTCCGTGTCCCGTGCTCAGCCCGAAGCGGCGGATGAGCAGCGCCAGCGATTCGCCGCTGGGCTCCACCCGGCCCTGCACGTCGGTGAAGCTCAGGTCGAGGAACTTCACCCGGTCGAGGGCCACCTCGACCTGGACGGGATGCTCCTGGAAGAAGCTGGTGTCCGGCATGGAGAGCGGCCCCTCGGGGAGCTGGCCGAGCAGCCGGTCGAGGTTGGCCCACTCGCCCGCCATCCGCACGGTCGAAGTCCCCTGGCCGCGCAGCGTGCCGGTCAGGGTGAACTCGCCCGAAGGCTGCACCACGCGCAGGGGGGCGAGGCGGAGGCCCTCCTCCGCCAGCTCCAGCCGGCCGTTGAGGTGCACCGGGTCGGTGAGCAGCTCGGGCAGCCGCGCGTCTTCGAGCTCGATGGCGCCCGCCCACTGCAGCTTGTCCACCGGCCCGCGCAGGGTCACGTCGGCGGCCACGCGGCCGCTGAGCGAATCGAGCGCCTCCGGCAGGCGGACGAACGACAGCAGCTCTTCCAGCGAGCTGCCCGACGGCGCGCGCAGATGCATGTCCACCTGGGGCTCGGAGGCGCCCTGGATGCGCCCGCGGCCCTCGAGCTCGGACCCGCCGAAGCGCGCGGTGAAACGGTTGAGCGAGAAGGTATCGCCCTGCAGCAGTCCCTGGATGTCGAAGCGGGCCGGAATCTCCAGCGGCGGCGCCGGGCCGGCGGCGGAGGCGGACACCGGCTCGGCGGTTTCGATGCGCGCCTGGAGTGAAACCCCCTGAGGCGAACTCGTTACCCGGCCGCGGGCTTCGAGCTCGGCCGGGACGCGCAGCCACTTCTTCAGCGAACCGGGCAGCGCCGCGGTGGCGTCGTCGCGCGCCAGGTGGGCTTCGAGCTGCAGCGCCCAGGGAGCCGAGGCGGCGCCCTGCAGGCCCACTTGCCCGCTCAGCCGTACCGGCGAGTTGCCGAAGCGCCCGCTCAGGTTGCGGATGTCCATCTCATCCGGGTCGAGGCGCACCGAAGCGCGCACATCGTCGAGTGCAATCCCCAGCCAGGCGGGCGACCACTGCGCGCCCTGCACTTGCAGCTCGGCGCGCCAGCTTCGCGGGTCGTAGGCGAGCGCCAGCGTTCCCTGCCCCGCGAGGGAATCGGGTTCGACGCCGGGAAGACTCCCGAGCTCCGCAGCCTCAGCCAGCCGCACCAGTTCGGGAAGCTCGCACCCGGGCAGGAGCACTTGCGCCTGAGCCGTCTGTTGCCAGTTCGGGAGCTCGCTGCTCCCCGAGACACGCAGCGGGCATCCGCCGGCGCGGCCTTCGAGGTTGGAAAACTCGACCTGCTCGGAGGTGAAGCGGGCTTCGCCGGCCAGTTCGCGCACCGCCACCCGGCGGAAGTCGAACCCGACGGCGCGTACCGCCGCCGTCCCCTCGATGACCGGTTGCTCGGCCCTCCCTGTGATTTCCACCTGCACCCGGCCGCGGCCGTGGAGGTTGGCGACGGGCGCGGCGGCGACCAGCTCGGGGGGAAGTTGCTCAACCGAGAACTCATCGGTCTCAGCGCGCAGCGCTAATTGCCGGCCGTGAATCTCGCCGGAGACGCCAGTGGGAACGTCGAACACCCGCCCGCGCACCTGGTTGAACGCCACGCGGTCGCCATTGACCGCCAGCCCTCCCCGCAGATCTTCAAACGCCGGCAGACCTTGGCGCGCATACGTCAGACCGTTCAGGTCGACCCGGCCGCGCACCCGCCGCCGCCCCTCCTTTTCTTCCAGGGTCAGCTCGGCGGCGAAGCGGCCGCGCACGTCTTCGACAAACTCGAGCGTGTCGCCGCCGAGGATGGCTTGGAGGCGGCTCAAGGTCTCATCCCCCAAGCGGGCGTCGGGGAGGCGGAGATCCACCTCCGCGCTCCGGTCGCTTCCCTGCCAGCCGGCCACTGCGCCGTCGGCCTCGAAGCGGTTGCCGGCAAGCTGGCCCGAGGCGGACTCCAGCGTCAGCACAGCCGGCGTGGCCTGCAGGCGGAAGTCGAGCGCCAGCGGCTCGGCCCCATCGGGGGTGACGGCGCGCAGCGCGCCCTGGCTGCGCGAGGCGCCGGTGTCGCTGGTCCCGGTCAACCGGCCGCTCAACCGCGCGGTGGCCAGCAGGCTGGCGTCACCCAAAAGGAACCCGAGCAGCGGCTGCGCCGGGACGTCCGTGAACTCGAACTCCAGGCTCCCGTCCGGCAAAGCCGGCGGGCGCCAGGCGGTGGCCTCGCCGCTCAGGCGCACCTGGTCGGGCATCTCGGCGCTGGCCCCGCCGCGAAGGCTGAAGCGGCTCTTCTCCCGGATTTGAGGTTCCCAGTCGGCCTGCTCGACGTAGAACAGCTCCTGCTCCCGGCCGCTGACGGGCGCCCGGATTTCCAGCCGCTCGATCTGCCACGCGGCCCCGATGGGCAGGTTGGCAGCCGTCGACGCGGAGTCGCCGCCCTCGGCGAGAACCAGGCGGGCGTTGCTCAGCCGCAGGCTTCCGGGCCGCGTTTCGCCCCAGAGCAGCGGCAGCCAGGAAACCCGCGCTTCCAGCGTCTCCGCCTCCAAGGTGTAGGAGTCCGCTTCCAGACGAAGGCCATGTATCAGGACGCCTAGCGGGCCCCAGAGGCGCTCGACTCGCTCCACCTGGGCGGCGGGGCCGGTGCGCTGCGCCAGCAGGCGCTCGACCGCAACCTGCGTGCTCGCCCTCAGGAACACCCACAGAAGGGCAAAAAAGAGCACAACGACAAGAAGGCCGGCGCTGAGGAGAAGTCGTCTGCGTCGGCGGCTTGTCATGACCTCTTTAAGATTCTCAAAGCGGGCGCTGCGGCTGCCTGAGGAACCGAAAATAAAGAATACCCGAAGGGACTCAGAGATGGAAGGTAAATCGGCCCTGGCTCTCTTGGACCATCATGTTGTCGATGAGGCGGGTCGAGCCGATCCAGACGGCCAGGGCAAGGACGGTGCGGCCGCTGAGGCTGGCGCGGGGCTCGAACGTGTCGGCGTCGGCCACGGCGACGTAGTCAATGCGGCTGCCGGGGGCGGCTTCGATGAGGGCGCGCATCTGGCGGGTGAGCTCGTCGGCGCCGTGCTCGCCTCCCTCGATGAGCTCGCGGGCGCGGCACAGGCTGCGGTAGAGCGCCAACGCCGCCTTGCGCTCGTCCGGCTTGAGGTAGGTGTTGCGCGAGCTCAGCGCCAGGCCGTCGGGCTCGCGGACAATGGGGCAGACGACGATTTCGAGCGACAGGTTGAGGTCGCGCACCATCCGCCTCACCACCGCGCACTGCTGGGCGTCCTTCTGGCCGAAGTAGGCAACATGCGGCTGGACGATGTTGAAGAGCTTGAGGACGACGGTGGCCACGCCGCGGAAGTGTCCCGGCCGGAACTGGCCTTCGAGCGGCTCGGCCGCGCCCTCGACCGTTGCGTAGGTCTGGAATCCGTTGGCGTACATTTCCTCGACCGAGGGCGCAAAGAGCAGGTCGACGCCTTCGCGCGCGAGCAACTCGGTGTCGCGCCGGAGGTCGCGCGGGTACTTGAGGTAATCCTCGTTGGGGCCGAACTGGGCGGGGTTGACGAAGATGGAGACGATGGTGGCGTCACTCTCCTGCTTGGCGCGGCGCACCAACGAAAGGTGGCCCTCGTGCAGCGCGCCCATGGTGGGCACGAAACCGACGCGCTTCCCCGAGCCACGCAGGCCGACGGCGGCCAGTTGCGTTTCGGCAGCGGTGACCAGCGTTTTCACTTCTTCAGGCCGGAATCAATGGCGACCAGAAAATCGAGCGCGACGGTTTGCTCTCCCAACTGGCGCAGCAGGGTGGTGACCTGGCCGCGGTGGTAGGTCTGGTGATTGGCCACGTGCAGCAGGGTCTGCCAGAGCGGGTAGCTCCAGCGCTCCCCGGCGATGTTGGTGTAGTGGAGAGGTTGAACCAGCGCCTCGGGCGTCAGCCGCGCGAGAAAGTCGCGCACGCCGCGCTCGTTCTCGCGCCAGCGTTGCTCGACCACAGCCAGCGTGGGAAAAGTTTCGGACGCGAACGCCTTCGCCTCTTCCTTCGTGGGCGAGTGCCCCTTCCAGCGCTCCAGCCATACCCATTCGGCCGCCACCAGATGGGCGAGTGTGTCCCGAACCGAGGAGAAGCTATTGCCCATGGGGCGGAGGAACTTTTCCTCGGTGAGGGCGGCGCAGGCGCGGAGCTGCTGGTCGCGGGCCCAGTAGTTGTAGTCGTAGAGTTGGTGCAGGACCAGCAGAGGAATCATGGTCTCCTCCTTTACAGGCCGCAGGTAGCCCTCGAAACGCGTCCGTGCGGGCTCTCGGGCAACCTGCGCTACTCCTCTTGCCACTCCATTCACGTGAGATCCTTCGCGGCGCTCCCTTCGGCGCGCCCGCTACGCGGGCTTGCTCAGGGTCTACGCTGCGCTCCGAGAGCCAGAAGTAATAGTCCACCTGCGGCGGCGCGGCGCCGAGCTGGCGCAACTGCGTGGTGACCTGGCCGCGGTGGTAGCTCTGATGGTTGAGCAGGTGATAGAACAGCCGCCAGAGGGTGAAGGTAACGGCCTGCCCCTTCCTGTTGGTGTAAGTGAAAGGGCGGGCGGGCGCGTCCGCTTGCAAGTCGGCCACGTAGTCGCGCAGGTCGCCCTCCACCTCGGCCCAGCGGTCGCGGATGGCGGCGACGTCAGCAAACTTCTCCGGCGCGAACTGCTCCCTCTCCTGGGGCGTGGGCGAGTGGTCGCGCCAGGCTGAGAGCCAAACCCACTCCGAGGCAGCGAGATGAACGAGTGTGTCGCGAAGTGAGGAGAAGCTGCTGCCCAACGGGCGGAGCAGGTTTTCTTGCGAAAGCCCGGCGGCGGCAGCCAGTTGGCGGTCGCGGGCCCAGTGGTTGTAGGCGAAGAGCTCCTTCCAAGCGGCCAGCGGAATCGCAGGGGCATCGAGTTTCTCTTCTTTGTGGGCGTCGAGCCAGCGGCCGTAGTCCACCGGCACGGGCGCGGCGCCGAGCTGGCGCAACTGCGTGGTGACCTGGCCGCGGTGGTAGCTCTGGTGGTTGAGCAGGTGGTAGAAGATTTTCCAGAGCGGGAAGGTCTTCGACTCGCCCTTCATGTTGGTGTAGGTGATGGATTCGGCGAGGCGGGCATCGGTGAGGCCGGCGAGGACGGCGCGGCTGTCGCGCTCGACCTCGTCCCAGCGCACGCGCAGGGGCTCGAGGGTCGGAAACTCCTCTGAGGAGGGCAGAGCACGAGGCGAGCGGCCGCTCCAGCGCTCGAGGTAGAGCCACTCGACCCCGAGCAAATGGGCGAGAGTGTCGCGCACGGTGAGGAAGCTTCCACCCACGGGGCGCAAGAACCGCTCCGGGGTGAGCGCGGCGCAGGCCTCGAGCTGGCGGTCGCGCGCCCACCAGTTGTAGTCGTAGAGCTCGGCGAAGGTATCGCGGGGAACCATCTCACCCTCCAGGTTCAAGCCGCAGGTAGCCCTCGAAGACGCCCCGACAGAGTCGGGGCTCTCGGGCAACCTGCGCTACCTCTTGCCGAGTTCATTGGATTAGCTGCGGGTGCGCGAAGACTCACGCCGCTGGGTCAGCTCTTGCGCGACTTCAGGCGGAAGGTGGTAGGTCTCCGCCTCGGCGGGAAAACCGCCCTGGACGACGTCGCTCAAGAAGCGGCGCACGGCGTCCTCGAGCGCGCCCCGCAGGTCGGTGTAGCGCCGGGCGAACCTGGGCTGGACGCCGAAGCTCAGGCCGACGAGGTCGTGCCAAACCAGCACCTGTCCGTCGCAGCCGGCGCCGGCGCCGATGCCGATGGTGGGGATGCGCAGCTCGGCGCTGATGAGCGCGGCGGCCTCCGCGGGGATGCTTTCGAGCACGAGCGAGAAGGCGCCCGCGGCCTCGACGGCGTGGGCGTCACGCACAAGCTGCTCGATGGCGGCCAGCGTCTTGCCCTGCACCTTGAAGCCGCCCAGGGCGTGGACCGACTGCGGCGTCAGCCCGATGTGGCCCATCACCGGGATGTCGTTCTCGACCAGGCGGTGGATGAGCTCGAGGCGCTTTTCCCCGCCCTCGATCTTCACCGCCTCGGCGCCCGCCTCCTTGACGAAGCGGACGGCGTTGCGCACCGCCTCGTCGATGCCGAGCTGAAAGCTGCCGAAAGGCATGTCGGCCACCAGCAGCGCGCGCTCGGTGCCGCGCCGCGCGGCGCGCGTGTGGTGGAGCATTTCCTCCATCGTGACCGGCAGAGTGTTTTCGTAGCCGAGCACGACCATGCCGAGCGAGTCGCCGACGAGAATGATGTCGACCCCCGCGGCGTCCATGACGCGCGCGGTCGGGTAGTCGTAGGCGGTGAGACAGGTGATTTTTTCGCCGTGGGATTTCTTTCTCAGAATCTCCGGTACGGTGACCTTCTTGGTCTCCCGTCCAGCCCCTTTCGGGTTCGGAAGGGTGCTCATGTTGTCCTCCGGGTACCGCCCATAAAGGTGCAGTCCCTATGAAGATTAGATAACGGAGCCGCTAGTTTGGCAACAAGAAAAGCAGATCCTTCGACTCCGCCCCGACTTCGTCGGGGCTTCGCTCAGGATGACAGCCAGACATTATGCGGGGCCGAGGGGGAGGAAGTACTGTGTGCCTTTGACCGGCTCGCCTAGGCGGCGCAGCAGCGCCTGCAAATCCTCGTGGCGCTCGACGAAATCAATCTCGCTGGTGTTGATGACCAACAGGTTCGACGCCGCGTAGTGAAAGAAGAAATGCTCGTAGGCCTCGACCACGGCCTCGAGGTAGTCGTCCGAAATCTCGCGCTCGGTCGCCGCCGCCGGGCTGCACTTCAGCCGCTTGCGCAGCACGGCAGGCGTCGCCTGCAAATAAATGACCAGGTCGGGCGTCGCCAGTTGCGGGCGAAAGAGCTCGAAGTACTGCTGGTAGACCTTCAATTCGGCATCGGCGAGGTTGAGCGAAGCAAAGATGCGGTCTTTCTCGAACAGGTAGTCGCAGACCAGGATGCGCGGGTCGTGCTCCAGCGCCAGGTCGCGGAGCTGGAGGTAGCGCGCCAGCAGGAAGTGCATCTGGCAGCGGAAGGCCGCGCCGGGCTCGCTGCGATAAAACGGCGCCAGGTGCGGGTTGTCGGTGCGGTCGGCGAGGAGCCGCGCATACAGCTTCTCGGAAACGATGCGTGCCAGCGTCGACTTGCCCACGCGGATGGGCCCTTCCACAGTGATGTAGCGCGGCGGCGTGAACCTGGGCGCAGTTCCCATCTCTCCCGACGACTCCACGACGAGGCCGCGATTATACCCAAGACAACAAGTTTGTGCCGGTAGCGCTGACGGACGCTCTTGTAGCGCCGGCATCTTGCCGGCAGGCTGGGCGAGAGGCCGGCTGGAAGCCGGCGCTACAAAGGTCGGGAACTTTTCGCCGACGTGCGCGATACCAGCAGGTGAACGCCGGCGGACTGCGCGGCATCCAACTGAGTAACCGGCGGGCCCGCAGCCGACGGCGCGACGTGGAGGGGGTTGAAGAGGAGGGTCTGAGCCCATGTCACGCCAACTATTTTTGCTTCTCTTGATTCTCACGCTGGTCGGCGTCGCCGCCGCCCCGCGACCGTCGTCCCCGGCCGTGGCCGCCGCTGCACCGCGCTGGGAAGTCCATCAACCCATCGTCCACGGAAACCTGGCGCTGTTCCCGGTGACCGCCGACGCGCTGCACGACTCGAGCGGCTACCTGACGCTCGAGGAAGGGCTGCGCTCCGGCGAAGTCGAGGTCACCGAGCTGGGCGCGGCGCTGATCCGCCGCCGGCCCGGCGCCTCGCCGCCCGACCGCGCCCAGGTCAACAAGCTGGTCCTCATCAACCACTCCAAGCGCCCGCTCATCCTGCTGGCCGGCGAAATCGTCACCGGCGGCAAGCAGGACCGCGTCATCGCCAAGGACCGCATCATCCCGCCTGGCGGCGACCCGCTGCCGCTGGACGTCTTCTGCGTCGAGCCCGGGCGCTGGCACGGCGCCTCGGCGCAATTCGGCGCCTTCGGTCTGGCCGCGCCCTCGGTTCGCGAAAAAGCTGCGGTAGCGAAAGATCAACAGCAAGTCTGGGACGCCACGGTGGTAACGCGCTCGGGAGTCGCTGAAACCGTCACGGTGGAGGCCACCGGAACGGCAGCAGGCGCAGGCGGCGGCTCAGCGCACAGGGAGTTGCAATCCTCGAGCAGCTACGCGCAGATGGAGGCCTCACCCACCATCAAGCGCCAGTTGGACAGCGCCGCCGACGACTTGCAGCGCGGCTACGAGCGTTCGCTCAAGGGCGCGCTGCGCGGCAAGAACGTGGTCGGCGTCGTCGTCGCCATCAACGGCGAAGTGGTGTGGGCCGACCTGTTCGCCGATCCCGACCTCTTCCAACGCTACTGGCCCAAGTTGCTGCGCAGCTACATCGTCGAGGCCATGAGCGGGGAGCGCGCCCAGGCCACCCCGTCGGTGGCCGAGGCTGAGCGCTTCCTCGGCGAGCAGGAGGGCAAGCAGATCATCGAAGTCGAGCCGGGCGAATACCGCCTGCTGCAGGTCGACACGGCGCGCTACACCATCTTCCAGCTCTCCTCGCTGCTGGAGAAGGGCGAGCCCATGCTGCACTTCAACAAACTGCGCAAGGAAAGTTGGAAGACCGGCAAGCGCCGCCCCGGGCCCATCGAGCCGCTCGGCGTCGACATCCAGCCGGCGCAGCGCCGCGACTAGCGGCGCAGGCGCCGCACAGCGGAGTGGTCGCGCAGCGCCGCCAGCATCTCCGCAGCGCTCAGCCGCGTCACCGGATGCCGCCACTCCGGCGCCACTTCGCGCAGCGGCTCCAGCACAAACCGCCGCTCCGCCATGCGCGGGTGCGGGAGGGTCAGCTCGGGAAGATTCACCAGCTGCTGGCCGTAGGCGACGATGTCAATGTCAATCGAGCGCGCCACTGGCTGCGGCCCAGCCGACGCGCGGCGCCCCAGCGCCCGCTCGATGCGCCTGGCCGCGCGCAGCAGCGCCAGCGGCATCAGCTCGGTTCCTACTTCCGCCACACAGTTTACGAACCACCGCCCGCTGTTGGTGCCGACCGGTTCTGTCTCATAGAGCGCCGAGCGGCGCCGCACAACAACGCCGGCGTCAGCCAGCAGGCCGAGCGCCGCCTCGATGTGGCCGACGCGGTTACCGGCATTGGAACCCAGGGCGAGATAGGCAGTCTTCAGGTGCGCCACGGCACCCCATTCTATACAAACAGACCCCGCTAGAAGCGGGACCCTTCCAGGAAGGCCTTTCCCAGGCGTCCTGACGCGTCTTCTGACGCATGAAACCCCGGCCCCCTGGGGGGACACCCGGCGGCGTCGGCCAGGTGTCAGGAACGCCAGGAAACCCCCGGTCCGTTCAGCCCACGAGCTTCTGCCCGGGGACGCTTTTTTTACAAATCCTTTACAAGTATTCACACTCCGGATGTTTACCCAGACGGGCCCAAAAGAGTTAAATACGCGCACCCCACAAGGGTAGGAGGCAACGAAATGAAGAATCGAATCCTGGCAGTAGGAGTGATGGTGCTCTTGGCGGCCACGCTCGCCATCGCGGGCGGCGACCATGCCAAGGGCACGAAGATGGACCCGGCAGCCAAAGCGGCCTGGTTCCAGAAAGAGTTCGGCCTGACCGACGCCCAGACGTCGCAGGTGAAGGCGCTCATGGAGGAAACCTTCGCGCGCTACGACGCGCTGAAGGCGCAGAACCTCGGCGAAGCGGAGATGAAGGCGGAAAAGACCAAGCTCATGGAGGCGCACGACGCCAAGCTCAAGTCCATCCTCACCGCCGACCAGTGGGCCAAGTTCGAGGCCTACCGCGCCGAGCACTACAAGAAGGAGCAAGCAGCCAAGAAGCAGTAACGGTTCAGCAGTACCAACGGCGGGGAGTTCTTAGTAGTTGAATGCGGGCGGACTCCCCGCCGTTTGTGTTTGTAGACCCTTCGACTCTTTCACCCTTGGACTCTTTGACCGTAGCGGGGGGCGGACATGAAGCCGAAAGACCTCTACCTTGGTCTGTGCGTGGCGGGCACGGCGCTTCCCTACTGGCAGTTCCTTCCCTTCCTGCGCGAGCACGCCTGGGCGCCGCGGTTGTTCCTCGAGCAGCTCTTCGCCAACCCGGTCAGCGGGCTTTTCGGGATGGACGTGCTGGTCTCCTCAGTGGTGTTGTGGGTGCTAGTGGCGGTCGAAGGCCGGCGGGCCGGCGTCAAACATCTCTGGGCGCCGGTTGTCGCCAATCTGGCGGTGGGCGTCTCGTTGGGACTGCCGCTGTTCCTCTACCAGCGCGAGGCTGCCCTGGAACGCCGGGCCCGGGACTGAAGCGGCGCGCGCCGCTGATTCGTTCGATTTTGGTTGACCTCCCCCGGCGAGTTCGCATCTAATAGCAGCATCCCAACGGGAGGGAACAGCACAATGCGGAATCGCATTCTGGCACTCGGAGTAGTGGTGCTCTTGGCGGCCACCGTCGCGTTCGCCGGCGGTGACAAAGCCAAGGGCACGAAGATGGATCCGGCCGCGAAAGCGGCTTGGATGCAGAAAGAGCTCGGGCTGAGCGACGCTCAGACCGCGCAGGTGAAGACCCTCATCGAGAACACCAACAGCCGCATCGAGGAGCTGAAGGCGCAAGGGTTGGAGAAGGACGCCTTCAAGGCCGAGAAGATGAAGATCAAGGCCGACCACAGCGCGCAGCTCAAGACCATCCTCACCGCCGAGCAGTGGACCAAGTACGAGTCGCTCCACAGCAAACCGCCCGCAACCGCCAAGAAGGAATAACCTTCGCCGGACATCCTGTGGCGAGGGGTCGCCTCCGCGACTCCTCGCCGCTTTTTCTTAGCAGGGCAATCTCCAACGCAAGCTGCGCGCAACGCCGCTACACGTTCAGCCCAGTGGCCCCTGCCACTGGGCGCCAAGCGGCAGGGGCCGCTTGGCTGATCGTTCTCTGGGTTAGTGGATTTCCTTTGTTGAGGCTTCAGTTGCCGAACAGCGGCGCGGCAGCCGGTCCCGGCGGCAGCTTCCCGAAGTGCTTGTAGGCCAGCTCCGTGGCCACGCGCCCGCGCGGCGTGCGGTTCAGGAAACCAATCTGCATCAGGTAGGGCTCGTAGACTTCTTCCAGTGCGTCAGCTTCTTCGCTGATGGAAGCGGCGATGGTGCTCAGGCCCACCGGCCCGCCGCCGTACTTGTCGATGACGGTGAGCAGAATCTTGCGGTCGAGCTCGTCGAGGCCGTACTCATCGACGTCGAGCATGGCGAGCGCGTCCTTGGCCACGTTGCGGTTGATGTGCCCGGCGGCGCGCACCTGGGCGAAGTCGCGCACGCGCCGCAGCAGCCGGTTGGCCACGCGCGGCGTGCCCCGCGACCGCCGCGCAATCTCCTCCGCGCCGCCCGCATCAATCTCGATCCCGAGGATGCCGGCCGCGCGCGTCACAATCGTTTGCAGGTCGGCCGCCGGATAGAAGTCCAGCCGGTGCACGATGCCGAAGCGGGACAGCAGCGGCTTGGTCACCAGGCCGGTGCGCGTCGTCGCCCCCACCAGCGTGAACCGCTCCAGACGATAAATCTGCGTCCGCGCGCCGGGCCCTTTGCCGACAATCATGTCGATCTTGAAGTCTTCCAGCGCGGGGTAGAGGATTTCCTCCACCGCCGGCAGCAAGCGGTGCAGCTCGTCGATGAACAGCACCTGGCGGCGCTCGAGGATGGAGAGGATGGTTGAGAGGTCGAGCGCGCGCTCCAGCACCGGCCCGGACGTGGTCTCGATGCGTACGCCCAGCTCGTTGGCCAGCACCAGCGCCAGCGTCGTCTTGCCCAGGCCCGGCGGGCCGCTCAGCAGCACGTGGTCGAGCGCGTCGCCCCGCGAGCGCGCCGCCTCCACCGCGATGGAGAGATTCTCCTTCAGCTTCGCCTGGCCGATGAAGTCCTTGAGGGATTGCGGGCGGACGGAAGCCTCGAACTGCCGGTCGTCGTCCAGCGCCGCCCCCGAGAGGATGTCGCCCGGGTGCGGCGCCGCCGGTCTGACCTTCAGCGCTTCCTTTCTCTTAGCCACTGCAGCGCCCCTTTCATCAGCGCGTCGAACGCCATCTCACCCTTCGAGGATTGTAACACCTCGCGGACAGCCTTCTGGGCCAGCTTGGCGTCACAGCCCATGTTCTCCAGCGCCGACACCGCCTCCTCGGCCGCTTCGCTGAGCGGCGGGCCCGCCGGCGGCGTTGGTTCGAGCTCGACCGGTACGAAGGTGGTCCGCAACTCCTGCACTATGCGCTCTGCCGTTTTCGGACCGATTCCCGGCACCACCAGCGACAGCGGGTTGTTGCGCTGGATGGCGCCCGTAATGTCGGCCGGGCTCACCGCCGCCAGCACCATCAGCGCCATCTTCGGCCCGACGTTTTTGACCGTCAGGAGCTGCAGGAACATCTCCCGCTCGGCCGCGCTCTTGAAGCCGTAGAGCGTCAGCGCGTCCTCGCGCACGTGGGTGTGGATGACCAGGCTCAGCTCCTTCCCCTGCCCCGGGAGCTGCGAGGTCGAGTAGGGCACGCGGACTTCGTAGCCCACGCCATTGACGTCGAGAAGGATTTGGTAGGGTTTCTTCGAGAGCAGCGTGCCGCGCAGGTGGCCGATCATCCGCGCTGCATTATGCGCAAGCGGCGCGCGGCTGGCAAGGGCGGCCTGATCCCCGAGGCGCTCTTGACTTTAGGAACGCCGCTGGCTAGACTCCCCGCCAATTTGCAGGCTCACAGCCATCCGACGTGGAGGCTGACCATGCCGGCTGCCGATGTTGTCATTCACCTGAACCAAGCTCCGCGCCCGGGATCGCACAACGGCGTGCGCCTCCGCGAGGACGCCGTGTTCACCGACTACAAGGGCGAGGAAAGCAAGGGAGTCCGCAAGCGCGCCGAGCAGGCCCTCCGAAACCTGCAGGACGTGTTGACCAAGGTATTGGAGCCGCAAGAAACGGTGCTCTACCTGGCCCGTTGCCAGGCCCCAGCGAGCGCCTTCGAACAGTTTGCTTTCGGATGGTACATCTATAAGGTGACCGGGACGGTGCTCGTGTTCACCAACCGGCGCCTGCTCGACCTCCGAATCAAACCCAAAGGACTGTTCGGCCAGGATTTCGAGTGGACGCTGTGTCTGCGCAGCATTCGCTGGGGCGACTTGGTGGACGCCAAAGTTTCCGGCTGGCTGAGCCCGACCCTCGCGCTTCGGTACCGAACCGGCAAGAAGGAAAGCTACTGGAAGCTCGACCGGGGCAACGCCAAGAAAATCAAAGTGCTCCTGGCTGCCTTATTGTCCGGTGCAGCCGCAGAAGCAACCCCCGCGCAGGGTGTGGTGTCGCTGTGTCCCACTTGCTTCGCGGTTCTGACACCGCGAGTGTATCAATGCGGCCAGTGCGGACAGGTCTTCAAGGATGAGAAGACCATGGTGCGCCGCTCGCTCCTGATTCCGGGAGGCGGCTACTTCTACACCGGGCACACGTTCCTGGGCGTCGGCGACTTCTTCGTCGAGGCGTACTTGTTGCTTCTGCTCCTCAGCGTGGGGCTCGCTTTGTTGACTCTCCCTTCGGCACCGACCCAGGACGTGACCGCGGCGGATTTCTTGGTTTCCGGGGTGTTCATTGCCGGCATTCTGGCCGTGGAGAAGTGGGGCACCATCCACCACTGCCGGCGTTTCATCCGCGATTTCATTCCGACCAAGGGATAGGAAAAGACAGAGCCTGCCGCGGAGCAGAAGCGCCTCTCGGGCGCTCTTCGCTTTCTCGATTCGGTTACGGGCTTCCCTTCTCCAGCTCCACGTGGTCGACGACGCCGATGACCGCCATGTCGATGGGCGAATTCGGCCGCCCGACCGACGTCATTGCAGAGAAACCTTCGGCCACCACCAGCACGCGGTCGCCCACGCCCGCGTCCACCGCGTCCAGCGCCAGCACCGGGTCGCCGCGGTCGGAGCCGTCCAGCGCCAGCGGCTGCACGCACAGGCACTTGCGCGCCTCGTGCGACGCCGTCTTCCGCGTCGCCCACACCTCCCCGATGACTCGCCCGATTAACATGACGGCTCTGAATCCACGGATAAATACGGAATAACACGGATGAGAAGATCCGCCGATCTTGCCCTTGTTCTTGCTTTTATATCAGTGTTCATCCGTGTTTATCCGTGGTTACATCCATCCTGTCCACAATGGCCACGATGGTGCAGTCACTCGGCACCTCGGTCGGGTGCCACGCCATGCTGGCCTCGCGCCCGCGGCACCAATAGATGGTCTCGCCGGCGCCCGCGCCCACCGAGTCAAACGCAATCACCGGCCTGCCTTTGGGCTTCCCCCCGCGGTCGAGCGGCTGCACGATGAGGATGGTCTTCGCCTCCATCACGGGGTTCTTCACCGTGCAGACCACGTTGCCGATGACTTTGCCGAGGAACATGTCAAAGCAGATCGATGAACTCGTCGACGCTCAACCCAGCGTCCTTGAGGATTCTGCTGAGCGTACCCACCTTCACAACCGGGTGAAGTGGAACTACAAGTCGCTTTCGCAGGTCTTTGGGATGCATCAGAATCGCGTGGCTCCCCGCAATGTGGTCCACTACGTACCCAGCCCGCTTGAACGCCCGAACAGCCTGATCGCCGGAAACATCGCGCGGGAGCTTGACCACAGCCTACAGAGCGACATCCACTTCAACTTCGGCTTCGCTGGGAATCGGTTGATTGTGCTTTTTCAGGCTCTCGATGTAGCCCTGAATGGCCTCACGGATATTGGAAAGAGCCTCGTCGCGCGTTTCTCCTTGCGAGTGGCAGCCCGGCAAGGCGGGGCAACTGGCTACATAACCGCCGCTCTCGAAATCAGGCTCCAAAACGACCCGAAACTTCATCGGCCTCACCTCTTGGATGCGCCGGCACCGACGGCGGCGGGTTGCTCGTCGAGGCGCACGGCGTCCACCACGCCGATAATGGCGGTGTCCACCGGGCGGTCCTTGCAGCCTTCCGCCATGCGCGCTGAGCCGCCGGTCACGATGAGGACCTGCTCGCCGGCGCCCGAGTTCACCGTGTCGACCGCGACCAGGTAGCCGCCGTCCTCTTTCCCGTCCGGCGTCATCATCTTTACGACCAACAGTTTTTTCCCCTCCAGGCGAGGGTCTTTGCGGGTGGCGACGACGGTTCCGACGACTCGGGCGAGTTGCATGGTTGGCTACAAACCCCTGCAGGCTAACGTGTGCCGAAAGTTTTTGCGCGTCATCCTGAACGAAGCGAAGGATCTCAGGTTAATGCATCAGTGACCCACTCCCGCAGCCCAAAGATGCGTCAGCCCCGGGGGCAGGTGCCACCGGGCTCGGCGCGCTCAAAGAGCGCGGGCCGCTAGCGGCCGACCAGTTCGGCGACCTTGCCGATAGGCAGCACGTCTTCCAGCGACGGATGCGGCCGCGGGATGACGTGCACGGCGATCAGCTCGCCCACGCGGCGGGCGGCCGCGGCGCCGGCGTCGGTGGCCGCCTTCACCGCGGCCACGTCCCCGCGCACCAGCGCGGTCACGTAGCCGGAGCCGATTTTCTCCCAGCCCACCATCGTCACCTTGGCCGCCTTCACCATGGCGTCCGAGGCTTCGATCATCGCCACCAGCCCCCGGGTCTCAATCATGCCCAGCGCTTCACCCATACCGGTTCCTCCTCAAACGGCTCGACCCGTTCCAACGCGGCTGATGACGTTTGCGGCCGCCGCCATGTCCTGCCTCTTCTTCCAACCCTCCGGGTTGGAACGGGACTAGCGCACTTTAGCAGATTTCACGGCTTCGTCAATGAGAGCTTCGAGCTCTTCTTTCGTCACCCAGAACCGTTCCCGCGCCGACTCGGGCAGCGGGCCGCGCCGCCCATCGGCGGCCACGGGGCACGACTCGCTCAGCGGTGCCACCGGCGCGCCCGCGCCGGCGAAATAGCGCTCCCGCGCCTCGGAAAGCTTCTCCACCTCTTCGCGCGAAAGCAGCACCTGCCGCCCCAGCAGGTGCGTCACCAGTGAAATCCGAGCGAAGTGCTCCACCGTCTCCATCCGCATGTAGGCCATCAGCAGGTCGCCGCCGTAGGTCACCACGCCGTGATTGGCCATCAGGATGGCGTCGTAGGTGCCGATCAGCGGGCTCAGCGCCTCGGACAGCTCCGGCGTCCCCGGCGTGCCGTACTGCGCCAGCGGGATGCAGCCCAGCGCCAGCACCACTTCGCTGATCAGCGCCTGGTTGAGCGCCAGCCCGGCGGCAGCGTAGCCGGTGGCGACGATGGGATGGGCGTGGACGACAGCGTAGACGTCCGGCCGGCGCCGGTAAATCAGCAGGTGCATGGCGATTTCGCTGGAGGCGTTGCGCTTGCCGCTGACCTTTTTGCCCTGGGTGTCCACCACCACCAGGTCGGCCGGCTCCATCATGCCTTTGGACATCAGCGTGGGCGTGGCCAGCACCCGCCGGTCGTCCAGCCGCACCGAAATGTTTCCGTCGGTCGCGCCCACCATGCCGCGCTGGTGCACCCAGCGCCCCACCGCGCAGATGTCGCGCGCGTGCTCGTCTTCGGTCTTCAGTCTGCCGGGAGCAATGGCGTCAGGCATGGGTCGTACGGGCCTCGCAGCATAACGGAACCCCTCGGTCGCCGCAATCGGAAAAGCAATCAGTGGCCAGCCGGCTGGAAGCCGGCGCTACCGAATGCGACCGTGCTCTTGTAGCGCCGGCATCCTGCCGGCAGATCGGCGGCAACCCGGGGCCGGCTGGAAGCCGGCGCTACCAAAATGCGCCCGCGCTTTTGTAGCGCCGGCATCCTGCCGGCGGATTGGGCTGCAATCGAAAGCAGCCCTCAGCCATCAGCCAACTCTGGTGCGGTGTTTTCTCGTTGCTGGTGGGCTGACCGCTGATGACTGAGGGCTACTCCGGCACCGGCGACTGCTTCCGGAAGAACGCCCGCCGCCGCGCCAGGTCAATCGTCAGCACAAACTCCTTCAGCACTTCATTCCCCACGATGCACTGCGCGTAGGGATTCCCGTCGGCGCCGCGCCGCGGCTCGATGTAGAACGGCACGTTGCCGAACACGCGCCCGCCCAAGTCCAGCCGCCTCACGTTGTGGCGCGGGCGCTCGCCCGCACCCCCCAGCGCGTTGACGTCTACGCCCAGTTCCAGCGCCATCTGCCGCCCCAGGATGCCCAGATCCGTCCCGGTGTCGAGCAGCATCCGGCAGCGGTGCCGGTTGTTGAGCTGCGCGGGGACATACGGCGTGGCGCCCGTGAAACCGCGGATGGAGTGAATCTCCAACGGCACCGGCAACTGGTCGGCCCGCGGCGTCAGCTCGACCGTCCGGGGCCAGAGCGTGAGTTGTCCCGTGCGGTAGTCAATCTCGAACACGAACTGTTCCATCCAGGTGTAGCCCATGATGCCGGCCACCTCGCGCCCCACGCGCTTCGAGATCGGCGAGAGGTCGCGGATGACCAGCTCCAGGTCGCGGGCCTGGGCCCGGCCCACCGCCAGCGTCCGCGCGCGGGTGAAGTACGGCCCTTCCCGACCCGGTCGTTGCGTGGGTTTCAGTCCCAGCCGCTGGGCTACTTTGAAGTCAATCAGGCAGGTGGAACTTCCGGTGTCGAAGGCGAACCACATCGGCCCCTTGCCGTTGACCTGCGCCTCCACCAGCAGCGTCGGCGCCCGGTACTCCACCGGCACTTGCGCCACCGCCTCCTGCGCAGACGCAGGCACGGAAAGCCACAAAGACACAAAGGCACAAAGGAGAGACCATAGGGGGAGAGAAATGGAACGAGCCGGGGTCAAGGCAAAGCAGCCTGTCCTTCTCTGTGACTCTGTGACTCTTAGACTCTGTGACTCTCGTTCACGCGTAGAGGCCGCGGAGCTTCAAGGCAAAGGCCACGCGGTCGATGGCCAGCATGTAGGCGGCGATGCGCAGCGAGACGCTGTGGCGCTGCGCGTAGGCGTAGACGTCTTCGAACGACTCCGTCATCATCTGCTCCAGCCGCTCGTTCACCAGCGCCTCCGGCCAGAAGTACCCCTCGCGGTCCTGCACCCATTCGAAGTAGCTCACCGTCACCCCGCCGGCGTTGGCCAGAATGTCCGGCACCACGTAGATGTGCTTGTCTTCGAGGATTTCGTCCGCCAGCGCCGTGGTGGGCCCGTTGGCGGCCTCAATGATGACCCGCGCCCGGATGCGGTCGGCGTTCTGGCTGGTAATGACGTTTTCCACGGCAGCCGGCACCAGGATGTCGCAGTCGAGGAAAAGGATCTCCTGGTTGGTCGCCGCGTCGCAGCCCGGAAATCCCGCCACCGTGCCGCGCTCCAGCGCGTAATCAATCAGCCGCGGGACGTCGATCCCCTTGGAGTTATAGACGCCGCCCTTGATGTCCGACACGCCCACGATCTTGTACCCCGCGTCGTGCATCAGCTTGGCCGAGACCGAGCCCACGTTGCCGAAACCCTGGATGACCACGCGCTGGCCCTCGCGTCCCATGTTGAGCTTGGCCAGCGCCCGCTCGGTGACGATGAGGATGCCGCGCCCGGTGGCTTCCCGCCGGCCGCGCGACCCGCCCAGGTCAAGCGGCTTGCCGGTCACCACCGCGGTGGTGGTGTGGCGCACGTGCATTGAGTAGGTGTCCATCACCCAGGCCATTACCTGTTCGTTGGTCCCCAGGTCGGGCGCGGGCACGTCGCGCTCGGGGCCGAGGAAGTCCATCAGCTCGGCGGTGTAGCGCCGGATGATGGACTCGAGCTCCCGCCGGCTGAGCGCGTTGGGGTCGCAGATGATTCCGCCCTTGGCGCCGCCGAAGGGGAGGTTCATCACCGCGCACTTCCAGGTCATCCAGGAGGCCAGCGCCCGCACTTCATCCAGGGTGACGTCGAGCGAGCAGCGGATGCCGCCCTTGCCCGGCCCGCGCACAATCGAGTGCTGCACCCGGTAGCCGACGAAGACCTCCAGCTTGCCGTTGTCCAACCCCACCGGCAGGTAGAGGGTAATCTCTTTGCTGGGACTGCGCAGGACGTGCTGGAACCCCTCATCGAGGCCCAGCTTGGCGGCGGCGATGTCGAACCGCGCCCCCATATTTTCATAGACAGCCAGCTCTTTGTCGGCGGTAATGATGGCCATCAGCAGTCGTCTCCGGCGTGAGTTCCCTTGCTCCCCGCCGCGCGAGTATACCACGCAGCCCGAACCAAGCACCGAGAGGGGTAGCGCAGGTTGCCCGAGAGCCCCGACTTTGTCGGGGCGCTTTCGAGGGCTACCTGCGGCCTGTCTGCCGCAGGCAGGCCTGAAAAACCGCGGGTACCCCTCGACTTCGGCCCGACTGACGTCGGGCCTTCGCTCAGGGAACCCGCGCTACCAACCCTTGCCGCTGGGGTAGAATAGGCTCGTCCATGAAACTCACTGTGGCGATTGCGCAGGCGGCGCCTGTCGTTCTCAACCGCGCCGCCACCATTGACAAGGCCTGCGGGCTCATCGCCGAGGCCGGCCGGCGCGGCGCGCGCCTCATCGCCTTCCCCGAAACCTGGGTTCCCTGCTACCCGCTGTGGTGCGACGCCGGGACATTCGGCAAGTGGGACCACGGCCCTTCAAAGAAGCTCCACGCGCGTTTGGTGCGCGAGAGCGTTGAAATCCCCTCGGCCGACACCGAAAAACTCTGCGCCGCCGCCCGCCAAGCCAAGACCGCCGTCGTCATCGGCATCAATGAGCGCGATACGCGCAGCGGCTCGCTCTACAACACGCTGCTTTTCCTCTCCGCCGCGGGCGAGCTGGCCGGGCGCCACCGCAAGCTGGTGCCTACCTTCGGCGAGCGGCTGGTATGGGGCTACGGCGACGCTGCCGGCCTGCAGTCCTACAGCTTCGACGGCGCCAAAGTCGGCGGCCTCGTCTGCTGGGAGCACTGGATGCCGCTGGCGCGCCACGTGCTCCACGCCTCGGCCGAGCAGGTCCACGTGGCCGCCTGGCCGCACCTGCGCGAGCCCTATTTGATTGCCTCGCGCCACTACGCCTTTGAGGGCCGCGCCTTCGTGCTGGCCGCCGCTTCCGTGCTGCGCAAGTCCGACTTCCCCGCCGACTTCGAGCTGGCCTCCGACTTTGCAGACGCCCCCGAGCAGCTTCTGGTCGGCGGCTCCTGCGTCATCGCGCCCGACGCGAGCTACGTCGTCGAGCCGGTCTATGAAAAAGAAATCCTGCTCACCGCCGAGCTTGACCTCGACCGCGTCAGCGAAGAAAAACTCTCGCTCGACGTCGCCGGCCACTACGCCCGCCCCGACCTCTTCGACCTCCGCGTCCGCCGCGAGCCCCTGCTCCCCTTCCGCCCCGCCGAAGAGCCGCGTGAGTAGACGGGCGCTCTGGATGAACCACGTCCTCGGCAGGGGGCGACTCCCGTGAAGGGTCCGCAGCTCCTGTGGCGGCACTGGGGCGCGCTGGCCCGGCGCCTGCGGGAGAGCAAGCATCGCGGCCTCCCGGCGCTGTTCTCGGATTTCGACGGCACGCTGGCTCCCATCGTTCCCCACCCCGGTCAGGCGCGCCTGCCGGCGCGGACGCGGCGGGTTCTGGAGCGCCTGGCGGCGCTGCCGGGGGCTGCGGTGGGCATCGTCAGCGGCCGCTCGCTGGCCGACCTGCGCCGGCGCGTCCGACTCAAGGGAATCCACTACATCGGCAGCCACGGAGAGGAATGGGCGGGCGCCGATGGCCGCCGGCGGGTCCGGGCCGGCGCCGGCTCGGTCGCGCGCATCCGCGCCCTGGGCCGGCGGCTGGAGAAAGACCTGGCCTCTCGCTCCGGAGTCCGTGTGGAGCGCAAGACGGTAAGCGTGGCGGTGCACTATCGCCGGGCCCGCCCCCACGCCGCCGCGCAGGCGCGCCGGGCTGTTCTCGCCGCGTGGAAGAAGCACCGGCGCGCGCTGCGCCTGCTGGAGGGAAAGAAACTCCTGGAGCTCCTGCCCGCCGGCAGCCGCAGCAAGGGCCACACCGTAGAGGCGCTGCTGTCGCGGCGCGCCTGGGCTGGCAGCGGCGGCCGCCCGCTCATCTATCTGGGCGACGACGTGACCGACGAATCGGTATTCCGGCGCCTGCGGCGGGGCGACGTCGGCATCCACGTCGGCGCCAACCTCCGCAGCCGGGCCCAATATCGTGTAAGCTCACCAGCGGGGGTGGCGCGTTTCCTGGAGCGCCTGCTGGAGGTGCTGGCGTGAGGCAAGCCAAGGAACCTTTCGCCTTCATGGCCGCTTCGACGCTCAACAAAGTGTGCGGCGTGCAGGCGAGCACCATCGGCGAGCTGCTCGAGCACCTGCGCAGCGTTTCCGCCGACTCCATCTTCAACCACACCTTCCAGAGCCTGAGCGTGCACCATTACCTCACCGAAGGTTTCTCCAACGACTTCGCGCAATGGGCGCTGGCGGCCTGCAACGCCCCGCAACTGGCCGAGCTGCTCTCCGCGCTCGACATCCGCCAGTACGAGAACATCGAGGCGCTGCGCGCCGACCTGGTGCGTGTGTTCGAGGAATTCGTCCAGGCCGAGCCGGAGCGCGCCGGCCAGCGCGCCTTCGAGCCCTTCTACTTCTGTGAAGCCGTCACCGTGACCGTCCCCACCGGCGTGCAGGCGCGCACGCTGGCGGAGTTCTGCGCGGCGCTGGAGCGCATCAGCGTGCACACGCTGCACTTCCATTTCGTCACCGCGCGGCTGCGCGGGCCCTCCAAGAACGACTTCTCCGCCTGGATCGAAGACAGCCTCGAGCTCCCCCAGCTCGCCGACCGCATCGAGGCCATCGACATCTACACCAACACGCTGGAAGGCGTGCGGCAGCTCATCCTCAAGGAATGCCGCCCGTGGGTGGAGGCGGAGCCATGAGCAGCCCGCCCGCCGGCCTGCCGCCGAAGCTTGTCCGGCTCGACGACTACATCCCCGTGGTGGGCGCGCCGGAGATCGAGGAGATGCGGGCGCTGGCGCGGCGGCTGGAAGGGCGCACGGTCAAGATGGTCAACTCCACCGCCATGGGCGGCGGGGTGGCGGAAATCCTGAACCGGCTCATCCCGCTGATGCAGGACGTGGGGGTGGCCACGCGCTGGGAGGTCATCACCGGCGGCGACGACTTCTTCGAAGTCACCAAGGGCTTCCACAACGCCCTCCACGGCGCCCCCTACGAAGTCCGCCCCCAGGCCTTCGAGATCTTCGAGGCCTACCAGGAACAGAACGTGGCCCAGATGCGGTTCGACGAGGACTTCATCGTCATCCACGACCCGCAGCCCGCCGGGCTCATCCGCGCCCGCCAGCCGGACGGCCGGCACTGGGTGTGGCGCTGCCACATCGACGTCTCCAAGCCCAACCGCGAGGTGTGGGAGTTCCTGCTGAAGTACGTCCGGCAGTACGACGCCATGATGATTTCCTCGCCCAACTTCACCCGCGCCGTGCCCATCCCGCAGTACCTGTGGTACCCGGCCATCGACCCGCTGGCGCAGAAGAACATCGAGCTGGAGGAGTCGTTCACCGCCCGGGTGCTGGAGCAATTCTCCATCGACCCCAAGCGGCCTATCCTGACGCAAGTCTCCCGCTTCGACCGGCTCAAAGACCCGCTGGGCGTCATCAAGGCCTACAAGCTGGTGAAGAAGTACCACGACTGCCAACTGGTGCTGGCGGGCGGCGGCGCCAAGGACGACCCCGAGGGCGGCCAAGTGCTGGAGGAAGTGAAGGAAGCCGCGGGCAACGACCCCGACATCCGCATCCTCGACCTGCCGCCCTGGAGCGCGCTCGAAATCAACGCCCTGCAACGCGCCTCCACCATCATCATCCAGAAGTCGCTGCGCGAAGGCTTCGGCCTGACGGTCACCGAAGGCCTGTGGAAGAAGAAGCCGGTGGTGGCCGGCAACGTGGGCGGCATCCCGCTCCAGGTCATCCACAAAGTCACCGGGATGCTGACACAATCGGTGGAGGGCTGCGCCTACCAGATCCGCTACCTGCTGGCCAACCCGGAGATTGCGCGGCGGCTGGGGGAGAACGGCCACGAGCACGTCAAGGAGAACTTCCTCCTCACCCGCAACCTGAAGCGCTACCTGCTGCTCTTCCTCTGCCTCGGCGGCTGCTAGTCCCGTTCCAACTTGGCTTGCCCGACTGTGAGTCCGTCCTCATTCAAAAGCCAAGTTGGAACGGGATGAATTGACTTCGGTCGGAGCTTCCCGTACAGTTACGGCATCCACGGAGGGCTCCGATGCCGGAGTGGCTCTCTCAATTGTCGGCGTTCGGGATTTTTCTCGCCATCGGCGCGGTCGGGTTCCTGTTCCTGCTGGTGTCGCTGATCTTCGGCGAGTTGTTCGAGGGCTTGATTGACACCGACCACGACGCCGACGTGGACGGCGACCACGGCGGGCCGGGGTTCTTCTCCACGCGGGTCATCAGCGTGTTCATTACGGCCTTCGGCGGGTTCGGCGCTATCGGCATCCACTACCACCTCTCCACCCTGAGCGCTTCCCTGGTGGGCCTGGCCAGCGGCGTGGTATTCGGCTCGCTTATCTACGGCTTCGGCCGGTTCCTCTACAGCCAGCAGGCCTCGAGCGAGGTGCGCACCGCGGACCTGGTGGGCCAGTCGGCGCGCGTAATCGTGGCCATCCCCGCCGGCGGGCTGGGGCAGGTGCGCTGCCAGATCGGCGAGGCGCTGGTGGACAAGATCGCCCGCACGCAGGACGGGGCCGCGGTGCCGGAGAATTCCATGGTCAAGATCGAGGAAGTGCTGGGGGAGACTGTCGTGGTCAAGCGGCAGTAGCCAGCGCCGGGGGAGGTCGTCATGATCCAGGAACTGGGGACGCTGTTTCTGCCCTTCGTGGTGCTGCTGGTCGTCCTGGGGCTGTTCATCGCCGCCTGGCTCTTCAGCCGCAACTACATCAAGGTGCCGCCCAACAACGTGGCGGTGCTGAGCGGGCGCAAGCGCAAGCTGGCGGACGGGCGCACGGTCGGCTACCGGCTGGTGCCGGGCGGCGCTGTGCTGCGCATCCCGCTGCTGGAGCGCGTGGACTACCTCTCGCTCAACGTCATCACCATCCCGCTCGAAATCCGCCGCGCCTACACGCTCAAGGGAGTCCCGGTGACGGTGAAGGCGGTGGCCAACGTCAAGATCCGCAGCGACGACGCCTCCCTGCGCGCCGCCGCCGAGCGCTTCCTGGGGATGACGCACGACCAGATTCAGAGAGTCATCTTCCAGACCCTCGAAGGCCACCTGCGCTCCATCCTGGGCACGCTGACGGTGGAAGAAATCAACAGCGACCGCGGCAGCTTCGCGCAGAAGCTGACCTCGGAAGCCGCCACCGACCTTGAAAAGATGGGCCTGGGCGTGGACGTGTTGACCATCCAGGAAATCAGCGACGAGGAAGGGTATCTCGACGCGCTGGGCAAGCGGCGCACCGCCGAGGTCAAGCGCGACGCCACCATCGGCGAGGCCGAAGCCACGCGCGACGCCAAGATCAAGTCGGCCACAGCCATGCAGGAAGGCGAGCAGGCCAAGTTCGCCGCCGACGCGGAAATCGCCCTGGCGCAGCGCGACTTCGCGGTGCGTCAGGCGCAGTACCAGGCCGAAATCGAGAGCCAGAAGGCCAAGGCGGAGCAAGCCGGCCCGCTGGCGGAGGCGACCGCGCGTCAAGGCGTGGTGGCGGAAGAGGTCAAGGTCGACCGCACCCGCACCCAGGAAATGATTGCGGTGCAGGAGCAGGAAATCCAGCGCAAGCAGAAAGAGCTGGACGCCACCGTCATCAAACCGGCGGAAGCGGAGCGGCAGGCAGCCATCGTCCGCGCCGAAGCCGCCAAGCAGTCGGCCATCCTGGAGGCCGAAGGCCAGAAGGCCGCCGCGATCGCGCTGGCGGAGGCCGAGCAAGAGAAGCTGCGCCGCGAAGGCGCGGGCCGCGCCGCCGCGGTCGAGGCCGAAGGCAAAGCCGAAGCCGCCAAGATCGAGGCCATCGGCCTGGCGCAGGCCAAGGCCATCGAGGCGCAGGGCACAGCGGAAGCCGTGGCCATCCTGCGCAAGGCTGACGCCTGGAAGCAGTTCAACGACGCCGCCAAGCTGCAAACCATCCTCGAAAAGCTGCCGGCGATTCTCGAATCCTCCACCGGGATTTTCGGCGCCGTGGCGGCGCCGCTGGGCAACATCGACAAAGTCGTCGTCATCGATCAGGGCGGCGGAACCGCCAACGGCGGCTCGTCGGGCATGACGCGGCTGGCGCAGACCGGCCCCTCCGTGGTCTTCAACCTGCTGCAGCAACTCGAAGCCCTGGGGCTGAATCTGCCCGCGGTGATGCAGCAGCTCGGCGTCCCCCAGGGCAACGGCGGCGCCACGACCCCCAGCGCGCCGGCGGAGAGCGAAGCCCCTCCCAAGCGCGAGAAGCCTCGCGCCTGATACAATCACCTGCTCGCAAGCTCGGCCCGGGAGCTTGCGGATCATCTCGCCGGGAGGTGGGAGGGATTGGTCTACCAGGAAGGCAAGCTCGACCCGCGCGTCCACGCCGACACCGTGGCGGTGCTGTGCAGCGAGGCCCACTACCAGAGACATTTCCAGGAGTTCCTGCGCCGCGGCCTGCGCACCGAGCATTGCGCGCTGATGGCGGTGCCGGGCGGGGCGCATTGCCTGACGCTGGCTGACTCCTTCCCGCGTTTCGCCTGGGCCGGCTGGCGGTGGCTCGAGTTTCTCATCGACCAGACCGGCGCCGAGCGCGTGGTGCTGGTGGCGCACGAGGACTGCCGCTGGTACCTCGATCGCCGCTTCGGCCTGACCTCAAAGCAGGTGCGCGACCGCCAGTCGGCCGACCTGCAGCGCGTGCGCGCCTCCATCAAGGAACGCATCCCCGGCAAGCGGGTGGAGCTCTATTTCGGGCGTCTGGAAGGCGACCGGGCCACCTTTGAAGTGGTGGCGTGACGCCGCTCCAACTCTTCTGAATCGGGAAGGGTAGTAGATGGTCAATCGGGAAGCCAACCACGGGAAGTTGGAACGGCACTGACGTGGCAGAGGTGTTCCGCAGCGAGCGAGTGGGCGGCGAGGGGGAGGCCGGCACCGCGCTGGTGGTCCAGTGCAGCGACCCGCGCTACCAGCCGCACTTCCATGACTTCCTCCGGCGGGGCCTGAAGCTGGAGCGCTACGCGCTGCTGGCTGTGCCCGGCGGGGCGCAGTTCCTCACGCTGGTGGATTTCCTGCCGAAGTTTTCCTGGGCGGGCTGGCGCTGGGTGAAGTTCATCGGCGACATTGCCCCACCGTCGCGCGTCATCCTCATCGCGCATGAGGATTGCCTGTGGTACAAGCACGTGCGGCGCGGGAAGCCAGGCGAGCTTCGCGCCAAGCAGCTCGACGACCTGCGGCGGGTGGAGGCGGGGGTGCGCGAACGCTTCCGCGACGTTGCGGTCGAGCTCTACTTCGCCCGGCTGGACGGATCTTCCGCCGCCTTCGAATCGCTGGGCTAAGCTTCGAGAGAATGCAAACCGTGGAGAATCCAACCATGATCAGGAACGCGAAGGAAACGGACTTCTGGAGCTGCGTGGAGATAGCAAGAGCGGCTTGGCCCGACTTCCAGGAGAGGTCGTCTATCTACCACCTCTTCTGCAAGTTCTTCAGCACCACCTCCTTTGTCGCAGAAGAGGGTGGAGAGATCCGGGGCTTTCTCCTGGGTTTCCTGTCGCAAGTGGATTCCGAGGAAGCGTACATTCATCTGGTTGCAGTCGATCCCAGGAGTCAAAAGCGCGGGATTGCCCGCGCGCTGTACGAGAAGTTCTTCGGCACGGTGAGGGACCTAGGACGGCGGCGCGTCCGCCTGATTGTGAACCCGGACAACATCGGTTCCCTGGAGTTCCACAAGCGGATGGAGTTTCAAGTGGCCAACCAAGGGGAAACTATCACCATTGACGGAGTTGTAGCGACCAAGGACTATAATGGCCCCGGGATTCACATGGTTCCATTCTGCAAAGACCTCAAGTCCTAACTGGAGGGTCCGTGAAAACCTCAGGGGAGAGTTTCTTCCATTTCCTCGATTTTGTGTCCTCAATCCTTGTCGCGGTCTTGGGCTTGGTGGCGGTTCCTCTCCGGTTCTTCGGGCTGCTGACGGATGCGCAAATCTGGGGGTTCACGCTGGGCATCGTGAGCGCGCTGGCCATACTGCAGGGTGTTCGCTTTGCGCGCAGGGAAGCGGAGCGCCGGGAGATTAGCACAATACGCGCGGCCGTTGAAGAAGTAGTGCAGGCACTCAAGACGGGTATCAATATCATAGGGTGCCCGGAAACAACCAACGCCTATGTCAAGTTGTGGTCTGGCTATGAAGGAGTTTATCTCGCCTACAATCCGGCCTACCGGGTCGAGGATTTCCCAGAAATACGAGTGGACCGCAAGATAATCATCGAAAAAGTCTTTGCCGCGAGATACAAGAACCCCAATCTCAAAGAGGCATGGTATCTTTTCCTGACCAAGCGCGAAGAGGACCGGGAGAATCTCCAGAAGTTTATCGATCTCATGAATGAGGTAAGAAGCCATCCTTGTCGTGAGATTGTAGGGAAGTTAAAGGTCCGCGAACTCACCGACATGTCAGCCGATCAGGACAGTGAGTTTTATCTGGGTGTCAAACATGACTTAGAAACTGCAGTGCTGGAGCCGAAAGAACTGGCGCTCACCCGGGGTCACGGGGAGCCCTATTCCTATCTGATTGCTACCAACCGCGAAGTCAACCAAAGACTACGCCAGCACTTCTGGGCGATGTGGAAGCTGGCAAAGCCGGTGAAAGTATTCTGAGACATCACTCTACTTGTCTGGGGTCGAAAGTCTGCGAGCGCTACGAGGAGACGAGCATCATCACTTCGGGGAGGGGCTTCTTGGGGATGGCGGGGACTTGGGCGTCGGGCGCGGGGTAGCCGACGGGCAGGAGCAGGTAGGGCTTCTCGTTGGGCGGGCGGTTGAGAATCCGGCCGAGAAAACCCATGGGGCTGGGCGTGTGGGTGAGCGTGGCCAGGCCCATCCAGTGCAGCGCGGCGATGAGGAAGCCGCAGGCAATGCCCACCGACTCCTGCACGTAGTAGTGCTTGACCTTGCGCTCCGAGCCGTCGGGCTCGCGCTTCGACCCGTAGTCCTGCCGGAAGACGACGATGAGATACGGGGCGATTTCCAGAAACTCTTTGTGCCAGTCGGTGCCCAGCGGGGCCAGGGCTTGGAGCCACTCGTCCGGCATGCGCCGCTCATAGCTTTCGCGCTCTTCGGCCTCGGCGGCTTCCTTGATTTGTCGCTTGATGTCGGGATTCGACACCACCACGAAAGTCCAGGGCTGCTGGTTGGCGCCGGAGGGCGCGCGGGCGGCGACGCGGATGGCGGCTTCAATGAGCTCGAAGGGCACCGGGTCGGAGGAAAAATGCCGGGTGGTGCGGCGAGACTTCATCCGCGTTTCAAACTCGGCGGCGCGGCGGCTCTGCTCGTCGGGCGGCAGCCGCTCGAATTGCAAAGGGATGAACGGGTAGATGCCCTTATTGCTCATTGCGGCCTCCGATGAACACGCGCAGCGGATTATAGGCGCAGGACCTGGGAAAAAGCAGATTCCTCGCCATGCCTGCGGCCGGCAGGCTGCCCTCGCATAACGCGGGGGGACAGACTCGGAATGAAAACAAGCTGCTTCAACCTGTTCTGTCGCATTCTCTAGCGCCGGCATCCCGCCGGCAGTTTCGTACACAGCAAGAAAAAGGCCGGCTGGAAGCCGGCGCTACCAAAGGACCGGCATTCGTAGCGCCAGCCGACAGCCGACAGTAGCTAGCGGGCGGGTTGGGGCTGGGAAGCTACCTGGTCGGTGGGGGCGTAATACCCTTGCCGGGCGTGGATGGAGTAGTCGCGGTCGGCGCGGCCGTAGCGGTCGGTGAGGCGGACGGTGATGGCGCGGTAGGCGCCGTCAGCGGCCTGGTTGGAAGACTGGTAGCCGAGCGTATAGCGGGTCTTGAGGCGGCCGACGACGGCGGCCATGGCGGCCTCGATCGAACCCACCGCTCTCACGTCGAAGACTTCCCCGCCCGTCTCCCGGGTAATCTTGTTCACCGAGCCGACGCCGGAGACTTTCTCGGCGAGTTTCGCCAAGAGTCCGTTTCCCTGACCCGGCGTCTGGACACTGTAGATGACCACTTCGGACTCCAGCGCCTGGCGGATGACGCGGCTCTGGCTGGCGAAGCCGCGCATGGTGGCGTCGTTGTCGCTGACCAGGATGATGGCACGGCGGTCGCGGGGCGCGGCCAGGGCCAGGTACTGCGTGGCCATGTGGAGAGCGTCGAGGATGTTGGTACCGCCGCCGGGACGGATGCGGGCAATCTGCTCGGCCACGCGGCGGCGGTCGGTGGTGAGGTCGGTGAGGCGGTCGACGTCCTCGGCGAAAGCGAACAGGGCCACGCGGTCGCCGCGCTTGAGCTGTCGCAAGGTGTCATAGGCGGCGCGGCGGAGCTCGGGCATGTAGGGGGCAACGCTGCCGCTGCGGTCGACCACCAGGGCGACGGCCAGAGGCAGCTCGTCGCGGGAGAAGTGGCGAATCTCCTGCTCGGCGCCGTCTTCGTAGAGCCGGAAGTCTTCCTTCTTGAGCTCGTCAATGGTGTGCCCGCGGTCGTCGCGCACGAAGGCCTCGACCAGCACCAGCCGGACGTTGACCCGCAGCTTGTAGTCGGACTCGCCTGGAAGCTCGGTGGGCGGAGGCGGCAGGCCGGGGACCGGCGGCCGCAAGTCGGCGAGGGTTACCACGTCGGATTCTGACTTCGACTCCGAATCATCCGCCGGGAACTCAGGGATGGACTCAGCGGAAGCAGACCCTTCGTCCCGCGCGGCGGGACTGGCAGGAGAAGAGGTGGAGGGAGCGGAATCTTGAGATGCGTCCAAGTCCTCGGGCCCAAACACGGGGGTGGTGTCCGGCTCTGTCTCGGGCGACTTGGAGGCAACCAGGGGAGGCGCGGGCGCGCTGCGAGCCAGGTGGCTGGGGATGTCAATGGGCTGGGCCAGCTCGACCTCGAAGAGAGTGCCGGGGGGCAGGTCAAGGTGCGGACCGCGGCGGAGAAGGACTTCCGCCAGGCCGATACCGGCGCCGATGGCGCCGCCGTAAGCCGCGCCCTTCTTCCCGCCGACCGAGGCGCCGATGAGGGCGCCCTGACCGGCGCCGAGGCCGACCAGCAGCGCGTCCTGCTTGGTCATCCCCTCGCCTTCACCGGAGATGGAGGGGTCCTTGTCGTCTTTCTTCCTGTCCGCCTTGGGCTTCTTGTTGCTCTGATTGCTCTGGCCGCTCTGGCTGGTTTGGTTGCCGCTGATGGCGAGGCCGCTGGCGGAGCGGAGGCGGACGTCGAGGGGGACGGTGGTGCCGTCGGCGAGCACGACTTCGTCGAAGTGCAGCGCCACCCGGGCGGGCTTGCCGGCCAGGCCGGGCTTCTTGACCTGGGTGAGGGTGCCGCGGACGCGGGTGCCGGCGGGCAGGACGGTGCGGTAGCCGACTTCAAGGTCGCGGGCGAGGATGAACTCGACCTTATCGCCCTGGCGGACGTCTTTGGTGTCAATGGGGTCGTCGAGCTCGAGCAGCAGGCGCGCGCCGGTGAGCACCTGAATCGAATCGGTCGAGGCGGGCGCGGCAGCGGGCAGGGAGTCGGTCTGGGCGGAGGCAAGGAAGGCGCAGGCCAGCAGGAATGCCGCCACCGTCAGACTGGCGAGCCGACTCCTCATTCGGTCCTCGCGCCCCCTAGTGCATAGATGCCCTTCACCACGTCCAAGATGCCCCTCAAGGGTGTTGACGGCAACAAGAGGGCACCCGTTACAATAAACCCCGGCTGGGCGGAAACCACTCGCCCGGCGTTTCAGGAGCCATCTTACACCTTTGCCTTGGAGAAAACGCGATGGGAACGAACGGCAAAGATACGCAGACCAGGACGGCGGCGGCGCCGCAGCGGATTCCCCTGGCAGAGCGGGAGCCGAACGCAATCTATCAGAAAGACCGGCGGGGGAACGAGCGGGTGGTGGCGCGGGTGAAGGACGTGGAGGTGGACGAGGCGGGCAAGGAGATTCTGTTCGGAGAGATTTCGCATAGCGACGACCTGCTGCTGCCCGAGGAGTGCGAATACCAGAAGTGGGCGGTCGAGGTGAGGAAGATCGCCTACTCGACCAAAGAGGACAAGAGCGCGCCCAACCGCGGAAGGGTGCTGAAGGGCGTGACGGCGGCTATCCTGCGGCGCCTCAACCACTAGCCAAATCGCGGACTGCCGGCAAGATGCCGGCGCTACCAAAACGGATCCGCAGCCGTTGTCGTAGCGCCGGCTTCCAGCCGGCTTAGTTCCATGACAGCAAGAGCAGGTCCCTCCCTTCGACTGCGCCTGCCTGCGGCAGGCTTTGCTCTGGGTCTTCGACGACTTCGTCCAGCACTTTCGCGGAAAGGGCTGGACTCCGCTCGGGATGACAGCGCGCTTAGTGAGCGCTGGTGGTTGGGGCGAGGCGGTCGGCGGTGATTTCGCGCCAGGCGGAGGGAGTTCGCAGAAGTTTGAGCACGATGGCGGTGTGGAGGGCGTGGCCGGCGCGGTGGGCGACGACGCGGCCGAGGAGCGGCCGGCCGACGAGCGCGAGGTCGCCGATGAGGTCGAGGGCCTTGTGGCGGCAGAACTCGTCGGGGTAGCGCAGGCCTTGAGAGTTCATGATGCCATCGCGGGTGAGCACGACGGCGCAGTCGAGCGAGCCGCCGCGGATGAGCCCCATCTGGCGGAGTTTCTCCACTTCATCGTAGGGGCAGAAGGTGCGGGCGGCGCTGAGCAGCTCGGCGAAGCGGGCCTCGGTGAGCTCGAACTGGAGGCGCTGGCGGCCGATGACGGGATGAGCGAAGTCGATGGAGTAGTCGACCGAAAGCCCGGCGCCGTTTGTTGGCGGGTAGATGCCGATGGAGCGGTGATTGGCGGAGTCGGGGTCGGCGTCGCGGACTTCGACCGGCTGGAGGATTTCGAGGTAACGGCGGTGGCGGCGCTGGCGGCGGCGGCCGGCGCTGGCGATGAGATTGATGAAGGGGCGGGCGCTGCCGTCGAGGATGGGGAGTTCGAGGTTATCGAGCTCGACGTAGGCGTTGTCGACGCCGCAGGAGTAGAGCGCGGCCAGCAGGTGCTCGGTGGTGGAGATGAGCACGCCTTTCTTCATCAAGCTGGTGGCGTAGCTGACGCGGGCGACGTTGGCGGCGCGGGCCTCGACCTCGAAGCCGTCCAGGTCGGTGCGGCGGAAGACAATGCCGGTGCCCGAGGGCGCTGGGATGAGGCGCAGGTTGCAGAAGACCCCGGTGTGCAGGCCGGTGCCGGAGGTTTCCGCAGGCCGCTCGATGGTGTGCTCGAATTCCATCGTCGGTAACTGTAGCAAACAACTCTCCAGCCCTGTGGATAATCCCGCAAGTCTATGATGCGTAGCAGGATATTCTTGTTGCCGGGTTCCGGCTTTACAGGGCGAGTGTGGCTTGGATGCAACAGATGGGGGGACAACTGTGGCTGTCGTTGACCCGCGGTTGGCTTTGTAGCGCCGAAATCTTGCCGGCAAGTTTGGCGAAAACCCAAGCCGGCTGGAAGCCGGCGCTACGCAATGCCAGAAGCCATCATCGGGTATACTGCGAGCGATGGAAGACAAGGAGCGAAAGCCCCGCACCCAAGCGCCCGCGAGCGCGGAAGAAAGAACATTCAGGCGCGAGGGCGCTGGGGTGCGGGGCAAGCGCGTCTATTTGATCGACGCGATGAGCTACGTGTTCCGCGCCTACCACGCGCCCACGCCGATACGGTTCTCGAGCCCGCAGGGCGTGCCCACCAACGCTGTGTTCCTCTTCAACAACATGCTGCGCAAGCTGCTGCGGGAGCACGCGCCCGACTACGTGGCGGTGGTGTTCGAATCGCTGGGGCCGACGGTGCGGGACGAGCTGTTCAAAGAGTACAAGGCGCAGCGGGCGCCGACGCCGGACGACTTGAAGCAGCAGATTCCCTACATCCGACGGCTGTGCGAGGCGTTGCGGATCCCGATGCTGGAGTACGAAGGCTACGAGGCCGACGACGTGATTGCCACGCTGGCCAAGCGCGCGGCGGCGGAAGGGCTGGAGGCGGTCATCGTCACCTCGGACAAAGACATGCTGCAACTGGTGCGGACGCAAGATGGAGCGCCCATCCGGGTGTTCAGCCCGACCAAGGAGCGGTTCTTCGACGAGGCCGGGGTGGTGGAGTACTTCGGCGTGCCGCCGGAGAAAGTGGTGGAGCTGGTGGCGCTGCTGGGCGACACCATTGACAACATCCCGGGGGCGAAGGGCATCGGGGAAAAGGGCGCGCGGGAGCTGATTACGCGCTACGGCACGGCCGAGGAGGCGATGGCGCATGCAGAGGAGGTGAAGCACAAGAAGTACCGCGAGGCGCTGCAGCAGCAGCAGGAGCAGATCCGGATGTCGAAGCAACTGGCCACGCTGCACGACGGGCTGCCGGTGGCGTTGGAGCTGGACAAGCTGGCGCTGCAAGAGCCCGACGCCGCGCAACTGGTGGCGCTCTACACCGAGCTGGGGTTCACTTCCCTGCTGAAGGAGCAACTGGCGGTGGCGCCCCGACCCGTCGGGGCCACCGAGACGCAGTACAACGAGTTCAAGACACCCGAGGAGCTGCGGAAGTTCCTCGACGAGGCTGGGGAGCAACCGCTCGCGGTCTGGTGCGAAGTCAGCGGCGTGCCGCCGCTGGACGTGAGGCTGGAGGCGTTGGCGTTTTCGACGCGGCCGGGGGAAGGCTGGCTCGCCCCGCTGGTGGGCGACCGCCAGGCGTGGCTCGAAGCCGCGCGGGGGTTTCTGGAGGACGCGGCGCGTCCGAAGGCGATGCACGACTCGAAGCGGGCGCTGCACGCGCTGGAGGCGGAGGGCATCGCGCTGCGCGGGGCCGAGCACGACACCGAGCTCTACTCCTACCTGCTACTGCCGGCGACGGCGAAGCATGACCTCGAGGACGTGGCGGCGCGGCGATTGAGCCGGCCGCTCTCGGGCGCGGTGGCGGAGAAGGCGGACTTCATCGCGCGGGTGGCGGAGCCGCTGCGGCAGGAGGTGGAAGCGCAGGAGCTGACACTGGTGTACGAGGCCATCGAGCGGCCGCTGGTGCCGGTACTGGCGGGGATGGAGCGCGCGGGGGTGCGGCTCGACCCGGCGGCGCTGGAAGAGCTGTCGCGCTACTGCGAGAAAGAGATTGACCAACTGACGGCACGCATCTACGAGCTGGCGGGCGCGGAATTCAACCTCAACTCGCCCAAGCAGCTCAGCGAGATTCTTTTCGAGAAGCTGCAACTGCCGCTGCCGAAGCGGCGGGGCAAGGGCAAGGTGGCGTCGACGGCGGCGGACGTGCTGGAGGACCTGGCGGGGGCGCACGAGCTGCCGGCGAAGGTGCTGGAGTACCGGGAGCTGTCGAAGCTGAAGTCGACCTACATCGACGTGCTGCCGACGAAGGTGCACCCACGCACGGGGCGGCTGCACACCAGCTTCCATCAGACGGGGACGGCGACGGGGCGGCTGTCGTCGTCGGACCCGAACCTGCAGAACATTCCCATCCGCACCGAGCTGGGCACCAAGATCCGCGCCGCGTTTGTGGCCGAGCCGGGCTGGGCGCTGGTGGCGGCGGACTACTCGCAGATTGAGCTGCGGGTGCTGGCGCACCTGTCGGAGGACGCAGTGCTGCTCGACGCTTTTCGCCGCAACGAAGACATCCACGCGCGCACGGCGCAGGAAGTGCTGGGCGTGCCGCCGCTGGCGCAGACGGGCGAAGAGCGGCGGGTGGCGAAGATGATCAACTTCGGGATCATCTACGGGCTGACGGCCTACGGGCTGGGGACGCGGCTGGGCATCGAGCCCGCCGAGGCGCAGAAGTACATCGACGCCTACTTCCAGCGTTACGCCGGGGTGAAGAGGTTCCGCGAAGAGCTGTTGAAGGAGGTGCGGCGGACGGGGCAGACGCGGACACTGTTCGGCCGGGTGCGGCCGATCCCGGAGATCCACGCGCAGAACTTCAACCAGCGCGGCCTGGCGGAGCGGGCGGCGCTGAACTCGCCGCTGCAAGGGACGGCGGCGGACATCATCAAGCTGGCGATGATCCGGCTGCACGCGCGGCTGCGAGATGAGGGCTTGCGGGCGCGGATGATCCTGCAAGTGCACGACGACCTGCTGCTGGAGGCGCCGGAAGAGGAGGCGGAACGCGCGCAGGAATTGATGAAAGAAACCATGGAGCGGGTGGAGCTGCCGGAGGGGAAAGAGGTGCGGCTGCGCGTGCCGCTGCGGGTGGAAGTGGGTCGCGGGGCGAACTGGGCGGCGGTAAAATAGGGTCAGCCACGAAGGCACAAAGACACGAAGAAAACTGAGGTTTCGGATTCCATTGCGAAGGCATCTAAGAAGCAAATGAGAGAGAGGGCGTGGGCTTGTTTGTTACTGGCCGTCGCGACCCTGTGGGTTTTCGCCGGGGCAGCGGCGGGGGCGGAGGAGTTCTGGAAGAAGAAGCCGGCGAGCGAGTGGACAGCGAAGGAAGCGCTGACGGTGGTGCAGGACTCGCCGTGGGCGAAAGAGCTGAACATCGTGCATCCGCGGCAGGTTGTGTCGGTGGGGACGATCGGCCCCGCCGACGTCGAATCCACGCTGCCGCCGGAAGCGCAACGGGACCCGAACCGGGAGCCGCCCCGCCTGCCTCCCCACCAACCTCTTACGCGAGCCAGCTACCTGGTGCGGTGGGAATCGGCTGGGCCGGTGGAAGACGCATTTGCGCGGCTGGAAGAGCTGGGGGAGCGGAAGAAGGCGTTGACGGAGGCGCCCGCGCCGCGGCTGCCGGAGAACCGCTACGTGGTCACGGTACGAATCCTGGAGCCGGCCGAGCCGGGACCGGACCTGTTCGACGACCCGAGCCTGGACACGCTGCGGAAGCGCGCGCGGCTGAAGACGCGGCACGGCGAGGTGGCGGCGGCGGAAGCCGAGCGCAGCGGCACAGCGGCGGTGCACTTCTTCTTCCATCGCGACTTCAGCGGCAAGCCGCTGCTCGAAGGCGGGCGCGAGCGGGTGGAGTTCCACTTTCGCGACGAGAGGTTCAACCTGGAGGCGGAGTTTGAGATCCGGAAAGATGATGTGCGCTGAGCGGGGAAGCTGCGAAAGCAAAAAGCAGATTCCTCGTCGGCTCCCCCGCGCAGCGGGTGAACCGACTCGGAATGACAGCCTGCACGCACGCATTTCACTCGCAACTGCAGTCGTGGTCCTGATCCTTGCCGCAGCGGGGTGGGCGGGGGATTTCTGGCGGGAGAAGCCGGCGTCGGCGTGGACGGATGAGGAAGCGCTGAAGGTCGTGCGGGACTCGCCGTGGGCGAAGGAAGAGCACATCGTCCAACCGCCCTTTACCGTGACCGCCGGAACAGGGATCAGCACGCAGAGCGGAGAGCGCCGAGGCCGCAGCCGGCGCGACGCCGACCTTCCTCCCCTTCCCCCGGAGATGGAGCGGCCGCCGGACCCGAACCGCCCGCCGCCGCTGCCCCGGCGCGAGGACTTCACGCAAGCCAGCTACCTGGTGCGGTGGGAGTCGTCGGGGACGGTGCGGGCGGCGTTCGAGCGGCTGCGAGAGCTGGGCATGGAGGCGAGCGCGGAGTTCCAGGCGCCGGCGCCGCGGCTGCCGGACGACCGGTACGTGGTGACGGTGAAGGTGACGCGGCCGGCGCAGCCGGGGCCGGACCTGTTCGACGGGATGGACCTGGGCACGCTGCTGGACCGGGCGCGGCTGAAGACGCGGCGGGGCGAAGTGGAGCCGATGGAGGTGGAGCGGAGCGGCAAGGGGGCGAGCGCTGCCGTCCACTTCCTGTTTCCGCGGGAAGTTAAGGGCCGGCCGCTGCTGGAGTCGGAAAAGGAAAGGGTGGAATTCGAGTTCGAAGGGGAACAGCTCACCCTGAAGAGCAAGTTTGAGATTCAGCGGGATGACGTTCGCTGACCAGGCCGCGACTTTCAACTCCGCACGAGGTCGGGCGCGGGTGCGCTTCGGGCGCAGGCTGGCCGGGATGGTGGCGGCGGCCGGAGCGGGGCTCCTGCTGGGGAGCGCGGCGTGGGGGGAGGATTTCTGGCGGGAGAAGCCGGCGTCGGCGTGGACGGCGGAGGAGGCGCTGCAGGTGCTGCTGGACTCGCCGTGGGCGAAGACTAAGGTGGCGCTGAGCAGCCTGCAGGCGCGACGCGCCTACCAGGCCAAACAAAAGTCGAACCGGGAGACGTCGGCCGGGGTTCCGACCGACCGGGTATCGCTGGCGGGCGACCACCCGCTGGAGAGCTACCTGGTGCGGTGGGAGTCGGCGCGACCGGTGGCGTCGGCGTTCGAGCGGCTGCGGGAGCTGGGGCAGGAGACGAGCGCGGAATTCCAGGCGCCGCCGCCGGTGCTGCCCGCCGACCGGTACGTGGTGACCATCAAGACGCTGCAGCCCCCCCCGGCGGGGCCCGACGCCATCGAGGGGTTCGAGGCCGGCGAGCTGTTGCGACGGGCGCGGCTGAAGACGCATCGGGGCGACATCAACCCCATCGAGGTGGCGCGCAGCGGCGTGGGAGCGAGCGCCGCGGTGCATTTCTTTTTCGTGCGGCAGCACAAGGGGCAGCCGCTGCTGCGGGCGCGGAGCGAGGTGGTAGAATTCCAGTTCAAGGGGAAACGCATGACGCTCAAGCAGAAGTTCCGGATCGAGCCGGAGGACGTGCCATGAGGACGCGAGCGGTGGCGGCGTTGGGCCTGGCGCTGACCGCGAGCTGGGCGCTGGCGGCGGGCGAGGCGTGGGAGTCGAAACCGGCATCGGCGTGGACGCAGGAAGAGGCGGTGAAGCTGCTGACCAAGTCGCCGTGGGCGAAAGAAGTGACGTACTGGCATGCCACGGGACGCCAGGTGGCGAACATGCCGGACGGGTCGCGGGTGGTGGTGGTGGACGCCAGCGGGCGGCAAGTGGCGACGGTGTCGCCGCCGCCGCCATCGCCGGAAAATCCAAGTCAGAGGCACGAGCCAATCGCCATCTTGCCGGAGCTGGTGGATGCGGTGTACGTGGTGCGGTGGAGCTCGGCGAAAGCCGTGCAGGAGGCGTTGGAGCGGCTGCAGGAAACGTCGCCGGCGCTAGCCGAAATGCATGCGCCGTCATCAGAAATATCCGCGGAGCACTACGTGTTGACGGCGCGAGTGGCCAAGCCGCCGTCGGAGACTCCAACCGAGGCGGGTTTGAGGCGTCCCGTCGAGATTCCGCAGGTGGACACCGATCCTGAGCGCCCGCGGGACCGAGTGCCGCCGCCCATCATCCCCGATTTGTTTGCAGGACTGAACGAGGAGGAGCTGAAAGCGCGGGCGACGCTGACCACGGCGCGTAAGCTGCAGCTCAAGCCGACGCGGGTGGTCCGGCACGGGCTGGGGACCGGAGAAGGCATCTCGTTTTTCTTCCCGAGGGAGGCGAACGGCGCGGCGGCGCTGCCGGCGGGGACGGCGTGGGCGGAGTTTGTGTTTGAAGGGCCGAAGGGGGACAAGCTGAAGGCGCGGTTCAAGATGAAGGAGATGGTGTATCACGGGAAGGCGGATTACTGAAGAGGTTGAAGAGTCAAAGAGTCGAAGGGTCCAAGAGTCAAAACATCAAGAAAGCGGCAGAGTAACAGAGTGACAGAGCTTCACAGACAAAGGCGGAGGATTGGGACGAAGAAGGCGACCAGGCGCGTGGCGCTGGTCGTGGCCGCGCTGCTGACAGTGGGCGCGGCCGCGAAGGATGAATGGAAGAAGAAGCCGGCGGGGCAGTGGACGCGGGAAGAGGCGGTGGAGTTTTTCACCAAGTCGCCATGGGCGAAGGAAGTGGAGGTGTGGCACCTGACGGGGCGGCAGGTGCGGGAGACGGTGCGGCAGCAGACGCAGACGTACTCGGATGCGCCGGGGGAGCCGCCGGTGTCGGTGAGCACGGCCACCTCGAGCCTGGCGCCGGAGCAGGCGGCGGGGCGCTACCGGGTGGCGTGGACGTCGGCGGAGCTGGTGCGGCAGGGCTGGGAGCGGCTGAAGGAGATTGACCCGGCGCTGGCGGAACAGTTCGAGCCGCCGGAGGCTTCCGCGGCGCACCACATCGTGACGGTGCGAGTGGCGCAGCCGCCGGAGGGAGGCCAGGTGGTTTTCGCGGGGCTGGTCCCGGCGGAGCTGAGCGCGCGGGCGACGCTGCGCAGCTCGAAGAAGGTCACGGTGACCTCCGAGCAGGCGGTGGTGCACGGGACCGGGGCGGCGATGGCGGTGTCGTTCTACTTCCCGCGGGCCGAGAACGGGCGGGCGACGCTGGCGGGGGCGGAGTGGGCGGAGTTCGAGTTCGAGTCGAGGGCAGGAGACAAGCTGAAGCACAAGTTCAAGCTGAAAGAGATGCGACACGACGGAAGGCCTGACTTCTAGCCACAAAGGCACGAAGAAGGCACGGGATTAGGCAAAGAACAAACCTCCACAGAGGCACCCTTCGCCGCGTCGCGACCCTGTCGGGACGCGCTCGGGGCAAGCAAAGGACACAGGGGGACCCGTGCCGGCAAGATGCCGGCGCTACAATACGATTGCCGGCAAGATGCCGGCGCTACAATAAGCAGGACATTCTGAGGAAGGAGAAGTTCGATGGCGAAGAAGCACAGTGCGAGGTTTCTGGAGCTGGTGGAGGAGGCGCGGAAGCGGGTGCCGGAGCTTTCGATTGAAGAGGTGAAGACGAAGCTGGAGGGCGGGGAGAAGTTCCGGTTGATTGACGTGCGCGAAGGGGAGGAGTTTGCCCGCGGGCACCTGCCGGGGGCGGAGTCGCTGTGCAAGGGCATCCTGGAGCGGGACATCGAGGAAAAGGTGCCGGATGCGGAGACGCCGGTGGTGCTCTACTGCGGCGGAGGGTACCGGTCGGCGCTGGCGGGGGAGAATCTGCAGAAGATGGGGTACAAGAAAGTGTGGTCGATGTGGGGCGGGTGGAGAGCGTGGTCGGAGGCGGGGTTTCCAACGGAGGAATAGAAACCACCCTTCGGCCGGCTCAGGGCAAGCAGATGCACACAGATTCACACAGATAAGAGCCAAACCAAGAGACCACGGCCTACCGCAGAGGACGCAGAGAAGCGCAGAGGAAAGATCAGGAGAGAGACTCACCACGGAGATCACAGAGAACACGGAGGACGAAGCGCCCGGCCCTCAGCGGTCAGCCGATAACAACGGGACCGCGATTCACCCCAAGAGATCACAGAGACCACAGAGGAAGAAGCGGTCAGGAGTCAGTAGCCAGTAGTCAGTCCTCAGTCCTCCGTACCCAGTACTCAGCACTCAACCTTCAGGCAAGGAATGAGAGAGGAGGCCCTCGCCCGCCCCGTGAGTTTAGAAGCGGAGAGTGAGGCCGAGGGCGGGGCGGCCGGAGAGGGGGCTAACGCCGGCGCCGAATTCCCAGTGCAGGCGGGTGGAGGCGGAGTCGAGCGCCGGCACGCGGTGATGAGCGCGGTAGACGTGGCGGCCGATGAGATAGCCGAGGACGCTGCCGACGAAGACGTCGGAAGGAAAGTGGTCGCGAGCGGTGACGCGGGCCACGCTGACCAACCCCGCCAAGCCGAAGGCGGAGTAGCGCACCCAGGGGTTGTGGCGATACTCCTCGGCGACGACAGTGGCCAGAGCCCAGGCCTGCATGGCGTGGCCGGAGGGGAAGGAGCGGCCGGCCTGAAGGAACTCCCCGTCGGCGTCGCTGACGAGCTCCGTGCCCCGGTGTCGCGTGGGCCGGTCGCGGCCGGCGGCGGTCTTGAGCGCCTCGGTGAGGATGAGGGCGTTGGCGATAGCCTGCACGCCAAGCAGGCCGGTTTCGCGGGCGCGGGAGTCGCCCTGGGCGCGGCCAAAAAGATAAAAGCCGCCCGCAACCGCCAAGTCGATTCCGGCGCCGGTCCACTGGCCGACGCGGCGACTGAAGGCATAGCCGTCGCCGGGCGGATGAACCGCGAGGGCGCGGGCGGCGGGACTGTCGAGCGGAATGAGGGCGGCTGAGCCGCCGGCCAGCAGGGTCCAGGTTTTCCAATCGTCGCGCTGGGCGCGGAAGGGACGTGTCCAGAAAAACTTCTGATCCTCCAGAATATTTCGCAGCAGGTCTTTCTCCGACAACGGCTGCTCGCGGCCGGTCTGTGCTGCAACGGGAGAAGCGAGGAGTGCGGAAAGGAGGAAAAGAAAAAGGCGAAGAAGCAGACTGCGCGTGCGCGTCATGGAAAGTCAGATGCGGGCGAGGGTGCGGGTGAGCTCGGCGTAGTATTCGACCAGGGATTTGGCGGTGCCGTATTCGAAGCGCTGCCAGACGCGGGAGAGGGGGAAGGTGCGGGCCTGGAGGCGGCCTTCGATGACGACGGCGGGGGAGTGGAAGAGCTCTTCGTCGGCGCGCCAGGCGCCCTGGAAGGAGCGCGCGACCACTTCGCCGACGTAGCAGCCCATCTGGACGATGAGGGCGGAGTGGTCGTCGGCGGAGCCGGGGCCGAACTCGGTGTCGATGAGGTCATCGAGGCGGGAGAGGGTGCCGGGGGAGTAGTCGAGGTCGAGGTCGAATTCCTCGGAGGCGTGGAGGCAGAACTCGCGGGCTTCGCGCTGGAAGTCGCTGGGCGCCCAGTTGCGGAAGAGGTTCAACAGTCACCGCCGCAGAGGTTGAAGGCATCGTACGCCGCGGGGAGCGCGAAGTCAAACTCGCTGGCATCCGTAACTCGTAACTGGTGACTCGTAACTCGTGAGAAGCAGAGCGGTACCGAGCAGCCGATTGACTTCACGGGGCGACGGGCCTAGCATTCGCTCCGGGAGACGGGAGCGCAACATGAGCGCGAGAATCGAAGCCCTGTTTGGGGAGTATGCGGAGCACCACCGCAGCGCGGGGAACCAGTGGTGCCACGCGCTGGGGATCCCGCTGATCGCCGCGGGGCTGCTGGGGCTGGCGTCGGTGGAGCTGACGCGGGCCGGTGGCTGGCCGGTGGAGCTGTCGGCGGCGCTGATTGTGGCGCTGGCGCCGGTGTACCTGTGGCTGGACGCGCGGCTGGGGGCGGCGCTGACGCTAGTGTACGTGCTGCTGTACCTGGGGGCGCGGATGCTGGGCTGGCAGATTAGTCTTGGCCTGTTTGTGCTCGGGTGGGGGCTGCAGTTTGTCGGGCACGGGGTGTATGAGAAGCGGTCGCCGGCGTTCTTCCGCAACCTGGTGCACCTGCTGGTGGGGCCGCTCTGGGTGCTGAACCACTTCCTGCGCCTCCGCGCGGAGCCCAACTCGCGCGTTTCATCCCAAACACGCAGCTAGAACACAAAGCAACTAGCGACCGGCGACAAGCGACTCGTGAACCTTTGGGGACACCCGGAAAGGGTTTCCCCAAACCCTCCCGCAAAAAGCGCGGGATCTCCGCTTCGCTCCGACTTCCGAGGATGCGCTTCGCGCGACAATTCTGATGTCAGCCCTAAAGGGCTGACCCGCCTAACAACTGACTCCTTCGGCCGAGCTCATTCTCGGAAAGCGCGCCCTACCCTTGCCGCTTCGTAAGTGCCGCAGGTACCCTTCGACTCCGTCCGCCTCACGGCGGACTCCGCTCAGGGAACCTGCGCTACCTTTCGACCGTTCTGGCTCCTCATAGTTGGCGGTTTTGCCACCAGGCGATGAGGCCGATGATGGGGTTGGTCTGCGTGCGGGGGAGGTCGATGGGGGGGTAGGATTTGTTTTCGGAGACGAGGCGGAGCGTACCCTCGGGGGAACGCTCGAGCCATTTAACGACGACGCCGTCGTCGGTGCGGGCGGCGACCATTTTCTGGTGAAGGGCGAGGGGGTCGCGCTGGGAGTGGTCGATGGCGACCAGGGCACCGTCGTGGAGGATGGGCGCCATGGAGTCG
>Ga0114945_10000017_pt1 | contig 81002 bp, 76 predicted proteins | sample OV2TP3_FD_87194 | JGI IMG/M metagenome (GOLD analysis project Ga0114945, IMG submission 87194) | Hot spring microbial communities from Beatty, Nevada to study Microbial Dark Matter (Phase II) - OV2 TP3 | ecosystem: Environmental > Aquatic > Thermal springs > Hot (42-90C) | place: USA: Beatty... | reverse complement strand
GCCGCGCGCCTGATCGTGCGCAACGACTGCCTCGAGGCGCAGGCGATCGCCGAGGCGGGGCGCGCGCCGACGCTCGAGGAGAAGCTCCGCTTCAAGCGCAACGTCGCCTACGCGGTGCAACTGTGCACCGAGGCGGTGGACAACCTGCATGCGATGGCGGGCGCGCGCGGCATCTACGACGCCTATCCGATCCAGCGCCTGTTCCGCGACGCGCACTCGCTGATGGGGCACATCGGCTTCAGTTGGGACGCGCAGAGCGCGCCCTGGGGCATGGTCGCGCTCGGCGGCGACTACGACGCGCCGCCGACGTTGTAACGACCACCCTCGGGCGGCAGTCGGATTGGTGGAGGCGGCGGGAATAGAGCCAGCCGCCCTACAGCTTGATCGCCAGCAACCGCATCTCGAATTCGCTTCGCGCCGCTTTCAGACGCTCGTCATATTTCCCATTTCGAGGCGTGAGCTTCAGGTACTGGTCGAGCGCGAGGCGCGCGCGGCCAGCCTTGTAGGATCTGAGATTCGGCATCAAGTGCCGCAGGAGGTCGAGTGCTTGGCGACTCGAGACCTGGTATGTAAAGCTTGGCGCGTGCTTCGGGTTGTATGTCCTCTTTGTGGTGATCCGCCCCGCCCCGACTGCGGTCCTGACAAACTCAAGGATCGGCAGTTCGTTGTTACTGATGCTGAGAACTAGTCTCCGGTTTTCGTTCCGGTGGAGCCGGGTCAGCGTTATGGTTCCCTCGCCATCGACAAGGCCCGCAATATATGCCGCAGTCGCGGTGTCGAGGTTTCCAACCTTCCGATCGCGCGCCATACTGTATAAACGCACAGTATAGGTAAGAGGTTGAAAAAAGAAACGGCCACCCTCGGGCGGCCGTCGGATTGGTGGAGGCGGCGGGACAGCTGTTCCGCTCCTTTCGGAACGGGCTGGACTATGCCTTCATCCCGGTTGACCGGGACGCGGGGCGTGTTATCCGGCCGAATTCTGCCGGATCCTGGGGCACGCTCGACCGCTTTTGCGGCTCAGCGTGTCCATGAGTCTCTACAGGGCAGGCCCGAGGTTGGCCCTCTTCCTACCCCTCGGCGTTGCCATGCCGGAGTGATCCGGCAACAGGGTTCGCCGATGTGAGCCCCGTTGTCACTCTACCCTTGCGGGCAGAGGCGACCTGCGCTGATCGAACCCGCGTCCGCAAGCCCTCCGCAGTCAGGACTACATGCTTAGCCCGATCGTTTGGATCTCGCCTCGCGTCCGCCGATCGGCAGGCTGACGTCCGGCCAGCCGCTTCGACGGATCCGCGCGGCCAAGCGGCCAGGCCGCGCAGAGAGGCTGATGTGAATGACGCTGCACTCCCTTTCAGGAGCCTAGCCCATCAGCAGGCTAGTGCAGCGTCCCGCGGGTGTTAGGCCGCGAGAGCGAAACGCTCGTCGTTGGCGTTTATGGTGTTTCCAGCTGGATTTACGAGGTCACTGGCCCTCGGCATGCCCTGCGCTGCTTCGCGACCCACGTCGAAACCTGGTCGCCCCCATTTCGGTGCAGCAAACGCATTATCCCATATGGGGGTCAGAGCAGCGCGATCAAGTCGGCTGGCCGCGCAATGACGGCATCGGCGTTCCAGCGGTGGGGCCCGCCGTGGTCGTTCGCGCTGTAGCCGTATTCCACCGCGACGGAGCGCATGCCTGCGGCGCGCGCGGCCTGCACGTCGCGCAGATCGTCGCCCACATAACAGCATTGCGCGGGGTCGAGCTGGAGCTCCCGCGCCGCGTGCAAGAGCGGCGCCGGATGCGGCTTGAGATGCGGCGTGGTGTCGCCGCACACGACGCACGCAGGCCGGCCGTCCAGTCCGAGCGCGGCGACGATGCGCGCAGTGAAGCGCGACGACTTGTTCGTGACGATACCCCAGGGCAATCCCCGGCGCTCAAGCTGAGCGAGCAACTCCCGGATGCCGGGGAATAGCTGCGTTCCCACGCACACATTGCGGTCGTAGTGGGAAAGGAATGCGTCGCGCATGGCTTCGTAGCGGGCATCCTCCGGCGGCATGTCGAATCCGCCGCGCAGCAGCCCGCGCGCGCCGCTGGAGGCGAACGGACGCAGCGTCTCGATCGGCAGCGCGGCGAGGCCGTGCTCGGCCCGCAGGCTGTTGAGCGCGGCACCGAGGTCGGGTGCGGTGTCCGCGAGCGTGCCGTCGAAATCGAACAGGACCGCCTTGCTATGCATCCTTTGCGCAGCAAAGCAGGTAGTTCACGTCGCAATCGGTGCCGAGGCGATATCGCCTGGTTAACGGGTTATACGTCATGCCCGTGAGTTCGAGCGGGCGCAGGCCCGCGTCGCGGCACCAGCGGATCAGCTCGGACGGCTTGATGAAGCGCGCGTAATCGTGCGTGCCCCTGGGCAGGAGATTGAGCACGTATTCGGCGCCGATCACCGCGAACAGGTACGCCTTCGGATTGCGGTTGATGGTCGAAAAAAACAGGTGCCCGCCGGGCTTCGTGCTGCCGGCACAGGCGGCCACCGTGCTCGAGGGCTCCGGAACGTGCTCGAGCAGTTCCATGCACGTTACGACATCGAATTCTTCGCCATGGGCAGTTGCAAACGCCTCGGCGGCGCTCAGCGCGTAGCGAACCTGCACACCGCTTTCGAGCTTGTGAAGTTCGGCGATGCGGAGCGATTTTTCCGACAGATCGATGCCGGTGACCTCGGCTCCGAGCCGCGCCAATCCTTCGGTGAGCAATCCTCCGCCGCAGCCCACGTCGAGCGCGCGCTTGCCCTCCAGGCGGACGTGCTTCTCGATCCAGCCCAGACGCAGCGGATTGATTTCGTGCAGCGGACGGAATTCGCTCTGCGGGTCCCACCAGCGATGCGCCAGCTCGCTGAATTTCGCCAGTTCCGCCGGGTCGACGTTGGCTGGGGTCAGAGGTGCTTCTCCTGTCGCGAAACAAGGAACTGCGGCAACCGGGCCAGAAGTTACTCCGACCCCAACCGAAAAAAAAGCCCTGCGGAGGCAGGGCTTTTGAGCGTGATGACCGGTATCGGCTACTTGCGCGTGCCGATGACTTCGATTTCCACGCGGCGGTTCTTCTGGCGGCCGTCGCGCGTCTTGTTGCTCGCGACGGGCTGCTTCTCGCCCTTGCCCTCCGTGTAGATCCGGTTCGGCTCCACGCCCTTGGAGACCAGGTAGGCCTTGACCGATTCGGCGCGGCGTACCGAGAGCTTCTGGTTGTACGCGTCGCTGCCGATCGAGTCGGTGTGACCGATCGCGATCACGACCTCGAGGTTGATGCCGCGGATCTTGCCGGCGAGGTCATCGAGCTTCGCCTTGCCCTCGGGCTTGAGCACCGACTTGTCGAAGTCGAACAGCACGTCGGCCGCGAGCGTCACCTTCTCGGCAACCGGCTTGGGCTTCGGTGGCGGTGGAGGCGCGGGTTTCGGCGGCGGCGGCGGAGGCGGCGGCGGGGGCGCTACCACAGGCTTCGGCGCAGGTGGCTTCGGAACGAGATCGGGATCGCATTCCGCGATCGCCATGGCGGGGGTCCAGTAACCGGCGCGCCAGCAAAGGCCGGCGCCACTTCTCCAAACCATGTCACCGCCGGCGGGCTCGGTCCAGTATCCCTGTTTGGATTGCGCCGAAACGTTGAACGGCGCGACCAGCATGGCGACCGCCGCGGCGACCGTCGGAATCAGAACTCGCTTGATCATGCTCTCCCCTTTCTGATTTGTTCGAAAGTTCTTCCAATTCAAGAGGCTGGGGACCCTTTCAGCGCATTCTGCCACAAGTTGCAACGGGTGTCCAAGCCGAAAAACGCCTGATTTTGCAGATTCTTGTCTCGAAGCAAAAGTCGTCCCGCGATCCAGACGTGGCTGATGTGTTCGCGACCCGCCGCGTACACGATGTGCGAGATCGGGTCGTAGCAGGGCGCCAATTCCGGACCATCGAACCGCACGGCAACGAGATCGGCAGATTTTCCCGCAGCGATCGAGCCGATGCGCGCGTCGAGCCCGAGCGCCGTGGCGCCGCCGAGCGTTGCGGCGCGGAGCGCCAGGTGCGCAGGCATCGCTTCGGCGTCGCGTGCCACGGCTTTCGCAAGCAACGCTGCCTGCCGCATTTCCTGCATCAGGTCCAGCCGGTTGTTGCTTGCCGCGCCGTCGGTCCCGAGGGCGACGTTCACCCCCGCGGCAAGCAGCCGCGCCACCGGCGCGAATCCGCTCGCGAGCTTGAGATTGGAGGACGGGCAGTGCACCACCGAGCACCCGTGCCGCGCGAGCATCTCGATTTCGTCGGCAAGCAGGTGCACGCCGTGCACGGCGATCAGCCCCGGGCCCAGCAGTCCAAGGCGACGCAGGCGCTCGAGCGGCCGCACGCCGTGCTCGGCAACGGAGCGCTCGATCTCGTCCTCCGTTTCGTGCACATGGATGTGCACCGGGACGTACAGTTCGCCCGCCATCGTCGCGACCTTGCGGAAGGTGGCATCCGAGACCGTGTACGGGGCGTGCGGCGCGAGGCAGAAGGAAAGCAGCGGGTGATCCCGCCAGCGGTCGCGCAACGCGAGGCCCTTCTGCAGGTACTCGTCCGGATCGGAGGCGTACCCCGACGGAAATTCGACCACGATCATGCCGAGCGATGCGCGCATGCCCGCTTCGAGCGAGGCTTCCAGCGCCGCGTCCGGGTAGAAATACATGTCGTTGAAGCAGGTCACGCCGCCCCGGATCATCTCTGCGCAGGCAAGCAGCGTCCCGTCCCTCACGTATTGCGGCGATACATGCCGCATCTCGGCCGGCCAGATGTGCTCGGTGAGCCAGCGCAGCAGCGGCCGATCGTCCGCCATGCCGCGCATCAGCGACATCGCCGCGTGCGTATGCGCGTTCACCAGGCCCGGGATCAGCACATGCTGGCGAAGGTCGATCACCTCGCGGTCGTCGTACCGCTGTGCCGCGTCGGCGATGGGAAGCATCGCTTCGATCTGCCCGTCGCGCACCGCGACGGCGTGATTCTCGAGCACCACACCCGCCGGTTCGACGGGCGCCACCCAGCGGGCCTGAACGAGAAATGTTTCCGTCATCGCAAAAAAAGAAGCCCCGCATCGGCGGGGCTTCGCATCGGCCTGCGGCGTTCGACCGCTACTTCGGCATGCCCTGCACCTCGACCTCTACGCGCCGGTTCGGCTCGAGGCAGGCGATCAGCGCCTTGCGGTCCTTCTGGTCCGGGCAACTCTTCACCGGCAGCGTCTTGCCGAAGCCGTAGGTCTCGATCTTCGAGCCATCCACGCCCTTCGACACCAGGTAGGCCTTCACCGCCTCGGCACGCTTTTCCGAGAGCTTCTGGTTGTACTGCGGCGAACCGAGCCGGTCGGTGTGCCCATTGACGTTGATGAACTGGACCGTCGCGAATCCACCGAGCTTGGCGACGATTTCGGTGTCGAGTTTCGATTTGGCGCGATCCGTCAGCACCGCCTTGCCGAAATCGAACAGTTCGGTCGAGGTAATGCGGAGCACCTTCGGCTTTGGCGGCGCAGCCGCCGGTTTTGGTGCCGGCGGCGGAGGAGGCGCCACCCGGGGCGGCGGCGGAGGCGCGGCCACGGGCTTCGGCGCGGGTTTCGGCACCAGATCCGGATCGCACTCGGCGATCGCCATCGCCGGCGTCCAGTAGCCCGCCCGCCAGCATTGGCCGGCCGAGTTCTTCCATACCGCGTCGGCGCCGGCTGGCTGCGTCCAATAGCCCTGCTTCGACTGAGCGAGCGCACTTCCGGATGTTCCGCACGCAACGGCCGCGAAGGTGGCGGCCAGTAGAACCGATGTTCTTGTCATTGGATCCTCCCAAGAGCGGGAATCGTTGGCTCGACTGCAATTAGAGCACAGGCGGCCGCGGTTCGACAAGCGTAAAAGGGGCGTTTTTTTCGAGTGAAATCCGCTGCTTCGGGCGCGTGCGGAATCCCTGGAGAGTCGTCCATGCGACAGCGTCGCGCAGGCGGCGCATGCTAAAATTTACCGCTTTTTTCCCGCCGCCGGACGCACCTTTTTCCGCTTCGTCGCATGGATCAATTCGCCAAGGAAACTCTGCCCGTCAGCCTCGAAGAGGAGATGCGGCGTTCGTACCTCGATTACGCGATGAGCGTGATCGTGGGCCGCGCGCTCCCGGACGTGCGCGACGGGTTGAAGCCGGTGCACCGGCGGGTGCTCTTCGCGATGCACGAGCTGTCGAACGACTGGAACCGGCCCTACAAGAAATCGGCGCGCATCGTGGGCGACGTCATCGGCAAGTACCACCCGCACGGCGAGGCGGCGGTCTACGACACGATCGTGCGCATGGCGCAGGATTTTTCGCTGCGCTACATGCTGGTCGACGGCCAGGGGAACTTCGGCTCGGTGGACGGCGACAACGCGGCCGCGATGCGCTACACCGAGATCCGGATGGCGCGGATCGGCCACGAGCTGCTCGCCGACATCGACAAGGAAACGGTGGACTTCGGGCCGAATTACGACGGCTCGGAACGGGAGCCGCTCCTGCTTCCGTCGCGGATCCCCAATCTGCTCATCAACGGCGCCACGGGCATCGCAGTCGGCATGGCGACCAGCATTCCCCCGCACAACCTCGGGGAGGTGATCGACGCGTGCCGGCATGCACTCAAGGAGCCGCGCTGCGCGGTCGAGGAGCTGATCAAGCTCATGCCCGCGCCGGATTTTCCCACCGCCGGGATCATTTACGGGCTCGCCGGCGTCCACGAGGGATACCGGACCGGGCGCGGCCGCGTCGTCATGCGTGCGCGCACCCATATCGAGGACATCGGGCGCGGCGACCGGCAGGCCATCATCGTCGACGAGCTGCCGTACCAGGTGAACAAGAAGGTCCTGCTCGAAAAGATGGCCGAACTCGTGACCGGAAAGCGGCTCGAGGGCATTTCGGACATCCGCGACGAGTCGGACAAGGACGGCATGCGCGTGGTGATCGAACTGCGGCGCGGCGAGATCCCGGAGGTGGTGCTCAACAACCTGTACAAGCAGACCCAGCTGCAGGACACGTTCGGCATGAACATGGTCGCGCTGGTGGAAAACCAGCCGCGGCTTCTCAACCTGAAGGAACTGATCGAGGCGTTCATTTCCCACCGGCGCGAGGTGGCGACGCGACGGACCGTGTTCGACCTGCGCAAGGCACGCGAGCGGGGCCACATCCTGGAAGGTCTGGCGGTGGCGCTTTCCAACGTCGACGCGGTGATCGAACTGATCAAGCGCGCGCCGACGCCAGCGGACGCGAGGCGCGAGCTGAGCGCGAGAACCTGGCCGTCGGAACTGGTGGCGCAGATGCTGGGCCGTGTCGCGGCGGGCGACGCGACCCTGCGATTCCGGCCGGAGGGCTTGCCGGCGACGGTCGGGCTCTTGGCCGAAGGCTACCGCCTGACCGACGTGCAGGCGCAGGCGATTCTCGATCTGCGGCTGCAGCGCCTGACCGGACTCGAGCAGGACCGGATCCGCGAGGAGTACGGGGAGGTCATGGCGGCGATCGCCGACCTGCTCGACGTCCTCGCCAAACCGGCGCGCATCACGGCGATCATCACCGAAGAGCTTTCCTCGATCCGGCAGGAGTACGGCGACCGGCGGCGCAGCGAAATCGTCACGGTGGCCGAGGACATTTCGCTCGAGGATCTGATTGCGCCGCAAGACATGGTGGTCACCTTTTCGCACGGCGGGTATGTCAAGTCGCAGCCGCTGGCGGACTACCGGGCGCAGCGCCGGGGCGGGCGGGGCAAGATGGCCGCCGCGACCAAGGAAGACGATTTCATCGAGCGGATATTCGTTGCGCACTCGCACGACTACCTGCTTTGCTTCAGCAATCGCGGCCGGCTGTACTGGCTCAAGGTGTACGAGGTGCCGCAGGGCAGCCGCGCCAGCCGCGGCAAACCGATGGTCAACGTGTTTCCCTTCGAGGAGGGCGAAAAGATCACCGCCGTGGTCCCGGTGAAGGAATTCGACGAGAATCATTTCGTTTTCATGGCCACCGCCAAGGGCACGGTCAAGAAAACGCCGCTTTCGGAATTCTCGCGGCCGCGGCCTTCGGGCATCATTGCGGTCGGACTGGAGGAGGGCGACTACCTTGTGGACGTGGCGCTGACCGATGGGAATTTCGACGTGATGCTGTTTTCCTCCGAAGGCAAGGCGGTGCGCTTCGCCGAGGCCGACGTTCGGCCGATGGGACGCCAGGCGACCGGCGTGCGCGGCATGCGCCTGCCCGAAGAAGGCAGCCACCGCGTGGTGTGCATGCTTGCGGCCAAGGACGAATCGAAAGCCGTGCTCACCGCCACGGAATACGGCTTCGGCAAGCGCACCCCGATCGGGGAGTACACGCGGCACTCGCGCGGCGGGCTCGGCATGATCGCCATTCAGACCTCGGAACGCAACGGTGCGGTGGTCGGTGCCGTGCTGGTGGACGACAGCGACGAAGTCATGCTCATCTCGACCGGCGGGGTGCTGATCCGCACGCGAGTGGCGCAGATCCGCGAGCAGGGCCGTTCGACCCAGGGCGTGACCCTGATCGCGCTCGGCGAGGGCGAGAAGCTCGCCGGCATGGAGCGCATCGTCGAGCGCGACGTCGAGGAAGGCGGCAACGGCGAGGACAAGGGCGACGGGCAGAACGGCGGCGGAGGGAACGGTTCCGGGGGCATCGCTCCGGAACCGGCGCCGGACGGCAGCGCGCCGCAAGTGCATTAGGGGAAGTGCAATGGCTCGGATCTACAACTTCAGCGCGGGTCCTGCCGTGCTGCCGGAGGAGGTGCTGGCACGCGCCGGCGACGAAATGCTCGACTGGCACGGCACCGGCATGTGCGTGATGGAGATGAGCCATCGCGGCAAGGAGTTCATCTCGATCGCCGCGGAAGCCGAAAAGGATCTGCGCGACCTGCTTGCGATCCCGCCGCACTACAAAGTGCTCTTCCTGCAGGGCGGGGCGACGCTGCAGTTTGCGCAGGTCCCCATGAACCTGCTCGACGGGCGCGGCAGGGCCGACTATGTACTCACCGGCGAATGGTCCAAGAAGGCCGCCAAGGAAGCGCAGGCGCTGTGCGACGTCGCGATCGCGGCGAGTTCCGAAGACCGGAACTTCACCTACGCGCCGCCGCAGGAGCAGTGGAAGGTGCGTCCGGACGCGGCGTACCTGCATTATTGTTCGAACGAGACCATCGGGGGGGTGGAATTCCACTGGATTCCCGATTGCGGGGCCGTCACGCTGGTTGCCGATGCTTCGTCGCATCTCCTGTCGCGTGCGCTCGACGTGTCGAAATTCGGCCTGATTTACGCCGGCGCGCAGAAGAACATCGGCCCTGCCGGTTTGGTGATCGTGGTCGTGCGCGAAGACCTGATCGGCAAGGCAGCGAAGGGCACGCCCTCGGTGATGGACTACCAGCAGCAGGCGGCCGCCGATTCGATGCTCAATACCCCCCCGACCTTTTCCATCTACGTGGCCGGCCTGGTGTTCAAGTGGCTGAAGCAGCTCGGGGGAGTTGCGGAAATGGAGCGGCGCAATATCGCCAAGGCGAACCTGCTCTACGCGCGGCTGGACGCCGGCGGTTTGTACCGCAACCCGGTGGAAAAGCGCGACCGCTCGCGCATGAACATCCCGTTCACGCTCGCCGACGCAAGACTCGATGAGGCGTTCCTCAAAGGTGCCGCCGAGCGCGGAATGGTCCAGCTCAAGGGGCACCGCTCGGTCGGCGGAATGCGGGCGTCGATCTACAACGCCATGCCGCTCGAGGGCGTGCAGCGCCTGGTCGCCTACATGAACGAATTCGAGAAGCAGCATGGCTAAAGGCGTCGAGCGGCGGATCGAGGTGCTGGTTCTGAACCAGATCGCCCAGGTCGGCCTGAAACGGATGCCCGCCGAGCGCTACTCGGTCGTCACGGAAGCCAAGGCGCCGGACGTCATTCTGCTGCGTTCGCAGGACCTGCACGGCGCCGACTTCGCGCCGAACCTGAAGGCGGTCGGGCGGGCCGGGGCCGGCGTGAACAATATCCCCGTGTCCGAGCTGTCGCGGCGCGGCGTGCCGGTGTTCAATGCGCCGGGCGCGAACGCCAACGCCGTGAAGGAACTGGTGCTCGCCGGCATGCTGATGGCGGCGCGCAATCTCGCGCCGGCGCTCGATTTCGTGCGCGGGCTCGATGCAGCAGCCGCCGACCTCGAAAAGCGCGTCGAACAGGGGAAAAAGTCGTTTGCCGGTGTCGAACTGCCCGGCCACACCCTGGGCGTGATCGGGCTGGGAAAGATCGGCAGCCTGGTCGCGGACGCGGCGATCCGGCTCGGCATGCATGTCATCGGGTTCGATCCGGAAATCACGGTGGACGCCGCCTGGAGCCTGCCTTCGCAGGTGCGCCGCGCGACCTCGCTCGGCGAGGTGCTGAAGGCGTGCCATTTCGTGACGCTGCACGTGCCGCTCACGGATAACACCCGCGGCCTGATCAACGCGCGCAACGTCGAGCAGATGAAGGCTGGCGCGATCCTGCTCAACTTCTCGCGCGACGGCGTGGTCGAGGACGCTGCGGTGCTCAAGGGGCTGAAGGAGCGCCGGATCAAGTGCTTCGTCACCGATTTTCCTTCTCCGGCCCTGCTGCGCCAGGCGGGCGTCGTTGCGTTGCCGCACCTCGGCGCGTCCACGCGGGAGGCGGAAGACAACTGCGCGGTGATGGTGGTCGACCAGGTGCGCGACTACATGGAAAACGGAAACCTGCGCAACGCGGTGAACTTTCCGGATGCGGTCATGGAGCGCGAGTCGCCCTATCGCCTCGTGGTCGCGAACGCGAACGTTCCCAGCATGCTCGCCCGCATTTCGCAGGCGATGGGCGGGCGCGAGATCAACATCCACAACATGCTCAACAAGTCCAGGGGCGAGATGGCGTACACGATCGTCGATCTGGACAGCCCGGTGCCGGCCGATGCGTTCGCGGAGCTGCAGGGCATCGAAGGGGTGCTGGCGGTGCGCTACCTGCCGCTCGAGGAATGAGCGACGAAATCGACCGGCTGCGCGCCGAGATCGATGCGCTGGACGGCGAGCTGCTGCGGCTGCTGAACCGCCGCGCGGCCCTGGCGCAGGAAATCGGCGCTCTCAAGCGCGGCGCCTCTGCCTACCGTCCCGAGCGCGAAAGCGAGATCCTGCGCCGCGTGGCCGAACGCAATCCGGGGCCGCTCCCGGCGGAGCGCGCCGCCGCCGTGTTTCGCGAGGTGATTTCGGCCTGCCGCAGCCTGGAAGGGGCGATTCGCGTCGCTTATCTCGGTCCCGAGGGCACCTTCAGCGAGATGGCCCTGCGCAAGCAGTTCGGCCAAGGCGTCGAGGGCGTGCCGTGCGACTCGATCGACGAGGTGTTCCGCGCGGTGGAGGCGGGCGGCGCGCAGTTTGCCGTGGTTCCGGTCGAAAATTCGGCCGAAGGCGCGGTCGGACGCACGCTCGATCTGCTGCTCAGGACCCCGCTCAGGATCTGCGCCGAAATCGCGCTGCGGGTGCACCAGAACCTGCTGCGGCGTGGCCCTGCGCTGGACGGCGCACGTCGCGTGTACTCGCACGCACAGTCGTTTGCGCAGTGCCACGGCTGGCTCGCGCAGCATTTGCCGCTTGCCGAGCGCGTGCCCGTGTCGAGCAACGGCGAGGCGGCGCGGCTTGCCGCGGCCGAGCCGGAATCGTGCGCGATCGGCCCGGAGATCGCGGCCGAGCGCCACGGCCTGAACGTGATTGCGCCCAACATCGAGGACGACCCGAACAACCGTACGCGCTTCCTCGTGCTGGGCGAGCTCGCTCCCGCGGCCACCGGGAAGGACGCCACCTCGCTGGTGATGTCCGCGCCCAACCGGCCGGGGGCGGTGCACGCTCTTCTCACGCCGCTCGCGAAGCACGGTGTCAGCATGTCGCGCCTCGAGTCGCGTCCGATGCGGGTCGGGCAGTGGGAGTACTACTTTTTCGTGGACCTCGAGGGACACCGCACCGACCCGCCGCTGGCCGCCGCGCTCGCCGAGCTCGAGCAGCTTGCGCCGTTCCTCAAGATCCTGGGTTCCTATCCCGTCGCCGTTGCCTGAGTCATGAACATGGACCTCAGCGAATTGTCGCCCTCGTACGTTCGATCCATCGCGCCCTATCAGCCGGGCAAGCCGATCTCGGAGCTTGCGCGCGACATGGGGCTGGACGAGCGCAAGATCGTGAAGCTCGCCTCCAACGAGAATCCCCGCGGCATCGGGCCGCGCACCCGCGCCGCCATCGACGCCGCGCTCGCCGACATTGCGCGCTATCCGGACGGCAACGGCTACGAGCTGAAAGTCGCGCTCGCCAAACGCTACGGCGTGGACCTCGCGAACATCGTGCTCGGCAACGGCTCGAACGACGTGCTTGAGCTCGTTTCGCTCGCCTTCCTGGGACCGGGGCGCGCCGCGGTCTATTCGCAGCACGCGTTCGCCGTCTATCCGCTCGCCACGCAGGCGCGCGGCGCGCGCAGCATCGTGGTCCCCGCGCGCGACTACGGCCACGATGTCGAGGCGATGGCGGAGGCGGTGGACGCCGACACCGGGGTCGTCTGGATTGCCAACCCGAACAACCCGACCGGGACCATGGTGCCGCCGGAGCGCCTGGAAGCGTTCGTACGCCGCGTTCCGGAGCGCGTCATCGTCGTCGTCGATGAGGCGTACAACGAATACCTGCACGCCAATCTGCGCGCCGACACCGTGGGCTGGCTCAAGCGCCATCCGAACCTCGTCGTGACGCGCACTTTTTCGAAGGCCTACGGTCTCGCGGGGCTGCGCGTCGGCTATGCGCTTGCGCATCCCGCGGTTGCCGACGTGATGAACCGCGTGCGGCAGCCGTTCAACGTCAACAGCGTCGCGCTGGCGGCGGCCGCGGCGGCGCTGGACGACATGGAGTTCGTCGCCCGCAGCTATGCCGAGAACCTGCAGGGCCTGCGCCAACTCGAGGAGGGCGCGCGCAGGCTCGGCCTGGAGTGGATTCCTACCTACGGGAACTTCATCACCATCCGCGTCGGCCGCGCCGGCGAAGTCTACAAGCGGTTGCTCCGGCGCGGCGTCATCGTGCGCCCGGTCGGCGGCGGCTACGAGCTGCCCGAGCACCTGCGCGTCACGATCGGAACCGCGGAGGAGAACGAGCGCTTTCTGGCTGCGCTCTCCGCAAGCCTGAAGGAATGAGCGTGTGACGCGCTTCGAGCGCGTGGCGGTGATCGGCGTCGGCCTGATCGGCGGCTCCTTTGCGCTGGCGCTGAAAGCCGCGAATGCCTGCGGGCGAGTCATCGGAGCGGGCCGCGATCGGGAGAACCTGCGGATCGCGCTCGAGCGCGGCGTGATCGATCGGATCGCGGCCGACGCCGGGGAGGCAGTGCACGAGGCGGACCTCGTGCTGGTCTCGGTTCCCGTCGGGCAGGTTCCCGCCGTGTTTGCGGCGATTGCGCCGGCGCTCGCGCCGGGTGCCGTGATCACGGATGCCGGAAGCACCAAGCGGGATGCCGTCGCGGCGGCGAGAGGTTCACTTGGCAAACACATTGCGCGCCTGGTGCCGGCGCATCCGATCGCCGGCGCCGAGTACAGCGGCGCCGCAGCCGGGCGGTCAGACCTGTTCCGGGGAAAGCGGGTCGTGCTCGCCCCTGTTGCGGAGACGGCGCCCGAGGCGCTTGCGCAGGCCGAGGCGGCGTGGAAAGCGTGCGGTGCCCGCATTTTCCGGATGACCCCGGAGGAGCATGACGCGGTGTTCGCGGCCATCAGCCATCTTCCGCATCTGCTTGCCTTCGCGCTGGTGCATGAGATCGCGGGACGCGCGAACTCGGCGCAGCTCCTCGGCTATGCGGCGGGCGGCTTCCGCGATTTCACGCGGATCGCCTCCAGCCATCCGGAGATTTGGCGCGATATCTGCCTCGCCAACCGCGACGCCTTGCTGGCGGAACTTTCTTCGTTCGGCAAGGAACTGGCCACGGTGCGGGCCCTGCTCGAGGCGGGCGACGCGGCAGGGCTGGAGGACCTCTTCGCGCGCGCGCGCGACGCTCGCCGGCGCTGGTTGGGCGGCGAATTCGAGCCGTGAGGCAGCTCGCCCTGCAGCCGGCGCGCCGCGCCTCCGGTACGGTGCGCCTGCCCGGCTCGAAAAGCATCTCCAATCGCGTCCTGCTGCTTGCCGCCCTGGCGCGCGGCAGGACGACCGCGCGCGGGCTGCTCGACGCGGACGACACGCGGGTGATGCGGAACGCGCTCGCGATCCTTGGCGTTTCCCTGAAGAACGAAGCCGGTCTCCGGGTCACGGGCGCAGGTGGAGCTTTCCCGGTCAAGCGCGCAGAACTGTTCCTCGGAAATGCAGGCACCGCGTTTCGCCCGCTCACGGCGGCGCTCTCGTTCTGCGGCGGCGAATACCGGCTCACGGGCACTGCGCGCATGCATGAACGGCCGATCGGCGACCTGCTCGATGCGCTGCGCGCGCTGGGGGCGAAAATCGACTGTCTCGCGCACGAGGGGTTCCCGCCGCTCGCTATTCATCCGGCGCAGATCCGGCCCGGCCAGGCTGCCTCCGTGCGGGGCGAGGTCTCGTCGCAGTACCTGAGCGCACTGCTCATGGCATTGCCGCTCGCGGGCGGCGGCACGGTACGGGTCGAGGGCGACCTGATTTCCCGACCGTATGTGGAAATCACGCTCAACCTGATGCGCCGCTTCCAGCTCGAGGTGCAGAGTGATGACTGGCGCTCGTTCCGCGTTCCCGGTTCCACCTATATTTCCGCGGGAGAATATTTCGTGGAGGGCGACGCATCCTCGGCCTCCTACTTTCTTGCCGCGGGAGCGATCGGCGGCGGCCCGGTGCGCGTCGAAGGCGTGGGTCGGGACAGCATCCAGGGCGACATACGCTTCACGGAGCTGCTGGAAAGGATGGGAGCGCGCGTGGACTTCGGCGAGGACTGGATCGAGGCGTCGGCCGCGCCGGGAAAGCTGCGTGCGTTCGATCTCGATCTCAATCACATTCCGGACGCGGCGATGACCGCCGCAGTGCTCGCGCTCTTCGCCGACGGTCCGTGCACGGTGCGCAACATCGCGAGCTGGCGGGTGAAGGAGACCGATCGGATCGCGGCGATGGCGACCGAGTTGCGCAAGCTCGGCGCCGAAGCGGAGGAGGGGCCGGATTTCCTGAGGGTGACCCCGCGGGCGCTCAAGGCCGGCGTCGCGATCGACACCTACGACGACCACCGCATGGCGATGTGCTTTTCGCTCGTCGCGCTCGCCGACGTGCCGGTGACGATCAACGGTCCGGACTGCGTCGCGAAGACCTTTCCGGACTACTTCGCCGCGTTCGCCTCGATTTGCCGGTGACGCGGGTCCCTGTCATCGCGATCGACGGCCCGTCGGCCTCCGGCAAGGGAACCGTCGCGCAGCGGGTGGCCGAGGCGCTCGGATTCCACTACCTGGAGAGCGGGGCGCTTTATCGTCTGGTCGCGCTTGCGAGCCTGCGGCAGGGAATCGCGGCGGACGATGAAGCTCGACTCGCCAGGACGGCGCAAAGGCTAGAGGCCGAATTCCGCGGCGGACGGATTTTTCTGTCCGGGCAGGACGTTACGGAAGCGACGCGCGACGAACCGTGCGGCAACCGCGCCTCCGAGATCGCCCGGCTCCCGGCGGTGCGTGCTGCGCTACTGGATCGCCAACGCGCCTTCCGGCGCGCCCCGGGCCTCGTTGCCGAGGGCCGGGACATGGGAAGCGTCGTGTTCCCTGACGCGCAACTCAAGGTGTTCCTTACCGCGAGCGTCGAGGAGCGCGCCCGGCGAAGGTATAAGCAGTTGATCGACAAAGGAATCCATGCTAACCTGCCGACCCTTTTCCGCGACCTTGCGGAGCGCGATTCGCGCGACGCAGCCCGGGCCACCGCGCCGCTTGTCGCAGCGCATGACGCGGTGCACATCGATGCCACGAATTTGAGTGTCGACGAAGTTGTCGCGCAGGTTCTGGGACGGTACAGGAAAAGAGCGTAATGGGCGGGCAGGCCGCGCCGAGCGGGCTGCCCATTGGGCAACTCAACCACGGTGCTTTCGCAAGCTCGTGAATATTAAGGTTTTATTCTAAATGCCGAGCGTCTCCTCCACGGTCTCCAAGACACATCCCAAAGAATCGTTTGCCGCACTGTTTGAAGAAAGCCTCACCCGCAAGGAGATGCGTGTAGGCGAAGTGATCACCGCAGAGATCGTCAGCGTGGACGATAACTTCGTGGTGGTGAATGCGGGTCTGAAGTCCGAAAGCGTGATTCCGGTGGAGGAGTTTCGCAACGACGCGGGCGAACTCGACGTCAAGCCCGGCGATTTCGTGTCGGTTTCGATCGAAGCGCTCGAAGACGGTTTCGGCGCCACGCGGCTTTCGCGCGACAAGGCGAAACGGCTCGCCGCCTGGCTGGAACTGGAGAAGGCGCTCGAGACCGGCGAAAAGATCCAGGGTGTCATCACCGGCAAGGTGAAAGGCGGCCTGACCGTGATGACCCGCGGCATCCGCGCATTCCTTCCAGGCTCTCTCGTCGATCTGCGCCCGGTCAAGGACACTACGCCCTTCGAGGGCAAGCAGATGGAGTTCAAGGTCATCAAGCTCGACCGCAAGCGCAACAACGTGGTCGTGTCGCGCCGCGCGGTGCTCGAGGAGACCGCGGGCGCCGAGCGCGAGGCGCTGCTGGCGACGCTGCAGGAAGGCGCGGTCGTGAAGGGCGTGGTGAAGAACATCACCGACTACGGCGCGTTCGTCGACCTCGGCGGGATCGACGGCCTGCTGCACATCACCGACCTCGCCTGGCGGCGCGTCAAGCATCCCTCCGAGGTGGTGAACGTCGGCGACGAAGTGACCGCCAAGGTTCTGAAGTTCGACACCGAGAAGAACCGTGTTTCGCTCGGCCTCAAACAGCTCGGCGAGGATCCCTGGGTCGGAATCGGGCGCCGCTATCCGCCGGGCACGCGGCTGTTCGGCAAGGCGACCAACCTCACCGATTACGGCGCGTTCATCGAGGTCGAGGCGGGCATCGAGGGGCTGGTGCACGTATCCGAAATGGACTGGACCAACAAGAACGTGCATCCCTCCAAGGTGGTGCAGGTCGGCGACGAAGTCGAAGTCATGATCCTCGAGATCGACGAGGAGCGCCGGCGCATCTCGCTCGGCATGAAGCAGTGCATGCCCAATCCCTGGGAGGACTTCGCGCGCGAATTCAAGAAGGGCGACCGCGTCCGGGGGAGCATCAAGTCGATCACGGACTTCGGCGTGTTCGTCGGCCTGCCCGGCGGCATCGACGGCCTGGTGCACCTGTCGGACCTGTCGTGGAGCGAGACCGGCGAGGAAGCGGTGCGCAAGTTCAAGAAGGGCGACGAGGTCGAGGCGGTCGTGCTTTCCATCGACGTCGAGCGCGAGCGCATTTCGCTCGGCGTGAAGCAGCTGGAGGGCGATCCGTTCACCAATTTCATCGCGAAGCATGACAAGAACAGCGTGGTGCAGGGCGCGGTGAAGTCGGTGGATGCGAAAGGCGCCGTGGTCGCGCTCACGCCGGAGATCGAAGGGTACCTGCGCGCGTCGGAATTCTCGCGCGAACGCGTCGAGGATCTGCGCACCCACCTCAAGGAAGGCGACACGGTCCAGGCGATGATCACGAACGTGGACCGCAAGAACCGGTCGATCAATCTGTCGGTCAAGGCGAAGGACCTGGCCGAGGAAACCGAGGCGATGAAGCAGCTGCGCACCGAAAATGCCGCGGCGAGCGCCGGCGCGACCAACCTCGGCGCGCTGCTTCGCGCGAAGCTGGACAAGGGAACGCCTTCCAGCCAGCAGTAGCCGTGCCGTCCTGACGAAAGAAAGGAATCGCCGTCGTGACGAAGTCGGAATTGATCGCGCGCCTGGCGCAGCGCTATCCGCAGCTGGTCGCGAAGGACGCCGAGTACGCGGTGAAGATGATTCTCGACGCGATGACGCATTCGCTGGTCGGCGGCAACCGCATCGAGATCCGCGGCTTCGGAAGCTTCGGCCTGAACTACCGCCCGCCGCGCGTCGGGCGCAACCCGAAATCGGGCGAAAAGGTGCACGTGCCGGAGAAGTACGTGCCCCATTTCAAGGCAGGCAAGGAGTTGCGCGAACGCGTGGACGGTATCCCGGTCGCGCCGGTCCTGCCGCAATCGCGTCCGAGGACGGTCCCGCACTAGGGCAAGGGGCGGCGGCGGGCGCCCTGACTCTCGCCGAATTCGAGCATGCGCGTCCTCACCTGGGCAATCCGGCTGGCCATTTTCCTGTTCCTGCTCGCCTTCGCGGCGAAGAACACGGAACCGGTGACGCTGCGCTTCTATTTCGATCTCGGCTGGCAAATCCCGCTCATTGCGCTGTTGCTTGCTTTCTTCGCGGGCGGGGCGCTTCTCGGCCTGCTGGCGGCGGTCGGCATGCTGATTCGCCAGCGCCGGGAAATCGGCAGGCTGGAGCGCGCGGCGCGCGCGGGGAGCCGCGACGAACCCTCGGCCGCAGTGCATCCGCCCGCGGCCGAAGGCTGAGACCCGGCACAACCGCTCGCGCGCGCCCGAACGATGGAATTCGAGTACTGGTGGCTGCTGGGCTTTCCGCTGTTTTTCGGCCTTGGCTGGCTTGCCGCGCGCATCGACATCCGGCACCTGCTGCGCGAATCGCGCGCCCTGCCGCGGTCGTACTTCCGCGGGCTGAATTTCCTGCTGAGCGAGCAGCCCGACAAGGCGATCGAGGCCTTCATCGAGGTGGTCAAGGTGGACCCCGAGACGGTCGACCTGCATTTCGCGCTCGGCAGCCTGTTCCGGCGCCGCGGCGAATTCGACCGCGCGATCCGGATGCACCAGAACCTGGTCGAACGCGCCGATCTTGCGCCGGAGCAGCGCGCCAATGCGCTGTTTGAGCTGGGACTGGACTACCTCAAGGCAGGGATCCTCGATCGGGCCGAAGACGTCTTCGGCCGGCTCGCGGACGGACCGCGCGCGGTCGAAGCACGGCGCTACCTGCTCGAGATCTACCAGGCCGAGAAGGAGTGGCAGAAAGCAATCGAAATGGCGCGCCGCACCGAATCCGATTCGGGCGAGTCGCGGGCGCGCGAAATCGCGCACTTCCTGTGCGAGCTCGCGGCCACCGAGGCGACGCATTCGCGGCCGGACGCGGCGCGCGCGCGGCTCGAGAACGCGCTCGAGGTGCATCGCCGGTGCGTGCGCGCGAGCATGCTGCTCGGGGACCTGGAGCGCGCCGCCGGGGCGACGGAACGCGCCATCGAGAACTGGAAGCGCATCGAAGCGCAAAGCCCGGCGTATCTGGCGCTGGTCGCGCAGCGCCTGCTCGACGCCTGCCGCGAAGTGGGCCGGCTCGAAGAGGGTCTCACCCTGCTCACGGGGTACCTGGAGCGCTATCCTTCGCTCGACCTGCTCGACGTCGTCTTTCAGTACACCCTGGAAGAGAAGGGCGCTGGCGCGGCCTACAAGCTGGTGCGGGACGAGCTGCGCCGCAACCCCACGCTGCTCGGCCTCGACCGCCTTCTCGAAGCGCAGATCGTGGGCGATGCGCACCCCGAGCGCAGGCGCGACCTCGAGCTGGTGCGCAACCTCGTGCACAGCCATACCCGCAAACTGGCGCGCTACCGCTGCGAGAATTGCGGGTTCAAGGCGCGCCAGTTCCACTGGCGCTGCCCGGGGTGCGGCGGCTGGGAAACGTATCCCCCGCGCCGCTCCGAGGAATTCGAACTGGCGCCGTGAACGCGAAGAGAGCATGACTTCCAAAGAAGGACCTGAATGAACGTCACCATCATCGGAACCGGCTACGTCGGCCTCGTCACCGGCGCGTGCCTCGCGGACATGGGGAACCACGTTTTCTGCCTCGATCTCGACGCGGCCAAGGTGCGAACGCTCAACGAAGGCGGCATCCCGATTTTCGAGCCGGGGCTCGAGCCGATCGTGCGCCGGAACCGCGCCGCCGGGAGGCTCGTGTTTTCCTCCGATGTCGCGGCGAGCGTGCGCCATGGAACGCTGCAATGCGTGGCCGTGGGCACTCCGCCCGACGAAAACGGCTCCGCCGACCTGCAGCACGTGCTCGGGGCGGCGCGCGCGGTGGGCCGGCATATGGACGGCTACCGCGTGATCGTCAACAAGTCGACGGTCCCGGTGGGCACCGCCGACCGCGTGCGCCAGGCGGTCGCCGAGGAGCTTGCCGCGCGCGGAGTGAAACACGCGTTCAGCGTGGTTTCGAACCCGGAATTCCTCAAGGAGGGCGACGCGGTCGCGGATTTCATGCGGCCGGACCGCATCATCGTCGGCGCGGACGACGAACGCGCCAGCGCGCTCCTGCGCGAGCTGTACGCGCCGTTCCAGCGCAACCGCGAACGCCTGATGCTGATGCGCGTGCGCTCGGCCGAACTGACGAAGTACGCCGCCAACGCCATGCTCGCCACGCGCATCTCGTTCATGAACGAACTGGCGAACCTCGCCGAGCGCCTGGGGGCGGACATCGAGGAAGTGCGCCGCGGCATCGGCTCGGACCCGCGGATCGGCTACCAATTTCTCTATGCCGGCGCCGGCTTCGGCGGCTCGTGCTTTCCGAAGGACGTGAAGGCGCTGCAGCGTACGGCGGAGGAGGCCGGACGGCCGCTGGGGGTGCTGGCGGCCGTGGAGCGCGCGAACGAGGTGCAGAAGCGGCTGCTCGCGGAAAAGATCCGGGCGCGCTTCGGCGCCGATCTCGCGGGCAGGCGCTTCGCGCTCTGGGGTCTTGCCTTCAAGCCGAACACCGACGACATGCGCGAGGCGCCGAGCCGCGCGCTGATCGCGGAACTGCTTGCCTCCGGCGCGGCGATCCGCGCCTACGATCCGGTGGCGCGGGCCGAAGCGCGGCGGATTTTCCGTGACGAGCCGCGCGTCGAAATCGTCGATACGGCGCTCGAATGCGTGTCGGACTGCGATGCGCTTGCCATCGTCACCGAGTGGCAGGAATTCCGGAGCCCGGATTTTGCCGAACTCGCGCGCCGGCTCGGAACGCCCGCCATCTTCGATGGCCGCAACCTCTACGATCCCGAGGCGGTAAAGGCGCACGGACTGGAGTACTTTCCGATCGGCAGGGGCGCATGAAAAGCCCCGACATGCGCAAGGCGCAGGTGCTGGTGGTCGGCGACGTGATGCTCGACCGGTACTGGTTCGGCGAGGTATCGCGCATCTCGCCCGAGGCGCCGGTGCCGGTGGTCCTGATCGAACGCGAGGAGACCCGGCCGGGCGGCGCCGCCAACGTCGCCCACAATTGCGTCGCCCTCGGCGCGCGCACTCGGCTGCTCTCGGTGGTGGGCCGCGACGAGGCGGGCGAGAAGCTCGCCGCGCTGGTCGAAAAGACGGGCGTGCGGGCAAGCCTGCACCGCGACGGCTCGATTCCGACGACCGTCAAGCTGCGGGTCATCGGGCGCCAGCAGCAGCTGCTGCGGATCGATTTCGAAACCGTGCCGTCGCGCGAGGTGCTGGCCTCGAAGTTCAACGAGTTCGAGGCGGCGCTGCCGGCGTGCAACGTCGTGATCCTGTCCGATTACGGCAAGGGCGGCCTGACGCACATCGCGCGCATGATCCGGAGCGCGCGCGCCGCGGGTGCAAGGGTGCTGGTCGATCCCAAGGGCGACGATTATTCGCGCTACAAGGGAGCCCACGTCATGACGCCGAACCGTGCCGAACTGCGCGAAGTGGTAGGCGCATGGAAAAGCGAATCGGATCTCGAGCGGCGGGCGCAGTCGCTCCGGCGCGGCCTCGGTCTCGAGGCGCTGCTGCTCACGCGTGCCGAGCAGGGGATGACGCTGTACACCGCGCGCGGCGCGATGCACGTCAGAGCCCGGGCGCGCGAGGTGTACGATGTCAGCGGCGCGGGCGACACCGTGATTGCGGCACTTGGCGCGATGCTCGGAGCGGGATTGCGCCTCGATCAGGCTGTACGCGTTGCCAACCGCGCCGCGGGTATCGTGGTCGGCAAGCTTGGCGTCGCCGTCGCGACGCGAAAAGAAGTGTTCGAATAGGGAACTCCCATGTATTACGTGGTCACCGGCGCTGCCGGCTTCATCGGCTCGAACCTGGTTGCGGCGCTCAACCGCGAGGGTATGCGCTCCATTCTCGCAGTCGACAATCTGCAGAACGCGGACAAGTTCCGCAACCTCGCGAATTGCGAAATCGAGGACTACTTCGACAAGCGCGATTTCCTCGAGCGCCTGGCGGCGAACCAGTTCGACGGCGCGGTGGACGCGGTGCTGCACCAGGGCGCGTGCTCGGACACGATGCTTGCCGACGGCCGTTACATGATGGAGAACAACTACCGCTATTCGCGAACGCTGCTCGACTGGTGCCAGGACGAGGAGGTGCCCTTCGTGTACGCATCCTCGGCGGCGGTGTACGGCGCGGGCCGCAATTTCTCCGAGGAGCGGTCCAACGAGGCGCCGCTCAACATCTACGGCTATTCGAAGTTCCTGTTCGACCAGTACGTGCGCCGCAGGCTTGCCGCACGCACCGGCCAGATCGCCGGCCTGCGCTACTTCAATGTCTACGGCCCGAACGAAGCGCACAAGGGGCGCATGGCCTCGGTCGCATTCCATGCTTTCAATCAGCTCGTCGGCGAAGGCCGGGTGCGGCTGTTCGTCGGCTCCGACGGCTACACGGACGGCGAGCAGCGGCGCGATTTCGTCCATGTCGACGACGCGGTGAACGTCAACCTTCATTTCCTGGAGCATCCGGAACTCTCGGGCGTGTACAACTGCGGCACGGGCAGGGGGCAGAGCTTCAACGACGTGGCCTCTGCGGTCATCAACACGGTTCGCGAGGCGCGCGGCGAAACCCGTCTCGCGCTCGGCGAACTCGTTGCGCAGGGACTGATCGAATACGTTCCGTTCCCGCCGCAACTCGTCGGCAAGTACCAGAGCTTCACGCAGGCCGATCTCGCGCAGCTGCGCGGCGCGGGCTACCCGGGCGACTTCATGACGGTGGAACAAGGGGTCGCGGCGTACGTCAGGGACCTGCTCAAGCGATGAAGAAGACGATCGAGGACTTCATCGGCGATACCCCGCTGGTGCGCCTGCAGCGGCTGCCGGGCGCGGAGAGCGAGAAGGCGGGAAACGTGCTTCTGGCGAAGCTCGAGGGCAACAACCCGGCCGGATCGGTCAAGGACCGGCCGGCGATTTCGATGATCCGGCGCGCCGAGGAGCGCGGCGCCATCCGCAAGGGCGACACCCTGATCGAGCCGACCTCGGGAAATACCGGCATTGCGCTCGCGATGGCAGCGGCGATCCGCGGCTACCGGATGGTGCTGATCATGCCCGAGCACCTTTCGGTCGAGCGGCGCCAGACGATGCGCGCCTTCGGCGCGGAGATCATCCTCACCCCGCAGAAGGGCGGCATGGAGGGCGCGCGCGATCTCGCGGAGAAGATGGTGCGCGAGGGCAAGGGCGTGATGCTCGACCAGTTCGCCAACCCCGACAACCCGCTCTCGCACTACGAGGGGACCGGGCGCGAGATCTGGCGCGACACCGCGGGCGCCATCACCCACTTCGTGTCTTCGATGGGCACCACCGGCACGATCATGGGGTGCTCGCGCTTTTTCAAGGAGAAGAATCCTGAGATCCAGATCATCGGCTGCCAGCCGGAAGAGGGCTCGCAGATTCCCGGCATCCGCAAGTGGCCCGAGGCCTACCTGCCGAAGATCTACGACAAGGCGCGGGTTGACCGGCTCGAATACGTCAGCCAGGCCGACGCCGAAGACATGGCGCGCCGCCTGGCGCGGGAAGAAGGGATCTTCGCCGGAATCTCCTCCGGAGGCGCGGTGTGCGTCGCGCTGCGCATCGCCAAGGCGCTGAAGAACGCCGTGATCGTCACCATCATCTGCGACCGCGGCGACCGCTACCTGTCCACGGGCGTGTTTCCCGACTGAAGCGTCCTTTTTTCGATGACGCCGGTACTCGCATTTGACATCGAAACGGTGCCCGACTGCGCGGGCATCCGGCGCCTGCACGACCTTCCCGATTCTCTGGCGGACGCGGAGGTGGCGGAAGTGGCGTTTCAGCGCCGGCGCACGCAGGCGGGAAGCGATTTCCTTGCGCCACACCTGCAGCGCGTGGTCGTGATCTCGTGCGTCCTGCGCGACGGCGAAGGCTTGCAGATCTTCTCGATCGGCGAGCCCGAACGCGACGAGCGCGCCGCGATCCAGAAGTTCTTCGACGGCATCGAAAAGCTCACGCCGCAGCTCGTGTCGTGGAACGGGGGCGGGTTCGATCTTCCGGTGCTGCAGGTCCGGGGCATGATCCACGGCGTGGTCGCACCGCGGTACTGGGAACTGGGCGATGAGGACCGGGAATTCCGCTACAACAACTACATCGGCCGCTACCACACGAGGCACATCGACCTGATGGACCTCCTGGCGCAGTACCAGCCGCGCAACAACGCGCCGCTCGACGAAGTGGCGCAGCTCGCGGGGCTGCCCGGCAAGACCGGCCTGTCCGGAGCGGGCGTGTGGCCCGAGTACCTCGCCGGCGGAATCGAGCGGATCCGCAACTACTGTGAAATGGACTGCGCGAACACGTACCTGCTGTGGCTGCGCTTCCAGCGGATGCGCGGTGTCTTCACCGCCGAGCACTACAAGCGCGAATGCGCGCAGTTTCGCGACTGGATCGGCAAGCAGGACGCGTCGTACTGGCGTGAGTTCCTGAAGCGTTGGAAGAGCGCCTGAAGCTCGCCGTCGCGGCGCTGGACGCCGAAGGTCGGGGTGTGGCGCGCACCCCGGAGGGCAAGGTGGCGTTCGTCGAGGGCGCGTTGCCGGGCGAGGTGGTCGAGGCGGAACTTGTCCGGCGCAGAACCTCGTTCGACCTGATGCGCACGGTCGCGATCCTGCGCGAGTCGAGCGCGCGGCAGAAGCCGCGATGCCCCCATTTCGGAGTCTGCGGCGGTTGCGTCACCCAGCATGCCGACGCGCGGCTGCAAGTGGCGGCGAAGCAGCGCTGGCTGGAAGATTGCCTGGCGCGGATCGGCAAGGTCAGCGCCGATTCGCTTCTCCCGCCGCTCTATGGCGAGGACTGGGGCTACCGTCACCGGGCGCGCCTTTCGGTGCGTTACGTGGCGGGCAAGGGTGGCGCGCTGGTCGGGTTCCGGGAGCGCCGCTCGACCTACGTCGCCGACATGACCCGCTGCGAGATCCTTCCCGCGCGCGTCTCCGGGCTGATTCCCGAGCTGCGCGCACTGGTGGACTCGCTCTCGATCCGCGAGCGTCTGCCGCAGATCGAGCTCGCGGTGGGCGACGCTGCCGACGTGCTCGTGTTCCGGCACCTGGCGCCGCTTACGGGGCAGGACGAATCCCTGCTGCGCACCTTTGCCGGGACGCGGCGCGTCTGGGTGTGGCTGCAACCGGCGGGTCCGGAGAGCGCGCATCCGTTTCATCCCGCGGAAGGACCCGACCTCGAATACGCGCTCCCGGAGTTCGGCCTGCGCATTGCATTTCGCCCGACCGATTTCACGCAGGTTAACCAGGGCCTCAACCGCAGCCTCGTTTCGCTTGCCGTGCGACTCGTGAATCCGGAGCCCGGGGAGCGGATCGGCGACTTGTTCTGCGGGCTGGGCAATTTCTCCCTGCCGCTTGCGGTTCGCGGCGCCGATGTGACGGGTCTCGAAGGCAGCGCGGTGCTGGTCGGGCGCGCGCGGCACAACGCCGCGCGCAACGGAATCGCGGCGCGGTTCGAAGCGGTCAACCTCTCGGGTGCGGATTTCCTCGGGTTCGGCCCTTTCGAAAAGCTGCTCGTCGATCCGCCGCGCGAGGGGGCGATCGAGGCGCTAAAGGCGCTGCCCGCCGACTGGCCGCGCAGGATCGTCTACGTCTCCTGCGATCCGGCGACGCTCGCGCGGGACGCGTCCGTTCTGGTGCACGCCAAGGGCTTCCGGCTCGCGGCGGCGGGCGTGGTCAACATGTTTCCCCATACCGCGCACGTCGAAAGCATCGCGCTTTTCGAGCGGCAGGAATGAAAAAGGCGCCGCGAGGCGCCTCTTTCCGTTGTGCGCGGGGCAACCTCTTGCCTAATCCCGCTCCCCGGTGAGCGCCATCAGCAGGTGCAGCAGATTGGCGAAGATGTTGAACAGGCTCATGTACACGCCGGTCGCCGCGATGATGTAGTTGGTCTCGCCGCCGGTGACGATCCGGGAGAGGTCGTGCAGCAGGAACAGCGAGAACACGACGATCACCAGCGTCGAGATCGTCAGCGCGAGCGCCGGAATCTGCAGCCACAGGTTGGCAAGCATGGCGACGAGGAGCGCGATCATGCCGACAAACAGAAACTTGCCCATGAAGCTGAAGTCGCGCTTGGTCGTCGTCGCGACCGTGGCCATCGCGAACAGCACGAGCGCGGTGCCGCCCGCCGCGTAGCCGACCAGTTGGCCGCCGTTTTTCAGCGTGAGAGCGACGTTCAGGATCGGGCCGAGCCACCACCCGAGCAGCCCCGTCATCAGAAGCAGCAATCCGACGCCGACCAAGCTGTTGCGGTTGGCGACGATCGCGAACTGCAGGCCGATCACCACGCCGAGCATGACGAAGGTGCTGATGATTGGGTGCTGCAGGATGATTCCGCCGCTCGCCATGCCGAGGTAGGCGCCGCCGATCGTCGGCGCCATGGTGAGCGCGAGCAGCAGGTACGTGTTGCGCAGAACCTTCTGCGCTTCCGCGCTGATCGCCCTGCCAAGGACAATCCGGCCCACGCCGCGGTCATTGGTTCGAATCGGTTGCAGTTCGGGTTGCATCCATTTCCTCCGGTTATCGGGGCCCGCCGGCCCCTCGCTTGCGTAAGACTATCAGATCGCCTTGAAGTTTCAATTCGCAGGGCGCGGCTAAAATGCGGGCGCGAAAGAGGATTTTCAAGCCTGCAGCGATCGGGAAGGGCGGCGGCGTGGGAAGGGTGGCAGAGTGGTCTAATGCACCGGTCTTGAAAACCGGCAGGGCGCAAGCCCTCGTGGGTTCGAATCCCACCCCTTCCGCCAGGCACGCCGTAAGTCTCGAATCCGCAAAGGTAATCCGGTAGAATCCGCGCTTTTTCGCGCCCTTCCATGGGTCTTATCGTCCAGAAATTCGGCGGCACGTCGGTCGGCTCGGTCGAGCGCATCCGCAACGTCGCGCGCAGAGTCGCGAAGTGGAAGGCCGCGGGGCACGATGTCGTCGTCGTTCCCTCCGCCATGGCGGGGGAAACGAACCGCCTGATCGGGCTGGCGAAGGAAATCCAGCCGCATCCGGATCCGCGCGAATTGGACGTCGTCGCCTCGACCGGCGAGCAGGTGACGATCGGCCTGCTCGCGATGGCGCTCTTGGAGCTGGGCGTCAGGGCGAAGAGCTACGCCGGCTGGCAGGTGAAAGTGCAATCGGATTCCGCGTTCACGCGGGCGCGCATCGTCTCGATCGACGTGGAGGGCGTCCGCAAGGACCTCGGCGAGGGAAGCGTCGCGGTGATTGCCGGTTATCAGGCGGTGGACGCCGACGGAAACATCACCACGCTCGGGCGCGGCGGTTCGGACACGTCCGCGGTGGCGCTTGCCGCCGCCCTGCGCGCCGACGAGTGCCAGATCTTCACCGACGTGGACGGCGTCTACACCGCCGATCCGCGCATCGTTCCCGAAGCACGGCGCCTGCGCACGATCACCTTCGAGGAAATGCTGGAGATGGCCGGCGCGGGATCGAAAGTGCTGCAGATCCGTTCGGTGGAATTCGCCGGCAAATACAGGGTACCGACGCGCGTGCTCTCGAGCCTCACCGATCCGGCCATCGCGGTCGAAGACGAGGCGCAATCGGGTACGCTGGTCACGTTCGAGGAAGATCCGCACATGGCAATGGAACGAGCAGCTATTTCAGGGGTCGCGGCACAGGGCGACGAGGCGAAAATCACGGTGCGCAGCGTGCCCGACAAGCCGGGGATCGCGTACGCGATTCTCGGACCGATCGCCGACGCGGGGATCAACGTGGACGTGATCGTGCAGAACGTGAGCCACGACGGCATGACCGACCTCTCGTTCACCGTCGCGCGCGGCGATCTGCCCAGGGCGACGAAGATCCTGCGGGAGCAGGTGCAGCCGCACATCCAGTGCCGCGAAGTCACGGGCGAAGACCGCATCGCCAAGGTCTCGATCGTCGGCATGGGCATGCGTTCGCATGCCGGGATCGCAGCCCGCATGTTCCGCACGCTCGCCGAGGAGGGCATCAACATCCAGATGATCTCGACTTCCGAGATCAAGATCACGGTCGTGATCGACGAGAAGTACACCGAGCTTGCGGTGCGCGTCCTGCACCGGGCGTTCGAACTCGACCAGGAGTAAACTGCGCCGCTGCTGATTTGACCTGCTGGCGCATTCGCGCCAGCATGCCGGCACGGAGAGATGCCCGAGAGGCCGAAGGGGGCGCCCTGCTAAGGCGTTATACGGACAAAATCCGTATCGTGGGTTCGAATCCCACTCTCTCCGCCAGAGCGTCACCCGACCTTGCGCACCGGGAAGGCAGGTGCCGAGCCGTCCTTCGCGGCCCCGGCGTAAATCGTGAGGTGAGGGTAGGGGATCTCGATGCCGTGCGCATCGAACGCCTTCTTCAGCCGCCACAGATACTCGCGCCGCACGTTCCACTGCTCGAGCGGCGCGACCTTGAAGCGGCAGCGGATCACCACCGCGGAGTCGGCCCATTTCTCCACGCCCGCAATTTCCAGTTCTTCGAGGATCTTGGGCCCGTACCTGGCATCGGCGCGCATGCCGGCGGCAACTTCGCGTATGACGGCGACCGCCTCGTCGATGTCCTCGCGGTAGGCAATGCCGATGTCCATCACCGACTGCGCGAACCCGCGGCTCATGTTCGTTACCGTGCTGATGAGGCCGTTCGGCACGTAGTGCACGTTGCCCTCGTAGTCGCGCAGGCGCACGTGGCGCAGCGTCACCTCCTCGACCAGGCCCGCGATGTCGGCGATTCGGACCACGTCGCCCTGCCGGATCTGGTTTTCCAGCAGGATGAAAAAGCCGGTGAAGTAGTCCTTCACCAGGCTCTGCGCGCCGAAGCCGACGGCCAGACCGACCACGCCCGCAGCGCCCAGGATCGGGGCGACCGAAACCCCGAGCTCCGCTAGGATCAGCATGGCGGCAACCAGCGTGATGACAACCGAGATGATGTAGCGGATCACCCGCCCCAGCGTCTCGGCGCGCTTGACCGATTCCGCGTCCTCCATGCGCTGCGTCAGCCGCTCGCGGAACGTGCGGACCAGGCGCTGCAGGACGGCGATCGCGAGCCAGGCCGCCACGGCGATCAGCACGATGCGCAGGGCCGTCATGCCCGCGTTCCAGGCGGCGAAGTCGTCGAGTCCGGCTAGAAGTTCCTTCATATTTGCATCTCCCGATTGACAGGGCGCAAGACGCGGTCCGCGGCATCGGCTACCATTGAAACGGAATGCCGCCCGACCCCGCTTCGCGCGGTTACCTCGCGTTCGGGCGCAGCGGCCATGAACGGCGCGTTCCCACTGCCATGATACGCAAAGCAAGGGACCGGAGCATCGCGGGCTACGTTCCCCCGGGGCAATCCAGGAGTCTGCGTCGATGGGTGGCGCTCGCCGCGGCGTGCAGTGCGATCGTTGTCGGTGGCGTTCACGCGGGCGGCTACGACACGTTGCGGATCGTCGCGCCGGCGCACGATGCGACGGTCCACGATAACAGCGGCAACGTCACCGTGACAGTGGCGATTTCACCGCGGTTGCGCGCCGAGGCGGGCGAGCGCCTCGCGCTGCTTCTGGACGGCAAAGTGGTCGCGAGCGGTGCGGAACCGCGTTTCGTGCTGGCGGACGTCGAACGCGGGGCGCACACGCTTCAGGTGCGGGTGACTGCCGCCGACGGGGCAGATGTGCAGGTTTCGCCGCCGGCGACCTTTTACATGTGGCGTGCGTCGCGCCTGTTTCCCGGCCGCAAGAACTGATCGATGAGTGCCAAGCCACGCCGCAGGGCGGACGAGCTGCGCAGCCACCGCTGGTACGGCGCGAAGGATCTGCGCTCCTTCGGCCATCGCTCGCGCACCGCGCAGATGGGTTTCGACCGCGGCGATTACTCAGGCAAACCGGTCATCGCGATCCTCAACACGTGGAGCGACATCAATCCCTGCCACACGCACTTCCGCCAGCGCGCCGAAGAGATCAAGCGCGGCATCTGGCAGGCGGGCGGATTTCCGGTCGAGATCCCCGTGATGACGCTCTCGGAACCGTTCCAGAAACCCACCACGATGATGTACCGCAATTTCCTCGCCATGGAGGCCGAGGAGGCGCTGCGCTCGTATCCGGCCGACGGCGCGGTGCTGATGGGCGGCTGCGACAAGACCACGCCGGCGCTCATCATGGGAGCGACCAGCATGAACCTGCCGGCGATCTTCATGCCCGCAGGCCCGATGCTGCGCGGCAACTGGGGCGGCGCGACGCTCGGGTCGGGAAGCGATTCCTGGAAATACTGGGCCGAACTGCGCGCGGGCAACATCAGCGAGCAGGACTGGCAGGAGATCGAGCAGGGGATCGCGCGCTCGCCCGGCCACTGCATGACCATGGGGACCGCGTCCACGATGACCAGCGCTGCCGAGGCGCTCGGCCTCACGCTCCCCGGCGCAGCGTCGATCCCGGCCGCCGATGCGCGCCACGCGGCGATGGCGGCGCTCACCGGAAAGCGCATCGTGGACATGGTGTGGGAGGACCTGAAGCCGCGCGACCTGCTCACCGCGGAGGCGTTTCACAATGCCGTGACCACGGTGCTCGCCCTGGGCGGGTCGACCAATGCGATCGTTCATCTGATCGCCATGGCGCGGCGCGCGGGCGTGCCACTCGGCCTCGACCAGTTCGATGCGCTTGCAAGGAAGACACCCCTCATCGCGAACGTCCGTCCTTCCGGCAAGTACCTGATGGAGGACTTTTACTATGCAGGCGGGCTGCGCGCGTTCCTGAACCGCCTGCGCGAATTGCTGCAACCCGGCGCACTGACCGCAAATGGAAGGACGCTGGGCGAAAACGTGGCCGGCGCGAAGGTGTTCAACGACGACGTGATCCTGCCGCTGGAGGGCGCGCTCGTCGCTCGCGACAGCCTCGCGGTGCTGCGCGGCAATCTCGCGCCCGACGGCGCAGTGATCAAGCCCCCGGCAGCCGAGCCGCGCCTGCACCGGCATTCCGGCCGCGCCGTGGTGTTCGCCGACTACAACGACATGGCGGCGCGCGTCGACGATCCGGACCTGCCGGTGGACCGCGATTCGGTCATCGTGCTCAAGAACGCCGGACCGCTCGGCGGACCGGGCATGCCGGAGTGGGGGCAGCTGCCGATTCCGAAAAAACTTCTGCAGCAGGGTGTGCGCGACATGGTGCGGATCTCGGACGCGCGCATGAGCGGTACGTCGTACGGGGCCTGCGTGCTGCACGTCGCGCCGGAATCGTATATCGGCGGCCCGCTCGCGCTGGTCGAGGAGGGCGACGTGATCGAATTGGACGTTCCCGGCCGGCGCCTCACGCTCAAGGTGGAGGACAGCGAACTCGCGGAACGAAAACGGCGCTGGAAGGCGCCCGCGGCGCGCTATGCGCGCGGCTACGGTTCGATGTTCGCGCGCCACATCCGGCAGGCGAACGAGGGCTGCGATTTCGATTTCCTCGAGGGTGCGGCGCCGACGCCGGACCCCGAGATTCACTGAGCGCGGCCGCTCATTCGCGCGCCTGGCGCTTTTCCTCGTCGGACGCCCAGATTCCGTCCCACGGCTCGCCGCGAAAGGCGAGCACCCGGCGCAGCGGGGGCGCGACGCCGGCGGGGACGTCCGCCTGGGTGCGGCGCGCGGCGCCGCGATACGTTCCCTCGATCCGGTAGTGCCCGGCAGGCACGCGAAACAGGCACATCGGCCCTTCGGCATTGATCGTCAGGCGCGGCGTGCTGGCGTTGCGGTCGAAGAGCCGAACTTCGACGTCGGCGAGATAGCCGCCGCGTTTCTCGGTCACAAGCAGCAGGAAAAGACTGGCCTGCGCCGCGAGGGCGGAAATCGCGCGCCGCTCCTCGACGCCCACGCCGCCGCACGCCCATTGCACTCCATTTTCGGTCTTCATCGCGATCTGCTGCGCCTGGGGTGCGAGCGCGACGAGCATGAGTGTACTTGCGAGCAGGATCCGGTTCATTTCTTCCTTGACTGCACAATACGCAGAATGGTTCCGGGTGTAAATTCCACCCCAGCTGGTCGGCTGTCGGTCCGGCGTCCCGGACGGTAGACTGCGACGGGTGCCCGAGCGGGCAGGCTGATCCGGCTCGACCGGCGCAGAGGAGGGCAAACGATTCTAGACATCGTCGCAGCCGTGCTGGTGAGCGGTGGGATCCTCGTCCAGGTCGCCGCCGCGCTCGTCATTCGCCGGCTCATCTGGAGCCTGCCCACCCTGCGGCTGCGCGCGCGGTGGCGCTTTCTTCTCGGCTTCGTCGTCCTATTCATTGCAGGGTATCTGGCCTATCTGTTCCTGTTTCGGGGCAGGCACCAGGAGCTGTCGCACCTGATCGTGCCGGTGATCTTTTTTCTCGGCGCGTGCTTCGTGCTGCTGGTGGCGCAACTTTCGGTGGTGACCGCACGCGACCTCGGCCGCGTGCAGCGCCTGGAGGCGGAGACGATCACCGACGAGCTGACGGGCCTGCACAACCGCCGCTCGTTCAACCGGATCTGGCAGAGTGAACTTGCACGCGCGCGGCGCCATCGGCTGCCCGTGTCGGTGCTGCTCCTGGACATCGATCATTTCAAGGACATCAACGACACCTGCGGCCACAAGACCGGCGACGAGGTGCTTGCCGCGGTAGGCCAGTTGATCGTGCAGTCGGTGCGCGCTTCGGACATGAGCGCGCGCTACGGCGGCGAGGAATTCGCCGTGATCGCGCCGCACACGCCTCCGGAGGCGGCGCAAGGGCTCGCGGAAAAGCTGCGGCAGGTGGTCGAAGGGCACGCCCGCGAGGCGCTTGGCGAACAGAATCGGGAGCGGAAGGTGACCGTGAGCATCGGAGTCGCGGGCTGCGCCAATGCCGCAGAAGGATGCGAGGACTTGTTCGTGCGCGCCGACAAGGCTTTGTACGCGGCCAAGCATGCCGGGCGCAATTGCGTCAAGGTTTTTCCGGCGGAAGTGAAACCAGCCGCCAGCGCATGAGTCACTTTCCTCCGACTCGTACTCTTCGCCGTATCGGGCTCGCGGATGCCTCGATCGTCGTGCTGGCCCGAAGGCATCACGCACGGGACGTTTTCACTCTGGATGAGCGCCATTTCCGCGCCCTTCGCATTGGCCAGCGGCAGCGCTTCCGAATACTGCCCGCGGACTTGCGACGTGGTTGACCGCCTCGGGGCGAGCGCCGAACTGCGCGAGAAGCTGACCCAGACGGGCAGCGGCTGAGCCCGCTCGATCGGAACGGCGCTCGCGCGATCTTCTGACGGTGACGAACCCCGAGCGCAAGCCGCTGGACGGAGCGGCCTTCTCCCTGATGGTGCTGCTCACCGCGCTGTGGGGCTTTCAGCAGGTCGCGATCAAGCTCACCGCGCAGGACGTGTCGCTGGTGATGCAGTCGGGCATCCGCTCGATTCTCGCCACCGTGCTGCTGCTCGCCTGGGTGTTCTTCAGGAAGATCCGCCTGTGGGAGCGCGACGGCACATTTCGCCCGGGGCTGCTCGCAGGCGTGCTGTTCGGCGGCGAGTTCATCTTCATCTACGCGGGCCTTGGCCATACCGCGGCTTCGCGCATGGTGGTGTTCATTTACCTCGCGCCGATCTTCACCGCGCTCGGCCTGCATGCGTTCGTTCCCGGCGAGCGTCTCGCTCCGGGCCAGTGGGCGGGCGTGCTGCTCTCCTTTGGCGGTGTGGTGCTCGCGTTCTCCGAGGGCTTCGGTTCGGCGCAAAGTACCGTACTCGGCGATCTTTTCGGCGTGATCGCGGCAGCGCTCTGGGCGGCGACCACGGTGCTGATCCGCTCCACGGGTCTTGCGCGCATCACCGCGACGAAGACGCTTTTCTACCAGCTCGCGGTGTCGGCGCTGATGCTGCCGCTCGCCTCGCTCGCGATGGGGGAAAAGGGGATCGTCGCACTCACGCCGCTTGCGCTGGCGAGCCTCGCCTACCAGGGCGTGATCGTCGCCTTCGCGAGCTATCTCGCCTGGTTCTGGCTCCTCACCCGGTATCTTGCCGCGCGCCTCGCCGTGTTTTCCTTCCTGACGCCGTTCTTCGGTGTGCTGGGCGGAGTGCTCGTGCTCGATGAGCCGCTCACGCCTTCTTTCGCGCTCGCGGCGCTGCTGGTCGGCGCGGGAATCGTGCTCGTCAATCTGCGCGGGCGCTAGCGGCGGCCCGGCTGCGTGCAATAATCCGGCGCATGGATCAGCGGGTGAACGCGGAGCAATTCCGGCTCGGCATGCGCAGCCTCGCCGGCGCGGTCAACATCGTGACCACGGCGCACTCCGGGCACCGCTACGGCATGACCGCCACCGCGGTGTGTTCGGCGACCGCGGAGCCGCCCACGGTGCTCGCCTGCCTCAACCGGCACACCACGACGCACGGTGCGGTGGCGAAATCGGGCGTGTTCTGCGTGAATGTGCTGCGCTCCGAGGACTGGGAACTTTCCACCGCGTTCAGCGGCGCGCAAACCGGCGACGCGCGCTTTCGCATGCGCGACTGGACCCGCCTCGTCACCGGAGCGCCGGTGCTGATCGAGGCGCTCGTCAGCTTCGATTGCCGGGTGGTGAAGAGCGTCGCGCACGGCACCCACACCGTGTTCCTCGGCGAGGTCGAGCAGGTCTTCATCGGGAAGAAGGGCAAGCCGCTGCTCTACGCCGGTGGCCAGTACGCGAAGCTCGCCTCGCTCGCGCACGGCGAGCCGCTTCCGGAGGGCCTGGATTACTGGGGCGTCTGAGTGGCCCCGGCGCCGCCAAACGCCGAGACCGCGCGCCCGCCGGAACGGCTTTCGGAACTCTTCCTCGGCTTTCTCTCGATCGGCGCGCGCGCCTTCGGCGGGGTGCTGCCCTGGGCGCACCGGGTGCTGGTCGAGGAGCGGCGCTGGCTCAGCGGAAACGACTTCGCCGAGGTGCTCGCGCTCTGCCAGTTTCTGCCCGGACCGAACATCGCGAACATGTCGGTCGTTCTCGGGCGGCGCTGGTTCGGCCTTGCGGGCGCGCTCGCGGGCTTTCTCGGCCTGATGGCGCTGCCCTTCGCGTGGGTGCTCGCGCTCGCCGCGCTGTATGCGGACTGGTCCGCGCAATCGCCTGTGCGCGCGGTGGTCGCGGGTGTCGGCATTGCCGGCGGCGGAATGTTCATTGGCACGGCGCTCAAGCTCGGCCGGCCGCTCGCGCGCAAGCCGGAAGCGATCGCGCTCGCCGCCGCCTGTTTCGTAGCGGTGGGACTGCTGCGCGCACCGCTTCTCGTCGTTCTGCCGGTCGCGGTGGTGCTCGCGCTTGCGATGGCGCGCAGGGGCCTGGCGTAGCGCATGCTGCAGCTCTTCCTGCACTTCGCGCTGCTTTCCCTGCTCGCCGTGGGCGGGATCAGCACCATCATGCCGGAGATGCACCGCGTCGTCGTCCAGACCGAAGGCTGGCTGAGCGGCGCGGAGTTCACCCAGCTCTTTGCGCTGTCGCAGGCCGCGCCCGGTCCGAACGTCCTGATCGTGAGCCTGATCGGCTGGAAGGTGGCGGGACTCGCGGGCGCGCTCGTGGCGCTCGCCGGAATCTGCCTGCCTGCGGCGGCGCTTGCGTGGTGGGTCGGCGGGCTGTGGGATCGGTTTCGCGACGCACCGTGGCGCGCGCTGGTGCAGCGCGCGCTCATCCCGGTGATGGTCGGCCTGGTGAGCGCGGGTGGCTACGTTCTGGCGACACCCGAGGGGCTTGATTGGCGCAACGCCCTCATCGCAAGCGCGAGCGCCGCGGCACTCTGCGCTACGCGCGCGAACCCGCTCTGGATACTGGGAGCCGGCGGCGCCGCCGGCCTGGTGCTTTTCAGCTAAGCGAGCGCCAGGTTCCCGCCGGCCGCGAGACGGCCTGGATTTCTGCCGCAAGCTCTTCGTAGTTCTCGGCGACCTGGTACTGCGGGAACTGCGCCGCCACGTTCGCCGGCGGACGAAACAGGATTCCCGCATGCGCCTCCGCAAGCATGGTGGCGTCGTTGAACGAATCCCCGGCGGCGACGGTGTGGAAATTCATCGCGCGGAACGCCGCCACCGCGGCGCGCTTCTGGTCGGCAAGGCGCAGCCGGTAATCGCGCACGGCGCCCGCCTCGTCCACGATCAGCTCGTGGCAGAAAAGCGTCGGGTAGCCGAGCTGGCGCATGAGCGGCGCCGCGAACTCGTAGTAGGTGTCCGAAAGGATCACGACCTGCGTCTGCGCGCGCAGCGCGTCGAGAAACTCGCGCGCGCCCTCGAGCGGGCGCATCTGCGCGATCGCGTCCCGGATGTCGGCGAGCCGCAGCCCGTGGCGCGCCAGAAGCTCGATCCGCCCGCGCATCAGCTTGTCGTAATCGGGCTCGTCGCGCGTGGTCCGGGCGAGCCCCGGCACCGAAGTGCGCCGCGACACCTCGATCCAGATCTCCGGAACGAGCACGCCTTCCAGGTCGAGGCAGACGATTTCCAACCGGCCCTCCGCGCGAAAGGCCCGGATTCTAAGCGAAACCGCGGCCTCGATCAGGGAGCGATCCGGCGCAGGATCCGGCGCTCGCGCGATTCGAGGTACTGCAGCGCGTTGGCGAGATAGTGCTTGAAGTGCGCCGTCTGCTGGTGCGCTTCGAACGCCTTTTCGTCCTCGTACACCTCGTAGAACACCAGCCGCGCCGGGTCCTCGGGGTCGGCGCAGATGTCGAACTGCCGGCAGCCGGGCTCGGTTTCGCGCGCCGCCCTGGCGTTCTTCGTGCACTCCGCCACGAATTGCGGCACGCAGTCCTTCTTGATCTTCAGTGTGACGAGCAGCACCAATGCCATGCGGTCTCCTTCTTCGCTATAATGCGCCCCCTTCGCGCCCGTAGCTCAGCCCGGATAGAGCACTTGGCTACGAACCAAGGGGTCGTGGGTTCAAATCCTGCCGGGCGCGCCATCTTCCCCGAGGGCGGGGGTAGTCTTCGGATTGATCACCGCGCAAGGCGGCTTTGACCGACGGCGGGCGCTTGCGCGCCCGTTTTACTTGGCTGCCGGCTTCGCGGAGGACTTCGGGTCGCCGACCTGGATCACGGCGGTGGAGCTGCCCTTGCATTCCTTGTTCGTCGTGATCACGCGCCCCTGCGCGCGGACCGTATACCGGCCGTCCTTCTTGTACGTATGCTCCATGGTCACGGGGAGCTTGCCGTCGTCGCCGTTGATCTTGAACTGGCGGTCGCTGCCGTCGCCGAAGCTCACCACCAGGCCGCAACCGGCGCCGCCCTCCTTCTTGGCGGTGACCGTAATCGGGATCGCCTGGCCCGCCTTGGCGGTCTTCGGCGCCCGGATTTCGCCAATTTCGGGGCGATGGCCGACCTGGAAGGTAACGCCAGAGGCCGGCAGAGATGCCACCACGGCGATGATGCTTGCCGCCCCGGCGGCGAACGATCGGACGATTCCCATGCTGATCTCCTGGGAGAGGTGAAACGAACCGAAGTATATCCGCCCTCGCGGCCGAGGCCGCGCGGGGGCGAAGTACCGCGCTATCGCTTGCGTTTGCGCTCGAGGATGAGGTTCGCTTCCCGAAACGCCTTGGCGTAGAGATCGGGGTAGTTGGCGCGCAGGACATGCCAATCGCTCGCCTTGATGCGGTCGAGCTCGCGGTTCGCCACGATCTCGCTTCGCTCCAGCGCAAGCGAGCTGAGCTGGTCCTTGACGATGTCCTCGACTCGCTGGTCGCGTGCGCGCGCGAGCCGCCGCAGCGAGGGCACCTTGGCGTGCGCGATGGCCTGGAGATGATGCGGCACTTCCACTTCGGCAAGCTCCACCGTCTCGCGGATGCTGCGCGAGGTCGAGATCTCGATCGAAATCTTGCGGCAGGCGTCTTCGAGTTTCGCAATGTCCTCGGCGAGCGAGGAGGAATTCGCTTCGGCGTTCACGGTGTGCGCGTCCTTCAGGGATGTTTCAGTATAGCGCAATGATTCGGCGGGAAACGGTCCGCGACATCCGCGGCGCGGCTTCCGGAGCGGCGCGGCTCAATCGCGCTGCCGAATCGTGAGGCTCTGCGTGGCCCGCCCGATGAGGCCGAGCTGGTCGAAGATGCGCGACTCGGCAAGGCCGTTCCCGCCCGGCCCGAGGAACGTGCGTGCATCGATGCAGATCCATTCGCCCTGCGGCTTGCGCAGCAGGTTCACGGTGAGATCGGAGTTGACGAATACATAGCGGCTGAAGTCGAGCATCGCGCTGATGCCGTTACCCGAGTCGGCGGCCACTGCCACGCGCTGAACCGGGCTCGGTTCCTCCCCTTCGAGCAGCGGATAACGCATGCGGAACCAGACCGCCGAGGGGCCGCGGAAGAAAACGCCTTGCGCGACCCGGCTGTCGATCAGTTCCGCATACCCGATCCTCTCCTTGGAGAAAGGAAACCGGGCGGCAGGCGATTCCTCGACCGGGCGCGGCGCCACCGGCCACTCGAGTCCGGGAAATACCGGGGCGAGTTGCAGCTCGGACTCGCGCTGCGCGACCGCGGTGAAACGCGCCACCTCCTTGTCGGCGGCATGGAGCCGTGCGGAGAAATGGGCCACATTGCGCCCCGCGTACTCGGTCTGCACCTCGACCGCAAGCTCGGCGATCGGAATCGGGCGCAGCAGGTTGGCGGTGATCCGCGCGATATGGGCGAGTTCGAGCGCCGCCGCGGCGCGCTCGATCTCGCGCGCGACGAGCGCGATCGAGGGCCCGGCGTGCTGGTGATCAGGGTGCCAGGGGCCGCGCGTAAGCTCAGTGGAGCCGTAGCGACCGTTCGCCAGCGCGATGAAAGCGCTTTTCGGGGCGTGATGTGGTTCGCGCTGGTCAGCCAATTGTTGTGTCATGGAAGTCGCCTTCGGCGCGATCTTAACGTAGAGAACGGAGCCCGACGAAAGAGCCCGCGCTTCGGTTCCTCTAGAATCGGCGTGTGGACAGCTATTTGGGCGGTGCAGTGCGCCGCGGCCTGTTTGCGCTCGGCCGCTCGGTACCGGAGGTCGATCGCCTGTCGGTGCGGGTGGTGACCGACTCCTACCATCACGCCTTCGAGCCCAGCCGCGACCTCGGTGGCGTGGCGATCGAGCGGTTTTCGTTTCCGTTCTCCCCAAAACCCCCGCGCAGGACGCTGCAGAACGAGTGGGGACTTTCGCTGCACGTGGAATCACGGCGCGGCGCCGAGTCGCGCCAGGTGCTGGTCGACTTCGGCTACACCGCGGAAACGCTCAACAACAACCTCAGGCTGCTCGGGGTCGACCCGGCGAAGCTCGACGCGCTCGTCCTCAGTCACGGTCACTACGACCACTTCGGCGGCATGTCCGGATTTCTCGCCAGGCACCAGGCCAGGATCAGGCGCGGCATGCCGTTCTTTCTCGGCGGCGAGGAGTGCTTCTGTTTCCGCGAGGCGCGCATCGGCAATGCGGTCGGGAGTTTCGGCGTTCTCGACCGGCACGCGATCGCCGCAGCGAAACTCAAGGTGGTGACTGCCGAACGGCCCGTGATCATCGCGGGGCACGGCTTCAGCACCGGCTGGATCCCGCTCACCTCGTTCGAAAAAGTGCTCTCGCCGACGCGCATGACCGTCGGCATGAAGGGCGGTCTCGGGGCGCAGCGCAGCAAGCTGCCCAAGGAAAAACAGGCTGCGACCGTGCTTCCGGACGATTTCCAGCACGAACACGCCACCTGCTACAACGTGAAGGGCAGGGGGCTCGTGGTCATGACCTCCTGCGGCCACCGCGGCGTAGTGAACTCGGCCAAGGCGGCGATCGCGGTTTCGGGCGTGAAGCGGATCCACGCGGTGATCGGCGGCTTTCACCTTGCGCCGCATCCGCCGGAATATATAGCCGAGACCGTGAAGGCGTTGCAGGCGCTCGAGCCTGATTTCGTGATTCCGATGCACTGCACCGGAGAAAAGTTCGTCGAGATCGTCCAGCAGGAAATGCCGGGCAAATTCATCCGGTCTTCCACCGGCACGCGCTTTGCATTCGGCGCTGCAGCAACGCCTTGACTCGCGCTCGCGCCATGCGAGTCGTGCAAAAAGTCACGCGCGCAGGACCCGGCGTAGAGTATCGTTTGCGGTAAGCGGACTGGGAATGGAAGGGATGAAAATGCGAAACGACCCGAAAGCCGGTTTCAAGCAGCTTGCGTATCTCGCAGGCGTCGTGCTGGCAGTGGCGGCAAGTCCTTCCGCCGCGCAGGTCAGGACAATTTCGGGCCCCGGAGCGGGCAATCCGCCGTGCGAGGTCGCTGCGCCCGATCAGGCTGCCGCGTTTCCTTGCGGGGTGATCCTGTTTTCCCCGGATGGCAGCGATTCGACGCAGGTGCTTTCCGCGATCGCGCGAGGCGCGGGAGCGCAGGTGCGCTTCGAGTACAGGGCGGTTGCCGGGGTGGCGGCCACGGTACCGAACCGCTCGGTGTTGCGCGCCCTGGCCTCGTCGAGCGCGCGGCTTATTCCCGATAGGCGGGTGACCGCGATTGCAAAGCCGGGAGGCGGCGGGAGCGGATCGTCCCCCCAGGTCACCCCCAAAGGTGTCGAGCGGATCGGCGGTCCGCATTCCAGCGCGAGGGGTAGTGGAGTCGGGGTGGCGATTGTCGATACCGGCCTTGACTTCGACCACCCGGATCTGGCCGGCGCGATTGCCACCCGATGCCACGATTCGTTCGGCGGCAATTGCCGCGATGGCGACGGCCATGGCACGCATGTGGGCGGGATCGTCGGTGCCCGCGACAACGACAAGGATGTGGTCGGCGTCGCGCCGGAGAGCACGTTGTACGCGGTGAGGGTGCTGGATAACACTGGAAGCGGAAGCGACGCAACAGTGCAGGCAGGACTGGACTGGATCTGGGTCGAGAACGGCGGCGAGAATGCCGGCGCGTCGCTCAAGATCGCGGTCGCCAACATGAGCCTGGGCCGCGACGGCGATAAAGACGACAATCCGGCGCTTCGCACCACTGTGCAGAGGCTCAATAGTCAAGGCGTCACGATCGTGGTCGCCGCAGGAAACAGCGCCAGCAAGGAAATCAGCCAGCAGGTGCCGGCGGCCTATCCGGAAGTCATGGCGATCGCCAGCACCACGGCGACCACAGGCAGCAACGCTTGTAAGCGGTTGAACAATCCGATCGCTGCCGATACGGCCTCCTACTTCACGACCGACGGTGCCGGTGTCGCGGTATCGGCGCCGGGTGAAGACAAGGAAAACGTCAGTCGCGGCTGCCTCATCAGTTCGGTCGGCATCCTCTCGCTCAAGGCGGGCGGTGGGACGACGCGCCTGAGCGGCACCAGCATGGCTGCGCCCCATGTCGCGGGCGTTGCTGCACTGTTGGTGGGCGGTACAGCTGACCCTTGCGTCGTAAGAAAGCGAATTCAGACCAGCGCGGTGCTCCAGGGCGCGGCACCGTATCATTCGCCGACCAGCGGCTACACCTTTGATGGAGTCACCGAGGGAATCGTATCGATCCCGGGAGCCCTCGGAAGCGGCGCGACCTGCCCCTGAGGGAACGCTCGACAGCCGGGTTCAGAAGCCTGGCGCGGCCTGCGGCACGTAGATCGACACTTTCCTGCTGAGGCCGCGCAGCTCGAATTCCCCGATCGGGCTGAGCGGAGTCGCGCGGCGCTGCGCAAACGCTATGGTTCTGCTCAACCCGGACCGTTCCGTCGGCCCCGCAAGAATATCAGTCCACCTTGGCGCCGGAAATCTTCACCACCTTCGCCCATTTCACGATTTCCTCGCGCAGGAACTTGTCGAACTGCTCGAGTGTCATGCCCATCGGCATCGCGCCCTGTTTCGTCCACGCGTCCCTCACGTCCGGTGCGCTGATGATCTTGTTTACCTCGACGTTGAGCCGCTCGAGCACCGCCCGCGGCGTGCCGGTGGGGGCCATCAGGCCGAGCCAGATTCCGGCTTCGTAGCCCGGAACGCCGGCCTCCGCGACCGTGGGAACGTCGGGCAGCACCGAGGAGCGCGTCTTGCCGGTCGTGCCCAGCGCCTTCAATTTTCCCGCGCGCACGTTGGGCGCCATGGTGGTGATCGCGTCGATCATCATCTGCACCTGCCCGCCCAGGATGCCCGTGCGCGCGCCGTCGCTTCCCTTGTACGGCACGTGCACGATATCCACGCCTGCGAGCGCCTTGAAGAGCTCGCCCGCCATATGGTACGGCGTGCCCGGACCCGAGGACGCATAGTTGAGGACTTTCGGCTGCGCTTTGGCGAGCGCGATGAATTCCTTGAGCGTATTGGCCGGCACCGTCGGGTGCACCACCATCAGCAGATCGGAGTAGTTCACTCCGGTGATCGGCGCGAAGTCGCGCATCAGGTCGAAGGGTTTCTTCGGAATCAGGGTCTCGTTGACCGTGTGCGTGTTCGACATCATGAGCAGGGTGTAGCCGTCGGGAGCGGATTTCGCCACCGCGTCGGTGCCGATGATCGAGCCCCCGCCGGGCCGGTCCTCGACCACGAACGGTTGGCCGAGCACATCCTGCAGCTTGGCCCCGATGAAGCGGGCGTAGATGTCGGCAGGACCTCCGGCGCCGTAGGGCACGATGATCTTCACTGCGCGCGCCGGGTAGGTTTGCGCATGCGCCGCCACCGCGGCGAGCAATTGGAGCAGTACTGCGGCCAGTACCGCCAGCCGATGCGACATGGGTTCCTCCCTTGGGTGAGGCGAAAGTGCGTGCGGATTCTACGCGGTTCGGCCGCCGCCGGGCGGGCACAAGCTGGCACAATCGCGCCTGTGCCGCAATCGCTGCGCGCCAAACGCCGTACGATTCGTTCCATGCGGGCGGTCCCCGTGCGGAAGCTGCCGTCGCGCGTCACGGTGGTCGGCCTGGATCGCGCCCCGCACCGCGCGTTTCTGCGCGCGCTCGGCATTTCGGACGCCGACTTCGAAAAGCCGTTCGTAGGCGTTGTCTCCACTGACGGCCGTGTAACGCCGTGCAATGCGCTGCTTGGCGACCTGGCGCGGCAGGCTTGCGTCGCGGTGCGCGAAAGCGGAGGCGTTCCGTTCGACTTCGCGTCGATCTCGGTGGCCGACTCGATGTCGATGAACCACGGCGGAATGCGGTTTTCGCTGGTGTCGCGCGAGCTGATCGCCGATGGCGTGGAGGCCGTGGTGCGCGGCCACGCCTACGACGCGCTGGTCGCCTTTGCCGGCTGCGACAAGACGCTCCCCGGGATGATGATGGCGATGACGCGCCTGAACCTTCCTGGCGTGTTTGTATATGGCGGGGCGGCGCTCCCGGGGCGCTGGCAGGGTCGGGACGTGACGGTGCTCGACACCTACGAGGCGGTGGGCGGCGTTTATGCCGGCCAGGTGAGCCGCCAGGAACTGGATGAGCTCGAGCACGTCTGCCTGCCTACGCTGGGATCCTGTCCGGGACAATTCACCGCCAATACGATGGCGATGGTCTCGGAAACGCTGGGCCTTGCCCTGCCGGGCTCGGCGACCATGCCGGCGGTTGCGCCCGAACGCGCGGCGCAGGCGCGCGAGTCGGGGCGCGTCGTGATGGATCTGCTGGCTCGGGGCGGACCGCTGCCGCGCGAACTGGTGACTCGCAAGAGCATCGAGAACGCGTGTGCCGCGGTCGCGGCGACCGGCGGGTCGACCAATGCCGGGCTGCATATCCCCGCCATCGCGCACGAGGCGGGAATCCGCTTCGACCTCGACGATTTTGCGCGCGTCGCCAAGCGCACGCCGTTGATCGCCGACATGAAGCCGGGCGGCCGCTTTCTCGCCAAGGATCTGCACGAAATCGGCGGCGTGTACGCGGTGCTGAAAGAGTTGTTGCGGCGCGGTGTCTTGCACGGCGATTGCCTGACGTTGCTCGGCACGACGCTCGCGCAGGAGCTCGCCGATCATCCGGGCGCGGACGGGGAGGTCGTACGCAAAGAGCCGATCTTGCGCAGCGGCGGCATCGCAGTGCTCAAGGGGAGCCTCGCGCCCGAGGGCGCCCTGATCAAGATCGCGGGACTCCGGTCGCTGCGTTTCGAAGGTCCGGCGCGCGTGTTCGATTCGGAAGAAGCGTGCGCGGATATCGTGCGGCGGCGCGCGTACCGCGCGGGCGAGGTGCTCGTCATTCGCCACGAGGGACCCAAGGGCGGGCCGGGCATGCGGGAAATGCTGGGAATCACGGCGCTTCTGTATGGCCAGGGCATGGGCGAGAAAGTCGCGCTGGTCACCGATGGCCGGTTCTCGGGGGCGACGCGCGGCATGATGGTCGGCTATGTCTGCCCCGAAGCGGCTGCCGGCGGGCCGATCGCGATGGTGAAAAGCGGGGACCCGATCGCGATCGACGCGGCGCGCGGGACCATCACGCTCGGGGTTGAGGCGGCGGAGCTTGCGCGGAGACGAAAAGCCTGGCGGCTGCCGCGACGGCCGGCGCTTTCCGGAGCGCTGCAGAAATACGCGGCCCTGGTCGGCTCGGCGTTCTCCGGTGCGGTGACGCATCGCGGCGCCGGTTCGCGGCGCAGCGCCCGCTAGCGCTGCAGGAGTTCCAGCGCCAGATCGCGCAGCTTTCCTTTCTGGATCTTGGTCGCATTGGCGCCCGGCGTAACCGGAAAGGCGTCGAGCGGAACGACCCGACGCGGCACTTTGTATTTCGCGAGCCGGGATGCCACGTGGCGAAGGACCGCCGCTTCGTCCAGCCGAGCCTCGGGCTGCAGGATCACGAACGCAACGGCTGCGATCCCGCCGGAGTCCGCCACGCCGACCACCTGGCAGGCACGGATCGAGGGCAGTTCCTGCACTACCGATTCGATCTCCGCCGGCGAGACCAGGAACCCTCCCAGGCGCAGCGAATCGCCCATGCGCGCGAGGAACACGAACCTTCCGTCGGGCTGCGTGTAGCCCAGATCGCCGGAACGGTAGTACTCATCCTCGGTGAGTGCGCCGAGCGTGGCCCGGGGATCGCCCAGATAGCCGACCATCCGGCTTGTCGGCGCGAAAAACTCGAGTTCGCCGGCTTCGCCGTGGGGCAGAACACGCCCGGTCTGCGGGTCGCGCGCCCGTACGCGCGCCCGCTCGCTCACCGGGCGTCCGCCGGCCAGCATTCTTTCTGCCGCCGGGGCGTTTTCGTCCTGGCGCGCGAACAGCGCCTGGATCTCGCTTGTGCCGTACAGCCCGACGAGCTTCAGGCCGCGGGCATCGGCTTGCTCGACGATATCGCCCAGGGCGGGATTGAAGGCGGCATAGCCGAAAAAGCGCACGCCGGGAAACGCGATCGGCTCTTCGTTCTGTGCGAGGAGCTGCGCGAACGCCTCGTCGGTCCCGTTGGCGTGCGTGACGCGATGGATGGCGATGTCCTGCACTGCCTCGGCCGCATCCCAGGAAGGGCGCGTGACAAGCGGCCGTCCGGCGGCCAGGGCCGCCATCGCGCTGCAAAAACCGAATACGCCGCAAAGCGGAGGTGCAAGGAGAACCGTGGCCTCGCGCCCGATCGCAAACCCGCGCGCGACGTCGAAAGCGTGCGAAATCACGGTTTTCTGGTCGTGCAGCACGAATTTGGGCGCCTTGGTCGTGCCGGAGGTGGTGAAGACGATGCATCCGGCGTCGGGCTCCGCGCTGTCCTCGGCGAGCGGCTGTGTAGCGCCGAGCGCGCGATAGGTGATCGCGGGTTTGCCGAGCATTGCGGCGGGGATGGAAGCACCGGTTTCGGCGTAGACGACCAGCGAGTCGAGGCCCCGCAGCGCACCGGAATCGCATCCGGCAAGGATCCCTGCAAAATCAATGCCACGGAATCCTGGCCAGAAGACCAGCACCCGCGCGCCCGACCGCGAGACGATGTCGCCAACCTCCTGGCTGCGAAAGCGTGTGTTCACCGACACGGCGATCGCCCCGATTCGCGCGCAAGCAAGGAATGTCGCAAGCCACGCCGTGACGTTCGGCAGCCACAGCGCTACGCGGTGGCCGGCGCCGATCCCGAGGTTTTTCAAGCCGCTGGCGATACGCCGGCTCTCACTCTCGAGCACGCGGAACGAAACGGCCCGCCCGCGATCGACGATCGCGGTGGCATCGGTTGTCGCGCGCGCTGCGAGGAGCGCCGGCAGGGTTTCAGCAGTCGCGGTCAATGGCGAAGCAGGCTAACTGCATGCAGAACTTCACGCAACAACGCGACGCAAAAAGTTTTTTTGCGTGTTCGCGCGTTGCTGCGCGCGACCGCACAGGATTTTCGTTTCGTTGCAAAAAACTTCACGAAAAGCAATTGTGTTCGCGCAACGATGTGGATATGATGCTCGCTCGTTTGCGCGGTGCGCCCGCGCCGCGGACGAGAATGGAAGGACGATCCCGACGTCTTCGGTCGGGATGACAGGGAGAGCGCATGCCATCCGTTGTAACGAAGGCGGATCTGGTTGAGGCGGCCGCGAAGGCGGGCAACCTCAGCAGATCCGCCGCGGGCGATGCCGTGAATGCGATTTTCGACGCGATCGTCACCAGCGTCGCGAAGGGAAGCCGGGTCACGGTGGTCGGATTCGGAACGTTCCTGCCGCGCGAGCGGAAGGCACGCTCCGGCCGCAATCCGGTGAACGGGAAGGAAATCCGGATCTCCGCAAAGAAAGTGCCGGCGTTTACCGCCGGGCAGGGCTTCAAGGAGGCGGTTTCGGCGCGGTAGGCGCGGCCACGCTCGCGAATGGGAGGCTGCGAAGCACGCTTCGCAGCCTTTTTTTTGCGCCGACCGGTGGCGCCGCGCCGCCGCGGACCGACCTGAGGCGCAGTGGCAAGTGTCCCGCGTAACCGCCTAGTTCTTGCGGGCGTTGCAAAGCACAATGCGACTTGGCAGAATCCGCCCCAGATCGGACTCGTCCATGGATGGTCTTCTCATACTTTCGCTTGACAGCCACGGGATCCCGCACCGCTGGATCAGCTGGCAGCAGGCCTGCTTCTACTACGCGAAGAACCTCGTGGCGTGGACGCTGGGCGACAGCACGTTCACCTTCTACGGCGGGATTTCGCGCGCAACGGGGTCGCGCTCGAGCATTACCGCGCACTCGATCATCGCGATCAAGGGCAAGGCGCATGCCTCCAAGGGCTTCAATCAGGTTCCACCGCTCAACAACCGGGAGCTTTTCCGGCGCGATCGTCACACCTGCGCGTACTGCGGCGGAAAGTTCAGCTTCTTCCGGCTGACGCGCGACCACGTCACGCCGCTGTCGCGCGGCGGACGGGACACGTGGATGAACGTGGTCACTGCATGCCGCCATTGCAACGGGCAGAAGCGCAACCGGCTGCCCGAAGAGTCGGGCGTGCAGCTGCTCTACGCGCCGTACGTGCCCAACAAGGCGGAGTTCCTGATCCTGACGAACCGGCGCATTCTCGCCGACCAGATGGAATTCCTGCGGCAGCACGTCGCCTCGCACTCGCGCCTGGTCTTCGCCCCTGCCTGATTTCTGGCGGAGCAGCGGTTTTCGGCTGCTGCGGCGGGACGATGCCGGAAGGTTGCGCATCACCGACGATTACCTGCGCGCGTATCTGCTGCGGCCCGAGGTCCGGCCGATCGACGAGTCCTGCGCCGCGGAACGCGGCTTGCATGCGGCGCTCATGGAGGACCCGCAACGACCGGTATCCGATGGCGAGCTCGCGGCGATCGCCGACGAGGACGCGCGCGACAACTACCGGCTGCTGCTGCGTTTCCGCGAGCGCCTGCTCGAGGCAGGCACCGTGGAGGCCTGCTATGCGGGGCTGTTCCGGGGCGCGGGCGTCGATGTCCCGCCGCTCTTCATCGATCAGATGGCGCACGTCATTCTGCGCAACATTCTCGATCGCTGCGAGGACCCGCTGCAGTTGCGCGCGGCGGAACTGTTCTTCCGCGAACAGAAGGCGACGCTGCGCGAAGGCCAGGCGCTGCTCGCCGACCTCGAAACCGTCGCGATGCACGCGGCCGGCCAGCAGTATGGCGGCCTGGGGCGACTGATCGTCGAGGCGCAGGGGCCGCTCGCGCGCGCCGACCTCGCCGTGCTCGACGCCCACAACGCGGCGCTGTACTGGGAGCGCGACTCGCGGCACGACACGGCGATCAGCGTGACCTTCGGGCACGCCGCGCTGGAGGCGTACTGCCGCGTGATCGAAGCCTGGGTGGCGCACTTCGCGGCAGTCGATGTCGCGGTCAGGCCGATGCGCCAGATCGAGGACGCCCACTGGGCCTGGCACATCGGGCTCGATGCGGAATCCACCGCGATCCTGAACGATCTCTGGACCGGGACGGAGGTCGAGCAGGGCAGGATGCAGAGGATCCTCGCGCTGTTTCGCATGGACTTCCGCGAGCCGCGCGCGATGCGGCCGGATCTCGCCGGGCGCCCGGTGTATCTCGCGCTGAGCGCCGACGAGGATGGCACGGTGCGGATGAAACCGCAGAATCTCCTGATCAACCTTCCGCTTGGGCGGCCGGTATGAAGCCACGCTACTGGGAAAGGGCGAAACGCGACCTCGCGCGCAACGATCCGCGGCTCGGCGCGATCATTCGGCGCCACCCGCGCGCGCATCTGGTTTCGCGCGGCGATCCGTTCCAGACGCTCGCGCGCTCGATCGTGGGCCAGCAGATTTCGGTGAAGGCGGCGCAGGCCGTATGGCAGCGGCTCGCGGCGGCGGTTCCGCAGATGACACCACAGGCGCTGCTTGCGCGTGACCGCAGTCGGCTGCGCGCCTGCGGTCTTTCGCAGCGCAAGGTCGAGTACGTCACCGATCTCGCGCTTCGCTTCCGGGACGGCGCGATCCACGTCGCTCGCTGGCCGGCCATGAGCGACGAGGAAGTGATCGCGGAGCTTGTCGGCGTGCGCGGCATCGGCCGCTGGACCGCCGAGATGTTCCTGATCTTCAACCTGATGCGGCCGGACGTGCTGCCGGTGGACGATCTCGGTCTGCAGCGCGCGATCAGCCTCTCGTACCGCGCCGGACGCGCGGTGAGCGAAGCGGCCATCCGGCGCATCGCGCGCGCGTGGCAGCCGTGGCGCTCGGTAGCGACGTGGTACCTGTGGCGCTCGCTCGACCCGGTGCCGGTGGAGTATTGAGGCGTGGCGTAGAATCCCGCGGCGATGAAGACGACCTTCCTCGACTTCGAGCAGCCGATCGCCGAACTGGAAAACCGCATCGAGGAACTGCGCTACGTCCAGGACGATTCGGCCCTCGACATCTCCGAGGAGATCCAGCGTCTGACGAAAAAGAGCCAGGCGCTCACCCGGGAAATCTACGCCAAGCTCACGCCGTGGCAGATCGCGCAGGTGGCGCGCCATCCGCAGCGGCCCTACACGCTGGACTACGTGCAGATGCTGTTCACGCACTGCGAGGAGCTGCACGGCGATCGCGTGTTCGGCGAGGATGCCTCGATCGTCGGCGGGCTCGCGCGTTTCGACGGCGAAGCCTGCGTCGTGATCGGGCACCAGAAGGGCCGCGACACCAAGGAGAAGATCCTGCGCAATTTCGGCATGCCGCGCCCGGAAGGCTACCGCAAGGCACTGCGCCTGATGACGCTGGCGGAAAAGTTCGAACTGCCCCTGTTTACGTTCGTCGATACGCCCGGCGCCTATCCCGGCATCGAGGCCGAGGAGCGCGGCCAGTCGGAGGCGATCGGCCGGAACCTGTTCGCGATGGCGCAGCTGCGGACCCCCATCCTCGTCACGATCATCGGCGAGGGCGGCTCGGGTGGGGCGCTCGCGATCGCGGTAGGCGACGTGATCATGATGCTGCAATACGCAACCTACTCGGTGATCTCGCCCGAAGGGTGCGCCTCGATCCTGTGGAAGAGCGCCGACAAGGCGCCCGAGGCCGCGGAAACGCTCGGGATCACCGCGAGCAGGCTGAAGACGCTCGGCCTCGTCGACCGCATCGTCAACGAGCCGCTGGGCGGCGCGCACCGCGATCCGCAGGCGGCGGGCGCGGCGCTGAAAAAGGCGCTCGCCGAGGCGCTGCGGCAGGTGCGGGACAAAAAGCCGAAACAGCTCGTCGAGGAACGCCTCGAGCGCCTGATGGGCTATGGCAGGTTCAAGGAAACCGCCGAGCGCTGACGCGCGGCGCGAGCCCGGCCGGGCGGAGACGCGCGTGCTGGAGGCCGCGCGCGCGGTCCTTTCTGCGCACCCACTGCGCAAGCGGCGAATCGCCGTCGGCCTTTCGGGCGGGATCGATTCGGCAGTGCTGCTGCATGTGATGCGGGAACTCGCTCCCGAATTCGGCTACCGGGCCTCCGCGGTTCACGTCCATCACGGCCTGAGCCCGAATGCCGACGCCTGGAGCCGCCGGTGCCGGACGCTTTGCCGCGAATGGAACGTGCCGATCGCAGTGCGGCGCGTGAAGGTGACGCGCACGGGCAAAGGCCTCGAGGCGGCGGCGAGGGATGCGCGCTATGCGGCGTACCGCCGGCTGCATGTCGATGCGATTGCGCTTGGCCACCAGCTCGATGACCAGGCCGAGACGGTGCTGATGAACCTGCTGCGCGGCGCCGGGATCGCGGGCGCGCGCGGCATGGCGGCGGCGGCGCAGCTCGGCCGCAAGCTCCTGCTGCGGCCGCTGTTCGCGTTGCCGCGCGAGGCGATCGTGCGCTACGCCGAGGCGCGACGGCTCGAATGGATCGAGGACGAATCCAACCGGGACGACGCGCGCACGCGAAGCTTCCTGCGCACGCGCGTCGCGCCGCTTCTTGCGGCGCGATTTCCGCGCTGGCGCGAAAGCCTGGCGCGCGCCGCGCGTCACTTTGCGGCGGCCGACGCGGACGCGAACCGGCTGCTGCGCGCGTTTCTTGCGGCGCGCGGCCTGCGCGCGCCAAGCGAACGCCGGCTGGCGGAGATGCTGCGCCAGCTCACGGGGGCGAGGCGGGATGCGCGGGTCGCCCTCTCACATGACGGCGCGGTCCTGCGCGTCCATCGCGACCGCGTGTTCGTCACGCGCCCGCAGCGCCGCGAGCCGTTTGCGCCAGTGCGCTGGAACGGCGGGAACCGCCTCGCGTTGCCGCAGCTGGGAGGCGAATTGCGGTTTCGTCGCCGGCGCGGCGCCGGAATCGACGCGACGCGGCTCGAGGGCGCTGACGTGACGGTGCGCTTGCGCTCAGGCGGCGAGCGGCTGCAGCCGGACGCGCGGCGTCCGCGGCGCACGCTGAAAAACCTGTTTCAGCAGGCCGGTGTCCCGCCCTGGGAGCGCGAGCGCCTGCCGCTGCTGTTCCGCGGTGGCGATCTCATCTGGGCGCCGGGGCTTGGCGTCGACGCGAGCTACCGCGCGCAGGCCGGCTCGCGCGGGATCGTGCCCGAGTGGTGCCCGCACGACTGAGCAGGAACGCCTCGCGCGCCGCGGTCGATTCCGCGCTTGCGGCGGCGAGCTGCAGCTGATCGTGCGCCATGTAGCTGACCGCATGCGCACCGAGATTGGCATAGACGTTGACCGCTTCCTTGCTCATCCGCACGGCGTGCCTGGGCTGCGCGAGCGCAGCTTCGGCAAGGGCGCGCGCGCCGGCCAGTGCGCCGCGAGCGGGAGCCAGGGCGTCGACGAGCCCCATCGCAAACGCCTCCGTGGCGCTGCAGCGCTCGCAAAGGATCGTGAGCCGCTTTGCGCGCGACGGGCCGACAAGATTCACGAGCCGCGGAATCGTGCCCCAGGTGAGCGGGATTCCAAGGCCGATTTCGGGGAAGGAAACGAACGCGTTCCGCGCCGCCACGCGCCAGTCGAGCGCGAGCGCGAGCGCAAGTCCGCCGCCGATCGCGTGGCCCTCGATCGCGGCGACGGTGATCTGGGGCAGTTCCTCCCACGCCCGCGCCATCCGGAAACCGAGCGAGGCGACCTCGCGCTTCGCGGCGAGCGGCGCATCTTGCTCCGCCCAGCGGCGCGCGTCTTTCAGGTCGGCGCCGGCTGAGAACACACCGCCCGCGCCGGTGACGATCACGGCGTCGATGTCGGTGCGTGTGGCAAGCGCGCCGGCGCAGGCGATCATCTCCCGCATCAAGTCCACCGACATTGCATTGCGCTGCCGGGGACGGTTGAGCGTGACCCGTGCGATGCGCTCCCGCTCGTCTACGACCAAGGTTTCGTACATGAATGCAAGCCTTTGTTTTTACGCGAAAGTAAATGCCATCGTGCTATACTTTTCAACTTTTCGAAAACCTTTCTGGAGAGACGGGATGGCGGTCGAGCGGACCCTTTCGATCATCAAGCCGGACGCGGTGAAGAAGAACACGATCGGCCGGATCCTGGCTCGGTTCGAAGCCGCCGGCCTCAAGATCGTCGCGGCACGCATGATGCATTTGTCGCGCGCCGAAGCCGAAGGATTCTACGCGGTTCACCGCGGGCGGCCGTTTTTCAAGGACCTGGTCGAGTTCATGATTTCCGGGCCGGTCCTGGTGCAGGTGCTCGACGGCGAGAATGCGATCGCGCGGAACCGCGAATTGATGGGCGCCACCGATCCCAAGCAGGCGGCCCCGGGAACGATCCGGGCGGATTTCGCGGCTTCGATCGATGCGAATGCGGTGCACGGTTCCGACAGTCCGGAAACTGCGTGCTTCGAAGTCGCCTATTTCTTTCCGGTGTGCGAGATCTTCGCGCGCTGAACCCGGCCGCATGACGGTGAATCTGCTCGATTTCGACCGCGCCGCGATGGAGCGGCATTTTGCTCGCATCGGCGAGAAGCCGTTTCGCGCCCGGCAGGTGATGCGCTGGATCCATCAGCGCGGCGCGCACGATGTCGACGCGATGACCGATCTCGCGAAGGCGTTGCGGATGCGTCTTGCGGCGTCGGCGAGCATCCTTCCGCCGCGCGTGGTGGGCGACAGCACGACGGACGACGGAACACGCAAGTGGCTGGTGCAGATCGATGGCGCGAACGCGGTCGAGTCGGTGTTCATTCCGGAACCGCGGCGCGGGACGCTGTGCGTTTCCACGCAGGCGGGCTGCGCCCTGGACTGCGCGTTCTGCTCGACCGGCAAGCAGGGCTTCAACCGCAATCTGACCACCGCGGAAATCATCGGCCAGTTGTGGATCGGCAACCGGGAGCTCGGCGGGAAAAGCGGCGAACGGCCGATCACCAACGTAGTCCTGATGGGAATGGGCGAGCCGCTGCTCAATCTGGACGCGGTGCTTCCGGCGCTCCACCTGATGCTCGACGACGACGCCTACGGGCTTTCGCGCCGGCGCGTCACCGTATCCACTTCCGGCGTGGTCCCCGGAATCGACCGGCTGCGCGACGAATGCCCGGTGGCACTCGCCGTCTCCCTGCACGCGCCCGACGATCACCTGCGCGATCGCCTGGTTCCGATCAACCGCCGGTATCCGGTCCGCGAGCTGCTCGCGGCCTGCAACCGGTACCTGGAGCGCGCGCCGCGCGACTTCATCACGTTCGAGTACGTGATGCTGGAGGGCGTGAACGACTCGCCGGCGCAGGCACGCGCGCTGCTGCGGCTCGCGGAGCGGGTGCGCTGCAAGTTCAACCTGATTCCGTTCAATCCGTTTCCCGGAACCGCCTTCACGCGCTCCAGTCCGGAACGGATCAGCGGGTTTGCCGAGGTGCTGCGCCGGGCGGGAATCACGGTCACCACGCGCAGGACGCGCGGCGAGTCGATCGACGCGGCCTGCGGCCAGCTCGCCGGCGAAGTCTCCGACCGCACGCGCCGCACGGCCGACGGAGCGCGGCGCCACCGCGTTCCGATCCGGGAGCTCAGCGCATGAATCCGCTGTTGCGTGCTGCGGTGTTCCTTGCGATCGGGGGATGCGCGGTGCCGCCACAGGCTCCGGAGCCGGTCGCCGAGACCGGCACCATCAAGGGAGAGGTCGGGGATCCGCGCAATCGCGCCAAGATCCACACCGAGCTCGCCTCGCTCTATTTTCAGCGCGGCAACATGGGCGTGGCGCTCGAGGAGTTGCGCATTGCGATCGCGGCGGACCCGGCCTACGCGCAGGCGTACGGCATGTTCGGACTGGTCTACATGGAACTGCGCGAGCTGAAGCTCGCGGAACAGAATTTCCAGCGCGCGCTGGGGCTCGCGCCGCAGGATCCGGACCTGAACCACAACTACGGCTGGTTCCTGTGCCAGATCGGTCGCGAAAGCGACGGCATCAAGTACTTCGTGCAGGCGACCCAGAACCCGCTTTACACGACGCCGTCGCGCTCATTCGCGGCGGCAGGAATCTGCGCGCTGCGCAAGGACCGGATCGGCGAGGCGGAAGGATTTTTCCAGCGCGCGCTCAAGGTCGAACCGGACGACCCCGCCTCGCTCCTGCAGCTCGGGCTGATCCGCTACCGGCAGGGGAATTACGGCGACTCGCGTACGCTCGTCTCGCGTTTCAACAAGCTGATCGAGCCGACCCCCGAATCGCTCTGGCTGGCGCTGCGGATCGAGCGCAAGCTCGGCGACCGGATGGCCGAGGCGAGCTTCGCCAGCCAGCTGAGCCGGCGCTATCCCGGATCGCGCGAGCACCAGCTTCTCCAGCGCGGCGATTTCGACTGAACCATGGAGCGCGAGCGCACCGGACCATCGGCGGCAGCAGCGACGTCGAGCGTTGCGGCGAGCGTCGGCGAGATGCTTGCCGACCGGCGGCGTGCACTCGGGCTTTCCGTCGAGGACGTGGCGCTCAAGCTGAAATTCAGGGTCCGGCAGATCGAAGCGCTGGAACGGGGACGATTCGAGCGGCTGTCCGGTCCGACGTTCGTGCGCGGGATGGTTCGCGCCTACGCGCGGCTCGTCGGCCTGGAGCCCGATCCGCTGATCGAGCGCATGGCAGCCTGCTTCGCGATGCCGGAGGATCGACTTTCGGCATTGGCGATGCGAAGGCCGATCCCGTTCTCGGACGGCGCGAAGCGCGCCAACCTTCCCTATGCAATCCTGTCGGTAGCGGTCCTCGGGGTGATCGCCGCGGTCGCCTGGGAGTGGCACGACGAGCGCGCCGGGCGAAACCGGCTCACGTTCGTGCGGGCGGCGCAGATCCCGCTCGAGCCGGCACGCGCGCCGGTGGAGGTCACCGCGACCGCGCCCATCGCCGCGGAGCTGCCTGCGGTGGCGCAGGAGCGCGACCGTCCGGCCGACGCGGCTGCCCCAGAGGCGAGCGACGGCACGCGCCGGCTTACGCTGCGATTCGACGGCGATTCCTGGGTGGAAATTCGCGCGCGCGGCGGGGGAATCGTGCTTTCGCGGCTCAATTCCGCCGGAACCGAGCGCGTCATCGAGGGCCGGCCGCCGTTCAACCTCGTGATTGGTAACGCGCAGCAGGTCCGGCTGCGCTACGACGATCGCCCGATCGACCTGGCGCCGCACCTCAAGTCCGACGTGGCGCGGTTGCGGCTGGAGTGACCGTGTCGGTTCGCAGGCTCTCGACCCGGGTGCAGGTCGGCGGTGTGGCGATCGGCGGCGGCGCGCCGATCGTCGTGCAGTCGATGACCAACACGGACACCGCGGACGCGGAGGCGACGGCGCGGCAGGTGGCCGAGCTTTGGCGCGCGGGTTCCGAGCTGGTGCGGATCACCGTGAACACGCCCGAAGCGGCGGCGCAGGTCGCGGAGATCCGCGCGCGGCTCGACCGAGCGGGTTGCGAGGTCCCCCTGGTCGGCGATTTTCACTTTAACGGCCACAAATTGCTGGCGCAGTACCCCGATTGCGCCAGGGCGCTTGCCAAGTACCGCATCAATCCCGGCAATGTCGGCAAGGGCGCGAGGCGCGATGAGCAGTTCGCGACCATGATCGAGGCGGCGCTGCGCTGGGACAAGCCGGTTCGCATCGGCGTCAATTGGGGCTCGCTCGATCCCGAACTGCTTGCGCGCGTGATGGACGAAAACGCGGCGCGAAGCGAGCCGCTGTCGGCCGCCGAAGTCGTGCGCGAGGCCCTGGTGCGCTCCGCGCTCGAATCCGCACAGCAGGCGCAGTCGCTCGGGCTCGGTGCGGACCGGATCGTGATCTCGTGCAAGGTGAGCGGCGTGCAGGACCTCGTCGCCGTCTACCGCGAACTCGCGGGCCGCTGCGGCCATGCGCTGCACCTCGGGCTCACGGAAGCGGGAATGGGCTCCAAGGGGATCGTCGCCTCGAGTGCCGCGATGGCGATTCTGCTGCAGGAAGGCATCGGCGACACGATTCGCGTTTCCCTCACGCCGGAACCGGGCGGGGACCGCACGCGCGAGGTCGTGGTGGCACAAGAGCTGCTGCAGACGATGGGGTTGCGCAGCTTCACGCCGCTGGTCGCGGCATGCCCGGGGTGCGGGCGAACCGCGAGCACCTTCTTTCAGGAACTGGCGGACCGGATCCAGTCGTACCTGCGCGCGCAGATGCCCGCCTGGCGCGAGCGCTATCCCGGCGTCGAGGAGATGCGCGTCGCCGTGATGGGCTGCGTGGTGAACGGACCCGGGGAATCCAAGCACGCCGACATCGGCATCAGCCTGCCGGGCACCAACGAGTTCCCGGTCGCGCCGGTTTACGTGGACGGCGAAAAGACCGTCACGCTCAAGGGCGAGCGCATCGCCGAGGAATTCGAGGCGATCGTCGAGGCGTATGTGCGCAAGAGATTCGCCCCCGAAGCACGGCGGGGCGTGCGCGCGGACGAGAATGCGTCCGGCCGTCCGCGCGGCCCGCTCGCCGGGGGCGCCGGCACCCAGCGCATTTCCATCAAGCCGCAGTCATGACCGCAATCCAGGCGATCCGCGGCATGAACGACGTGCTGCCGGATGAGGCGGCGCTGTGGCTCGCGTTCGAGCACAAGCTCGAGAATTGGCTCGAGCGCTGGGGCTATCGGAACGTGCGCATGCCGCTGGTCGAGAGTACGGCCCTGTTTCGGCGCGCGATCGGCGAGGCGACCGACATCGTCGAAAAGGAGATGTATTCGTGGCGCGATGAGCTGAACCGGGAGGAACTGACGCTGCGTCCGGAGGGCACGGCATCCTGCGTGCGCGCGGCGATCGAGCACAACCTGCTGTACGACGGGCCCAAGCGGCTCTGGTATGCCGGCCCGATGTACCGGCACGAGCGGCCGCAGAAGGGGCGCTATCGCCAGTTCCACCAGTACGGCGCGGAGGCGCTTGGCTTTCCCGGCCCGGACGTCGATGCCGAACTGATCGTCATGTGCGCGCGCCTGTGGCAGGAGTTCGGCCTGGAGGGGATCCGCCTGGAGCTCAACACCATCGGCACGCCGCAGGAACGCGCGCGCTACCGTGCCGACCTGGTGAAGCACTTCGAGGCGCACGCGGCAAAGCTCGACGCGGACGCGAAGCGGCGCCTGCACACGAACCCCTTGCGCATTCTCGATTCCAAGAATCCCGCGGTGCGGCAGGTGGTCGAAGCGGCCCCGGACATGCAGCACTACCTCGGCGAGCATTCGCGCACCCATTTCGAAGGCCTCACGAAGCTGCTCGCTGCCGCCAACGTCACGTATGTAATGAATCCGCGCCTGGTTCGCGGCCTGGATTACTACAACGGCACCGTCTTCGAGTGGGTTTCGGACCGGCTCGGCGCACAGGGCACGGTGTGCGGCGGCGGCCGCTACGACGGCTTGTTTGCGCTGCTGGGCGGCAAGCCTGCGCCGGCGGTCGGTTTTGCACTGGGATGCGAACGTCTCGTCACGCTGCTCAAGGACTGCGGGCGCGCGCCCGCAGTCCCGGCTCCGGACGCCTACGTCCTGCAGCAGGGAGAGGGGACGTTCGAATTCGCGTTCGCGATCTCGGATGCGTTGCGTGCGGCCGGTTACTCGATCGTGCAGCACGCGGGCGGGGGCAGCTTCAAGTCGCAGATGAAGAAGGCCGACGCGAGCGGCGCCACGCTCGCGCTGATCGTCGGCGAAGACGAATTGCGCGCGGGCGAGGTCACGGTCAAGCCGTTGCGCGACGGGCGGGCGCAGCTGCGTGTCGCGCGCGCCGCGATCGTCGCCCGCCTGCCCGAATTCCTGAAAGGCGGATAGCCATGGCAATGCAGAACCTGGACTTGGAAGAGCAGGAGCAGCTTGCTGCGCTGAAGGGATGGTGGAAGGACAACGGCAACCTGGTGCTCGGCCTCATTGCGGCGGCGGCATTTTCGGTTGCCGCGTGGCAGGGCTGGAACTGGTACCAGCGCACGCAGGGGCTGCAGGCGAGCGCGCTCTACGAGGCGCTTTCCAAGGCGATCCAGGGCGGCGACGCGAAGGCGGTGCGGGACGCAGGCGGCGCCCTCGTGGAAGGCTTTCCGCGCACGCTGTATGCGAGCATGGGCGCGCTCGCGTCGGCACGCTTCCACTTCGAACGCAACGACCTGAAAAGCGCCAAGGCGCAGCTGCAGTGGGTGATCGAGCGCGCTCCGTCGGACGAACTGCGCGACATCGCGCGCCTGCGCTTCGCCGCGCTGCTGCTGGACGAGAAGGCCTACGACGACGCCCTCCGGGAGCTGGAAGCAAAGCACGGCGCGGCGTTCGCGGCGCAGTTTGCGACGCTCAAGGGCGATGTCTTCGTCGCCAAGGGCCAGAACGCAGAAGCGAAGACGGCGTACCGGCTGGCCCTGGAGAAGGCCCACAAGACCGACGACGCGTTGCGCGCCGGCGTGCAGTTGCGCCTGGATGCGCTCGGAGGCTAGGCGTGCGGCGCATTCTGCCACTGCTCGCGGCGGCGGCGCTTTCGGCCTGCTCGAGCATGCCGAGCCTCAATCCGATCGACTGGTTCTCGGCAAGTTCGTCGGGGCCGAAGCCGGCCCAACTTCCGGCGCTGACCAACCCGCCGCCCGTGCGTGTGCTCTGGTCCGCCGCGCTTGGCACGGCCGACGCGTACGTTTTCAGTCCGGCACTCGCCGGCGAGAGCGTGTATGCCGCGGCGCGCGACGGCACCGTGGCGCGGCTCGAGGCATCGAACGGCCAGGTGCGCTGGCGAACATCGGTCGGGACGCGGATTTCCGCCGGCGTCGGCAGCGACGGCAGCCTCGCCGTGGTTGCGACCGAGGAAGGCGAGGTGTACGCGCTCGAGGCGCGGACCGGGGTGCTGCGCTGGAAGGCGCGCGTCTCGAGCGAAGTGCTCGCCGCTCCCGCGGTGGGCGGCGAGCTCGTGCTGGTGCGCAGCGCCGACAGCCGCATCTTCGCGTTTGCGGCCACCGACGGCAGGCGCCGCTGGGTGTTTCAGCGCGCCGCCGCGCCCCTCATCGTGCGCTCGCCGGCGGGCGTCACGCTGCATCAGGGTCTCGCTTATGCCGGATTTTCGGGCGGCAAGCTGGTGGCGATCGCGCTCAGCAACGGCGGCGCGCGCTGGGAAGCGACCGTGGCGGCGCCGAAAGGTGCGACCGAGCTCGAGCGCGTCACCGACATCGTCGGCAATCCCACCGTGCAGGGCCGCGAGGTGTGCGCGGCCGCGTACCAGGGACGCGTCGCCTGCTACGACGCGCAAAGCGGCGCGCAGCAGTGGGCGCGCGAGATGTCGACGCTGACCGGCGTGTCGTTCGACCCGCGCTACGCCTTCGTGAGCGATGATCAGGGCGCGGTGCACGCACTTGATCGCACGAACGGACGCAGCGTCTGGAAGCAGGACCGGCTTGCGCACCGCCGCCTGTCGCTGCCCGTGCCGACGGGAAGCGAGCTCGCGGTGGGCGACTTCGAAGGGCATGTGCATTTTCTGGCGCGGGATGCGGGCACCTTTGTCGCGCGCGCGGCGACCGATGGCAGTCCGGTGCGGGCAGCGCCGCTGACCCTGTCTTTCGGAGTGCTGGTGCAGACGCGCAACGGCGGACTGTACGCACTCGGCCTGCGGTGAAGCCGATCCTCGCCCTGGTGGGGCGACCGAACGTCGGAAAATCGACGCTCTTCAACCGCCTCACGCGCAGGCGCGATGCAATCGTCGTCGACGTGCCCGGCGTGACGCGCGACCGGCACTACGGCGAGGGGCGGCTCGGCGGCCGCGCCTTCCTTGCGATCGACACCGGCGGGCTCGATCCCGCAGCCAAGCAGGGAATCTTCGCGCAGATGGCGCGCCAGGCCGAGCAGGCGATCGCGGAAGCCGATGCCGTGATCTTCATCGCCGACGCGCGCAGCGGGCTCGCTGCCGGCGACCGTGAGATCGCTGCGCGGCTGCGGCGCATCCATTCGAAAATCTGGGTCGCGGTGAACAAGGCCGAGGGGCTTGCGCCCGACGCGGCGACCGCGGAGTTCCACGCGCTGGGGCTGGGCCGACCGACGGCCATTTCCGCCGCGCACGGCACCGGAGTCCGGGAACTGCTGGAGGCGGTGCTGGCCGTCTTTCCGGAGGACGAGGAAGCGCACGACCGCGGCGAAGCAAGCGACGGCCACCCGCGCGTGGCGATCGTCGGCAGGCCGAATGTGGGCAAGTCCACGCTCGTGAATACGCTCGTGGGCGAGGAGCGCGTCATCGTCTTCGATCAGCCGGGCACCACGCGCGACGCGATCGAGGTGAGCTTCGAGCGCGGCGGGCGGCCGTACACGCTGGTGGACACCGCCGGGCTGCGCAAGCGCGGCAAGAGTGGCGCCGAAGTCGAACGCTTCTCCATCGTGCGGACATTGCAGGCGATCGAAGCGTCCAACGTGGAGGTGCTGCTGCTCGACGCAACCGAGGGCATCAGCGAGCAGGACGCGCACGTCGCCGGATACATCCTCGAGCGCGGGCGCGCGGTGGTCCTGGCGGTGAACAAGTGGGATGCCGCGGACCGCGACACGCGCGCGCGCCTCAAGTCCGAACTGCAGTGGAAGCTCGGCTTTCTCGCTTTTGCCGAGACGCACTTCGTCTCGGCCAAGTACGGCAAGGGCCTCGCGGACCTCGTGAAATCGATCGATCGCGCTTACGCGGCGGCGCACGCCAAGCTTTCGACCCCGCGCCTCACCCGCACCCTGATCGCCGCGGTCGCGCGCCAGGCGCCGCCGCGCAAGGGCTACGCGCGTCCCAAGATGCGCTATGCGCACCAGGGCGGCTCCAATCCGCCGCGCATCGTGATCCACGGCAACACGCTCGATCGCGTCCCTGACGGCTACCGGCGATACCTCGAAGGCGTTTTCCGCAAGGCCTTCGGCCTGGTCGGGACGCCGGTTGCGATCGAATTCCGCACTGGCGTCAACCCGTATGCGGGACGGCGGGCCTCGAGATAGTCTCTTTCGGTGGCCAACAAGCCAGGCACCAGCGCCTCGGCCGCATTCGCGCCCGAGATCATGACCGCCTCGACGCCGGCGCCGTGCGTTGCCGAACCGGCGAAGACGAGGCCGCGAATCGGGCTCTTGACCTTGATGGCGCCCGGCGCGCCAGTGGCGCCGTAGATCGCGCCGTCGCTCGACCAGTCATAGCGGCGGAAGGTGAGGGGAGTCGCCTCGGCCCGAAACACGATGCGCTTCGAGAGGCCGGGCAAGGCCTCTTCTGCGAGAGCGATCAGTTGATCGCCGATGGCGTTCTTTTTCCCCCGGTAATCGACGCTGCGCCTGTGCGCGCGATCGTCGACTGCTCCCGCTTCGCCGCACCACGCACGCGCGGCATCGTGACTCGCCAGGCGCAGAATCTCGACCGTGCTGTAGCCGGTCGGCGCCGCGGAAGCATCGACCAGGCTCGGGATCACCAGACCGGCAGAACCCGTGACGCCGGCAATGTGCATGATCGGCTTCGCGTCTTCGAAGCCGCCGCGCACGCCGAGATGCACGGCGAACGCGGAGCACGAGGGCCGCATTGCGGCAACCTGCCGACGAAAGTCTTCAGGCCAGCGGGCGGAATCGACGAGTTCGCGGGTCGCGCTGAGAAGGTCTGCATTCAGGACGACGGCCTCGCTGCGCACGGCCTCGGCCGGTGCGAGGCGCACGCCGCACGCGCGGCCGTTCTCTACGAACACGCGCTCGACCGCGGTCTTCAGGCGAACCTTGCCGCCATGGCGCTCGATGATTTCCACCAGCGCGTGCGCGATCCGGCCCGAGCCTCCCGCGGGGTAATAGCCGCCGTGCAGGTAGTAGCCGAAGAGCGGCACCATTGCCGCGACCGTCAGCGCCTGCGGCGAATCCGTGAGGTAGCCCGAGAGCGCCAGCAGATGGCGCCGTGCGGCGGGATCGGCGATCTGCTCGTGCAGGAATTCCGCGAACGGCCGCTGCATCCACTGCACCGCGAGCGGATAGCGGCGCGCAAATTCGAGCATCCCGCTCACCGTGCGCGGCGCGCCGGGAACGCCGCTGTACTTCGGCGCTTCCGAATACATTGCGGCGTGAATCGCGCGGATCGCAGACATTGCGTTTCGCACGCCTGCCGCGTCCGTCGGGAAACGCGCGGCGAGTTGTTCGACATACAAGTCCCAGCTCCCGGGCACGTCGAATGCGGCGCCATCGGTGATGAAGCGATGGCTCATCCTGCGCCAGTCGATTCGGTGCACGAGTCCGAGACGCCGGAAGAGGCCGTACACCGGCGCCCCCTCCCACCAGCCCGAGACGTCGTGCACGCCGCTATCGAACCGGAAGACGGGCCGTGCGTCGCCGTCGCGTCCTTTGCGTAGCCAGTGGTGTGCGAAGCCTCCGGGAACCACGTGCTGCTCGAACACGACGACCCGCACTCCGGCTTGCGCGAGCAGCGCGCCGGCGGTGAGTCCGCCAAGCCCTGCGCCGACGACCGCGACATCCGCATCGCGTGCAGGCTGGCGCGCGAACGATGGCGCTCGCCAGCGTGCGCCTTGTGCCGCGCGGATCCGACTTCCAAGCGCGTGGCGCACCAGCGCCAGCGGAAGGAACGCGGAAAGAATCGCGGCTATCACGAGCGGGACCGTGCTTGCAGCTTGCGGCAGCAGCAGGAAACGGGCGAGCGCGAGATACGCGAACACCGCAGACCAGAGCCCGGACATCACCGAATTGACCGAGAGAAACAAGGGATCGCGGGTGCCGGCGGACCAAGCTGACGCCGAGAAGGCCGCGGTCCAGGGTCGTCCGACGACTATGCTTGCTGCCATGCCTGCGGCCAATCCAAGATGGCTCCAGGCGAGCGAGTCGAGTTCCCATCCGGCGAGGTGAGCGAGCGTGATTGCCGAGAGCACTCCAGCACACAGCCACGCGAAGGACGCATCGAGGCTCGCGCTCTTGCGCCAAAGCCCGACTGCGGTGGCGAGCGCTGCACCGATGGCGGCGCCGATGCCGGGATGCGCGAACCCTGCGCCGATCCAGAAGAGTGCCAGCGGCACCAGCCCCAGCTTGACGAACAGAAGCGTCTTCATGGCGGCCACGCGAGCCACTGCATCAGGAAGCGCGTCGCAGGAGAATCGCGATGCCGGGCGCGAGCGCGGGGATCGCGGCGGCAAGGTGAATAGCGGTCGGAATGGTCAACTGCCTGTCCATGTTTGACGGCCGGCCCGGAGCCTGTTATGTTGTCTCTGTCAACATTACTGTAGCTGTGGATGTAGACATTGTCAACATCAAAAACCGCGAAACACACCTATCACCATGGCCGGCTGCAGGCTTCGCTCCTTCGCGCTGCCGAAGAAATGCTGGAGAAGCGAGGACTTGTCGCGTTAAGCGTGCGCGCAGCCGCGCGCCGCGCCGGGGTTTCGCATAACGCCCCATACCGCCACTTTCCCGACCGGGAAAGCCTTCTCGCCGCGCTCGCCGCGGACGGGTTCGCGCGCTTCGCCCGCGCGCTGGAAGAAGGGCAGGCGCGCGGCGGCCTGCGCGGTCGCGGCGAGGCGTATGTGCGTTTTGCGCTCGAGAATCCGCAGCGGTTCCGCCTGATGTTCGACGGCGAAGTCCCGATGGCGAGGCATCCGGCGCTGCGCGAAGCTGCGACGCGGGCGTTTGCGGCGCTTGCCGGCGCGCTTGCCGAGTATCTGCCCGGCGTCCCGAGCCGCGATGCCTCGATCGCGGCGTGGGCGCTGGTCCACGGACTGGCCAGCCTGCTGCTCAATGAGCGCATCGCGTTGGCGATGCGGGCCGAGCGAAGCGACGAGGAATTCGTGCGGGCGGTGCTGGGTTCGGTGCGGTTTGCGGCCGCTCAGCCTGCGGCCTAGTCGCGGCTGGCGTTGTACGTCCGGAAGACTTGCGCGCAATCCTCGGTGCTGCCCGCCGATGCGTGGCAGCGCAACAAACGGAACACGGGTTTGCCGGCGCTGCGCGCAACGCGTGCGGAGTAATACGTCCAGAGCGTCCGCGCATGCTCCGGTGCACCTGCGGCGAGGTAGCCCGCCATGCCTGCCATCAGGAGGTATTCGCGGCTCTCCGAATTCAGTTCCGGCTGCGTGGCGAGCAGCTGGGATGCAAGCTCCGCCATGCGTACCGCGTCGCGCGCCCCGGCGGCGCGAAACAGCGCGATCCAGCGGCGCTGGAACTCATACAGCTCGGCGTGACACGGCGCGCCCGTGAGCCGGCGCCAAATCGCCTCGGTTTCCTCGGGCGGCAGAAAGGGGTTCGTCGCCTTCGCCACGTGCACGAGCGCATGCAGCCAGACATCGAGTTCGCGCGCCTGCCGGCATTCGATCAGCCGCACCTTGACCAGCTCGAGGTCTTTCTGCAGGAGCGTCGGAATACCCTGCGGCTCGGGTATGCCCGGACCGAGCAGGAAGTCGCGCGCATAGCGCGCAAGCCGCGTGCTCTCGACCCGCTCGAACGCGTACGCGCCCCTGTGCAGCGGGTTGACCGGCCGGCGGGCGGGCGCGGGTTCCAGCAGTTCGAGCACCGGCACACCCGCGTTCGGCATCGCGACGACGTCGGCGGCGCTCTTTTCCATGAAGCGGTGCTTGGCCGCGTTCAGATCGAGCACCGGGTAGTAATCGGAATTGGCGGCGATTCCGTAGCTCGCGAACAGCGGCTCGAGCAGGGCGCGGCTGCCGAGGTAGCGGGCGTCGAGGTCGCCCGCCGTCAGCACGTGAACGGTCCACAGTTCCCGCGCCAGTCCGGGCTCCTCGAACACCTCCGCACGCGCGGGGAGCGGCAGCGGCGTTTCGCTCGCCACGATCAGCACATCGTGGTCGCTCGCCGCGAACACCGCGTAGTGCGGAAACACTTCGCCGAGCGCGCCCATCACCGACGCAAGCAGCGAGGCGTCGACTTCGTAGAGCTGGAACCACTGCACGAGCAGGCCGCCGTCGTTCAGGTGGGTGCGGATGCGGCGGTAGAACTCGCGCGTGAAAAGGTTCGAAACCCCGCTCACCCACGGATTGGAAGGCTCCGAGATGATCAGATCGTAGCGCCGGTTGCGCGTCGAGAAGAACGTCTTGGCGTCGTCGATCAGGATCGCGCCGCGCGGGTCGGCGAACGCGGCGCTGTTGCGCGGCAAGAAGCCGCGCGACGCTTCGGCCATCGCCGATTCGATCTCCACGGTCTCGACCCGCTCGATCGCCAGGCTCTGCAGCAGCGTGTGCATCGTGAGACCGGTTCCGATGCCGATCACCGCGGCGGTCCGCGTCTCGGGCCGCAGCGCGAGCGGCACGGCTGCCGTCAGCACCATCGTGATTTCGTCGCTGCCGCGCTCGCCTTCGGGCTTGAGGTTGATGGAGCCGTCGGACTTGCCGTTGGTGCGGATGCTGGTCGCCTCCGGATAGCGCACGAGGTGCACCGTGGCGGTCTTCCCGTCCTTGCGGAACAGGATCGTCGCATCGCGCGAACTGGCGAGATCGCCATGGCGGAACACGCCGGCCGTCATCTTGTTGGCGTCGAGTTCGACCGCCGCGGACACCGGAACGAACGAGCCCGCGCACAGCGCCGCGGCGGCCGCAAACGTGCCCCTGCCTGGAGCGAAACGGTACAGCAGCGCGAGCCCGAGCAGGGCATCGACCGCGGCACCCACGATCAGGGTTTCCTTCAGACCGAGCAGCGGCAGGCCGGCGTGCACCGCGAACACGACCCCTGCGATGGCGCCGACCGTGTTCGCCGCGTAGACCTTCCCGATCGCTCCCTCGCCGGCGCCGCGGCGCAGGAGCGCGCCCGTGAGGAGCGGCAACGTCATGCCGGCGCAGAAGGTCGCCGGCAGCATGACCAGCGCGGCGATGCCCTGGCCCGAGAGGTTGAAAAACAGGTATCCGGCTTCGCTGCGCGCGAGGCCCTTCATCAGCCACTCCATGAGGGAAAACGTGGCGTCGTACGCGGGCAGCGTCGCGAGCGCGAGCAGCGCCATCATCACCTGCACCCAGCCGAGCAGCCGCTCGGGTTTCGCGGACCTGTCCACGTGGCGGCGCACCGCGAATCCGCCCAGGGCGAGGCCGAGGATGAACGTGGACAGCATCAGCTCGAAGGAATGGGTGGAGGCGCCGAGCACGAGCGAGAGCATCCGGATCCAGCTGATCTCATAGATGAACGAGGCGAGGCCGGTGAGAAAGGCCGCGAGCAGCAGCAAGTGCGCCGCCTGTTCGTCGCCTTGCGGACGCGGCGTCACGGGCGCGTGGTGCGCGGGGCGCGCCAGCAGCCAAACGGTGGCGGCGAGCGCCAGGTTGATCAGGCCCGCCGTGCGCAGTGTTCCCGGCAGGCCGACCCACGCAATCAGCACGAAACCGCTGGCAAGCACGCCGAGGACGGCGCCGAGACTGTTGGTGAAATACAGCATCGCGACCGATTCGCCCGAGGACGAAGGCTGCGCGCGCACGAGTCCCGCGCTCATCAGCGGAAAGGTCATTCCCAGCAGCACCGACTGCGGCAGGATCAGCAGGCAGGAAAGCGCGAGTTTCGCGGCGAGCGCGGCGGCCTCCGAGCCGAGCGCCGGCAGCAGCGCGGCGTAGGACCACTCGGTGAGCGCCACGAACCCTTCGTGAAATGCGAGGGCCAGCGCGCCGATCACGGCTTCGACCAGCGCGTAGCCGAGCAGCGGATTGCGCAGGCGCGTCGAGTGGCTGGCAAGCAGCGCGCTGCCCGCCGCCATGCCGCCCATGAAGACGACGAGCACGAGCGACTGCGCATAGGCCGCATGCCCGAGGTACAGCTTCAGGTAATGCGTCCAGATCGATTCGTAGATCAATCCTGCGAATCCGGACGCCGTGAACAGGGCGTAGAACGCGGCACGCGGCGGGATGCGCGACAACATAGCGCGCGGTTATAACATGCGTGCACAGGCCACGATGAACGAAGCCGAACCATGAACCCCGCTGTCCGGCTTGCCGTTTTCTATTTCGCCTACTTCTGCTATCTGGGCGCGTTCGTTGCGTATTTCTCCCTCTGGCTCGCCGGCCGCGGCTACACGCCCGCCGAGATTGGCGCGGTTCTCGCGGTGCCCCAGTTCGTGCGCATCGTCGCTCCCACCGCGTGGGGCTGGCTTGCCGACGTATGGGGCGAGCGCTTTCCCGCCGGCCGGCGCGGCATCGTGGCCGCTTCGTCGGTACTCGCCGCGGCAAGTTTCGCGCTGCTCGGTGTTGCGGACGAGATCGGCACGGTTTTCGCCTGCGTGGCACTGATGGCGCTGTTTTCCGCCGGTGTGCTGCCGCTGGTGGAAGCGGCGACGCTCGCGGCGCTCGGCGGCCGCGCGGAAGGGTACGGGCCGGTGCGGGTCGGGGGCTCGCTCGGATTCATTGCAAGCGTGCTTGCGCTCGGCGCGCTGCTCGACCGGCAGCCGGTCGCTGCGCTGCTTCCGGTGATCGTCGTGCTGATGGCGCTCGCCGCGCTTGCCGCGCTCGCTCTGCCCGCGGCGCACCCGCCGGCGCCGCCGGAAGACGGTGCACGGGGGCTGCTGCGGGTGCTGCGCGAACCGCGCGTGATCGCACTGTTCGCGGCGTGCTTCTGCATGAGTGTCGCGCATGGCGCGCTGTATGCGTTCTACTCGATCTATCTTGTACAGGCCGGGTACTCGAAGAGCGTCGTCGGTTCGTTGTGGACCCTGGGCGTGGTCGCCGAAATCGTCTTGTTCCTCGCCCTGCCGGCGCTGTTGCGGCGCTGCTCGCTGCGCGGGGTGCTGATCGCGAGCTTCGTGGCGGCAGCGATCCGCTTCGTGACGATCGGCTGGGGCGTGAGCTCACTCGCGCTGCTCGTGGCGGCGCAGCTGCTGCATGCGCTCACGTTCGGTGCGTATCACGCGGCTGCGATTGCCGCGGTGCACCGGCTGTTCACCGGTCCCCTGCAGGTACGCGGCCAGGCGCTGTACGCGAGCCTTTCGTACGGGCTCGGCGGCGCGGTGGGAATGCTGCTGGCGGGCTGGAGCTGGGGCGCACTCGGCCCCGCCCTTGCGTTTTCCGTCAGCGCGGGATTCGGCATCGCAGGCGCGCTGCTCGTCGGGTGGCGCGTGCGCGTGTAAGGGAACGGCGCAGCCGAACGCTCGCGCGGCGACGCGGGTCCGCGGTAAAATCTGCCACTTTTTCCGGTGCTACCGATGACGCCAAGGACGCTCTACGACAAGCTCTGGGAGGATCACGTCGTGCACGTGGAAGACGACGGCACCGCGCTCCTCTACATCGATCGCCACCTGGTGCACGAAGTGACCAGTCCGCAGGCGTTCGAGGGGCTCAGGCTGGCCGGCCGCAAGCCGTGGCGCATGGATTCGGTGATCGCGACCGCCGATCACAATACGCCGACCACCGGCTGGGAACGGGGCCTCGACGGGATCACGGACCCGATCTCGCGCACCCAGGTCGAAACGCTCGACCGGAACCTGCGCGAGCACGGGGCCAAGGCGTATTTCCCGTTTCTCGACCGGCGCCAGGGTATCGTGCACGTGATCGGACCGGAACAGGGCGCGACGCTGCCCGGAATGACGGTCGTGTGTGGCGATTCGCACACGAGCACGCACGGCGCGTTCGGGTGCCTTGCGCAGGGCATCGGCACCTCGGAGGTCGAGCACGTGCTCGCCACGCAATGCCTGGTGGCAAAGAAGATGAAGAACATGTGCATCGTCGTGGACGGGCAGCTGGCGCGCAGCGTCTCGGCGAAGGATGTCGCACTTGCCGTCATCGGCCGCATCGGCACCGCGGGCGGCAGCGGACACGCGGTGGAATTTTCCGGCAGCGCGATCCGCGCGCTGTCCATGGAAGGTCGCATGACGGTGTGCAACATGGCGATCGAAGCGGGCGCGCGCGCCGGGATGGTGGCGGTCGACGATGCAACCGTGCATTACGTGAAGGGACGGCCGTTCGCGCCCAGCGCAGCGGACTGGGACGCCGCAGTCGCCTACTGGAATACCCTCAAGAGCGATCCGGGGGCGAGGTTCGACCGTGAAGTCCAGCTGCGCGCGGAGGAGATTCGCCCCCAGGTGACCTGGGGCACGTCTCCCGAAATGGTGGTCTCGGTCGAGGACGCGGTTCCCGATCCGGAGAAGGAAAAGGACGCGCAGAAGCGCGAGAACATGCACCGCGCGCTGCAATACATGGGGTTGCGGCCGCGCACTCCGATCACCGAGATCCGCCTGGACAAGGTGTTCATCGGCTCGTGCACGAACTCGCGCATCGAGGACCTGCGGATCGCCGCCGCCGTGGTCAAGGGACACCGGATCGCGTCCAACATCCGGCTTGCCCTGGTGGTCCCCGGTTCCGGACTGGTGAAATCGCAGGCCGAGAAAGAGGGGCTCGATCGGGTTTTTCGCGACGCCGGGTTCGAGTGGCGCGAACCGGGCTGCTCGATGTGCCTTGCCATGAACGCGGACCGGCTCGAGCCGGGCGAGCGCTGCGCCTCGACCTCGAATCGCAATTTCGAGGGCCGGCAAGGCGACGGCGGGCGCACGCACCTCGTCAGCCCCGCAATGGCCGCGGCAGCCGCAGTCGCCGGGCATTTCGTCGACATCCGGCGCTGGAGGTGAGCGAATGGACAAATTCGTCACCCTGACCGGGCTGGTCGCGCCGCTGGATCGCGCGAACGTCGACACCGACCAGATCATTCCGAAGCAGTTCCTGAAGTCGATCCACCGCACCGGATTCGGCCCGAACCTGTTCGACGCCTGGCGCTATCTCGACCATGGCGAGCCGGGCATGGACCCGGCGAAGCGCGCCAGGAATCCGGAATTCGTGCTCAACCAGCCGTGCTACGCGGGGGCGACGATCCTGCTGGCGCGCAAGAATTTCGGCTGTGGCAGTTCCCGCGAGCATGCCGCCTGGGCGCTGCTCGACTACGGCTTTCGCTGCGTCGTTGCGCCCTCGTTCGCCGATATCTTCTACAGCAACTGCACCAAGAACGGCCTGCTTCCCGTGGTGCTTGCCGAAGCGGAGGTCGACGCGCTGATGCACGACTGCGCCGCCTTCCCAGGGTTCCGTCTGCGGGTGGACCTTGCGGCACAGTCCGTATCGACGCAGAACGGCGCGAAGGCGATGCGCTTCGAGATCGACCCGTTCCGCAAGTATTGCCTTCTGAACGGGCTCGACGAAATCGGCTTGACCCTGCGGCACGCTGGAAAGATCCGCGGCTTCGAAGAGCGGCGCCGCACGCAGTATCCCTGGCTCTTCCGGTGACGGCATGAAGGTCGCGGTATTGCCGGGCGATGGCATCGGCCCGGAGGTCGTCGCGCAGGCGCTCAAGGTGCTGGGGCGGCTCGCTTTGCCGCTCGAGCTGGCGGAAGCCCCGGTGGGCGGGGTCGGGGTGGACGCTGCCGGCGACCCGCTTCCCGCGGCAACGCTCGCGCTCGCGAAGCAGGCCGATGCGATACTTTTCGGCGCCGTCGGAGACCCTCGATACGATGCATTGCCACGCGCGCAGCGTCCTGAACAGGCGATTCTCGGCCTGCGGAAAGCGCTCGCGCTGTTCGCCAATCTGCGGCCGGCGATCGTGCATGCCGAGCTCGCCGGCGCGTCGACGCTCAGGCCGGAGGTGGTGGCCGGGCTCGATCTCCTCATCGTTCGTGAGCTCACCGGCGACATCTACTTCGGGCAGCCGAAGGGAATACGGCCTGCCGCGGCCGGCGGCCGCGAGGGCTTCGACACCATGCGCTATTCCGAGCACGAAGTGCGGCGCATCGCGAAAGTGGCGTTCGAGGCGGCGCGCAAGCGCGCGAGGCGGGTCTGTTCCGTGGACAAGGCGAACGTGCTCGAGACCTCGCAGCTGTGGCGCGAAGTGGTCAGCGCGGAGGCGAAAAACTACGCGGACGTCGAGGTCTCGCACATGTACGTGGATAACTGCGCCATGCAACTGGTGCGAAACCCGAAGCAGTTCGACGTCATCGTGACCGGGAACATGTTCGGCGACATCCTCTCGGACGAAGCATCGATGCTCACCGGGTCGATTGGAATGCTGCCCTCGGCCTCCTTGGACGCTGACGCAAAGGGCCTCTACGAGCCGATTCACGGCTCGGCCCCCGACATCGCGGGAAAGGACATTGCCAATCCCCTGGCCACGATCCTTTCGGCGGCAATGATGCTGCGCTATTCGCTCGGACGCCCCGGGGAGGCCGAGCGGATCGAGCGGGCGGTGCGCGCGGTGCTGCGCGATGGCTACCGAACCGCCGACCTATATACTGAGGGGACCCGAAGGACGGGTACCGAGGAGATGGGGAACGCGGTCGCGGACCGGTTGTGAGCTGAGAATGCAGCCATGCTGAGGGTGGGCATCGTCGGTTGGCGGGGAATGGTGGGATCGGTTCTCGTGCACCGCATGCGCGAGGAGGGCGATTTCGACCACGTCGAGCCGGTGTTCTTTTCGACCTCGCAGGCGGGCGGCAGGGGCCCGGCAATCGGAGCGCAGACTGCCGCGGTGGGCAATGCGAACGATGTCGCGGCATTGCAGCGGCTGCCGGTAATCGTTTCCTGCCAGGGCGGCGAGTATACGAACGAGATCTACCCGAAACTGCGCCAGCAGGGCTGGAAGGGCTACTGGATCGACGCGGCGAGCGCCCTGCGCATGCAGGACGATGCGGTCATCATCCTGGATCCCGTCAATCTGAAACTCATCCAGGATTCGGTGGCGAAGGGCGGCCGGAACTTCATCGGCGGAAACTGCACTCTGACGCTGATGCTGATGGGTCTGGCAGGACTGTTCCAGAACAACGCGGTCGAGTGGGTGACGTGCATGACCTATCAGGCCGCGTCCGGCGCCGGCGCCGCGAACATGAGGGAATTGGTGGCGCAGATGGCGCATCTCGGCGAGGCCGCAAGAGGAGTGCTCGCCGACCCGGCAGCGACCGCGCTCGACATCGACCGGCGCGTGACCGAAACGCTCCGCGGCGCGGCGCTGCCCAAGGAGGAGTTCGGACATCCGCTCGCCGCGAGCCTGCTGCCATGGATCGACAAGGACCTCGGCAACGGCCAGAGTCGCGAGGAATGGAAAGGTCAGGCCGAAACGAACAAGATCCTCGGCCGGAGCGAGCGCCCGATTCCGGTGGACGGGATCTGCGTGCGCGTCGGCGCGATGCGATGCCACAGCCAGGCGCTGACGGTCAAGCTCAAGGCGGATATTCCGCTGGACGAGATCGCGGGCATGATCGCGGAAGCGAACGACTGGGTGAGAGTCGTGCCGAACCGGCGCGAAGAGACGCTCGCCGAACTCACCCCGGCTGCGGTGAGTGGAAGACTGTCGGTGCCCGTAGGCAGGCTGCGCAAGATGACCATGGGTGGGGCCTATCTGGCCGCTTTCACCGTCGGTGACCAACTGCTCTGGGGTGCTGCCGAGCCCCTGCGCCGCATGTTGCGGATCCTGCTTGACGCCGGAGTTCGCAACCCCTCCTGATGCCCGAAGGTTTCTTTTTCGCTGCCGGGCGAAAGCCGCGAAATTGGAGGAAATCCCTCAGCTTGCAGGGCTAATGCCATGATGTTATGGTACTCAGTCCGAGAAGAACGACTCAGGGTGGTGCCGATGCGTACTGGAGGCACGGGAATGCGGCTCGTGTTGGCGGCATGCCTGCTGTTACCGCTGGTTGCGGGTGCCGCCGGACTCGGTCGGCTGACGCTGCTCTCGGCCTTGGGCGAACCGCTACGCGCCGAAGTGGAAGTCGTGGCACTGCAGCCCGGCGAAGCCGATACGCTTTCGGCACGGCTCGCTTCACCCGACGCGTTCCGCCAGGCTGGCATCGAGTACAGCCCGACGTTGCTTTCGATTCGCGTGGCGCTCGAACGACGCGAGGGAAAGCCGCTGGTGCGGCTGAGTTCGGTGCAGCCGGTGAACGACCCCTTCCTCGATCTGCTCCTGGAACTGCAGTGGGCGACCGGTCGTCTGGTGCGCGAGTACACGGTGCTTCTCGATCCGCCGGATTTTCGCGCGCGAGCCCCCCTCGCGGCCGCGCCCGCGCGGGTGCAGCCGCCGGTGCCCGCGCCGGCCCCGGCGGCGCCGGTTGAGGCTCGCCCGCTTCCCTCTGAGGCCGGGGTTTCGCGTACCTACGAGGTCAAGAAAGGGGACACGCTCGGCAGGATCGCGCGCGAAAACAAACTCGAAGGCGTCAGCTTTCATCAGATGCTGATCGCGCTCTACCGCGCCAACCCCGAAGCTTTCATCCGCAAGAACGTGAATCTGGTGCGCGCGGGCCGGATCCTGAAGATCCCGGATCGCGAGGCGGCGGCCGCGGTTTCCAATACCGAGGCCAATCGCATCGTGACGACGCACCACGCGGAATTCGCCGAATACCGCGCGAAGCTCGCCGCGGCAGTCGCGGCCAAGCCGGCGAGCACCGTCCCGGGGCAACGCGAAGTTGCGGGACGCATCACGGCCAAGCCGGAAGCGCCGGAGGCTCGCGCGCCGAAGGACCAGCTCAAGCTGTCGAAAGCGGATGTGGCAAAACCGTCCTCGCCTGTGGCGCGTGCCGCGCGCGAGGATGACAAGGTTGCCGAGAGGCGCGCCTTGCAGGAAGCGCAGTCGCGCGTCGCCGACCTGGAGAAGAACGTCTCCGACCTGCAGAAGCTGCTCGAAATGAAGAACAAGCAGCTCGCGCAGCTCGAGCAGAAAGCGACCGTGGCGCCCGCCGCAGCGCCGGCCCCAGCGACCAAGGAGGCGGCAAAGGCGCCTGAGCCGCCCAAACCGGCGGTCGAGCCGGCCAAGCCCGCGGCGGAGCCGGCCAAGCCCGTGCCCGAGGCGGCAAAGCCCGCCGTGGCGCCGAAACCGGCGCCCGCAGTCGCAAAGGCCCCCGCCGCGGAAAAACCCAAGCCCAAGCCTGCCCCGCCGCCTCCGCCGGAGCCAAGCCTGGTCGACGAGTTTCTCGATAATCCGCTTGCGTTGGGAGGGCTTGGCGGCGTGATCGTGCTGCTCGCCGGGTACGGCGCATGGGCCTGGCGCCGCAAGAAGGCGGCGGCACAAACGAGTTTCCAAGAGAGCATGCTGGGTTCGTCGTCGGGCCGTGCGGCACCCGCGGCCCCCGTGCCGGCTGCCCAGACTGCCGCGGCAGCGGCGATTCCGGCCGCCATTGCAGCGGCTCAGCGGGCGGCCCCGGCGGCGGGTGAGGAGGTCGATCCGATCGCCGAAGCCGATGTTTATCTCGCCTATGGGCGCGACGCGCAGGCCGAGGAGATCCTGAAGGACGCTCTTGCGAGTTCGCCGAACCGGGTCGCACTGCATCTTAAGCTGCTTGAAATATTCGCCCACCGACAGGACAAGAACGGTTTCGAGAAGACCGCGCTCAAGGTTAAGGACCTGACGCAAGCCGCGGGGGCGGAATGGGCAAAGGCGAGGACCCTCGGGCATTCGATCGATCCGGAAAACCAGTTGTACGGCGTGCGAGGCGGCGCGGAAGAGGGCAGGCCGCCGGCAGCCGAAGTGGCGGCGGCAGGAGCGGCCGCGGCAGCGCCGACGCTCGATTTTGATGTGGGGGCCGCAGCGCCGGGAGCAGCAGAGACATCGGCGGGAACACCCGCGGCGGTTTCGCTCGACTTCGACATTGGCGCAATCGCCCCCGCGGAAGAAAAGAAGGCGTTCGCGCCCGGGGACACGGTCGTTCTCGGGCCAGGCGCCGTGCCTGCGGCAGCCGAGTCGCCGGCCGCACCGCCTGCAGAGGCTGCGCAAAGCGCCGCCGGCCTGGACTTTGATATCAGTGCGCTGCAACCGCCTGCACCGGCCGCCGCGCCGCCGCCCGCTGCGCCCGCGAAGGAAGAGAGCACAGGGTCGCTCGATTTCGATCTCGACCTCGATCTGGGCGGAGAAAAACCCGCGCAGAAAAGTGCGCCTCCGCCGCCCGATTTTTCCACCGTCAGTCTCGATCTCGGAGCGGCAGGCGCAGTGACGCCGGCGACGAGTTCAGATCCCAGGTGGCAGGAAGTCGCCACCAAGCTTGATCTGGCGAAGGAGTATCAGCGCATGGGCGACACGGACGGCGCGCGCGAGCTGCTCAATGAAGTGGCCACGCAGGGCGATACGGCGCAGCAGGCCCAGGCAAAGCAGATGCTTGCCGCACTGACCTAGCTGCGGAACCGGCCGAGGGACAGAAGAGCCGCGGCGCGCAGGCGACCGCGGCTTTTGTTTTCCATGCGCATTGCACTGGGACTCGAATACGACGGCAGCCGCTTTCTGGGCTGGCAGACGCAGCCCGAGGGCGGCACGGTGCAGGACGCGCTGCAAGCGGCGCTCGCCGCGATTTCCGGAAACCCCGTCTCGGTTACCTGCGCGGGCCGCACCGATCGCGGCGTGCATGCGCGCGAACAGGTGGTGCATTTCGATACCGAGGCCACACGTCCGGATACCGCATGGGTGCGCGGGGTAAACGCGTTCCTGCCCGAATGCGCGGCCGTGCGCTGGGCGTTCCGGGTACCTTCGGACTTCCACGCGCGCTATGACGCGATCTCCCGCGCCTACCGGTATGTGCTCCTGAACCGGGGCGTACGGCCGGCGCTTGGTGCGCCCTACGTCGGCTGGGTGCACGCGCCGCTCGAGGTAGAGCCGATGCGCGATGCGGCACGGTTTCTCATCGGCGAACACGATTTCTCGGCGTTCCGCTCCGCCGAGTGCCAGGCGAGGACACCGGTGCGAACGTTGCACGAGCTTTCGATTGCGCGCCAGGGCGAGCGCATCGATTTCGTGCTGCGGGCGAACGCCTACCTGCATCACATGGTGCGCAATATCGTCGGCACGCTGGTCCAGGTGGGCAAGGGCGCCCGGCCGCCCGCCTGGGTGCAGGAAGTGCTTGCCGCGCGCAAGCGTGCGCTCGCCGCGCCGACATTCCCTGCGCAGGGGCTGTACCTCGAATCGGTGATCTATGCGCCGTCCTGGAACCTGCCGCGAATCGAGCCGGCGCGACTCTCGATCCCTGCGGAAGCATGAGGACGCGGGTCAAGATCTGCGGCATCACGCGGGCCGAGGACCTGCTGGCGGCGGCGGAGGCGGGCGCGGACGCCTTCGGCTTGGTCTTCTATCGGCCCAGTCCGCGCTGTCTCACGCTGGAAAGCGCGCGCGCGCTGCGCCGCTCGGCGCCGGCGTTTCTCACCTCGGTGGCGCTGTTCGTCAATCCGGATGAAGAAGAGGTGCGCCGCGTGCTCGAAGCGGTGCGGCCCGACCTGCTGCAATTCCATGGCGAGGAATCGCCCGGATTCTGCCGCGCGTTCGGAGTGCCGTATGTCAAGGCTTGCAGGGTGAGGAAAGGGGTCGATTTGCTAGAATACTGGCAGCCGTTTTCCGATGCCTGCGCCTGGCTCGCGGATGCGTGGGTGGACGAATACGGCGGCGTCGGCAAGGGCTTCGACTGGTCGCTGGTGCCTGCCGAGCACGCAAGGCCGATCATTCTTTCCGGAGGCCTGGAGGCGGGGAATGTCGGCGGTGCCATTCGCCGGGTCCGGCCTTGGGGCGTGGACGTCTCGAGCGGTGTCGAATCCGCGAAAGGCATCAAGGACGCGGCGAAGATCGCCGCATTCGTCGCCGAGGTCAGAAATGCAGATGCTTGACCTGCCCGACTCACGCGGGCATTTCGGTCCCTATGGTGGCGCATTCGTCCCCGAGACGCTGACGCACGCGCTGGAAGAATTGCGCGACGCCTACGCGCGGTGTCGCAACGACCCGGAATTCGTCGCCGCGTTCCGCTACGAACTGAAGCATTACGTCGGGCGGCCGAGCCCGGTCTACCATGCCCGACGCTGGTCCCAACGACTCGGCGGCGCGCAGATCTATCTGAAGCGGGAGGACCTCAACCATACCGGAGCGCACAAGATCAACAACACCGTGGGCCAGGCCCTCCTCGCGCGCCGCATGGGCAAGCGGCGCGTGATCGCCGAGACCGGTGCCGGCCAGCATGGCGTGGCGAGCGCCACCGTTGCCGCGCGCTACGCCATGGAGTGCGTCGTGTACATGGGTGCCGAGGACATCAAGCGGCAATCGGCGAACGTCTACCGCATGAAGCTGCTCGGCGCCACGGTCGTGCCGGTCGAGTCCGGTTCGCGCACCCTCAAGGATGCGCTCAACGAAGCGATGCGCGACTGGGTGACGAACGTCGAGAACACCTTCTACATCATCGGCACCGTCGCGGGACCGCATCCCTACCCGACGATGGTGCGCGACTTTCAGTGCGTGATCGGCGAGGAGTGCAAGCTCCAGATGCCGGAGGTCGCCGGCCGGCAGCCCGACGCCGTGATCGCGTGCGTCGGCGGCGGATCGAATGCGATGGGGATCTTTCATCCCTATCTGGCCGAGACGAAGATCCGCCTGATCGGAGTCGAGGCCGCGGGCGAAGGGCTCGCCACGGGGCGGCACGCCGCGTCGCTGTGCGCCGGCAGACCCGGGGTGCTGCACGGCAATCGCACGTATCTGCTGCAGGACGCGAACGGCCAGATCATGGAGACCCACTCGGTATCGGCGGGACTCGATTACCCCGGGGTCGGACCCGAGCACGCCTGGCTCAAGGACTGCGGCCGGGCGGAGTATGTTGCGATCACCGACGACGAGGCGCTGAAGGCGTTTCATGACCTGTGCCGCCTCGAGGGCATCCTCCCTGCGCTCGAATCGGCGCATGCGCTTGCCTATGCGGCAAAGCTTGCGCCGACGCTGCCGACCGATGGCGTGCTGCTGGTCAATCTCTCCGGGCGCGGCGACAAGGACATGGACACGGTCGCCGCGCGATCGGGTATCCGGTTCTGATGTCACGAATTGCGGCAAGGTTTGCGGCGTCGGCGGCGAAAAATCGCAAGCTGCTGATTCCCTACATCACCGCCGGCGATCCCGATCCGTCCCTCACGGTGCGCCTGATGCTTGCATTGAGCGAATCCGGGGCGGACATCCTGGAGCTGGGCGTGCCGTTCTCGGATCCGATGGCCGACGGCCCGGTTCTCCAGCGTTCCTCCGAGCGCGCGCTCGCGAGAGGCATGTCGCTCGGCGCAGTGCTCGCCATCGTGCGCGATTTCCGCAGCGCAAACGGCGACACGCCGGTCGTGCTGATGGGGTATGCCAACCCGATCGAGGCGATGGGTCCGGAGCCGTTCCTTGCCGCCGCCGCGCAGGCGGGCGTCGACGGCGTGATCGTGGTGGACTCTCCACCCGAGGAATGCGTGTCCTTCGCCGAGCTTGCGCGAAGCCGCGGCATCGATCCGATCTTTCTGCTTGCCCCGACCTCGACCGAGCGGCGCATCCGGGAAGTGGCGCGCGTCGGAAGCGGGTACCTGTACTACGTATCGCTCAAGGGAGTGACCGGCGCTGCCCATCTGGACGTTGCCGAGGTTGCGTCGAGGATTCCGAGAATCCGCGCCCTGACCAAGCTTCCGATCGGGGTCGGTTTTGGAATCCGCGATGCCGAAACCGCCCGCGGGGTCGCGCAGGCCGCCGACGCGGTGGTGATCGGCAGCCGGATCGTCCAGGAGATCGAGGCGGCCGGTCCCGAGCACGCGGTAGCGCGCGTGCAGGCGCTCATCCGGCCGATTCGCGCGGCGCTCGACGCATGAGCTGGCTGCAGAAACTCCTGCCGCCCAAGATCCAGCGCGGCACCGGCCCGCGAAAGACGGTGCCGGAGGGCTTGTGGACCAAGTGCCCCGCCTGCGACGCGGTGCTCTACAGCACCGATCTGGAAAAGAATCTCAATGTCTGCCCGAAATGCGGCCACCATCACCGCATCGGTGCGCGCGCGCGCCTCGACGCGCTACTCGATCCGGACGGCCGCTTCGAGATCGGGAGCGAAGTCCAGCCGGTGGATACCCTCAAGTTCCGCGATTCAAAGAAGTATCCGGAGCGGCTGGCCGAGGCGCAGGCGCAGACCGGGGAAAGCGACGCGCTGATCGTCGTGCAGGGCTCGATCCGCTCGATCGGAGTCGTGTGCGCCGTGTTCGATTTCGATTTCATGGGCGGTTCCATGGGTTCCGTGGTCGGCGAGCGCTTCACGCGCGGCGTGCACGTCGCGATCGAGCAGAGACTGCCGTTCCTGTGCGTGACCGCGACCGGCGGCGCACGCATGCAGGAAGGACTGCTTTCGCTGATGCAGATGGCGAAGACCACCGCCGCACTGACCGATCTCGCGGCGAAAAAGCTTCCCTTCGTCACGGTGCTGACCGATCCGACGATGGGCGGCGTGTCCGCGAGCTTTGCCATGATCGGCGACATCGTGATCGCGGAACCGAAGGCGCTGATCGGCTTCGCCGGGCCGCGCGTCATCGAACAGACGGTGCGCCAGAAGCTGCCCGAAGGCTTTCAGCGCGCCGAATTCCTGCTCGAGAAGGGCGCGATCGACATGATCGTCGACCGGCGCCAGCTGCGCGACAAGTTGAGTGCCCTGCTCGCGATGCTGCGAGGGCTGCCCGCAGACGCCGCCACGTGAAAGGCCGGTCGCTCGCCGACTGGCTCGATTACATCGAGCGGCAGCATCCGGAGAAAATCGCGCTGGGGCTGGAGCGCGTCAACGCCGTGCGCGCGGCACTCGGCATCGATCTGCGCTGCACGGTGATCACGGTCGGCGGCACCAACGGCAAGGGGTCCACCTGCGCGATGCTCGCCTCGATTCTCGGCAGCGCGGGCTATTGCACGGGCCTCTACACCTCGCCGCACCTGAGACGCTACAACGAGCGCGTGCGGTTTCTCGGCCGCGAGGCCGACGACGACGCGCTCTGCGAGGCCTTTGCGGCGGTGGAACGGGCGCGCGGCGCGGTGCCGCTGACCTATTTCGAGTATGGAACGCTCGCCGCGGCGTGGTTTTTCTCCCGGCAGAGCCCCGATGCGGTCGTTCTCGAAGTCGGCCTCGGCGGGCGCCTCGACGCAGTCAACGCGTTCGATGCCGACTGTGCCGTACTGACCTGCGTGGCGATCGATCACGTCGACTACCTTGGTGACTCGCGCGAATCGATCGGTCGCGAGAAAGCCGGGATCTTCCGCCGCGGCAAGGCCGCGGTGATCGCCGAGCCGGATCCGCCGGCAAGCGTTCTGCACGAAGCGGATCGCGTCGGTGCCCGCGTGCTTCTGATCGGGCGCGAGTTCGGCTACGACGTGCGGGGCGCGCAGTGGTCGTACTGGGGGCCGTCGGGCAGCCGCCACGGCCTTGCGCACCCGGCGCTGCGCGGTGCCGTGCAACTGCGCAACGCGGCGGCCGCGCTTGCCGCCCTGGACGCGCTGCACGAGCGCCTCCCCGTCGCCATGCAGGACGTGCGGCGCGGACTTGCAGATCTCGAGCTGCCGGGCCGGTTCCAGGTTCTGCCGGGCCGACCGCAAGTCGTACTCGACGTCGCGCACAATCCCAACGCCGCCGCGACGCTCGCCGAAAACCTGGCGGCGAGCGGCTACGCGCCGCAGACCATTGCGGTCTTCGCCATGCTGCGCGACAAAGACATCGCGGGGGTGGTGCGCGCGCTCGCGCCCGGCATCACGCGCTGGCACGTTGCGGGGCTCGCCGGTCCGCGCGGCGCCACGCCGCACGAAATCGCCCGCGCGGTCGCGCAGGCGCGTGGAGCGGCGCCCGTGTGCGTTCACGAAACCGTCGCGGCGGCGCTGGCCGCCGCGCGGGAAGAGGCGACCGAGAATGATAAGATTTTGGTTTTCGGATCGTTCTACACGGTCGCGGAAGCGATTGCGCAGCTCGAGCCGCACCGACATGGCTGAGTCCCAGGATCTCAATACGCTCCGGCGTCGCGGAAGGCGCCGCCTCGTAGGCGCGATCGCGCTGGTGCTTCTCGCGGTGATCGTCTTGCCGATGGTATTCGACTCGGAGCCGATGCCGAGTGCGCCGCCGGTGAGCGTACGCATTCCCGGCGAGGACGACGCCACGTTCTCGCCGAAGGTGACGCCGAAGGGTCCCGCGGCGCCGGTGGCGCCGCCGCCCGCCGGCGCGCTCGCCGAGCCGCCGAAGCCGCCTCCGGCCGCCAAGCCGGCGGCCAGGG